>Ga0209978_10000332_pt1 | contig 17190 bp, 12 predicted proteins | sample BentaG_FD_182805 | JGI IMG/M metagenome (GOLD analysis project Ga0209978, IMG submission 182805) | Deep subsurface microbial communities from South Atlantic Ocean to uncover new lineages of life (NeLLi) - Benguela_00093 metaG (SPAdes)... | ecosystem: Environmental > Aquatic > Marine > Oceanic >... | reverse complement strand
TTCCGCGAGCCCGAAGAGGCATCTCAACAATATACACATCCTTGCTTTCCCTTCTTTTAGTGTTCTCCATCCTCATCCTGCTCTTCCTAGCCTTTTTCAGTTACAACCTCGCCGTACAAGAGCAGATGAGAATTGAACATGAACGCTCACAAGAGGAAATAGTCCTATCAGGACTGGTACTTAACGAGATGGATCTGACCATTTCCCGCGTGGTCGTCAGCAACACAGGAACCATTGAGGTTAGAATCAGAGCCATATACGTCACCAACAGGACAACGACGGTCCTCATATGCGACCCCTCCACCTCCATGGACACACACATAGCGCCCAGCAATTCTCTTAATATCACCCTTCCAAGCGGAGTCGCCTTTGAACCAGACGCAAAAATAACTGTGGCAACAGAAAGGGGTGTAAAGACAAAGGAATACGAAGGCCTACTCATCTTCGGACCACCCAATCCTGGCTGGAAATACGACCCCTCAAGGCTCTACATAGGCCCGCTGATGCTTCAGTTCGACGCCTTCTGGTATCGAAAGACCTTTCAAAACGGAACCTTGGACCCAGATGACCCTTGGTATCCTGGATGGAGCATCTCGAAAGGCTTTGGATACTGCGCTTGGAACATAACCGTCATGAACATCGACGACAGAAACATAACAATAAACCGATTCTCAAGCTTCACCGCAGTGCCGAACGACTCTCCTTCAAATCAACTATCCTGGTACCTCGAACCAACCAACCAAACAGACCTCACACAGTTCTTAGCCGTAAACCAGACTCGGAACATCATCTACACCTATTCAACTCCTAAGAGTTTGCCCGAAGGAGGAGGAACAAACTCTGCTACAAAGATGACTCTCCCCGAGACCACATGCATGGTTTTCCTAACATTCTACGGAGTCTTCCATGAGCACGACGGAACAACAACGACTTATGCCCAAACAATTCCATTCGAGGCTGCAATAACCGTTGAACAATAGTGAACGAGAGGAAAGAAGGTTGAAAAGATTAGGAAATAAGGGGATATCGACGATATTTGGCTCAATACTCCTCATCATCCTAGTTTTGACTGTCGCTTCAATCCTTTTCCTAACACTCTACAAATACAACCACTCCGTCCAAGGGGCAATCAGGGTCGAAGAAGAGCGAATGCAAGAAAAGATAGTCCTGTGCAGATTGGCATCACAAAATCTAAGCGGAACCGAGTACGTTGTTGCAATTTTAGTCAACAACACAGGCTCCATAACATCCCGAATAAGGGCGATATACATAGACGAAGAATTTTTATGTGACCCGTCAGACAACACCATAAATCCCGACGATACCTACATAAATTCAAAAGAATCATTGTGGATTCTCCTACCACCCGGAGTCGAATACGTACCAACAGCCAAGATCGCAGTCGCCACCGAGAGGGGAATCAAATCAATCGAATACGAGTGGAAACTGAAACTTGGCGGTGGACCTCCGCCCCAATACGGAATAACCAAATTCTACTTCGGACCCCTATGGCTGGATTTCAACAAATTCTATTACACGGAGGTCGACCCCAAGAATGGTTCTTATGACCCATCGACATGGAAGCCTGGCTGGAGGATAGAAGTTGGCTCAGGGTCAATAGCTTGGAACATAACAGTGAAGAACGTCGACGATAGGAACATAACGATAAACCAATTTTCATGCTTCACGTTGGTGCCCAACGATTCACCTGGAGAACGAAAGCCGTGGTACATCGAACCCCCCCAAGAATCGTTTACCCAGTTCATAGCAGTCAACGAAACCGTCAACGTAATATACATATGGAAAACACCGAAGATGAAGCAGATGACCCCACAGACGATCTACAATACCGTCTGCCGTGACAAAGTTTTCTTAACATTCTTTGGAGTTTTCCACGAACACGATGGAACAACAAAACCCTACGGGCAAACGATACCATTCGAAGCTGTCCTAGTCGTGAAGACTGAGATGGAAATCTCAGCAGCGCCAGCCACAATTGCGGTCAATTCCACTATGACCTCTACAATAACAGTGGTGGTATACCTCGACCGAAATCCTGAAGTTAATGTAAACGTAACCTTTACCACAGATTTGGGAACCCTTTCATCTTCATGGGCAACAACTGACGCAACTGGAACTGCAACAGTTACGCTCTATCCGTCAACGTCGCCCGGAATAGCCAACATAACAGCCACATGGGGGGGAGTATCCAAATCTACGACAGTAACTATCGCTGAAGGAATCGTCGAAATCTCAGCATGGCCAACCACGATTTCTGTGAATTCTACTATGAACTCTACAATAACGGCCATGGTATACCTCAACGGAAATCCTGTAGCTAATGTAAACGTAACCTTTACCACAGATTTGGGAACCCTTTCATCTTCATGGGCAATAACAGACGCCAATGGAATTGCAACAGTCATGCTTTACCCGTCAACATCTCCCGGAACAGCCATTGTGGAAGCAACATGGGTGGGACTAGGCAATTCCACAACAGTTATTCTAAACGTGATTCCTGTCGCATTGTTTACAGAGTCAGCGGAAACAGTTTATACCGGCGAAATAATCAGCTTCAACGCCAGCGACAGCTATGACCCAGACGGCTCTATCACAAGTTACCTCTGGGATTTCGGAGATGGCACAAACGCAACAGGCGTCACCGCAAATCACACATACGTCGACGATGGCGTCTACACTGTCACCTTGACGGTTACTGACGATAGAGGTGCAACCGACTCAGCTAACGCCACTAAGACAGTTCTGAATAGGCCCCCAATAGCGTCTTTCACCGAGTCTACTGAAACCGCTTACATTGGACAACCCATCACCTTCAATGCAACCGACAGCTATGATCCCGACGGCTCCATAGTCAGCTACTTCTGGGATTTCGGTGATGAAACAAATACGACAGGTGTAGTAGTGGAACACGTCTATGCCACGAACGGAACCTTCACGGTTAATCTAACCGTGTCGGATGATGATGGCGCATCGAATTCGACATCATCCATTAAGACAATTCTCTTTAATGAGCTTCCTGTTGCATCTTTCACCGAGAATGCGACGACGGCGGACACGGGTGTAATCATCTCTTTCAACGCCTCAGCCAGCTATGACTCTGACGGCACCATCACTAGCTACTTCTGGGACTTTGGCGATGGAACGAATGTCACAGGCGTCACTGCCGAACATGCGTACGAGGACGATGGAAACTACACGGTCACGCTAACCGTTGCTGACGACAAGGGTGCAACTAACTCAACCAGCGCCACCAAGACGGTTTTGAATAGGCCTCCTGTAGCTACATTCACCGAATCTGCAGAGACCGTGGACACTGGCGAAGTCATTACATTTAACGCATCCGCCAGCTATGATCCAGACGGCTCTATCGCGCTGTACTATTGGGACTTTGGTGACGGAACCAACGCAACCGGTTTGACTGTGGATCACGCATATACAGATGATGGAAACTATACGGTGACCCTAACAGTTACGGATGACGACGGCGCAACAGCATCAGCAGGCGCTGCTAAGATCATCTTGAATAGGTCTCCAGTGGCGATATTTACCGAGTCTGCGACGACTGTGCTTACGAATGAAGTTGTCACATTTAACGCGTCGGCAAGCTCTGACCTAGACGGCACAATAGTTAGTTACTTCTGGGATTTCGATGACGGCACAAATGGCACCGGCATGATCGTAGGTCACACGTACGCAGACGACGGAAACTACACAGTAACCTTGACTGTAACGGACGACGATGGAGCGATGGCCACCGCCTCCTCAGCCATAACGGTTTTGAATAGAGCTCCTGTAGCCGTATTCACGGAATCTGCCGAGACAGTGTTTACGGGCGAGGCTATCACTTTTAATGCATCAGACAGCTACGATTCAGACGGCTTTATAGCAAGCTATTTCTGGGATTTTGGCGACGGCACTAACGCCACGGGTGTTATCGTGAGTCATACGTATGCGGTCGATGGAATCTATACTGTCGCCTTAACCGTCACCGATGATGATGGTGCAACGGATACCGCAGAAGCCACCAAAACAGTTCTTCCATGAGTAGGTGAAAAATGATGAAACTAAAAAGGATCGTCAAGAACAGAAAGGGGCTCTCATCCATGTTCGTTTCACTTTACCTAGCCATAATGGCGATCCTCCTCATCTCGATGCTCTTCATCGCTCTTTCCATCTCTAGCTCAGCCCTGACCGAGCGCATGAGAATAGAACAAGAACGAATGCAAGAAAGCATCGTCATGGCTGGACCAGAAGCCTTGAAGCTAATAGAAGGTTCCATCGTTCAGAGCCTGCGAGTAAACAACACGGGCTCCATAACCGTCAGAATAAGGGCTCTGTACATAGACCACAAGTTCGTATGCGACCCGTCGGAATTCGCAGGGGACGCCTATATAGAACCCAAGGAGTCCCTGTGGATTCAATTGTATCCTAATGTTAATCCGCCGATCATATTGAACGACACGACAGCAAATGCTTACTGGACCGTAACTACAGAAAGGGGTACAAAGGCGTCCGAAACAGGGGGAAAATTGCTCTGGGGAGAACCTGGAATTCCCTATAGCCCAAAGAAATTCTACTTTGGTCCACTGATGCTCATGTTCGACATGTTCCATTGGAGAAGCGGATCAGGTCCTTGGAGAAACGGCTGGACCATCCCGAAGGGCACCAAAGACGTAACTTGGCGCATACTTCTTGTAAACGTAGATGACAGAGACATCATCATAACCGATACTTCATGCTTAACTTTGATAAGCAATGACAACTCTCCGAAAGCCCCTTTGCCATGGTACATCGATCCGACGCTCAGCCAAACCACTTTCAAGCCAAGCATCTTCAACTTCGTCTATTACACATGGAGCAAACCATTCAGTGAGTCTGGTACTTCAAAGCAAGCCGTAACGGGTGTGAGTGAATCAACTACAATGATAAACTTCCTAACGTTTTTCGGATCCTTCGTGGAACCAGATGGCACCCTCACACCTTTCGGTCAGACAATACCATTTGAAGCTGTACTAATACCCACAGAATCCATGGCTAGTTCCTTAGAACTCACCTCAGACCCAGAAAACATCAAAAATGACGGAATCTCAACTTCGATCATAACAGCCACAGTAAAGGATGCTAGCGGAAAACCCGTGAACGATACCTGGGTAGACTTCTACACAACCGCAGGCACGCTATCAACAACCCACAGCACAACAGACGCAACGGGCGTTGTCACCGTTACATTGACGTCGTCGGCGTCTCGAACAACAGCCTATGTTACTGCCATATGTCAAGGCGTGGAAGGAACGTCCAAGGTAGCTTTCACACCGGCTTCTGAAATTAAAGTAGAGGCGGACCCGAGTAGAGTGTCCAAGGATGGAGAAACGTCAACCATCACGGTTCAACTCATTGACGCAGGTGGCGGAGACATTGCCCAGTCAGGAATAACCATAACCGTTGAAATATCTTCTTGGACTGGCTCCCCAAGCAAGAAGCCGACACTTACCTACGAAGACCAAAGTGGAGACTCCGTGACAGTAACCACGGATTCGGATGGACAGGCAAAAATCAGGCTTACAGCTCAAGGCGCGACGGGTACTGCCACGATCACGGCGTCGGCAAGCGGGTTGTCCAGTGGCAACACGGTGGTGGATGTCACTGACTAGAAATTTCCTAAATCTTTGCACGGTTTATATCAACTCCTCGAAAATGAATAATAGAGAGATGTAAACTGGATGAAATTCAGAAAAGGTAAGGATAAACAAAAGAAAATAGAAAACCCTGATTCTGAAGCCCAGTTGGAAACTGAACAGGTTTTAGCGGAGAAAGTCCAACCGACTTTCAGAGAGCATTATCCTCTGCTCATGCCTTACTCTCGCGCCGCCATCGTAGAGGACACCAAGGGAGGAATCAAATATTTGGTGCTAGAGCCCACCCTAACTCCAGCCGATGAAGCTTGGATCAGCCAAATCAAGGACATCCTGTGGGACGAGCTCTCCCTAAGCGCCAAAGAGTTCGAAAACAAAGAAGAAGCTGAAGAATTTTTGAAGAAAAAAGTTGAGGATGCGGCAAAGAAGTACAAGATAAAAGTGGACCCTCGCACCCTGGAGAAATATCAATACTATATTACTCGAGACTTCCTAAACTTCGCGAGAATAGATGGTCTCATGCGCGACGAGTATATAGAAGACGTTTCATGCGACGGCGTAGGCTATCCTCTGTACGTCTGGCATCGGAAATACGAATCCATCCCAACGAACCTCATCTTCGAGACACAGGAAGAGCTTGACAGTTTCATACTCAAGCTCTCCTACCTCTGCGGCAGACACATCTCCATTGCTCAGCCCCTCCTCGACGGCACGCTGCCGGATGGAAGTCGAGCTCAACTCACTTTCGGCACAGAAGTCACCCCGAAGGGCAGCACTTTCACCATAAGAAAATTCAAGAGAAGCCCGCTCACCATCACAGACCTGATCATTTACAAAACATTATCGCCAGAAATGGCAGCGTACTTTTGGTTCCTCATTGAAAACAGACATTCAGCCATGATTGGGGGCGATATTGGTGGGGGAAAGACGACAATGCTCAATACGTTCAGTCTTTTCATCAGACCGACCCTGAAGATTGTAAGCATCGAGGATACGCAAGAGATTCGATTACCCCACGAGAACTGGCAGATGATGGTCACTCGACAAGGTTTGGGCACGGGATCTGGAGCGATTGGAGAGAGGGGTCGCGGCGCTATCAGCATGTTCGATCTTTTGAGATCTGCTTTCAGGCAGAGGCCAGACTACATTATTGTTGGCGAGATCCGAGGAGAGGAGGCTTACGCCCTGTTTCAAGCCATGTCGACCGGGCATCTTGGTCTGACAACAATTCACGCTGAAAACGTTCAAGGCGTGTTACATCGCCTCACGACAAAGCCAATGAACATTCCACACACCTTAGTTCAGAACCTCGATGCCATCGCAATTGTTCGCAAGATGGTTGTTGAAAACGTTTCGATAAGGAGGACAATGTCGGTTTCCGAGATGCTCGGGTGGGACCGCAAGAAAAACGACTTCAAGACTCATGAGGTGTTCAGGTGGGACGCAAAGAAAGACCTCTACAACTATACCGGAAAGAGCTACTTGTTGAAGGAGATCGGAAGTCAATGGGGGTATTCTATGAGCGAAATCGATCAAGAATTGAAAAAGAGAAAGGTCATTCTTGACTATCTGGTGCGAAAGAACATACGCACCTACGATGAGGTTTCAAGCATTGTAATGGACTACTTCTCCGATCCCAAGGCTGTTTACCGAAAGGCAAAGGTGAGTTAGAAATTGAAATTTGAGCCATGGACGTATGCTTACAAGCTGCTCGGCAAGAGGGTTCAGAGACTTTTACCACATTTCCAAGACCTTCACAACCAACTGAAGAAGGGCGGGGTAAGGATAGCCTTTCCAGCATACCTTTCATTCATGATACTAGCGTCAATTATAGCTTTCATCGTTTCAATGGTACTTTTGCCTTTCTTGTTGCCAACCATTCTGCACACTAGTTTTTTCTCGGTGGGAAATTTTGTGCTCAGCGTAATGTTGGCAACGTTATCGTTCGTCTTCACGTTTATGTCGATCTACGTTTATCCAGGAATCAAAAGTAGCAACAGGAGAATTCCAATAGAAATCAATCTTCCATACATTTCAAGTTTTTTGACCTTACTTTCGGGTTCAAACGTCTCGCCGAGAACAATTTTCCGTTCTGTGGCTAAAATCGACACGCTTCGCGAAGTTCGACAGGATTTCAGCAATATGGTCAGAGACGTGGAAGTCTTTGGCCAAGACTTGTTGACTTCGATCCTGGAAAACGTGAAGTACGTGCCAAGTAAGAAGCTGCGAGAGATTCTTTCCGGATATGTGGCAACTGTTAGAACAGGTGGGGACCCAACAGAGTACTTGCGGATATCCACGGAGAACATAATGAAGGAAAGAATGGTTAAGCTGGATATGATGTTGGAGTCCCTTTCAGCAATGGCCGAAATCTATATCATGGTTCTAATAGCTATGCCCCTGCTTTTCGTTGTGATGTTTGCAACACTTGGAATGTTGGGCGGTGCAGGCACCATGAACCCGGCGATGATGCTTTATCTTTTAGCATACGTGGGCATACCCATCATGGCAACCATTCTAATCGTAATTATATCCACTTTCACTGTAAGGTGAAAACTATGAAAATCACTAGAAGAACCCTCAAAAGAATAGCCATACTGTCTTCCGTGGCGGCAGCTGCCTTACTCATAGCTTCAATACTCTTTTACGGCTCCTCTCCCGACTTCGACTATCTTCTTATCGTAGTTTTCACCGTAAGCGTGGCACCAGCAAGCTTTGCGAGCATAATCCACAATAGATGGAAAAAAAAGATAGAGAACGCGATGCCAGAGTTCTTAAGAGACTTGGCGACGTCGATTCGAACCGGAGTGCCGATACACGCAGCCTTAGAGCACGCCTCCAAACGAATGTATGGTCCACTAACAAACGAGCTTAAGATACTGGTAGCACACATGAGTTGGGGCATGAACTTCGAAGAGGCGTTGACAGAACTCAGCGAAAGAGTTGACTTGCCTGTAGTCAAAAAGGCAACCGTTCTAATCTTAGAAGCAGGCAGGCACGGAGGAGACCTTTCTGACATTTTTGACTCAACCGCGCGATACGTAGAAAACGTCAACACATGGAATTTGAGGAGGAAAACGCAAACAACGCCCTATGTAGCCATATTCTACTTCTCAGTCGTCCTCTACTTGTTCATAATCATTTTGATTTCGAGAATGATATTCGTCCCCATAAGCGAGTTGGCTAAAAGTGGGATCCCGCTTCTCAGACCGGTACTCACTTCAACACAGACCAGAAGAGTGTTTCTGCACACGGCGCTATTGGAATCGTTTTTCGGAGGCATTCTAGCTGGAAAGATCAACGAAGACTCGTTCTTAGGTGGGTTGAAGCATGCGATGGTTTTGGCAATAGCCTCAGGCGTAGCGTTCTTCCTTTTCTTCCGATAGAGACGCTTTTCTCAGTTTAAATAGATTCTCTGCAAAATAAAGTGTAGGATTTAAGGCAAGAACAAACGATGGTGCATAGGGAGGATACGCTGATTGGAAACTCTACCAATCTTCATTTGGGAGCTTATTATAATTTTCATAGCGTGCACCACACTCATTTCCTTGATCTGGTACTTTTCCAAAAGGTATCGGAAACAAAAAGCGAAAGGGCGCGAAGCCCTAGTGACGGCAGAAGAAAAAATGCATTCGTCTGCCAAACTAAACTTCAACGATATTAGAGAACTCATGCTTACCGGGCCAGACGCGAAAGAAGAGGTTGAACTCAAGAGAAAAGAAGCTTACATCGAACGGCCTGCACAGAAACTTCTGCGAAATCTTCTGGAAAGTGGGAAAAAAGCAACGACCCTCCCCACTTATGACCCATCCTTCGGGTTCAGGTATAAAACCGTTGAAGCAGTCTTCGATGAGAATGTTTCACCAGGAGAAGCAGAAGAGCTTTTGGAACGGCTCTACCACCTCGAAATTCTAGAAAAAAGCTTCTTCGACACAGTTTCAGCGTGTCCAGTCTGCGGATCAACATCTATCACCTTACACTACCGCTGTCCAAAGTGTGCCGGCCGCCACATTGTCAAGACAGGCTTGACTGAGCACGTCCCATGCGGAAACATCGAGGAAAGAGACAAGTACGATCGAGGGCATTTGCTGCCCGCATGCCCTAAATGTGGAGCTACGTTGGTTGAAGGCGAATATAGAGATATGGGTCTCTGGTACATCTGCAGAGAATGTGGGGAAAAGTTTGAACACCCCAACCTAGATATGATTTGCCGCAAGTGTGACGATCAGTTCACGATTCAAACAGCAATGGTGCGGGAGATATCGAAGTACACTCTTGATCCCAGTAAAGAACAGGAAATTAGGCAAAACGTTACGAGCTTGGAAAGCGTTAGTGAGCTTCTAACCGGACTGGGCTTTAGTGTTGAGATGCCAGCCTCGGCGATTGGAGAAAAAAGTGGCATTCAACACAACTTCAGTCTCATAGCTAAGAAGAAGTTTGAAGACCGTGAAAATATTGTAGCTGTTGATCACGCTGTGGGAGACATCGAAGTAGGTGCATCTCCGCTGATACTTTACACCTATAAGATCTCAGAGGTGAAAGTTGATTTGCCGATTTTCGTTGCTATTCCAAAGCTAAGTGAAACTGCAAAAAGGATAGCGCAAGGCTACAATCTGTTGGTCATTGAGGGCATCCCCCAAGAAAAGGAACAGCTAGGTATGCTACACGATGAAATCCAAAAGAGACTAAGCGAAAGAATTGTTGAAGAGCGTGGAACAGAGCTTCCGCGTCCGCTGGAGGTTGAAATTGTTCATCAGTGGATCATTCGTAGAGGTAAGAGGGTGGATGTTTGGAGAGATGGGAGAGGTAAGTTTGTGAGGCATCGTAAATGAATGGCATCATGGGTCAAGGAAAATGGGATTCTGTTGTTGATATGTTAAAAGGAACAGCAATGAAAAGGATTCTAGACGCGCGCTGTAGCTTCATGCCTTCGCCACAATTTTACAACTTTCAAGGGAGAAAACAATGAAGAAAACATTACTGCTTTGGCTTGCCATAATCTGGGCTATCTTTGTGGCTTGGTTTGTTATGGTGTTGCCTTTCCCCTTCAACATTGGCTTACTGGCTTGGCAATGTTTCTTCGGTTTAGTTTTTTCATGGGTTATGCTCATAGAGGGTAGAGGTGAAAAGTGATGGAGTTATCGCTTTGTCACTCATCATAGTGTGTGTGCGCGCATAGATATTCAACCAATTTTTCAAATTCATAATCTATTTTAGTAGGTCGCGCTTTATGGAGAAAATGCGAAAATGGAACCGTTAAGTCCAATCGTGGAATTATTAGTCATAGGCGCTATCGCAGGGTACTTCATAGGATACTTGGTCAAGAAGCTTTTGCATCTGGCGTTCATTATTGGAGTTTTCGCCTTCCTGCTCATGTATATGTTACACATAGACGCCATAAACTTGAATTTCGAAGAATTGGGCGCAACTATAACAGGGTATGCTGATGTTTTCCTAGATCGCTTAGGATTTGCAACTTTAGTGTCCAGCACTCCCTTTGTAGGCAGTTTCGTTGTTGGCGTTGTCCTCGGCTTGAGGAGGTAGAGGAAAAAGTCCTTGGCTTCAGAGTTTTCCTTGGATTGACATCCGAAGAAGCGATACGCATCGTAATAGAAATGTAGATCCGGAGCCAGAAACCACTTAACCTTTCCTCTTTTTGGCTATGCGCTTTGAATTCGGCCTAAGTATTCAGTTTTCATAAAGTATAAGGCTTACAAAAAGAAAAGAGCATTAGAAGGGTTCACAACTGAATGTTCTAACTAAGCTAAGAAGACTGGAAGAAGAAATACTCAAGTTGGAAGGGAGAAAGCGAGAAGTAGCCAGCGCGCCAAAAGAATCCGGAGTAACTATTTGTCCAAATCCTAAATGCTACAGAGAGATTGAAGAGCCCATTCTCTTGAATAATTTGTCAACAACACCGGCGGACCAGTACTACGCTTGTCCCCACTGCTTCATCAAACTGGGTGCGGATGCTGAAAACGACGAGGACATTACACAGGAATCTACACATTATCCACCTTTGCATCTATTATTCGAAAAGTTTACGGGTGAAATCCTTGGTCCCCTTATACATCAAAAGAAAAAGGAGAAAAAAGAAGAGTATCCAGTTGAACCACCTGCGAAGAAAGGAGCAGGGCCCTCAGGGTGCCCTCATCATTTTGGATACTTGGCGAGCCATCCTAAGAATGCGTCTATCCCAGAAGAATGTCTAATCTGCCCGAAAATATTGGAATGTATGTGAGACAGAAACGCGCGCGTCAAGTTTGACTTTCTCATTCTTCTTTCCGCTCTCGGAGTTGTCTCTCTACTTCCTCCCTAACTCTTTGATCTATGTATCTCTTTAGACGCTTTTTGCGGTCTACCCACCACATAGCGAACCCCGTCAATATGAAGATGTATCCAAAGCCACCCAACAACCCACTGAGTAAAACAGCATCGGCTGGATAACTTATAAAACCCGCAAAACAATTTTAAAGGCGGATACGTTTTTCTGCTTGGTATCTTACTATTGTAAATCAATCAATGTGAGGATCAAATTTGAGGGTATACGACATAATTATAGTCGGTGCTGGCATAATAGGCATGTCCTCCGCTTATCATTTACAAAAAAACAACCCTGACAAGAAGATTCTAGTTATTGACAAGGAACCAGGAGCAGGCCGAGGAAACACAGCAAAAGCCGCCGGAATGTTTAGGAACACCTTTTCTTCCAGAACTAGCCAGGTTTTATCTGACACCTCCATCAATTTTTACAGCCACCTTCAAAATGAAATGAACTACGACGTTCGTATGAAAAAGATGGGTTACCTTTGGTTATTAAGCAAACAGCAATTCAATGAATACTCCCTAATTATAAAAAAGATGATGGAACATGGAATAGAAATAAAAATACTCAAGAAAGATGAGCTGAAGAAGATACCAGAATTGAATCTAGAATTGGATAAAAACTGTGAAGAAACAAAATACTTGGGACTCGAAAACATACATAAAGGTTTGCTAGGAAGAAAATGCGGTGAACTTGACCAAAGCGAACTTGTGAACTTTTGCAAGGAAGAGTTTGAAAAATGGGGCGGTGAAATTCTTTTCAACACGAAAGTTCATGGATTGATCATCACACCAAAAAACGAATTTGGAGGACCACCCTTTGTCTGGCAGAATCCAAAAGTTAACGGAGTTTCAACAAAAAATGGTGAAATTTACGGTGACCGAATAGTATTAGCGACTGGTGCCTACTCGCATGAACTTTTGGACCCGATCGGTGTAGATAGCCATAGTAGACCTAAAAAAAGGCAGTTATTTCAGTTACAAGGTCCTGACCTAGAAGAGTTGCTATACGTAGAAGGTTTTAACGAAGAGGGAATTTTGCCTTTTACCATTCTGCCCAAATCTGGAGTATACATTAAACCTGATGAAATAGAAAAAGGCTTTTGGACTGGTTGCGCAGACGACTTAGGAAGACCCTTTAGCCTAGACGTAACCCCTGAGAAAAGCTTCTACGAGTTTAACATTCGTCCGATTCTAACGAAATATATCCCCCAGTTTGAAAATGCACGCATCGCAAATAAACTGGCTGGTCTATATGCATGTAACACAATAGACGGAAACCCCTACGTTTTTGAAAGGCATGGATTAATAATAATCAGCGGATGCAGCGGTAGTGGAATCATGAAAGCGGATGCTATAGGAAGAATCGTAGACGCACTTTACCGGAGGAAAGGGGAAGCAGAACTGTATGGTAACGTGAAGTTTAAAGTTAGTGACCTAGGCGTAGAAAAAAGAAATGTCGAAAAGGAGGAATTTACGATCTAGATATTCATCGGAAAGACTCACTGGCCCGTTTAATGGCCAAGAAGTACGGTTTCTAACGAACGACAAGCTCCTAAAGAAGTTTAAGCGTGCATAAGGTTGTAGACACTATAATTAATTAACATTCGAAGACACCGAATTCTTGGGTTCAAGAACCTTCGAATTTTCGCTTTCTTTTATCCAAGTATTCTCTTATCCTCTCTTCCTTAATCTTTTCCAGCAATTCCCTTCTTCATGTTACGGATAGATTTTCGCCGTTATCTTGAAGCGATTCGAAAAAGTCAGAAAAATCGGGGGATTCGTTTGCCGGTTTAGATTTGACAAGAAGTAGGATATAACAAACTATTATGATAACGATAGCCGTTGTGGCCAACCAAAAGTCTATGGAGGACAACATAACATTCACTTTGCAGCGTGGTCATCATTGTTAGTTTCAAAATTAGCGAGATATAGACTTAACGAATCCAGTATATAGAGCGAGAATCTGTGTCGTCAACTATCTTCTCGAGATAACAACATTACATTTTTTCAACCATGATTTTTGTTCCGCTTTTCACCCGCTCAAACAATTCTAGATTCTTAGTCACCTGACCAACAATGTTGACGGGGCTGTAGGGTTGTGACTCACCGTAGAAAATGCAAAGGGCGTTTCCCATGGGCCAATAGGCGACGGCGCCTTTTTCAACGGTTGGTTCAGCCTTTTCCTTTCCCATTTTCACTGGTATGTCAAAGTAAACTTCTTCTTTCCAGAGGGCTGCTCGCCCTTCTATTGGAAGCCTTTTGGCTATGGCACCTACTGTTCTTGGGGCAAGATGACGGATGAGTTCTCCTTCTGCTTCGCCGACTCCTTCGATGGTAAATTTGATGGGTATGCGGGACACGCTCATTTCAAACACCTTTCAACCCAAACGCGCTACTTTTTTGGGAACCGCTGTCTCAACACGTCTTCAAGGTTTGGCTTGCTAATCTCCTGAAGCTCATACTTAGCTCTTATTGCTGGTTTGTTGAGGCGTAACAACTGCCTCAAGTCAATGGGGTTTCCTATGACTACTACGTCGCAAGGCGTTGCGTTAATTGTTTCCTCGAGTTCTCCTATCTGCTCGTTACCATAACCTATAGCTGGAAGAACCGTTCCCAAATGCGTGTATTCTTTAAAGGCATCTTTTATCGAACCGACAGCGTAGGGACGTGGATCCACTATTTCACTTGCTCCTAACCTTTTTGCTGCAATGGTGCCAGCGCCGTATGCCATGTTGCCGTGGGTTAAAGTTGGACCGTCTTCCACCACTAAAACTCTTTTTCCTTTAACAAGCTCTGGGTTGTCAACGGTTATCGGTGACGCTGCCTCTATTAGAATCGCATTTGGGTTTACTTTTTTTATGTTCTTTCGAACTGTTTCGATATTCATGGGGTCCGCCGTGTCCACTTTGTTGATGACCACGACGTCAGCCATTCTCAGGTTTGTCTCTCCGGGATGATAGGTTAGTTCGTGGCCTGCCCTATGAGGATCAGTCACTACGATGTGTAGATTGGATGAGATGAAGGGCAGGTCGTTGTTGCCTCCATCCCACACGATGACGTCTGCTTCCTTTTCTGCTTCTCTTAGAATTCTTTCGTAATCAACTCCAGCGTAAACCACGATTCCGTTGTTAATGTGAGGTTCGTACTCTTCTCGCTCTTCAATGGTGCACTCGTATTTTTCCAGATCTTCGTACGAGGCAAATCTCTGGCACGCTTGCTTGCGCAAATCTCCGTAAGGCATTGGATGCCGCACAACAACAACATTAAAGCCCATTTTCCTTAAAATTCCACTAACCCTCCTTGAGGTTTGGCTTTTTCCAGACCCTGTTCTGACAGCGCAGATAGAGACTACTGGAACCTTGGCTTTCAGCATGGTGGTTGACGGTCCCATGAACCTGAAGTCGGCGCCGGTAGCCAAAACTGTGGACGCTCTATGCATGACATATTCGTGGGAAACATCGCTGTAGGCAAAAATTACTTGGTCCACTTGATGTTTTCTAATGAGTTCTGGCAATTTTTCTTCGGAGTATATTGGTATGCCTTTTGGATAGTTGGGACCAGCCAATTCGGGGGGATATTCCCGTTTCTCTATGCCGGGAATTTGTGCAGCGGTGAAAGCCACAACCTCATATTCGTCGTTGTTTCTGAAGTAGACATTGAAGTTGTGAAAATCCCTTCCAGCCGCCCCCATTATGATAACTCTAGTCTTTCTCTTCAAAGCTTCTCGCCCTCTGAACAACCTAAATTCTCGGAAGGAACCGCTTATTGTTTTCGGCGCCTAAATACTAATCCAAAATTACTTTTACATTAAGATTAATGCCTTCACGGTTACAGCAGACGCTACCGCAACTTGTGGAGAGAATGTTGGGAGTATATAAAGAAAAACTAGGGGGTCAACATCAGACACTATGCTCACATTGGATGTGGTTCTTCAGGAATGATTCAGCATGTAGCAGAAATAGGAGAATCGAAAATATTTGCAAAAATCTTAAGAAAACAATGTTTAGGAAGCCTAGCGATATGTTATATACTTCCTTCCTAAGAGTTCCCTCGCAATTATTATTCTCTGTATGTTGAGTGTTCCTTCTGCGCCTATCATGTAGGACATTATGCCCCTCAATCCCATTTCAAGCGGACACTCTTTCGTATAGCCGTAGGCTCCCAACCACAGCATAACTCGTTTGAAAACATCGAAGGCGAAGGGCGGAATTTTCAATTTGCAAGCTGAAACATACCTGCTGACTCTTCTGGCAGAAAATTTTCCTTCCTTGTATTTCTTGTCCATCATCCATGCCGTACGGTAAACAAGCGACCTCAAAGCTTCAAGTTCAGCCCAGTCATCAGCCAACTCGAACTGTATCCCCTCAAACTTCGCTATTGGACGACCGAAGGCTACACGCTCCTTAATATAATTCATTCCAATTTCTAGGGCTCTTTTCGCCGCGCCTAGGCATGTCGCCCCTATCAAAAGCCTGGCAGCATCAAAACCTTCCATTGTCAGATAGAAGCCCTTTCCTTCCTCGCCTATTCTATGAAAGTCTGGCAGACGAACATCATCCATTACGAAACCGCCTGTTGAAATTCCCATTCTTCCCATGTCTTCAAATCGTTTCACAATTTCTACTCCGGGCGCGTTTATCGGTAGGAAGAAGACTGTCATTCCCAAATGATGCTTTTCCGGAGTTGGCGGAGGCGAAGTCCTAACTAGGACCAGGTAGCCACCTCCCCATTTTTTTGCCTCTTCTGTTCCGCTTGTGTAGAGTTTTTCTCCATTTAAAACCCATGTGTCACCTTCTTTCTTGGCTGTCGACTTAACATTCGCCACATCGCTTCCGCCACCAGCTTCGGTGATAGCTACTCCTATGAAGCCTTCCCCTTTGATGGCTTTCTTGATGAATTCCTCTCTAACTTGTTCCGAGCAGTGTCGATCGACAACAAATCCCCATGAAGATTCGACTAAGAACAAGACTGGTATGGCTATGCTTATGTCTGCATAACCTAGCTCTTCGGCTGCAATAGTGGTCGTAACCCAGTCTGCGCCTGTTCCGCCATGCTCTTCGGGTATAGTCATCATGAGAAAGCCCAAGTCGGCCATTCCCTTAATAATTTCCTTTGGAATTTCATGTTTCTCGTCGATTTCCCTGATTTTTTCCAATGGAAGTTTCTTTTCGCACCACTCGCGGAGAGCCTCTCTAATGAACTTCTGCTC
>Ga0209978_10000331_pt1 | contig 17198 bp, 13 predicted proteins | sample BentaG_FD_182805 | JGI IMG/M metagenome (GOLD analysis project Ga0209978, IMG submission 182805) | Deep subsurface microbial communities from South Atlantic Ocean to uncover new lineages of life (NeLLi) - Benguela_00093 metaG (SPAdes)... | ecosystem: Environmental > Aquatic > Marine > Oceanic >... | reverse complement strand
CTATTTGTCTACCATACAACAGAACTAACCTTTTCACGATTGCAGGACCAAGACCGGGCCCAGCCGTGGGCTTCGTTGAAAGCAAAGGTTCAAAAACCTCTGCCAGATGCTTTTCAAGTATTCCAGTAAGTTCTCAATAAGTTGGGGTTTTGTAGGGGCTTGATTTATCAAGCCCGATAGGGAAGGGTTCGATAAATCGAACCCCTACAATTTATAATATGTGGCCAGAATTACTTTGCCGTCAATTTTATTCCAACTTATTGAGAAGTTACAATGATGCATTCGCAAAAAGTGGATTTTGCTCAATCTCGTTTACAAAACACTTTTTACGAGTTTGTCAATAACGGATGATCGATGGAGACAATTGAATCCATAAGACCGCTTTTAGCTGTTCTGGTGACCCTTATAGGGGCCCTCCTCATAGTCTTTACAGGGGAGAGGCACAGAAACTTGAGGGAATTCTGGACTATTCTGGTTTCAGTTCTCAAGTTTGTTATTGTTATTTCCATGGTTCCCTTTGTCTTAGAGGGACGTATATTAGAATATACCATTATCACACTTACGCAAGGGGTCTCCTTGCAGTTCAGGGTAGACCAATTTGGTCTGTTTTTTGGTGTTCTTGCGTCTGCCTTATGGATTGCCACCTCGGTTTATTCCATAGGCTATGTCAGGGGGTTGAATGAGCATGCACAGACAAGATACTTTTTTAACTTTGCTCTCTGTCTTTCTGCAACCATGGGTATCGCCTTTGCAGGCAATCTCTTAACCCTTTTTATATTCTATGAGATCCTGACAGTGGCTACATATCCCTTGGTTGCCCACAAGGAGACTGAAGATGCGATCATGGGCGGCAGGAAATATCTTGCATACACCCTTACAGCAGGTGTGGTCATATTATTTGCCATAATCTTCATCTATACGCTTACAGGGACCCTTGACTTCAAACCTGGTGGTTTTCTTTTGGGTCGTGGTCAATCGGCTACGCTTATATTTCTGTTCGTTCTTCTTATATTAGGTTTTGGTGTCAAGGCTGCGCTCATGCCAATGCATGAATGGTTGCCCACCGCGATGGTAGCCCCAACTCCTGTAAGCGCCCTCCTCCACGCTGTGGCCGTGGTCAAGGCAGGTGTCTTTGGTTGCTTAAGGATTATTCTCTATGTTTTTGGCCCTGAACTTCTGCATAGCCTTGATCTGTGGCTTATACTGGCCTACTTTGCCGCATTCACCGTTATTGTCTCTGGTATGTACGCACTGGCCCAGGATAATCTTAAGAAAAGACTTGCGTTTTCTACCATAAATAACCTTGCCATAATCGTCATGGGGGCTGCCCTACTAACTCCAAGCGCTATAACCGGGAGCATATTTCATATGGGCAGCCATGGTTTTATGAAGATAACCCTCTTTTTTGTTGCCGGGGCCATCTATGTTAAGACTCATAAAGAGAATATCAGTGAACTCGATGGGCTTGGCAGGCAGATGCCCGTGACCATGGGCGCCTTTGCTATTGGGGCTATGGGTATCGCAGGCACCCCACCTGTATGTGGATTCATCAGCAAATGGTATCTGGCATTGGGTTCCCTCGAGGCTAAAGAGATAGTCTTTCTTTTTGTTTTGCTAATAAGTGCCCTGCTGGATGTAGCCTACTTTTTCCCCATAATCTATAATTCATTTTTCAAGACTCCCACAGAGGCTACCAACCCACATTTTGATGAGGCCCCGGCAATGATGGTGGTTCCCCTGGTGATAACCGCAATTATTTCGCTGATACTTGGAATATTTCCCAACGCCTTTTTTAACTTCTTTAACATAGCCTCTATGGCGGCTGAGAAGATACTCGGAGGGATATAAATGGCAAGGACATTAAGATATATTCTCTTTATCAGTGTGGGCCTGAGCATGTTGGTTGGACTGTTTTTTCGACCCGAACATCCGCATTTTTGGTGGGAGAGGGTTCCAGCATCTGATGCGATTTTTGGATTCTTAGGATGTATCCTACTTGTGGTCGGCTCTAAGGTCCTTGGTCATTACTGGCTTCAAAGGGATGAGGATTATTATAGTGATTAATCCAATACCACCGGCATTCGTATTTATTATAGGGGCCATACTTATTCCTATAGTTAGAGAGAGACGGCTTAGACAGTTATTCCAGCTTCTGATTCCGGCAATAGCATTTGCTGATCTTCTTTATATGGGCCATGGTACATATTGGAGCTACCATTTTTTAGGCTACGAACTTATCTTTGGGAGGGTAGATAAACTCAGCCTCTGTTTTGGATATGTATTTGTCATAATAGCCTTTCTGGGAATGTTCTATGCTCTCCATGTAAGGGATGTTGGACAGCATGTGGCAGCCTTTCTTTATATAGGAAGCGCTTTAGGGATTACCTTTGCCGGCGATCTTTTTACCCTGTTTGCTTTTTGGGAAATCATGGCCATCGCCTCCGTATTTCTCATTTGGCTTCAAAGAGATACAGCTGCCCTTGATGCCGGATTCAGATATATCATGGTTCACATATTTGGTGGTTGTGTGCTGTTAGCTGGCATTATTATACATGTGGTAAATACAGGATCCACACATTTCGGCCTTATAGAATATGGGGGGCTTGCCTCACAACTGATACTCCTTGGTTTTATAATCAATGCTGCTGTACCCCCTCTTCACGCCTGGCTAGCTGATGCCTACCCAGAGGCCACCGTTACCGGAGCTGTATTCTTAAGCGCCTTTACTACAAAAAGCGCTGTGTATGTACTTTTGAGGGCCTTCCCCGGCGTTGAACTTCTGATGTGGCTAGGGGCTATTATGGCCGTCTATGGTGTGGTTTATGCCATAATGGAAAACGATATCAGAAGGCTTCTTTCCTATCATATCATCAGCCAGGTAGGATATATGGTGTGCGGGGTAGGGATAGGAACCGAGATGGGTTTAAATGGTTCTGTTGCCCATGCCTTCTGCCACATTTTGTATAAGGCCCTGCTTTTTATGGGCACAGGCGCGGTCATCCATGTGACAGGCAGAAGGAAGGTTACTGAACTGCAAGGGAGAAACCTCTACAAAATGATGCCCATCTGCCTTTCCCTTTACCTGATAGCCGGTTTCTCCATCTCTGGGGTTCCGTTATTTAATGGATTTGTCAGCAAAACCATGGTTGTGGCTGCGGCAGGCGGGATACACAGTGTTCCTATACACCTCTTGTTGCATCTAGCCTCCATAGGGACATTCTTCAGCACTACCTTAAAGCTCCCCTACGGTACCTGGTTTGGTAAGGCACCTGAGGGAGAAAAGATAGAGGAGATAGAGGCTAAAGAGCCTCCCTCAAATATGCTGATAGCCATGGGTCTCACTGCCTTTTTGTGCATCTTTATCGGTTGTTACCCAAGAGTTCTGTATGATATTTTACCTTATTCAGTCGATTATCATCCCTATGCACCCTACCATGTAGCAGCGACCATGCAACTACTATTATTCACCGCTGCGGTATTTTGGCTATTCATAGATAAACTTGGCGGTCATGCCACCATTAGCCTAGACACAGACTGGTTCTACAGAAAACCAGGCATGCTTCTCCTTTGGTTCTGCAGCCATCCCTTGCAGAGGCTCAGATTTGGGTTGCAGCATCTTCTTTCCAGAATGGTAGCTAACGTTGCAAGTCTGAGCAAAAATCCCATCCTACTCCCTGAGATAGCAATAAGGTATATCCACCTGAGGATTATCAATAGGCTTTACCATATTTCTGGATTGTCTGAGGATAAACTTGAAGAACTGAGGGAATTGGAATCCAGATATGATGCAATAAGAAAGATAACCTATGATAAAGATGTTTACAGAAGACCCATAGGTTTTGGTGTCCTTCTAGCCGTAGTTCTTCTGTTTCTTTACGGTTTGATCTATTTTATTAGATCGCGTTAAATCGTGAAAAGCACTACCGTACTCCTTTGAATTTTGAGCAGATACTCTGGACGGTTATTGCGTATAGTTTTAGGTCTCCGAATTTCTACAATCTATTGAAATAACAGTACATTATCAGTGCTCTTATTTGTTGCCTTAGAGATGGAATAGTGGAATAATGCAATATACGTGGTAAAGGCGGAAGATGTTGATACCTGAGCGAGAGTGACCAGCCGCGCATTGCAGGCACGAGCGGGCAGATAGCCCCATCAGTCCAATACTCCTGTCCCGCCTGGCGGGACTCCAATCATGGGCGAAGCGAACTAACTTGACGCTCAGTGTTGGTTCCTTTGTATAAGGGGTGAGCTGACATGGAAAAGATGCTGAAAAGGTTATTTTTAATATTGGCTGTCTTATGCATCCCTCTTGGATTCTTCACCAAACACGAGCACGCCGTCTTTTTGTGGCACAGGATACCCTCAATTGAAGCGGTATTTGGAGTTTTTGGGGCCTTTCTGTTGATATTGGCCTCAGGGATAGTGGTTTCCTTTGCCCAAAAGAAGGAGGATTTTTATGATTAAGGCCGTTCCGCCTGCCTTAATATTTATCCTTGGAGCATTGCTGATCCCCTTGTTGAAGGGAAAGCTAAAGCAGCTCTACCTTCTCGTGGTTCCCACCGTGGCCTTTTTGGACCTCCTATATCTGAATCCAGGTACAAGCTGGATATACCACTTTTTGGGATATGAACTTGTCTTTTGCAGGGTTGATAGGCTTAGTTTAGTAGTAGGATATATATTTGTCATCATAGGGTTTTTGGCCATACTCTATTCTCTGCATACAAAAGAGGATGGGCAGCATATAGCAGCCTTCCTGTATGTTGGAAGCTCTTTAGGCGTAGTTTTTGCTGGAGATTATTTCAGTCTCTTTGCCTTTTGGGAAATTATGGCCGTGTCATCTGTTTTCCTCATATGGTATCAAAAAGACAAAGAGTCTCTCAATGCCGGCTTTCGGTATATCCTTATGCACATATTTGGCGGTTGCTGCCTCTTAGTTGGTATTATCATTCATATCGGCAGTAGCGGCTCAATTGGGGTGGACTGCCTGGAACCGGGCATTGCCTACTGGCTGATTCTTACTGGGTTTGGACTCAATACCTGTTTTATCCCTCTCCACACTTGGTTACCGGATGCTTATCCTGAGGGGACCTTTACAGGAAGCGTTTTTCTCTCTGTTTTTACCACAAAAACGGGCGTTTATGTATTGGCCAGATGTTTTGCAGGTGCTGATTTTGTAGCATATATGGGGGGGATCATGGCGGTATATGGTGTCATATTTGCACTCCTTCAAAATGATGCGAGAAAACTCCTTTCCTACCATATTATCAGCCAGGTGGGATACATGGTGGCAGGTATCGGAGTGGGAACCGCACTGGGTATAAATGGTGGAATAGCCCATGCCTCTAACAATATCTTGTACAAAACATTACTGTTTATGTGCACGGGATCAGTTATGTATATGTCGGGAAGAAGGAAGTTGACCGAGATGGGAGGCCTAGCACGGTATATGCCTGTTACCTGCATCGCCTGTGTTATAGCTGCCCTTTCCATTTCCGGGGCACCGGGATTTAACGGATTTGTAAGTAAGGGGATGGTTATATCCTCTGCCGCGGAGGTTCATAAGCCTATATTAGAGCTGATGTTGATCCTGGCATCCGTGGGAACACTTCTCTCCTTTATGAAACTTTGCTACTTTTGTTTCTTTGCCAAAAACTACGAGATAGAGTCCAAAGAGCCCCCCATTAATATGCAACTGGCCATGGGCTTGAGCGCTCTCTCGTGTGTGTTTATCGGCCTTTATCCTAAGATACTGTTTGACATACTTCCCTATGACGGGGTTCACTACCATCCCTTTACTCCCTCCCACGTAATAGGAACTATCCAGCTCCTTATGTTAGCCGGTTTAGCTTTTGTATTAGCCAAAGCCATGGTTGTGCCCCACAGGGCGACCGTACTAGATTTTGACTATTTCTATCGGATGGGAGGACGAGGTCTGGTATGGGCGTGTAATGTTCCACTGAGCAACTTCAGGTTTAAACTCCAGGTGTTCTTCTCCAGGGCAGTATATATCATTGTCCGCTTAGGCAAGAATCCTATTTCGGTCCTTGAGATACTCGCAGCATACGCTTATCAAAGAATCACACGAGGGCTGAGATATGTGAGCGGGTATTCTTCTAGTGAGATTTATGAGGAAAATTTATATAGAAGACCCATCGGTGTGGGGGTTCTTGTGGCCATTATACTTCTGTTTGTTTTTGCTTTGATTTATTTTGTTTTATGAACCCACAAGGCTTACTGGTTTCTGCCTAAATATGCTTGGTTAGCATATGATATTTCAGCTTTCTAAAATTAGCCAACGGATACCCCCATTAATAAGGCCATTGAACTATTTGAAACGGCCCAATAAAGGGCTATGTTCTGGAGCATGAGAAAAAAAGATGGGAGAAACATCTTACACAGTTAGGCATTTGGTTATTAAGCAAAACGTTTAAACCTTCTCTATTCCAGAAGAAAAAAAGAAGAGGCGGAAGGGTCTAAGTATCCAAAAATGTTTAAAAAAGGAGAGCCACTCATGGAAATCAAAAAGCTGCTGTTTGTAACGGATTTCGACGAATTGTGGTTTGATGCCTTGCGATCACTAATGGGCCTTAAAAAGCTAGGCCTCGACCATGTGGTGCTCATGCATGTGATAGAGCGTAAGATAGGCTATTACACTGGGGAGGAAAAGAAGAGGCTTAGGGAAATGGCTGAAGTCCGTTTTGTGGATTGGGCGCAAAGTCTATACGAGGAGGGTATGGAATGTGGGTCGTATATCGTGGAGGGAGATTCGGTATCCAAGATTCTGGCAACTGTGGAAGAGGAAGAGGTGGACCTTGTTGTAATCAATCGGCAGAAAAGGACTAAAATGGAGAAGTTCTATGTAGATTCCAAGACAATCGAATTTCTTCGAAAAACCCCTGCACCGGTCCTGGTACACAAGTACAAGGCGGAGTCTGGCAGGTTAAATGACAAGCCGTTCGAGAGGCCACTTTTTGCAACGGATTGGTCTCCTGCTGCTGAGAGGGCCCTGGAGTTCTTAGTTGGTCTTAAAAGTATCATGAAAAAGCTGCAAGTAATCCACGTCGTAACCGAGAAGGCCATGGCAGGTCTGGGGAGAAGGGGGCTCAAGAAAATGGAAAGGGAGAATAGAAGAAGACTGGGTGAATTATGTAATTCCCTTGAAGGCGAAGGAATAGAAGCAGAATCTCACCTCTACATCGGCGATCTCACCCAGATCGAAAATGCAGCCCGGGAACGTGAGACCACTCTCATTGCTACAGGGACAACTGGAAAGAGTGCTTGGCAGGCGAGGTGGCTGGGAAGTGTTTCCCAGCGGCTGGCAGAGGTATCAGAATTGCCTAACTTATTGGTTCCTTAGTACATGCAGGCCAACAATCTGCGGTAATGAAATTGGTTATGGTAACGTCTCGGGATTTCGATAACTTGAATGTATAGGAATTTCCTTTTTTTGACAGGCCCGCCCTGGCGCGGTATAAGAAGTTTCGTTTAAGTATCGTTATTAACTACTAAATAACGGCTTCAGTCAACAAACTCCTTCACACAGGTCTGGGCCAGGGATAGACCTGCCCGCCATGCGAGTCCGCAAGGCGAGGCAGGCGGGCAGGATGTTCAGGATATAAAGAAAATCATGCCTGCCCGCCATCGCTCTCGCTCAGGCGAGGCGGGCGGGTTAATCCTGTTAATCCTGTCGAAAAGTTCCGCTGCAGGCGGATAAGTTCTTGAAATTATAGAACTTCATTAGCTTGACTGGTGTCGCGAGAAAGGAATGCAATCGTGGGGGAGAGCTCAGTTCTCTACTGATTCGCAGGGAGGAAGATGATGAAAGGTTTTGTCAAAAATGCTATTTTGCTTATTACTATTGTGTGCCTCTGTATAGCAGTCTGGTCTCAGATTTTCACTGCCTTTGCTGAAAAGGAAGGGGAAGAAGCCGTCTATGTTGGAATGGATAGATGTAAGGCATGCCACCCCGAGCATGTAGAGACATACTCGGAATGGAAGTACGCAAAAAATTTCCGGATACTGGAAATGAGAGGTAAGGATCATGATCCTGAATGTCTTCGGTGTCACACCACGGGGTATGGTAAAATAGGCGGTTTTAAGAGTGTAGAAGCGACACCGCATATGAAGAATATCCAGTGCGAGGCTTGCCATGGGCCAGCAAGCCTACATCTAAAGGCGCCCACGGTAGAAGAACATCTGAGAACCTTAAGTATTCCCAGGAATATTTGCACCTCCTGTCATTACCAGCATAAACATATGGGGTATTGATGGAAAAGATACTGAATGGACTTATATGCTTTCTGCGCAGATTAGGCACGGAAGGGCTGTTTCGCAGTTTAAGAACCAAGATAATCTTGGGGGTAAGCTTAATTCTGGTTCTAGTAATAGGCTCGTTTACCTATTATGAAGCGGTGACGCGAATAAAATCCCACTTGAAGAACCAGGAAGAGAGGGCATTCGATATCAGCGCTGCCGTAATGAAGGGGATAGAGTATCCCATGCTTGACGGTGAGATGGAGGATGTGCAGGCCATCCTGGAGAGATTAGGTATGCTTGAGGGTCTGGAGGTAGTAAAGCTCTGTGATTTGATGGGCACTATCAGATATAGCAGAAATCCTGATAATATAGGTAAGGCCAGTGAGTCTGGGATTACCAGGAATGCCCTGCGCAACAAGGCGTTAGCCAAGGGCCTGGAGCTACATAGGGGGAAAAAGTTATTTTCTCATTCCATTCCTATTTACAATGAGAGGCCTTGTTTTAAGTGTCACGGGAGTGAAAAAGATATACTCGGTGTATTAACCGTAGGGATTAACTGGGGCCCCATTGAGAAGAGGATAAGGGCACTTCGGAATCGAGAGATTGCTGTAGCGGTGATTTCCCTGGCAATTGTGGCCTTTTTCTTGATTCGATGGTTATCCAAGAATATTACTCAACCTATTTTTAAGGTTACTGAATTTGCGAATGAAGTCAGCCGAGGAAAACTGAATGCCACATTGGATCTTGGTAAGAGGACAAAGTCTTGGGAGAGGGATAAGGCGCATGGAGGTGATGAAATAGTCCAGTTGGGCGATTCCCTGATACATATGTTAAGAAATATGAGAGAAATGTATGGGAAAATCTCCTCATTCAGTAAGGATCTGGAGTTACAAGTAGCCAAGAGAACAGAAGAGTTGGAGCAAAAAACGGCAGAACTTGAGCAGGCGAACATAGAACTCAAGAAGCTTGACGAACTGAGATCTACCTTTCTGGCAAATATGTCTCATGAACTCAGGACCCCGCTCAACTCTATAATTGGCTATACTGATCTGCTCATAGACAGGGTGGATGGGGATATTACTGAGGAGCAAGAGAAGAGCCTAACAAAGGTGCACAAAAATGCCAAAAATCTGCTTAAGTTAATCAATGATGTCCTCGATATGTCCAGGATTGAGTCCGGAAGGGTGGAATTAGACTTGCGAGCAGTTAATCTACAGGAGATTATCCAAGAAACGGCCTCTGCCCTTGAACCATTGATAAACAACAAAGGGTTGATAATAGATATGGATTTTGATGAAAGCTTACCATTGGGATACGCAGATCCAGATAGGATCAGGCAGGTGGTAACAAATCTACTGGATAATGCCATTAAATTTACGGCAGAAGGGCGTATAACTGTGAGTGCCAGGCCCTCTGAGATAGGGACTAAGGGGAACCAGCCACCGAGATTCGTTGAGGTCTGTATCTCAGATACGGGCATAGGAATCAGGAAAGAGGATCTTAATAAACTCTTTGACAAGTTTAGGCCGCTTGATATCTCAGCCACGAGTGAATATAGAGGGGCAGGCTTGGGGCTTAGTATCTGCAAAGGATTGGTTGAAATGCAGAATGGAAGTATCTGGGCAGAGAGTAAATACGGAGAGGGCAGTAGATTTTGTTTCGCCTTGCCCGTAGAAGCGGAAGCTATCGAACCAAAAAGGAAGTCGCTGCAGCAGGATTATCAAGCAATGGGCGTTTTGAAAGAGGATAAGGGGGTTGAAAAGGCAGTTCAGATTAAAGTGCTGGTGGTCGATGATGAACCCGATCATGTGGAGTTAATCAGTAAGATACTAAGGGAAAAGGGTTATCAGATTACAAAGGCCTATGATGGTGAAGGGGCTATTGAGTCAATTAAACACTCTAAACCCGATCTCATTATCTTGGATTTGATGATGCCCAATGTTAGCGGTTTTGATGTAATTGAGTATCTTAAAACAGGGGACGATACTAAGGAAATCCCAATCATAGTCGTTACTGGTAAGGATTTGACCAGGGAACAGATGGAAGTCTTAGATGGAAGGGTAGAGAAGGTCTTGAAGAAAGGGCTTCTCGGGGTGGAAGTCATTCTAGAGGTGGTTAGGAATACCCTCGATAAATTTGGCCTGTGCTAAAGCGGGAGCAGCTATGGACAACACAGGAATCAAGAAAGGTTCGGTGCCGAAAATCTTGGTAGTAGAGGATAATCAGGATAATCGGGAAATGGTGGTTAAGGCCCTGAAGTTCAATGGCTATCAGGTAGTTGAAGCAGTTGATGGGGAAGAGGCTATAGAAAAAGTGAAGGCCGAACACCCGGACCTGATTCTTCTGGATATTTTCCTCCCCAAGATGGATGGTTATGAGGCAACCAGGAGACTAAAAGGCGATACAAGCCTCAGGAATATCCCAATAATAGCCCTGACGGCCCATGCAATGAAAGGCAGTATGGAAGAGGCCTTAGCCGCCGGTTGTGATGGCTACATCTCCAAGCCCATTGATGTCCGAGAATTACCCAAACAGATCCAGCATTTCCTGAAGCCTCGTCCATGATCCATTTATGGAAACTGAAATGACTAGCAAGGCCAAGATATTAATAGTGGATGATGATCTTGATTCCGTGGAATTGCTGACCAAGAGGTTGCGTGCTGAAGGGTACCATACCTCAGAGGCCTATGATGGGGAGCAGGCCCTGCGACAGGTAGAGGAATACCGGCCTGACGTAGTAATACTCGATATAAAGATGCCCAAGATAGATGGCTATGAGGTATGCAGAAGGCTAAAAGGTTCTGAAGATACCAAGCTTATCCCCATTATCATGCTCACGGTGAAGAGGAAGGTACCCGATAAGGTGAAGGGATTGGATGTTGGGGCAGATGATTATATACCGAAGCCCTTTGATTACAGAGAACTCTCAATCAGGGTCAGGTACTGGGCTGCCGTCAAGATGGAGGTGGAGGAACGAGTAAGGAGAATAAAGCGGCTGGAGCAGGAGCTCATCGATTCTGAAAGGTTAGCGGCTATTGGGCAAACCGTAGCGAGCCTCGGCCACTATATGAAAAACATCCTGTTTGGCCTAAAAGGCGGGTTTTATTTAGTAAACACGGCGTCTAGAGAAAATGAATCAGATTCTTTGAAAACTGGTTGGGATATGCTGGAAAGAAACATGGGCAGGATTTCTGATCTGGTTCTTGATCTGCTAGAGTATTCCAGAGACTTGGAGCCAGAATATGAAAACTGTTTTCCCAATGAGATTGCCAATGAGGTCTGTGAACACTTGGAAGCAAAGGCAAAAGAAAATGGCGTAGAGATTATTAGAGATTTTGATCCGTCCCTGCAAGAGGTACTTTTGGATCCTAAAGATATTCATCGCTGTTTGCTGAACCTGGTTTCCAACGCCATTGATGCCTGCCTTTTTGATTCTAACGAAGAGAAAAAATGGGTGGTGCACGTGAAGACAGTTCTTGAAAATGATGGCGCGGTCAGATTTGAGGTCTCTGATAATGGTTGTGGAATGGACGAAGACGTCAAAAAAAAGCTATTTACCACTTTTTTTAGCACCAAAGAGGGAAGAGGTACTGGTCTTGGTCTCCTGATTACCCAGAAGATAGTTCAGGAACATGATGGAACCATCACTGTCGAATCACAACTCGGAAGAGGGTCAACATTTACTATTCGGCTGCCTCATAGGGATGGAGCCACACAGGGAGCAATGGTAGATCAGAGTCATCAAACCTCATTTCAAGCTAAGAATGACTATTCAGCCACTAAGTCACCAGGACACAAAGTGGAAAGATGAATTATGTTTCCCCACAACAAGAGAAGATTCCACTGCAAGAAATAGTATGCAGCGCACAATGTACACAAACAAAAATTGTACTATGATCTTGGTGCCTGCCCTGGCGCGATATGATTGTAACAAGCTATTAATGCTTTAATATCAAAGAGGCGGTGCTATAAAACTCAGTCATTACATGCCAGCCTGCCCTGGTGCGACGGGATGTGGATATGTAACTGTTTTCACTGCTTATGAATGCCTCACTTTCCATCACCGCATCTTGACATGCCAGGTCTGGGCCAGGGACCTTGGGTCTTGGTGGCTCTTAGCTTATATAGACACCTAGAGGGAGGATATATCATGAAGAAGGTTCTTCTTGTTGACGATGAAGTTGATGTGAGGAAGTTTGTCTCAAAACTTGTTGAAAGAGCCGGCTATGAAGTCATAGAAGCCAAGAACGGTGTGGAGGGAATGGGCAGGGTAAGGGGGGATAAACCGGACTTAATCATTTTAGATATCTTGATGCCGAAACAGAGTGGAATCAGGATGTATCGCGAATTGAAGACCGATGAGCCTCTAAAAGATATTCCCGTGATCGTGCTTTCTGCTATAGCCCCAAAGAGCTTCTTTCGCTCCCAGGAGGTATTGGCTGAATTTGCCGGTCAACCTGTACCTGAACCTGAAGCGTATATAGAAAAACCAGAAGAACCTGAGGAACTGATAGAGTTGATGAAGAAAATTTTGGGATAACGGAAATGAGGTGCCCTCCCTAAGACCTTCACACAGTTCCACTCCTTGCTGCCACGGTCACCCCGGAAACCTAACCCCTCTTTCAGCTCTGAAGCTCGGGAATATTTTCATAATAATCCAGCGATTCCGGATTCATCAAGGCGTCCCGATTTAGCACCGGTCTGCCATGGAGGATATTGGTGACCGCGCTTTCAACCTTCTTCATATTCAGCGTATACGGGATATCTGGGATCTCGATCATTTTTGCAGGAACATGCCGGGGGGAGGCCTTTGCACGGAGCGTCTTTTTAATCTTAGCTTTCAACTCCTCTGTGAGGTGATATCCTTCAGCAGGTTTGACAAAGAGAATAATCCGTTGATCTCCCTCCCAGTTCTGTCCTATTGCCAGGCTATCGGCTATTTCTTCTAATTGTTCAACCTGGTTATATATCTCGGCCGTACCGATGCGAACTCCAGAAGGCTTTAACACAGCGTCAGAACGGCCATAGAAGGTTACCCCACCGGTCTGACTATTAATCTTAACATAATCGCCATGACGCCATATATTGGGATAGACAGTAAAATATGCATCCTTATACTTTGCATTATCGGGATCATTCCAGAAGTAGAGAGGCATTGAAGGGGCAGGTGCCTCACACACAAGCTCCCCTTCCTGGTCAACTACGGGATCGCCTTTTTCATCGTATACATTTATCTTCATCCCCAGTGCAGGAAACTGCAACTCACCGGCATATACCGGGCTGGTGGGGCTTCCCGTGCAAAAGCAGCCATTGATGTCTGTTCCACCGGCAGAGGAGTTAAACCACACATCCTTTTTGATGTTCTGATAAACATACTCAAAGCCTTCAGGCGAGAGGGGGGAGCCGGTTTGCCAGATTTGTTTTAATGACGACAGATCGTAATCTTTGCCGGGCTTGAGTTCTTGGCTTTTAAGAAAATTGATATAGCTTGCACTGGTACCAAACATGGTTACCTTTTCATCCTGAACTAACTTCCACATAGCACCTGGATCAGGGTAACCGGGATTGCCGTCGTATAGAATGAGAGTGTTTCCCACCGCCAGCGAGGTGAGCATCCAATTCCACATCATCCAGCTACAGGTAGTGATAAAAAAGTGCACATCGTCTCTTCTGAGATCGGTATGGAGTATCAACTCCTTTAACTGATTAATAAGAATTCCACCAGCCCCCTGAACCAGACACTTGGGCTTCCCCGTTGTTCCGGAAGAGAACATAATATATACGGGATGATCAAAGGGTAATTGCTCGAACTGAATTTCAAGTCCCCTTTCTTGGGAGAGAAAATCATCATAGTGTACCCCGTTGGGGATAGCGCTGATATCAGGTTTCTCTTCCGTGTAGGAGGCGACGATAACTTTTTCGACTGACGGTATCCCCTTTGCAATCTCAGCAGCATTAGAAAGGGAATCAAAGGCCTTTGCTTTATAGAAATATCCATTAACAGTAAATAAAACCTTGGGCTCAACTTGGCCCAACCGCTCCAGAGCCGCCCCCGCACCAATGTCAGTAGCACAGGAGGCCCAGGTGGCACCAATACTGGTAGCAGCGAGCATGGCAATACCGGTCTCCATCATATTGGGCATGTAGGCAGCAACCCGATCTCCCGGGGCAACTCCTATCTCTCGGAGCGATTGTGCCAGACGGGCCACTGTGTCATAGAGTACTTCGTAGCTCATCTTGGCTGATTTTTGTGTTTCCCCTCTGAAGATAAAGGCTGTATGATCATCGCGGTACCTCAGGAGATTTTCGGCGAAGTTGAGCCGTGCCCCTACAAACCATTTCGCACCGGGGAATGTGGTCAGATCATTGACAACGGTATCATAGCTCTTTGAGTATTTTATATCCGCAAAGTCCCAAAAAGCGGCCCAAAACTCAGGGATATTGTCAACTGACCACGTATAGAGGGGTCGGTATTCGGTGAAGTTCGTTCCGTATCGCTCGTTAACAAAGTTCATAAACTTGTACATGTTGGAATTTTTGATTCGCTCTTCCGATGGTTTCCATAAGAGTTTGGCCATGGTGTCCCTCCTTTGAATAATTCTGTTTGGATTTTTTACTAAGATGAACAGGAAGTAGCAACGCCCGCCAATTTAGTCTTTTGTCTTGACTAACAGCTATAATTGGATTACACCTAAGCCCTTAAAATAAATGTAGTAATTAGTCAAGCAGAGATTCATTTTCGGACGCAGATGAACGCAGATTATCAAGATTTTAAATATAAAGAACTAACTGAGAAGATTATTAAGATCTTCTATAGAGTTTACAATAACCTTGGTTATGGTTTTCTTGAAAAGATCTATGAGAATGCAATGATGATAGAATTTAAAAAGGAAGGTATTTTTGCGGTTGCTCAATTTGCAATAAAGGTATTTTATGAAGGTGAAGTTATAGGTGAATACTATGCTGACATACTGGTTGATAACAAGGTAATCGTAGAGATAAAAGCAGCAAAACATTTAGTAGAGGAAAATGAAGCACAGTTACTAAATTATCTAAAAGCAACCGATATTGAAGTTGGACTTTTGCTTAATTTTGGCACTAAACTAGAATTTAAACGTAAGGCATTTGATAATTTGAGAAAATAGTTTCCTGCCCGCCATCGCTCTCGCTCAGGCGAGGCGGGCGGGCCTGCGGGTATCCGCGAAGATCTGCGTCCTAATCAATTAAAAGGAATTTTTTGTTGATGGATGAGTCGAGTAGGTTAATCAAGGAGGTGAAGGAAAAGGTTAAGGAATTGAGGTCAAGAGGCCTTAACCTGTACCCATCAGGCTTCAGAAGAGATACCACCGTCGAGGGAGTGGTAAAACGTTTGGGTGAGCTTGACCACGATGCACTGAGTAAGATAATCGAGACCTTCACCCTGGCAGGCAGGGTTATGTCTATGAGGGATTTTGGGAAAGCGGTTTTCATTCACATTAAGGATGGAACTGGTCAACTCCAGGCATACATCCGCAAGGATCGGGTCGGCGATGATAATTTTGAGACCTTCAGGTTGATAGATATAGGTGATCATGTAGGGATTACAGGGAAGCCTTTTAGGACAAAAACAAATGAATTAACGATCCTGGCTGACTCTGTTGTTCTTCTCTCGAAATCCCAAAGGCCACTACCAGAAAAGTATCACGGGTTGGTAGATGTGGAAACGAGATACCGCCAGAGGTACCTTGATCTGATGGTTAATGATAATGTGAGACAGACCTTTATTCTAAGAAGCAGAATAATCAAGGCCATAAGGGAGTTTTTTGATAACCAAGACTTTATCGAAGTAGAGACCCCGATGATGCAATCGATTCCAGGTGGTGCAACAGCCCGACCATTTAAAACATATCACAATGCACTGGGCATGGAGCTTTATCTGAGAGTAGCCCCTGAGCTGTATTTGAAAAGGCTTGTTGTGGGAGGGTTAGAGAAGGTTTATGAATTAAACAGGAATTTTCGCAATGAGGGGATATCAACCAATCACAATCCCGAATTCACCATGCTGGAATTCTATGTTGCCTATGCAACGTATGAGGATCTTATGGAGTTAACTGAAAAACTTATTTTATACCTCCTCAAGAAGCTGTTTGATACGACGACTATCACCTATCAGGGGAACAGGGTAGATTTTACTACCCCATGGCCCAGGATCTCGCTGACCGATTCTCTGGTGCACATGGGTGGCGTGCCAGAAAATGCCCTGTCTGATAATCAGGCCTTAAGGGATTTTGCGAAATCCAAGGGAGTTGAGGTAACCGATCGTGAGGAGACAGGAAAAGTAATTATGGGGCTTTTTGAGCACCTTGTTGAGCCGAAATTAATCCAGCCTACCTTTATTATCAACTACCCGGTAGAGGTAAGCCCCCTGTCAAGGAGAAAGGATACAGAACCTGAGATTGCAGAAAGATTTGAATTATTCGTTGCTGGTAAGGAGATTGCGAATGGCTTCTCCGAACTTAATAACCCGGATGATCAGCGGGAGCGATTTCTTGAACAGGTCTCCCTGAGGGACTCAGGCGATGAAGAGGCCCTGTTTATGGATGAGGATTATATCAGGGCCTTGGAATACGGGCTGCCACCTACAGCAGGAGAAGGCATTGGAATCGACCGACTGGTTATGGTCTTGACCGATTCTCCCTCTATTCGGGATGTCATACTCTTCCCCCATATGAGGAAAAAATAGATGAGTTTGCTGAGTTTATTGGGTTCTTTGTGTTTAGGCACTTTGTGCACTTCTAACTTTAGCTCACTTTAGGCACTTTTAACTTTAGGCACTTAACCGCTATGTCTTTTGAACTATTTTTCTCTCTCAGATACCTCAAGGCAAAGAGAAAGCAAGGATTTATCTCTGTCATAACGGCTATTTCCATTTTAGGCATTATGATAGGCGTTATGGCCCT
>Ga0209978_10000330_pt1 | contig 17208 bp, 21 predicted proteins | sample BentaG_FD_182805 | JGI IMG/M metagenome (GOLD analysis project Ga0209978, IMG submission 182805) | Deep subsurface microbial communities from South Atlantic Ocean to uncover new lineages of life (NeLLi) - Benguela_00093 metaG (SPAdes)... | ecosystem: Environmental > Aquatic > Marine > Oceanic >... | reverse complement strand
TCTGTCGAGCAAATATATGGAGTCGCCTGTATATTCCATTACTGAATTGAGTCTTCGTTCTATCTCTTTTTGTTCAGAGATATCTCGGATAACTCCAATAGAGCCGATTACTTTTCCTTCATTGTCTTTTAATACGCTTAATGATATATCAACATCAAGGGGTTCATCGTTTTTTCTAAGAATCTTGGTTTCCAAATGATGCTGCCTTCCCTTCTGTCTTACGTTTTCTGCACGTATTTTCTTCCATTCTTCAGGTTGATATAGTAAGTTGACAGGCATCTTGAATAGATCTTTTTTGTCCATGTTTAAAAGTTCTTCAGCATACTTATTCCAGGAGATAATGCGTTCGTTTTTATCTGCAAGTATTACAGCGACCGCGTAATTTTCAAAAATCGTTCGGTATATTTCTTTGAAGTTTTCTGGTTCGATAGCGTCCTCTATTCTTCTTATCTCATCTTCAGCAAAACAAATTGTCTTATCAGCTTTATCATCTGATGATTTCTCAATCATCTGAAGATCTTCAAAGCTGCATTGTGATTTTCCTTGAAGTCTCCCTAGTTTTTCTTCTTTTTTTAATATTTTTACAATTTCAGGTTCGTCTTTCATTTTTTGGCATCCCATCCAAATCTGTTGCAAATATAGACGTTTTACCTATTATATTGAATCTAATCTTTTAATATATTGTCCACTCTTTCCAGCAGGGTGTCTTTATCAAATGGTTTCATGATGTAATCTGCGAGACCTTCATCTAAAAGTACTTGTTTTCTTTTATCTGATATTTCTAGAACACTCATAAATGCTACTTTGATGTCGCTGTTTTTCTTTTTGATGCGATTGAATACATCCCATCCACTCATTCCGGGCATCATAATATCTAAAAGCACCAGATCTACTTTTTCTTTCTCAAGCTTTCTTAGACATTCTTCACCGCTATATGCGGGTACAACAGTATAACCACCAAGCTCCAGAACAGTTCTTGTTAGATCAACTATATCTGGCTCATTGTCTACAACCATTATCTTCTTCATGTTCTCCTCATCCTTGTTTGTAGTATAGATATAATATATGAATATATAAGTTACGTCATTTTTAAATTAATTTTTTTTATTTAAATCTTGTCTTTTGAGAGAAGTGCTAATCTATGACCCCTTTTTAAATTGTAATTTTTCAATAAAAGAAAAGTATAAGTCCTAAAAAAACATGTATCTTATTCTAGTGTGGTGGGATTGCCATGGACAAACATGATAATGTATTTATAAAACTTCAGATAGAAAAGAATCAACATTCTGGATGTTTAATGATCACTATTAATTTTGATAAAGATGCACCGAATTTTTCAATAGATAAAAACATAATGAGTTGGTCCCCTACTTTTGAGGAGTTAGATTTTGTTATAGAAACTTATAAAATGATACCAAAAGGTAAAAGGCGAGAAGAGAGACGTGAAGATAATAGAGGAGATTTTGCACCTCTTCTTCCTTCTGAAAACAAAACAGAAGATCTCTCTAAGGAGTCTTCTGAAAAAAAAATTAGTACTTTTGAACCATTAAAAGGCGAGTTTGATATCATAAGAGATGCTCCTGATTCTTATTCAGAAAAAAAAGCAGCTGCTGAAAAAGAAATATTTGTTCAGGCTGATGACGAAACAATTGATGAAGTGTTAAAAAAGAAAAGTGTAGGTGTAGGAGAGGCATTAATTTTAGATGAAGAGGATAAAGGTGTTATCGATAGAATGTTGAAAAAACGGGGAAAAGAGAAGGATAAGACCTAGTTTCGTACAGTACGAAGTACATCATTGTAGAATTTTCTCTGAAATATTATATTTTCTGCAAAACGTTTGTATTTTCATATCTATCTCTGATATGTATTTTTTATCAGGTTTGAATCTGTCTTTGTAGAGTTTGTCATATGTTGATAAAAGATGTGAATAATGTTTCTGTATGACATCTATGAACAACTGTTTTTGTTCTCCTTTTAACTCTAAATGTTTATGTAAAAGATAGTGTGCTTTGTTGTTTTTCACAGCTTTTATAATATGCTCCAATTCCCATTCTACGATATATGGCAATATTGGTATCAATGCAGCACCTGTCTTAATTCCATGATTCGCAAGAGTTTTTATTGTTTGCAACCTTTCTTTAGAGGGAGGTACATTCTCTTCAAAAATACGATAAACATTTTTATTTAGCGATAATATGCTGATAGTTACCATGCAATTCATTGAGGATAAAAGACTGATATCTCTAAGAACCAAGGTGGATTTTGTAAGAATATGGCAGGGAAAATGATATTTTTTAATAGTTTTCAGTATCTTTTTTGTGATTTCATATTTTTGTTCTGCTTTTTGATAGGGATCGTGAACAGAGCCAACGATGATAACTCCTTTTTCTACTGTTTGCAGCTCATTTTCAAGGGTTTCAACAGCATTTTTCTTAACATAAATTGTTTTGTCAAACGATGAATCGCAATAGAGACAGCCGAATTCGCAGTTTTGATATGGATCTATGCAGTATGTTCCATTAAAAAGAATGTCCTTTTTTGTAATTTTTTTTAGTAATGAATCACAATGTATTAATCTATACTCCATTACATTTCCTCTGGCGCAGAGACCCCAAGAAGGTTAAGAGCATTGTTGAGAACGATTCTTGTTGCATCAACTAAAGAAATCCTGGAGTTTCGTATAATAGCGTTTTTTTCTGGAAGAACTGGACAGTCTCTGTAGAACTGATTAAATTTTGATGCGGTTTCATAGAGATAATTTGCAATGATATGCGGCTTATATCCATTGCTAGCCTCTTCAATTATCAGTGGAAATCTTGCTAGTTGTTTTAGTAATGTAACTTCTGAGTCATGGTTTAAAAAATTTGCATCAAAATCTCTTTCCCTGTCTTTTACTTTTGATAGGATACTGCATGCTCTTGCATGTGCATATTGAATAAATGGTACAGCGTTTCCTTCAAAATTCAATGCTTCTTCCCATTTGAAAGCAATGTCTTTTTCTGGTTGTACCTTAATAATGTTGTATCTTAAAGAGCCGATTCCAACCATTTCTGCAATTTTTTCCATCTTACTTTTAGAGAGCTCTCCGCCTCTTCTTTTTTCCACTTCTTCATACGCCCTTTTGATACATTCATCTATAAGTTCATCTAAATAAACAACAAGCCCTCGTCTTGTCGACATTTTTCCCCCTGGCAGGGAAACAAACGCATAGAATACTACCTTTGGCAGGATCTTAGTATCTAGTAGTTTCAATGCTATCTCTACCTGTTTTGATTCAAGTTTATGATCCTCACCAAGAACGTTTATCAGAATATCTGCATGTTTTGCCTTCCACAAATGATAAGCTATGTCTCTCGTGGCGTAAAGGGTCGTTCCGTCTTTTCTAGTGAAAAAAAATCTTGTGTCTCTTCCCTGAATTCCGAATGATTCCAAATCCAAATAAAAAGCTCCGTCTTCTTCATGACAATACGGCAACTGTTTCAATCTCTCTACAACATTATCAACGCTTTTATCCCTTACAAATTCCGATTCAGGAACATATTTGTCAATAGTTATATTTATTCGATTAAGACTTTTTTGTATCCCTCCTTTCCCCTCCAAAACAGGTTTATATGCATCGCGTATACGTTCTATAATCTCAGATTCTCCACTTTCACTTCTTTTAACTAGTCCACTGATTTCATCTGCAACTTTCTTGTCTTCTTGCATAAGATTGCTCGATTTCTGGTAGTATTTAACTGCTTTATGAGCTGATAAATCTGCAGAACCTCCTGGATAAAACTTATCAACTCCCCATGCAAGGGTGGCTACTTGTTTACCCAAATCATCAAGATAAAACTGGGATTCAACGTCATATCCTGCGACTCTGAAAATTCGTACGAGCGTATCTCCAATGATGGGGTTACGCGCTCTGCCAACATGCAGGGGGCCCGTAGGATTTGCCGATGTATGCTCTATAATGACTTTTTTGTTCTTCTTTTGTAGTTTTCCATAGTTTTCCTTTTTATCGAAGATCGACTGTAATGTAGCAGCAATGAGAGATTTTGTGTCTACAAAGAAATTTACGTATCCGCCTTTAGCTTCAACTTTTTCAATCCATGTACTCTTCTCAATCTTGTTAGCGATTTCTTTTGCTATATCTTGAGGAGATTTTTTAGCGATAGTTGCCAAAGAAAAACACGGAAATGCAAAGTCTCCCATATTTTCTGGGGAAATTTCTAATTTAATATCGCTATCATACTTTAATTTGGATAGAGCTTTCTTCAACCCTGATGTAATTTCTCTTTTAAATTCATCTAAAGGATACATCATATTATGTGGGAATTGATATCATATTTAAAGGGTTTTTGTAATCGATTTCAAGAATTTTTTAAACTAGTTATTATTTATCAATATATTTATATATTTGATAGTATAATATATAATAAGAGACGGATAAATTTTTAAACTAACAATTGTTAATTAAAACATAAGGAGAAAAATATGAATAACAATAACAATAAAACTATTGTTCGTTTTAAGGCATTATTCGTTACTATTGTATTACTATAGCAATTTGCGAAGCTTAAGTTAGGATTAACGGTCAACAAGTACTGCTTTCCAGAACAGAGTGACGTGCTTCGGCTTTATTACGTCTCACCATATAACACAAGCTACGAAAAGATGGATATGATTAAGATAGGAGCTATCAAAGGTGGAATTGGTGTAACCATAGATATCAAAAACATTGGAAATATCGATGCACAAAATGTAGAATGGAGTATCTTAATAAAGGGTGGGCTACTCAGATTTGTCAACGTATCAAGCGGAGATACTATCACAACACTTGAGGCAGGTGACACAAGAACTATAGAAACCCTAGTATTTGGACTTGGAAAAATCACCATTACGGTAACTGCGAATACGCCGGATACTAATATAGTGACGAAGACCCTAGATGGCGTAGTAATAGGGTTTATAGTAATAATACTATAAGCGAATCTCTCTTTTTTTCTCTGTTTACAAGAAAACAAGTTTTACCCAATATATCCTAGTTCATCGGGTTTATCTTTTGTCATACCTTCCATTTCACTAAGCTGCTGAGAAATATATTCAATTTCCTTTGCCTTTTCTTCTAACCGAGATAAATCGACAGTAATATTTGTTATCTTTGTTAAAATCTTCAGAACTGCTTTCGCACTTTTCGGATCTACTAGATACCCTGGTGTTTCCCCCATGAAACATGCCCCTTCAAAACCTCGTAGTTTACCTAGGCCTAATAATAAACCACTGGCACCGATAATACCACCGCCTGGCTCGTTTTTCTTAAATATTGCTCCATATTTTTTAAGGTTTTTAACTAGGTGTTTGTCAGTAGTTGCAAATAAAACCTTAGGATGTTTTATTTCATATCCAAGTCCATATCCACCAAGGGTATACATCTGTTTGACTCCTAAATCTTCTATGACATCTAATATTGATTCTACCAGTTCATATTGACCTTGTGATGATAAACCCTGATAATCCCCTGTTAAAAGAATAAGATTTTTTTGATTTTTTTTCTTTGCTTTGAAATAATAAAACTCGTTATTTACGAGTTTAATTGTACCATCTGGATTTATGAAAACTTGTGGTGGAAAATCTTTGCTATAGATCTCTGCAAATTTTTTTGCATTTATAGATTCTATCAAATGCTCTACTGCAAGTTTTCCTACGTTTCCAATTCCCGGGAGTCCTTCTATTAAAATAGGATTATTTAGCTTCGGTTTTTTATTAACATATCTCACAGTTACTGTTTTCATTTTTCATCCTTTCTTTTCTAGTTTTTTTAGTTCTCTTCTATATTTTCCATAATGATCTTGCGGAGAATACCGTGCAGGCTTTTTTACTATCGTTTTTTCCTTACATTTGCTACAAATTTTATCAAGCGTATAGTTATTACATTTCCTACAATACAATATTTGAGACATTATTCTTCTATTTCACGCTTGAATTCACATTCGCCATTCCAATTACTAATGTATTCGGTAGTTCTCTCCACAGCCTTTTTCATTTGATCTTCTGCAATCTTATAATCAGGTGCTTTAACAGTAATGAGATAGCGAGGTGCTCCAATATATTTAATTTGAATGTCGACATCTTCATACTCGCTTTGCTCAGCAAGTGATAACGCCTCACGGATATGTTTGACTCCATCAGGAAGCCAAGAGGTTATCGTTATCTGACCTTTAATACCTACGAAAGGAATTGAGATATTATCCTTTGATACTTTCTCAAATTCTTTTAACCAATCACCAGAAAAACCATCGTTTTTTAATGTTTCAGGTTCATAAGCACATTCTTCAAAAGCTTCATACAACGACCCATATTTTTTAATGAGATCTTCACCAAAATCTTTGTAACATACATCGACAGGTTTTCCAATGTTTTCTGCAACCATCTCAAACAGTTTAGTTGACTTTTGATTGTTTTTCCACTCCTGTATCTTCTCTCTCCGCTGATGTTCATTTACTCGTTTCAATGAAAGATCAATATGATTCTTTGCAGCTTCTACACGCAGTACCTTGCAGACAACTTTTTGTTTTTCACGTACATAGTTACGAATACGTTTTACCCAACCAGTTGCTATCTCAGAAATGTGAATAAACCCCTCTTTATGGGGATATTCATCAAGTGAAACAAAAGCACCGAAACCCTGAACTTTTGTGACTGTTCCGACAACAAGCTCTCCTTCTTCAGGGTAATTCTTTTTTAACATATAGGATACCTTATTCAATTATTTCTAAAATCTTCCCTTTTATTTTTGCTTTTCCACCACGAGGAATAGCAAGTTTACTGCCACAGATGTGACAATGGACTGTCGTACTGGCCTTCTCAAATAAAGCCTGTTCATTCTCACAATCATTGCATCGTACTTTAATGAATTTACTTTTTGGTTTTTGCATACGTTATTCTCCTATTTCCAACGTTTTTGCTCTTATACTTGGAGGTTGATGCATTTTGTGACATTTACTACAGCTATATCGCAATCCTGTTCGTCTGCTCGTCTTTTCTCTACCTTCCGGCTTCGGTCTTGGAAATCCACCGTACCCTCTCATGACACGTCTGAATCGCCTCTGACCTTGCTTTAGCTCACTTGCTTTTCTCTTTTTCACTTTCTCTACTTCATGTATCGTATGCGTTTTGCAGAAGGGGCAGTATCTCTTCATTTTCCTCGGTTTCTGCATATCTACCACTATTAGATTGTAACCCTAATAAAGAGCTTATATAAAAATGTAAGGTGAACTATTTTATCTGTTCTACGACACCTCTTTTAAGTAATGGCTCACTCATTTCTTTTGGAAGCGTGAGAACATCATCTTTTCGAAGTGAATATGTTTTCATGTTCGTTCCGACAAATTCAGGTGTATCCTGTGTTACTCGTACAATTGCATTTGTATTAGATTTTTTCTCTTTTTTTCCTGTCTCTGGTGCTGATTTTACATCTGTCTTTTTTTCTAATTTCTGTTCTAAGATTTCCTCTCGTGAAACAATAATTTGTTTTACAAGAGAATCGTATAATCTTTTTTCTATTTCAAGTAAATTTTTCAAATCAGGTTTTCCACCTCGTACCTTTGAAAGTGCAGCCTGTATGATCTTTTTCTCCCGTAGTTCATAGATATTAAAAGCGATTTTTTTTGTATTTTGAATTTCATCATCAAAAAGTTTTATCTTTTGCGAATTTTCCTCCTTTTCTGCAATTCTTTGAAGATTTTTTAGATACTCTGAAAATTTCTGATAAAAATCCCGATCTATCTTTGTAAGTAACGGAAAGGTTTTCTCTTGTTGTTGAATTTTCCTAAGGGTTTTATAGTTTATATCCTCTTGATCCATTTTGCCCTACATATCGCATAACGACATCTGTTATTATAATTTTTCAGTTATGATATAAGAGCATCATGTTACTCTAAACCTGATGCAGTAATCTTGAAACATGCTTTTTTATCTTCAGGTTGAGACCTATGTTTTATAATGATGGCCTGTCGTTCTCCAACGCCTTTTTTTTCTAGCCTGATAAATGTTTTTATCATATGTTCAGTATCTCTATTGGTAAATGGCTTAATTTCCCCATTTTTATCAGTATACACCTGTTCAGCTACGATAACAAATAGATTTTTTTTTCTTGCAGCAATTTGTAGATTTGCCATTTGTCTTGTAAAGCAACGCATTGTCCATTCTTTATCGTCTTCTAAATTAATACGATAAAACAGATTTAATGTATCAACAACGATAAGTCCAACATCATCTATTTTGATAACATCAGCAATTATCTTTTCCTGCTCTTCAAACGAGCTGGGGCTAAAAAAAAGGATGTTATTAAGAATTTTTTTAAAATCATAGGCAGTACATATCTGACGTAATCTCTCTATAGAAACGCCTTCTGTATCGATATATGCTACTTTCCTCCCTGCTTTGGCAAATTCTCTTGATGCTTGTAGACAAACATTGGTTTTCCCAGTTCCTGTTTCTCCATATATTTTTGTAATGATGCCACATTCGATTCCTCCCCCAAGGAGATCATCGAGAGGTTTACAGTTTAGATTTAATGTCTTCATCGCGAATATAGTGAACAGCATTGCGAATAAAAGATTTTTTAACAATGACAAAATCATTGGAATTTGATTTATACTTTATCTAAGGATTTGATCAAATACATACTCTTCCCATTTTCTTTTTCCGAGAACAATTTCGAGTTCAATAGGTGTTAAAATGGGAATCTTATATTGCAGATAGTCATCAATTGCAATTCGGGGACATGCAGTAGAAACAAAACAATCAAAATCCCCAAAACCTTGCAAAGATACCGGTGAAAAATTATCCAATGCAATAATCATTGATTTTTTGTTAAAAGAATCAAGCATTTCTTTGATTTCATCGGCAAGCTCAACTCGTTGTTGCCCTCTTTTAATACCAATTAAAATGCCAAATTTCTTTGCATTTTTTGAATTAGCAATTGCTCCATATCGTTGCCTGAGAATTGTATCTTTTAAATCATCAAGTTCTTGTTTTTTAACGGTATTAGTATATGGATCAGCAGCAATTACTGGTTTCTTAGAACTCAGTAAGAGACCAACTGGATGAAAGTTACCACTTCCAACAAAAAGAAATGAATCAACTTTATCTACAATGTTCATGCCTGCAGAAAAGTTACACCCTAAAATTTGACCTTTTTCAGAAATTCTTTCATCCCCATCAGATATAATAGAAACAAAATCATGTTTTTTCAAAATTCTATCAACAACTTCTAATGTATGAAGATGCTGTGCGGTTGTTACAATACCGATTTTTTTACCCTCTAAGGAAGAAATGGATTTTTCAACAACAGCTGAAACATCTTTTGTTGAAACAGCATTAATAAAAAGAGTAGGAATCCAAAAATTTTCTACATCTGGAATAGAAGTGTGTCCTATGTGAATAACAAAGTCCACATCCAAATTCTTTAATTCATAGTTAACAAGATCACATGCGCCAAAACAAGGATCTGCAATGACAATAATTTTTGCTTGTGTCTTTTTTTCCAAAAACTCTACAACGTTCCAAACACTTCTTTTAAGTCCTTCAGGAACCTGTAGTGCTACTGTTTTATATCCATTTTCTAAAACTACTTTTGCTGCTTTTTCAATATCAATTGAATATCCAGATAGTTCCATTACTCCGCCCCTTAACCCTATCTTTTCTCCATCCCAATGATGTACCAATCCTCATGTGTATCTAATTCGGTGTCTACAGTTAGGTGTACAATTGGGAGTTCTGGGTAGAGACCTTTTAAATCGTCCAAATCCACGTTTTCGAATTTCTTCAAGTTGTTGAGATAAGCCTGTTCGGTAAGAGCATTTGATTCATAGTTCTCTTTGGTTCTTTTCAATATTCGATTAATACTCGCATCTTTGGAGCAATTGGTCTGTAGAACCACGAAGATCTTGTTCTGTGCCGCAGCGATTCCAGCAGCTTTCCTCCGGAGCTCCTGGGTTACGAAAGTTGCATCTAAAATCACACCGTTATCTTTTTGCAAAGTCTCTTTCGCCCGTTTGAACATCTCTTCATATACACGTTTCCGTATCTCAAAATTGGAAGCCACCTTCTCGTCAAAGATATCCAGAGCTTTGAGTACTTCACGTCGAATCAAATCCGTCCTAAGTATGGGATATCCTTTTATCTTCGATACTTCCTCTGTAGTTTCAGTCTTCCAAGTTCCTGGAAGACCGCACGCAATAAGAAGCGTTCCCGGTTCAAGTTCAGTTTCTATGAATTTTGCAAAAGGTTCTTTCATATCTTCACATCCTTATGACAGTCACTTAAGTCACATCTCCTAAATATCATGGTATGTATATATTATTAATCTTCTAGTCTCTCCAAATAATTATTCTGAGATGTAAGAATGTGCCAATGCAAAGTATCGCTGAGCAGTATCTCTTGCTTCGATTTTTTTATCATCGGGCACGGCAGAATCTTTCAATATGAAACTTGTGACCTTTCCCCTCACGTAAGCCCTGTATACCTTGTAGAAGTTGATAAGATGGTAGATGAGGTCATCATCCTTCTCACCTGCACGGGTTAGATAGGCTTTACAGAGCTGTTCAGACAACCTCTCACCACTGTTAAACTCAAGATCCATAAGGAGAAACGCGATGTCAGAGACGGTATCTGAGTATCTAAACCTATCGTTGAACTCAATGCAGTCGAAGATGACGATAGGGTCAGTGAGACAGATATGCTCCATATGAAGGTCGCCGTGACAATCCCTGATTTTACCGTTCTTAACCCGTTGCGCAAATAGTTCCTGATGTTCTTTATAAAACTCATCAGTCCAATTTTTTAAGCCGTGGTACTGCTCCTTTGAAATAGAATCGCCTACAAATTTCGCCGTCTGTTGGAAGTTCTCGTCGGTATTGAACTTGACAACGTCGAGGTTACCGAATTCATCGATTTCTTTCGACCGTGCAGATATCTTGTGAAAAGCGGCAATAGCCTCACCAATTCTCTCGATATCCTCAGAAGTAACAGTACCTTTCCTAAATCTTGATTTCATGAGGTCTTCGTCTGACAACCGCCTCATCTTAACCGCATAGTCCACAACCTCCCCTTTCCCGTTTATGGCGTGTTTTGTACCGTCAAAAGTCACGGGGTAAACGCCGAGGTAGACATCCTGGGAAAAACGGCTATTTAGTTCAACCTCCTTGTTACAATAATAGTTTCTCTTCTCCAGGGTTGAGAAATCCAGAAACCCAAAATTCACTGGCTTCTTGATCTTGTAGACGAATTCGTCCCCAATGAAAACGGTGGAGATGTGTGTCTGGGCTAATGTGACCTTCTCGGGCGTCTCAGGATAAGCTGAAGGATGCATTAAATCGTCGATCATTGAGGACATAGTCTCATCACTTCATTCTCTTCTTCACAGAAATGTTTTCTTTTTTCAAGAGTAGAAAAGTCAAGAAAACCAAAGTTCACAGATTTTTTAATTTTGTAGGCATATTTACCAGCTAAAGCAACAAAAGAAATACGGGTCTGTAAGATATCTATTGAGTCTACGTTTGATCCATAAAACTCTGGATTTTTTAAATTTTCAAATACATTTGATTGATCCATGGAAAACATGGAAAACATCTAGTTTTTAAAAGGTTTGTCTTCACAAGGTAGATACCAAAATCACGATACTGGTTTGAATAATAAGTAGTGAGATTGCTGCGGGAATATACATTTTGTACATCCGTGTCGTATCTGTTTTTAGGTATTCGCTGCTAAGAACGTTACAGAGATGTATCGGTGAAATCAGATAACCAACAAGGGAGCTGATAAATATGATGCTTGTTAATCCTATGATATTTATTCCGGTAAACGAGAAAAAAGGCTCTACAAGAAAATATGACAGTGCTATTGCCCCGAGGTTATAGCCAGTGAGTAGGCCAAGCAGTAGAGGAATGACTATAATAATTAATAGTGCAGGAAATGGGAGTCTTCCGATCATATCTGCAATAAGGATGTTTGCCTTTGAAACGTCAAACATTTCTCTGAATATCATAATCCCAAAAATAGCTAGGGCAAGTTTCCAAGTTATTGATTTTTTAATGATTTGTATGTATTCTTTGAAGCTTATTTTTATTAAGAAATACAGGAAGATAATGCTGAAAACGACTCCGATGAGAAACGATCGTATCTGAGGAAAATCAAAGAATTGTAAAACCCCATAGAAAAACAACGGTACTATTGGAGGTAACAGGTAGATAAGACCAGTATAATTTTTTTCAGATTTTGTTTGTTGTATTGAAGCCTTTTTTATAAACTTTTTAAGGTAGATGATGCCTATGATAATGGATGCAATAAATGCGGGGATGTTGACGAGTATGAGATGGTAGATGTTTATATTTGAGAATTTTTCACTGCAGATGAGAATCATCGCTGAAGAAATTGGATAGATGGGAAACCAGATATGTCTAAACCAAACATTGAGAAAATTTTTTTGATTTTTCTTCAATAGGTATTTTTTTCCTTCTTCGCTGATCATAGGTGCAGAAAACAATGCCCCTCCAGGAACAGGCATCAGTCCATAGACTGCAGGAATAACACCTAATGTTCCGCCTTTTGAAAAAAACGTTCTCAGGCTGTCTATTAATTTTTTTATCGCTTCTGTTTCCTGCATGCATTTCGCAAGAATATATATTAACATTAATAGAAAGACAAGTTCAATTGTTTCTGTAACAATCTGCTGATCATTAAAAGAATAGATACTAGCTTCAATAAATGCCTTTGGAATGTCAACGAGTTCAATTGTTTGTAGTGAGAAGATACCTAAAATTAATGAACCAAGAATTAATGAAACACCAAAATTAAATTTTTTATTAATTAAAAGGATAATGACAACAAATGCAACAACTACTCCAAGAACGTTTAACATAACAGTTCCCGAAACTGATGTGCTATTTAACTAGTTAACTCAAGCGAAGACGGATAAGTTCCTTTGTTTTGCAGGTGTTGATTATTTTTTTTCTTCGTGTTGCATTCTTGTTCCTTTAGACCAGCTGTCTTCAAAATATCTATTGAGTTTATCAAGCATTACTTTTTCAACAGTCCAAATGCCCAGTTCATCATCTTTCACAGATCCTGCTAAAATAAGAGCGCGGTCATCTCCTAGTATAAAGTTTCCTCGTATGCCAGAATGTTCTTTTACTTCCATTCCTACAAACCTGTCTTTGTCTTCGAATTGATTGACAACTACTTTTGCATTTTTCGGAAGTGTTATGTCTCCCATTTGTTCAGCAAGAATCCTCGGGTTTGATATCTCATCAATACTCCATTTGTGGGTAGGTCGCGATGCTGGTTGTCTACTACTTGTTTTTTTCATTCCCAGTTCGATTGCAAGCCCTACGGAAATTACTCCTATGATAAAACCTATTAAGATTGCTACTATTGTATCCATACTTATTCCATCCTCCATTATGTAATTCACTATCATAGATAAATAGATTTTCCTTTGTGAAATAAAAATATGCGAGGGCAATCTTTATGTTTATTATTGTTATTCAGGACAAGAAACTAGCCAAGGTTTATATTATATGAATAAAAATGACATCATTAGCAGGATTATAAAGCTAAAAGAAAAACATAATGCAATTATTCTAGCGCATAATTATCAAATCCCAGAAGTGCAGGATATTGCTGATTTTGCTGGAGATTCACTAGGTCTCGCTATAAAAGCTACTGAGACAAATGCGAAGGTAATTGTATTTTGTGGAGTAGATTTTATGGCTGAAAGTGCTAAAATTCTTAATCCAGAAAAGATCGTAATTCATCCTGATAAAAAAGCACAGTGTCCTATGGCTGCAATGGTGGATGTTGAAAGTCTTGGCTGGGTTAAAGAAAAAAATCCTCGGGCAGTGGTTGTTGCATATGTTAATACAACTGCCGATGTGAAAGCACAGACTGACATTTGTTGTACATCATCCAATGCAGTTAAGGTAATTAAAAGTGTAAAAGAGAAAGATATCATATTTATACCTGACACCAATCTTGGTCTTTATGTTAAACGGTTCATACATAATAAAAACCTCATTTTATGGCCTGGCATTTGTCCGACTCATCATAAAATACAAAAAGAGGAAATTCTCAAAATCAAAGAGAAACATCCAAAGGCGGAGATACTGGTTCATCCTGAATGCAGACCTGAGGTTATTGATATTGCAGATCATGTATTTTCAACCCAGGGTATGGTGAATTATGTTCCAAAAGCTGATTCAAAAGAATTCATAATTGGAACAGAAAGAGAGCTTTGTTACCGATTAAAAAAGGAGAATTCTACAAAGACGTTTTATTCTTTAAAAACTGCAATTTGCCCTAATATGAAAAAGATAACCTTGCAAAAAGTATTAAAAAGTATGGAAAGCTTAGAACCAAAGATATCTTTGTCTGAAGAAATAATACAAATGGCGAAGAAGCCGTTGCAGAGAATGATAGATATTGGGCGAGGCGATTAAATGAAAAAAGTGTTTATGGATCATGCATCCACCACGAAAGTCGACGATGAGGTTCTAGATGCAATGCTGCCATATTTTTCTAAATATTTTGGAAATCCTTCTTCAATTCACTTGTTTGGAAGAGAAGCACATGATGCCGTTGATTTATCAAGACGAAAAGTTGCAGATCTGCTGAATGCAAAAGAAGATGAGATTATTTTTACTGCAGGAGGAACTGAGGCAGATAATATTGCAATTAAAGGCGTTGCATATAAACATAAAGAGAAAAGAGGCTCAAAAGGACCGCACATCATCACCTCTGAAATTGAACATCCTGCCGTACTACAGACATGTAAACATCTGGAGGAAGAAGGATTTGAAGTAACATATGTGCCTGTTGATGAATATGGGATTGTAAAACTTGATGAGTTGGAAACTGCCCTCTCTGAAAACACGTTTCTTATAACTATCATGTTTGCCAACAATGAGATAGGGACAATTGAACCGATGGAGGAGATCGGTAAGATTGCAAAAGAAAACAACATTCTTTTCCATACAGATGCGGTACAGGCGATCGGGAAAACTCCTATTGATGTTAAAAAATTACATATTGATCTTTTAGCTCTTTCCTCCCATAAAATGTATGGTCCAAAAGGCGTTGGTGCATTATATGTTCGAAAAGGTGTACAATTAAAACCTATTGTTCATGGTGGCGGACATGAAAAAGGACTGAGAAGTAGCACTCTCAATGTGCCAGGGATTATTGGTCTCGGTAAAGCCTGTGAGCTAGCAAAAGAGAGAATGCAGAAAGATATGAAATATTTAAGAAATCTTAGAGATAAACTTATTAAAAATGTTTTACAGATTGAAGAAAGTTACTTGAACGGCCATCCCGAAAAAAGACTTGTCAACAATGCTCATTTTCGTTTTGCTGGAGTTGAAGGAGAAGCAATGCTGCTGGCAATGGATGCCAAAGGAATAGCAACGTCCACTGGATCTGCATGTTCGTCTAATAAACTACAGGCATCTCACGTACTTGCAGCAATTGGCCTTGACCCTGAGTATGCCCATGGTTCAATACGACTCTCTATTGGACGAGAAACAACTGAAGAAGACGTTATGTATGTCTGCGAGTCACTTTCTGAAGTTGTTGAAAAACTAAGGCGGATGTCTCCGTTGTGGAATAGATAAAAGGTTTTATCATGACATCTAGATTGGAGATTGATGGTTGGAAATCAGGTATTCGATTTTCATCATCTCATATTTTACCCGGTCATAAAAAATGCGGTGCTTTGCATGGACATACCTATGCAATCCATGCGAAAATATGTGGTGAAAAAGACCAGCAAGATTTTGTTATAGATTTTGCAATAGTAAAATCTTCACTTAGAAAAATAGCGGATCAGTTAGATCATACGATTTTAATTCCTGAGAAAAACAAGTATGTAGTGAGCGATGAGAAAGAAATACGGATCGCATTTGATGGTAAAAAATATGTTTTTCCACGAGAGGATTGCATTCTTCTCCCAATGAAAAGTGTTACTGCTGAAAATCTTGCCGAGTTCGTCCTGGAGGAATTGTTAAAGGAAATCGATCTTCCAAAAAACATAAAGAAATTGGAGATCGGTGTTGATGAGGGATTTGGCCAGGGAGCCTGGGTAGAAAAGGTTGTAGGGTAAAGGTATGGTTAAAAAAGCAGTCTGTCTTATTTCTGGTGGACTTGATTCCTGTGTTGCCTCTTTTATTGCAAAAGAGAATGGATATGAAATATATGCTCTTTCTTTTCATTACGAACAACGCCATAAAAAAGAGCTTTTGTGTGCAGAAAACATTGCAAAAGCTGTCGGAGCAAAAAAACATATAACGCTAGATATTGATTTTAATACAATTGCTGTTTCCTCTCTTCTTACTGCATCGCAAAGTGGAATCAGAGATCATGATCTGGAGGATATCGGTAGAGGCATTCCATCAACCTATGTTCCTGCACGAAACACTGTTTTTCTTTCACTGGCACTAGCGTATGCCGAGACAATTGATGCAGATGCAATATTTCTCGGGGTGAATGCAGTTGATTTCTCGGGATATCCTAATTGCAGACCTGAATATATAAAAGCATATCAAAAAATGGCGAATCTTGCCACAAAACGTGGAGTTGAAGGAAGATCAATAATTATTATGACGCCTCTTTTACATTTTACAAAATCTGAGATTATCAAAACAGGTTTGAAACTTAAGATACCATTTGAAAATACATGGTCATGTTATAGAGGGAAAGAAAAGGCATGCGGTCGCTGCGATTCATGTGTATTACGGTTGAAAGGATTTAAAGATGCAGGAGTAGAAGATCCCGTCCATTATGACTTTTATCCAGCTTGGTATAAAACCTGATTTTTTTTAAGATACGGTAAAACGACTAGAGTTGCTGGTTTTTCTTCTCCACAAAGTAATCTTTGATGTCTAACAGTATAGGTATTGAGATGAGTATAGCTATGAGAATTCCTAAACAAATCAAGCTGTCTTCATGGACGTTACTAACTGTGTTTTTTCCGTAGAGGACGTCATCGAAAAATAGGTTAATGGTGCCAAGCCATGGGATTTCAAGTCGTGCTTTTCCTGAGATCCATTCCAGTTTCAGTGGTTGAGGGCAGATAGATGATACCTGATCGATGACGTTGTTGTTATCTCCCATCGTGAGAAAGCCTGAATGAGTCCACGCTGGCTTTGGTTTTTTATCATGTAACCC
>Ga0209978_10000329_pt1 | contig 17246 bp, 21 predicted proteins | sample BentaG_FD_182805 | JGI IMG/M metagenome (GOLD analysis project Ga0209978, IMG submission 182805) | Deep subsurface microbial communities from South Atlantic Ocean to uncover new lineages of life (NeLLi) - Benguela_00093 metaG (SPAdes)... | ecosystem: Environmental > Aquatic > Marine > Oceanic >... | reverse complement strand
GAGGTTGCCACGGGCTTCGCCCTCGCAACGACCCTCCGGGTCGATTGCCACGCTCCTTTCAGTCGCTCGCAATGACATTTGTAGATTATCCCTTCATCCTTGGGGTGTTAAAAGGTTTGGGATAGTTATCGGAGTCGCTCGGTCAGCTGTCATTGCGAGGAGCGGAAGCGAGTTAACATAAAGTGTCATTGCGAACGAAGTGAAGCAATCTCGTAATTTGGCACGAGGTTGCCACGGGCTTCGCCCTCGCAACGACCCTCCGGGTCGATTGCCACGCTCCTTTCAGTCGCTCGCAATGACATTTGTAGATTATCCCTTCATCCTCAGAGTGTTAACAGCCCAGAGTGGGTTGCGAGGAGGATTTCAGCGTGAGAAAGATGATGAAGTACAAAGAATTAACTGGAAAATTGAAACGGAGAAAAATTGCCAATTGCTACTTTTTTTGTGGGGAGGAGGATTATCTAAAACAGGAAGCAATCCTTCTGTTGAAGGAGATGTTAATCGAGTCCGGTGCACAGGATTTTGACTTCGGGCTTCTCTATGCTGAAGATACCTCTGCCAGAGAAGTCATTTCTCTTGCCGAGACCTATCCTTTTATGTCGAAAAATAGATTAATTGTGATTAAAGATATAGATAAATTTATAGAAAGTGAGTTGAAAGAAATTATTAAGTATTTGAAAAACCCTATTTCCTCTACATATCTTGTTCTGGTGAGTGCAAAGGTTAAAAAAGAGACGTTAAATAGAGGAGTATATAAAACCATTTCCTCTCTTTGTGAGACAGTGATTTTCTGGAGGCTTTTCGATTCAGAGATTCCGGGTTGGATTGAGGATAAGATATCCACAGAGGGAAAAATTATATCCCCAGAAGCTACACATTATCTGTTTGTAGAAGTGGGAAATAATCTATTAGACTTGTCTGGAGAGATTGAAAAATTGTTAATTTATACTAGAGATAGAAGAGAGGTTACGCTGGGTGACGTTGAGCAGTTGATAGGTCGTTCTATGTCCGATTCTATTTTTGACCTTTTGAGGGCGATTACCCAGAAGAACTTAAAACACTCTCTGGAAATCCTAACAAAGTTGACAGAAGCTGGAGAAAAGCCAGTAGGGATTTTAGTAAGAATAGCAAAGAGGATTCGACAAATAATTTACGCTAAACAACTCCTAGACCAGAAAGTGGTACGGTTGAGAATAATTGAGGAAGTGGGTTTACATCCTTTTTTCGATAAGGATTTCCCATCACAGATTCAAGATTTCAATCGAAAAGAACTGTTGAATGATTTCCATTACCTACTTCGGGCAGACTGGGAAATTAAGGTGGGCAAGAAACCGGCTCAACTTGTGCTGGAACTTCTAATTTTGAATTTATGTGGTGAAAAAAGAGCATCGGTTTATTCAGGTTAATTTACTTTTTTGCTTTTAAGGTATTGATCTTTTTTGCCAATCTTGACTTTTTTCTGGAGGCTCTTTTTTTAGGTATGACCTTTTTACTGGCAGCCTTGTCTAACTCTTTCATGGCTTGTAAAAAGATTTTTTTTGCTTCTTCGGGTTTGCCCTGACGGACTGCCATCTCTACTTTTTTAGCTATTGTCCTGATTTTTGCCTTGACGGCGACATTCCTTAGACGTCTTTTCTTATCCTGTCTTTGTGATTTAAGTGCTTGAGTGTGTCGTCCAGATTTTAATTTAGCCATTAGTGGAAGCTCCTTAATGTTAGAGATGTCTTGAAATCCAAAATATCATATTGGGAGGCGAAAGTCAAGTATAATATCTATTTCGGAGAAAGATATTGAAGAAGGAAGGAAAAATTACCAGGTCAGTTGCTGGTGTTAGCGTTTCTACCCTGGCATCTCGGATTCTTGGCTATCTAAGAGACATGCTTATTGCTAATTTTTTTGGTGCTGGTTTGGTAGCCGATGCTTTCTTCGTTGCTTATCGCATTCCTAATCTTCTCCGTCGGCTTCTGGGAGAGGGAGCGCTCTCTGCATCCTTTATTCCTGTGTTTACTGAATATTTAACTACCAAGCCCAAGGAAGAAGCACAGAGACTGGTAAGAATTTCGGGCCTGCTACTCTTGACCGTTTTATCTATTCTGACAATTCTGGGAATAATCTTCTCTCCTATAATTGTTCGCGTGATTGCTCCGGGTTTCATTAAGGATCCGGAAAAGCTCTCCTTAACCATTACTCTCACCCGTATCCTCTTTCCTTTTATGATTGCAATAGGTATGGCGGCTTTAGCTTTGGGAATATTGAACTCTCTCCACAGGTTTATTATTCCCGCCCTGGCTCCCTGTCTGCTCAGTATTTCTGAAATTTCCTTTATTTTGTTTATATGTCCATTAATGGAACGGCCAATAATTGGACTTGTTTTGGGGGTCCTGGTTGGGGGGTTTGCCCAGTTCTTCTTTCAGGTACCCTCTTTAGTAAGAAAAGGTTTTGTTATATCAGCAGGGAAGAGTTACAGTAATCCACGTCTAAAACTGATGGACTATCCTCAGAGTCTCCTGAAGAAATTGATTGTCCTTTGGAAAAGATGGATTTCTATCTTAAATCATCCGGGAGTGAAGAGGATAGGACTGTTGATGCTTCCAGCAACTCTGGGATTATCTGTATCGCAGGTGAATACCTTTGTGGACACAATATGCGCTACAATGCTCAGAGAAGGAAGTGTTACCGCTCTATATTATGCAAATCGCCTAATGCAACTTCCTCTGGCTCTGTTTGGGATAGCAATAGCAACTGTTGCCTTGCCAATGATGTCTCGCTCAATGGCAGCTACTAATATGGAAGAACTAAAGGATACTCTATCGTTATCACTCAGAATGATAATGTTTACTATTATTCCTGCTTCGCTGGGGCTCATGATTTTAGGAAGTCCCATAATCTCTCTTCTATTTGAAAGGGGAAGATTTACAGCTCAAGCTACCCAGGCCACCAGCTGGGCACTCCTATTCTATTCAACTGGAATAGTTGCCTATGCGGGAGTAAAGGTGGTAGCATCTGCATTCTATTCCATGCAGGACACCAGGACGCCAGTTAGAATAGCCTCCATCGCTATGGTGGCAAACATAGTGCTGAATCTAATCTTAATGCGCATTCTGGATGTAGGTGGACTTGCTTTTGCTACCGCCATTGCTTCCTTTATTAATTTGTTAATCCTTCTATACTATCTAAGAAAGAAGATTGGCAGGTTGGGAGGGAAAAAAGTATTGCTTTCGCTTACTAAGATTCTACTTGCCTCATCAGCTATGGGAATAGCCTGCATATATTTCTCCCGATTATTAGGCCAGATTAATAAGTTGATACAAGTGGCAGGTACTATCCTGATTTGTGTAATTATCTACATTTTGGTAACGCATCTTTTGCGCTGTGATGAGATTAAATATGTATGGAAGATAATCACGCGAAAGGAATCGACAGATGAAGTTTGAGGAAAAACTTACTTCTCTACCTGACGCACAAGGAGTATATATGATGAAGGACATTACTGGTAGAGTTATCTATGTGGGCAAAGCAAAATCGGTCAGGAAGAGAGTCCCTGCATATTTTCAATCCCCAAATACTTACTCTCCGAGAACTTTTGCTCTAATTTCCAATGTGCGAGACCTCCAGTACATTGTAACCCGAAACGAAAAAGAAGCCCTGATATTAGAAAACGAGTTAATAAAATATTTCCATCCCAAATATAATATAGCTTTGAGAGATGATAAAACATATCCCCACCTTAAGTTGACCATTGACGAGGATTTTCCTAAATTGGTGATGGCGCGGATTTCAAAAAGAGAAAGGGTGAAGCATAGAACACCTGGGATAAAGTATTTCGGTCCTTATCCGGATGTCTCTTCCCTCAAGAGGACACTTAAGACAATCCAGAGAATATTCCCTCTGATTAAATGTAATAAGAGCTTCTTTCTGGCTCGACGAAAGGAGGGTAACCCCAGTAGTTGCTTAGATTTCCATCTGGGACAATGCCTGGCACCTTGTGTGGGGTGGATAAGCAAGGAAGATTACAAGAAAATAGTGGAGAAAGTCATCCTGTTTCTCTCGGGAAAGGGAGAGAATCTTTTGAAAAAGCTAAAAGAAGAGATGGAAAGGGCATCCAGGGGGCTCGACTTTGAGAAGGCAAAAATCTTGAGAGACCAAATACGGGCAATACAGTCCATTTCCCAAAGAGTTAATTTGCGACAGGTGGAGAAACAGAAATTAAAAGCTGCTGGAAAGGGCGAGGTTTTGATTGAGCTTCAGAAAGCAATAGAGTTGGAAAACTTACCGGAAATGATAGAGGCTTTCGACATATCCGATATTTATGGAGACTCGGCTGTGGGGTCTATGGTCGTCTTTTCTGGTGGGAAGCCTGAAAATAAGTCTTACAGGAAATTTAAGATAAAAACGGTTCCAGGAATTGATGATGTAGGTATGGTGAAAGAGGTGATACGCCGAAGATATACGAGGTTGATAAGAGAGAAAGAATTGTTGCCAGATTTGATTCTGGTTGATGGGGGGAAAGGTCAAGTGAACGGGGCCAAAGGAGTCCTTAAGGAATTGGGTCTGGAGAGTATTCCCGTAGTGGGACTGGCAAAAGGAGAAGAATTGATATTTCTCCCTCAACGCTCCCGTCCGATTCGCCTCCCCTCTAGCTCACCTGTTCTACACCTCATCCAGCATATACGAGACGAAGCTCACCGCTTTGCTATTAGGTACCACAGGTTGCTGCAAAAGAAAAAACTTATTGGAAAGTAAGGACGCTCGAATAAACGGAGCAAGTAGATTTGCCCCGAAGAATTTCCAAATCTGCTATATCCAGATAATTCATTTGATACGATTACATGTTCTGATGTGTTAGAAAATATAGGACCGTATAAATAAGCAGTTAGAGAATTATTACGAGTTGCTAGGGATAAGACTATGATATCATGAAGCAAAAAGAAAACACAAGATATCTATTTTCATTCCCGTATTCAATGAGGAAAGAATAATTGATAGAGATATAAGAACGGTTGATTATATAGTCAGGAAATTGTCTACTGAGTATGAGATATTTATAGTAAACGATTCTTCTAAAGACAAAACTAAAATAATTGCTCAAAAGATCGAACAAACTAATAAAAAAGTTAAGCTGCTTAATTATGAGAGTGGCCCTACAAGAAGAGAAAATCTTGCTCAATCTTTCAAAAGGGCGAACGGAGATATAATTGCTTTCGTTGATGTAGATTTAATCGCTAGCTTACGCTTTTTGCCAGATTTAATAAATCAGATAATTTTGGGTTATGATATTACCACGGGAAGCCGGTATGTCTCTGGAGCTAAAATAAAAAGAAAACCTTTTAGGTTAATTATAAGCCTTATATACAATGCGTGTATTAGATTTTTATTTAGAACACATATACATGATCATCTGTGCGGCTTCAAGGCGTTTAAAAAAGATGTTATATTGAAATTGATGGAGGAGATGGGCTACGATAAGTTTTTAACAAGAGGGATATTTTGGGATACTGAGCTATTAATAAGAGCCCGTAGACATGGCTATAAGATAAAAGAGATACCGATATGGTGGAGTGAAAGGAAAAAAAGTGCGTTATATTTTAAAAGAGAGTTAAAAACCATAGGTTATATTTTTAAGTTTATAATAAAATTGAGCAAAGAAAGAAATGGCTAAAGTTAAGGGTTTAATTGAGAAAAAATATAAAATTGCGATTTCAATATGCTCTATAGTTTCTAGACTTTTACATTGAGTTTTTCCCTTCATGCTCAATGATAAATCCAAAGTATTAATGATTACTAATCTATTTTAAATTCGTTATCTATAAAAGGGATAACCGCTCGCAACCGGTTAGCCCTTTATTTTTGATTTTTTAGAACTAATGACTCTTCTAAAATAAGTCTGTTGACAAAACATCGGTTTTTATGGTAATTTTAATTAAAGTTAACAATAAATAAGGAGCGACGACCGAGCGAAGCGAGGGAAAGGCGCGGGCGCGAGTCGGTGAGCGCCCAGGATGACCGGTCCCGATGAAATCGGGACGAACGCTCCGATGAATCGGAAAGTACAGGCGGATTCACATAAGGAGGTTTAATTTGAGACTTTTAGAAGTGTTGATAGGTCTTTTCTTTTTCATCATCAGTTTGGGTTATCTCTACCGGCCAACAGTTATAATAAGATTTAACGCTTGGGGCAGGAAGTGTCTGTTTAACGATCAATTATTGATAACCCACCGCAAGAAGATAGGCGTGGTCCTTTTAATCATTTCCGTTATTTTCCTCTATGGGGGATTTGTAGGGAAATAATATTTTAATCTTTAAGTAAAAAGGATTTAATGTGGACTATTCAAAAATAGGCAAGGAGATAATCGAACGAGTTTGCTGTTCAAAGGGAGAGGAAGCTGAAGTTTATATAAAGACATTTCGGGCAATTGATGTCGATGTCTCCGAGCAGAAACTGGAAAATTTCAATACCCCCTATAGTTCTGGAGTTGGCTTAAGAATCTTTTCTCAAAACAGGATGGGTTTTGCTTATACTACTGGTTTTGACCGGGAGAGTATTGAGAGGTTAATTCAGCAGGCTAAGAATAATGCCTTAAACGGTACTCCCGATGAGTACAACTCCTTACCCCAAGTCAACAGGCAAGAAAAGTCGAGTAGTTTGTTATACCAAGATTTATATGACCAAGAATTGACTAAAATTCCCGTGGGAATAAAGATCGACAAAATTAGAGAGATGGAAAAGAAGGCTCTTGCTTACGATAAGAGGGTAAGAAGAGTGCTTAGGACATCCTATAGTGATAGCCAGCAGGAAATATTTATCTTCAATTCCAAGGGACTGGAAGCAGGTTATAGAGGTACCCACTGTTCTTGTGGCCTGATTGCTGTGGCTGAGGCTAAAATGTTTTTGAGGGAGGGAAATAAAGAGATTCAGATTGGCTCCGATTTTGCCGAAAAAAGGAAGTTTGAAGAACTCCATTTCAAGGAGCTTGCTGAAAATGCAGCGCGTCGGGCTGTCTCTCTTTTGGGAGCGAAGAGGGTAAAAACTCAGAGGGCAACTATTGTTTTTGAACCACTGGTGTTCTCCAGTTTTCTCCAGTTTATTGCCAGAGGTCTTGGCGCCGACTCTGTGCAGAAGAAAAAGTCTCCATTTGCGAAAAAGAAAGGAAAGAGGATTGCCAACAAGATTGTCAATATTATTGATGATGGCACCTTGAGAGGAGGAGTAGCTACTTTTCCCTTCGATGACGAAGGTATACCGAAGAGAAGGACAGTTCTGGTTAAGGATGGTATACTTTCTACCTTTCTTTACGATTCCTATACTGCGAGGAAGGACAAAGTCACCTCAACCGGCAATGCTTTCAGGAGCTCTTTTAAGACTCTACCCTCTGTGGGGTTCACCAACTTCTTTCTGGAGAAGGGAAGAATCAAAAAGGAGGAATTGATTGCCAGTATAGATAAGGGGCTTTATGTAATGGAAACTATGGGAATGCACACAGCCGACCCTGTTTCTGGAGATTTTTCCGTGGGAGTTAGTGGATTATGGATAGACAGAGGAGAATTTTCCTTTCCTGTCCACGGAGTCACCATAGCAGGCAATGTTCTCGACCTTTTGAATTCCATCGACGCCATTGGCAATGACTTAGAATTTTACGGAAGTTTAGGTTCTCCTACTATAAGAATCTCCAATCTCCTTATTAGTGGTGAGTAAAGATGAAACCATCTGATTCTACGAAAATTGTGCGATTGATTGGCTATCCGATAGAGCATTCGAAAAGCCCACTTATGCACAATGCTGCTTTCCAATCCCTGGGGCTCGATTTTGTATATCTTCTCTTTTCGGTAAAGCTCTCTCATTTGAAGGAAGCAATAATGGGTTTAAAAGCATCGAATGTCGTGGGGGCGAATGTAACTATCCCCTATAAAGAAGAAGTTATGAAATACCTGGATGAAATCACTCCTGAAGCTAAATTCATTGGTGCTGTAAACACGATTCATAATCGGGAAGGAAAACTTATAGGTTATAATACCGATGGTCAGGGTTTCATCACATCTTTACTCACTGATGGCAAAGTAAAACTCGAAAGTCAGAAGGTTTTTCTGATCGGCGCAGGAGGGGCAGGAAAGGCAGTAGCTGTAAAATTGGCTGAGAGGGGAGTAGAGAGACTGGTTATTACCGATAAAATAGTGAAAAGAGCAGAAACTCTGGTAGGGAGACTTCGAGAAAACATTCCCGATTGTCCAGTTTATACCATCTTTCCCGATGATAAAGAATTTGCAAAAACCCTCTTGGGAAGCACCCTTCTCGTCAATGCCACGCCAGTGGGCATGAAAGAAGGAGATCCCTGTGTGGTTGACCCTGAGTATCTCCATAAAGACCTTTTCATTTATGATGTGATTTATAATAGAGAAACTCCATTAATTGAAGCAGCAAAAAAAAGAGGATTAAAAGCTCTGGGCGGAATAGGAATGTTGATACATCAGGGAGCAGCCTCATTTGAAATCTGGACAGGTCAGAAGGCACCTATAGAAGTAATGAGAAATAGAATTCTTGAGGAGCTGTCGAATGCCAGTCGATAGCTGCCGAGCGAAGCTTTGCTTGAGGGAATACAGATAAGATGCTAAAAGTAAAATGTTATTCTGATTATAAAGCTAACCAAAGACCTATCAGTTTTACCATTAGCAACAGAGAATTTCTCATCAAGGAAATAGTTGATCAATGGTATAGCCCGGGTTGTCTCTATTTCAAAGTAAGAGACAACGACAACCACATTTATATTTTAAAATATGATCAGAACCGGGATTTGTGGGAGCTCGAATTCTTTAAGAAAGGAAAGGAATAGAAACTTTCAATGGAGGGCGCTTATGTTCCGTTATGTTACCTCTGGTGAGTCTCATGGGAAATGTTTGCATGCAATACTTGAAGGCATACCTTCAGGGCTAAAATTGAGCGAGGAAGAGATTAATAGAGAACTCATCCGGCGACAGAGAGGCTTTGGTCGGGGCGAGAGAATGCAGAAGATTGAGAAAGATAGAGTGGAAATTACTTCTGGTTTACGCTGGGGAGAAACTATAGGTAGTCCCATTACTATGACCATAGTTAACAAAGACTGGGAAAACTGGAAAAAATTGATGTCTATTTATGCCTCAGATAAAGAAATGGAAGAGAGGATGGTTCGTCCCCGACCAGGTCATGCCGACCTGGCTGGTGCCCTGAAGTATGGCCGTGAGGATTTAAGAGATATCCTGGAGAGGGCCTCTGCTCGGGAAACTGCTGCCAGGGTAGCAGTAGGAGCTGTGTGCAAGAGGCTGTTGGCCGAGTTTGCTATCAAAGTGGTGAGTATGACTGAAGAAATTGATAGTATCCAGGCCGGAATTTCAAAGTTAAGTCCAGAACAGATAGAAAAAGCGAGTGAGTCATCTCCAGTTCGCTGCCCGGATAAGAACGCAGAAAAAAAGATGGTAGAAGTAATTAAAAAAGCAGAGAAATCAGGAGATACCCTGGGCGGAGTGTTCACCGTGTTAGTTATTAATCCTCCACTAGGGCTGGGGAGCCATACGCAGTGGGATTTAAGGCTTGATGGCAGGCTGGCTCAGGTATTGATGTCCATTCCCGCAGTGAAGGGAGTGGAAATTGGTGAAGGATTTGTCATGGCGAGAAAGCCCGGCTCTAAGGTACATGATGAGATTTTCTATGAAGATGGTAAGGGCTACTATCGGAAGACTAATAATTCTGGTGGAATTGAGGGCGGGATAAGTAATGGAGAAAATATTATCACCCGGGTAGCAATGAAGCCACTCTCTTCATTGAAGAAACCCCTCAAGTCAATAGACATGATTACAAAGAAAGAGGTTCTAGCTGAGGTGGTCAGAGCTGATATCTGCGCTGTTCCTTCAGCCGGCGTAATTGGAGAGGCAGTAGTCGCTTGGGAGATAGCCCGGGCAATGAGAGAGAAGTTTGGCGGCGATTCTCTCCAAGAGATGAAATCGAACTTCGAGCATTATATAGAAGAGCTTAAAAATCGTTAATCTTTTAAACTAAAATGGCTTACAGATATTATCATCGACCTTTGTTCTCCCGTCAATGGGGCGGGGCGATAAAATGGCTAATAATCGCCAATGTTTCTGTTTATCTAATTAGCTGGTTTGCGGGGAGAAATTTTCTGTACATTTTTGGTTTGGTCCCTTACCAGGTGGTGAAGAGTTTATGGCTCTGGCAAATATTCACCCACATGTTTCTTCACGGGGGGCTATTCCACCTGTTAATAAATCTATTTGTACTGTGGATGTTTGGAAAACCGATAGAGAGAGAATGGGGAACCAGTTCCTTCCTTAAGTACTATTTTACTTGCGGTTTAGGAGCTGGCATTTTTATCCTCATTACTTCACTAAATTCCAGAATACCTGTTGTAGGAGCCTCAGGAGCAATCTACGGAATTCTGGTCGCATTTGCAGTGCTATATCCCGATTCTATAATCTATCTATACTTCCTCTTTCCCATCAAAGCGAAACATTTTGCTATCCTGATTGGAGTTGTTGCCTTTCTGGGCGGGATTTCGAGAGGAAGGTCTAACATTGCCCATTTTGGCCATCTCGGCGGTTTTTTAGTAGGTTATGTATATTTAAAATTTCCTCTCTGGAAATACCGTTTTCATCCAGAAAGACTATTTACATTCTTACGGCTACCAAAGATTAGTTTAAAGAGAAGAAAAAAAGACAAAGCCAAATCTTATAGAATTGAACAGAGAATTAATCAGATTCTTGACAAGATTCTGCTACAAGGTGTTGATAGTTTAACGCCAGAAGAGAAAAAAATTATGGATGAGTACTCACGAAGGGAAAAGCACTGAAGAAGAAAAAGAGAAAAAAAGGGGACAAAAAAAGGGGACAGGTACTTTTATGTGTCCCTTTTTTTGTGGGAGAGAAGGTGGAGAGAAGTTTGCAGTCTTTGTGTAAATTTGCCAAAAAAATGGGGGCGGTTAGTGCCAAAGTAATTTCCGTTGACACTGTTGTCTCTGCTCCCTGGGTGAGGCTGAAATGCCAGTATGGCTGCGATGCCTATGGAGAATATCTGACCTGTCCTCCATATTCGCCTACGCCAGAAAAGACCCGGGAAGTGTTGAAGCACTATAGAAAAGCCATCTTAGTGCATGGAGATAATTATACAGATATTAGCAAAATAGTGGCTAGGCTGGAAAGAGAAGCATTTCTTTCAGGTTATCATAAAGCCTATGGCATGGGCTCAGGACCATGTGATCTCTGTAATAGATGTGATGTTAATAAACCCTGCAAAAAGCCATATGAAGCAAGACCTGCAATGGAAGCATCGGGAATAGATGTTTTTAAAACCGCCAGAAACAACAGGTTTAAGATAGAAGTGCTCAAAAGGCCAGATTGTAAAGGGAACTATTTTGGGCTTGTGTTGATACTTTAAAAAGTTCTGAAAAAATTTTTTTTCATTGCTGCGGTTCTGGATTGGAGAAAAAGGGGGCATAGATTTCAAACATTCCAAAATTAGCTTTGATTGGAGCCTTAATGCTCTTTTCTAATTTGGGATACACTTTTGAGCCTGTTTTGAGTGGGTTCTTTGAGGCGGGGAACAGGAGCACAATAGAAGCCATTAAGGGAGAAAACACCTTAGCCTATGATTATGCCAAGTATTATCTAAAATATAAATACCCAATCAAAAAACCACTCAACCTGACCCTTGTATACAACTCCTACATCAAGAAATATGAGGATGAAAAAGAACTAAATAACAATACAATATCGGTTAAAAGTTACTGGGACTACTCTCTTTTTGTAAGAAAGGATTCCAGCCTAAAATTCGATGTCGATTTAGGCTGGCGGGAGAAGAGATACAGAGATAAACCCGTATATACCAATAGTCAGTGGATGTTAAAGCTAAAGTCTACTTACAAGATAGAAGATTTATGGAGTCTCTCAGGAGAGCTGGGTTATAAAGACTATGACTACTTCCTGAGCGAAGGGAAAGACAGAAGGGAGTTTTCCGAAAGAGTGGAGGGGAAGAGATATTTCTCCAATAAGAGGCTTCAGTTTCTCGCTCTTGTCAATTTCCGCCAGACAGATTTCGATTCTAAACCAGATACAAATCAATTTATCTACAGGCTGGGAGTTAAGGTGAGACCGGAACTTAACTTCCTATCGGAGATGGCAGGGAGGATAGAAGAAGGGAAAAAGTATACGGATGAGGATATAGAAGAAGAACAGGAAGGTGATTACTATTTTAGATACTGCAGGTGGTGGTTGAAGACGGAGCATCCTGTCTTGGAAAGAATGTATACAGTTCTAAAATACACCGATTATAATAAAGATTATACCACTGCTGATTATGATTATAGCTGGTATGAAATAGAGAATCGGTGGAGGTATATAGTCTTAAAAGATCCTGTGAAAAGGTTATCCCTTACCTTCAGTTATTTCCATCGAGAAACAGACTATTCCCAAATGAAGAATTCAAGCTATGACAAGGATTCAGTGGAGATGGGAGCCCAATATTCCTGGAGGAATAACTGGAAGGCTTTGCTGAAGTTCGGTGTAGGCTTTTACAATTATATTATTGGGAGAGAAAAAGATAAAAAGACTTATTCTATGAGTATTCAATTTGAGAAAGAGATTCTCCTTAATAAGTTAGCTTTAGCAGCACAGTATAAGTGGAAATTGAAAGACTATGAATTAAAACCTGATGTGACCCAGAACGCAGGGAGAGTTTCCATAGATTATAAATTTTAGGCAAGGGTTCGATTTATGAATCCTTTACAGAAAGAGATGAATTTTTGAAAGGAGGGTGGAAATGAAAGCAGTTGTTGACAAGGAATTGTGTACTGGCTGTGGAGTCTGTACTGATACTTGTCCGGAAGTGTTTGTGCTCGATGATGATACAGCCAGGGTCATTGTGAACGAAGTTCCCGAAGGAGCAAAAGAATCCTGTAAGGAATCTGCTGAAAGCTGTCCTGTTGACGCCATAACTCTCCAGGAATAGTCTGTGCCTACAAGCATTTGTAGGCACGGTTTTAACCGTGCAAAAGTTTGCACAGATTGAATCTGTGCCTATAATTGATTATGCTGTCATTGCGAACGGAGTGAAGCAATCTCGAGATTGCTTCGTCGCTTACGCTCCTCGCAATGACCCTTCGGGTCAATTTTGTAGGCACGGTTTTAACCGTGCAAAATGGGAGGTATAACTCTTATGAAATCTTATACGGAACACCTTTGGTTTAATACAAAAAATAGACGAGAGTTTATAAACATAACTCCGCAGGTTGAAGAAGTTGTGAGAAAAAGCGGAGTGAAAGAAGGTCTTTGCCTTGTCAATGCCATGCACATTACCGCAAGCGTATTTATTAATGATGATGAAAGTGGTTTACATCAGGATTTCAGTGAATGGCTGGAAAAATTTGCTCCCTATGGAAAAGAAAAGTATAAACACAATTTGGCCGGAGAAGATAATGGAGATGCTCATTTGAAACGGACTATTATGGGCAGGGAGGTAGTGGTTGCCATAACTAAGGGGAAATTAGATTTTGGACCATGGGAACAGATTTTTTATGGTGAATTTGACGGTCAAAGAAGAAAAAGAGTTCTAATCAAGGTTATAGGTGAATAAAATTAAGAGGAAGACATATGGAAATTGAAGTTACCTGTCCAAATTGCAAAGAGAAGATATTAGTGCTGGATAATAAAAAATACGTAGAATGCCCCTATTGTGGCGAGGAATTCAGCTTGCCCGTTGAAGGCGAATAAAGAATATGAAACATAGAATTCGAGACATCAGGATAGAATATTACAGGAGCAGGGGACCAGGCGGTCAAAGGAAGAATAAGAAGGAAACAGCGGTTCGAATCCGCCATATTCCCACAGGGATAACAGCAATTGCCACTGAGTCTCGTTCCCAGGCGAGAAATCGACAGCTTGCTCTGAAAAGACTTAACGAGAGATTGGAACGGTTAAAAAGGAAAAAGAAACGAAGAATTCCCACCAAAATATCAGTTTCGGTAAAAGAGCGAATCCTCAAAAAGAAGCGGTTAAGGTCTGAAAAAAAGAGACTGCGACATAAAATAATAGTAGAATGGTGAATTGATAAATCATCTTAATTCCGGTTAGAAAAGTATGATTCTGGAGGGAAACTATGTGGCTTGTTGTCTGGGTTGGGTTGGCAGTTCTGATTGGTTATTATTATAAACAGAAAGGGCTAAATAGCGTTCTTGGCTTTTTGCTGAGTCTTTTTGCCAGCCCTCTTATTGCCTTTATTGTCGGGGCACTACTTTCTCCGGAGTGGAGGGTTTTTGAGAAATCGAAGAAGTGCCCACAATGTGCAGAGTTTGTCAAAGCTGGAGCAAAGATTTGCCGCTTCTGTAATTACGAGTTTAAAGAAGAAGAGATGAAACCCGAAAGACCATTGACTGAAGAGGAGTGGCTGGAACAGGAAATAAGGAAGAAGAAGCAGAAGAAATTGAATCTGTTTTTCTTTGGTATTTCCGTTTTGGGAACTATAATTGCATTTTTATTGATATTGGCTTTTATTAACCGTCAGGTAAAGAGCGCTAAGAGAACTGATATGATGAGAGGAAAAATCGAAGAGAGAAGGTGAAGTAAAGAGCGAAGTGATCGGTAAAGGGCACCTATTTATTTCTCCAAGGAAATTGGATGCAAATTCCTCTATTTGCCGTAATAATTCTTTTGATTTTGCTCTTTCTCCTCATTCCTGCTTTCAGATTGAGAGGGAGAATAATGGGAGAAGAGAAGGAGACTTTTGTAGTGATTGATGGAAGTACTTTCTGGTCTTCCCGCTGGGGAAAGGTGAAAATTTATGAGGCAGAATCACCTCAGGAAGGAGAGCCAGAATATGAGGAGGCAAAGAGATTTCTATCAGATATGCTCAGCTCAAGGTCGGTAAAGATAATACCTATTAGGAAAGATAGGGAAGGAGGAATAGTGGCAAAAGTTCTTGTAGGCGGAGAGGACCTGGCAGAGAAAATAAGAGAAAGGATAGAAAGCCGTTAAAATTATTTATTTGACTTTTCTTTCAGTATTTGATTATATATATAAAATATTTTTCTCCTGCTTTTTGACCAAAGCCAAGGGTGCAATATTTGCGGATGATTTATGAGATTTATATTTTTGCTATAGTAAAGAAAGGAAAATAGAGATGGATTTAGGTTCTCGGTTAAGAGATTTGAGACGGCGTCAGAAAATGACTCTGGAAGATTTGGCTAAGCGAACGGGTCTGACTAGCAGTTTCCTTTCCCAAATAGAGAGAAGTATCACTTCTCCTTCTGTTAAGTCATTGAGAGAAATTGCTTCTGCATTAAATACAAAGGTTAGCTGTTTCTTTGAAGAGGAAAGTAGCAAAGATTTCATATTTATTAAAAAAGGCAAGAGAAAAAAGGTTGTTAATCACGAGCTAAACTCTTATTATGAAGTGTTAGCTTCTGGTCTCCTGGATATAAGAATGGAACCATCCCTTCTCATTCTCAAAGTGGGAGGGAAAACGGAGAAGCAGTCAAATTCTCTTGGCAGTGAGGAGTTTGGTTTCGTTCTTAAGGGTAAAGTAGAAGTCGTTCGCGGTCGCGAGAAGTTTGTTATGGAGAAGGGAGACAGCATCTATTTCAAGGGTGTAAAATCACATAAAATAGTAAATATAGGTAATAATAAAGCAAATCTTTTGTGGGTTGTTTCCTCGTAGGCACAGAAAAAATTTTATCTTAAAAATGAAGTTTTACTTGATTCATTTAAAGGATAGTTAAAAATATTCTTCTCAGGCGGGTGGAATGGCGGAATTGAAAATTTTGCCTAATATTTTAGTAGTTGATGATGAAGTGAACGTCATTGAATCTTTCAAGCAACTACTAAAAGATAATTACAAAGTACTAACTGCCACCAATGGCGAGGAGGCGTTAGAAAAAGTTGAAAAGGAGAATCTGGATATAGTTCTTTTAGATATTAGGATGCCCGGGATGGATGGCATAGAGGTTTTACGCAGGATTGAAGAAATGAAAGAAAATGTAGATGTTATAATGGTAACTGCGGTTAACACAATGAAAACAGCTATTGAAGCTATGAAATTGGGCGCTTACGACTATATTACAAAACCTTTTGAGATAGATGAAGTAGTAGTTTCTATAGATAAGGTTTTAGAAAAGCGATGTTTGACCAGAGAGCTTTCTTATTTGCGTTCGGAAGTAGCAAAACCAGTGAAGTTTGATAACATTATTGGCACAAGTGAAAAAATGCAACAGGTTTACGAAATAGTTTCTGAAATGACCAAAAACGACGCTACGGTATTGATTTCTGGGGAAAGTGGAACGGGAAAGGAACTGTTTGCCAGGGCTATCCATTTCAATGGATTGAGAAAGGATAAGCCTTTCATTACGGTAGATTGCGCGTCAATTCCTGAAAACCTGCTGGAGAGTGAATTATTTGGCCATGAGAAGGGGGCATTTACTGATGCTACTTCACAAAAGCTGGGAAGATTTGAATTAGCGAACCATGGAACTCTCTTTCTGGACGAAATCGGGAATTTAAAAATGGACATGCAAGGGAAAATTTTAAGAGTACTCCAGGAAAGGGAGATTCAGAGAGTGGGAGGGGTAAAAACTATAAAGATTGATGTGAGAATAATTTCAGCCACCAATATCGACCTGAAGAAGGCAATAAAGGAAGAGAGATTTAGAGAAGACTTATATTATCGGCTGAAAGTGGTGCCCATAGAGATTCCTCCCTTGCGAGAGAGAAAAGAAGATATACCTCTATTGGTGAGGTGCTTTCTGGGGATTTTCAATCGGGAATTTGGTAAAAAAATAGAGGATATAACTCCTGAGGCTATGGAATCTTTAGTGAATTACAGATGGCCGGGAAATGTGAGAGAGTTACGGAATGTCATAGAGAGATTGGTGGTTCTAACAAAAGAAGTGGTTATTTCTCATAAAAGGCTTCCTTTAGATATCCTGTTAACGGTCAACACAGGGGAGGCTAATATGGGAGAAGAAGGAATACTTCTTAAAGAAGCACGAGAACAGTTTGAAAAGCAGTTTATCCTTGGGGTATTAGAGAAAGTGAACTGGAATCAGACAGAAGCAGCAAAAATACTGGGCGTGCATCGTAACACGTTGATGATGAAGATGCAGAATTTGGGCATTAAGAAGGTTTAAATATTTAGTAGGATGCACAACATTTTGTGCAAATTACACAAAAAATTATGGTGCCATAGAAACATAGGTATTTTGGGTAATCGGGAAGGAGAA
>Ga0209978_10000328_pt1 | contig 17248 bp, 16 predicted proteins | sample BentaG_FD_182805 | JGI IMG/M metagenome (GOLD analysis project Ga0209978, IMG submission 182805) | Deep subsurface microbial communities from South Atlantic Ocean to uncover new lineages of life (NeLLi) - Benguela_00093 metaG (SPAdes)... | ecosystem: Environmental > Aquatic > Marine > Oceanic >... | reverse complement strand
TGGTTACGGTTTAGGTGAAAAAGGTATCGGCGCTTTAACTACGATGTTACAATCTTGTTCACCTGGATTATTAGTTGTTAATATTGATAACGGTTTTGGAGCAGGAGCTTCTGCTGCGTTAATTGCAAATAAAATAGCAGAGTAAACCCATTATCTAAGGATTAACTTTTTTCAATCATGTTCTCTTTCATATATTTCTTCGAGGAATGAGAAAGAAATTTATATAAGTAAAACCAAAATTTTGTATAATAATTCACATTAAAAATAAAAAAAAAGTGTATGTTATGGCACCTACAAAAGACTTTTTTGTAAAAACTTTTATATAATAATGCATTCATTTGAGTCAGTTCAAAACAAATATAATATAAGAAGGGTATAGTCTTAATGGTTGACTTATCAGGTGAAGATTGGCTTATGGCTTTATCAACAATAGCCATTCTTGTATTTGGATATAGTGTGGGTCTAATATTTTTCTATAAATCTAGAAAAATGAGAATTAAGCTCCTTACTTTTTACAGTTTATTTACGATATTAGTGGTAAGTGGGTGGTTACCAATTGTTATTGATTTTATATCTGTTATTGTAACAAATAGCAGTATAGATAGGAAATTATACGCACTTATGATGTGGGTGCCCGTAAGTATTAGTGGGTATTTTTTATATTATATTGCTGTTGAACTGTTGGCTCCGAATAAAAAAAGGTTTATTATTATCCCTCTTTTTATTTGGCAAACACTTTTGGTTATCAATTCAATTATAGGTCCTTTAGAAGATTATTTTTTTATCGGTCCTCCCTACGTTGGTTTTATCCACAAAGCCGGTCTCAATCCTGCGGCCATAGGTAGCTTCTTAGGATTGTTAAATATGATCCTCATAATAATTATAGTAGGATTTGGCTATGTAATCAAAAGTTTAAAATCAGAAGGTATACTCCGTAAAAAATATTTTTATTTATCGATAGCAACTTTTTTGATTGTTGGTTTTGGAATGTTAGATAGTTTTGTCTGGGGTACGGCTTTAATACTATCAAGAATTGGTGCTACGAGTAATAATATATTCGCTTATTTAGGTTTAAGAGAAGAACCTGAAAAAATTAAGGTAAAACCTGCTGAAAAAGAAGTCAAAATTGAAGATTCATTATTTAGGATAAGAAAAAGACCCGCTCAAATAACAGAAGAAGAGGTTACTTATTACAGGGAGCAGAAAATTTGTTTAATGTGTAAAGGAAGTGTGGGGGGTTTTAACACATATATTTGTACAAATTGCGATGTTTTGTATTGTGAAAACTGTGCTAAAACATTAGCTGGCATGGAAAATGCGTGTTGGGTATGCAATGAGCCAATAGATAAATCTAAACCTATAAAACCCTTTAAGATTGCTGAGGAAGTAGCGGAGATTGACATAATAGAGAATGAGCAGAAAAAATAAAAAATTAATTTTATCACGGTAAGTGCACTTTTGGGATCTCTTTATGTACCTTGTCCACTCCTAAATTAACCTAAGGCTTAATAATTATTTTTTCTATCTGAATTAGTTTTAATCATTTAGTTAGAAGTATTTTTAAATAATTCTACGCTAAGTATAAAATTAGATTTATCCATTAATTAACCCAAATAGAGATTATTAAAAACTAAGGCATTTTTTAATATTATTACACCTTTTTCTTCCCATGTAAAACTATAAATAGTTAGATCAATATAATTATTATTGAAATTACTAATTCTTTAAAAATCTAAAAAAAAAAAATAATGTAGTTGAGACCGATGGTCGCAACAGTTGAAAATTTTGAGAAGTCTAAAGAATTTTTTAAAAATGGCGATGTTCTTAACGCCCTAGAGCGTTTCGATAAAGTTCTGGAACATTTTGATCAAGCAAAGGAACTTAACAAGACAGAGCTACTCCAATTCTTAAACGAAATTTTACAACACTGCAAGGATAATAATCTTCCAAACGAAGAGGCTGGGGTTTTAAGAAGTTTAGGAAGAGCTCATTCGAAACTTAGAAATCATGTGGAAGGATTGAAATTTTCGTATCAAGCATTAAAGATTCAGAAGAAAATTGGAAAGAAGCTAGATATTGCTGAGAGTTTAGTATTTTTAGCCGAAGATCTTGAGGTTTCTGGAAATTACGACGAATGTATTCAAATCTTCACCGAAGCTGCTGAGGCATTCCATGAATTGGGGAAGTTAAGAAAAGAAAAGGATATAATCAAGGAGATCAACCGATTAGAAGCTTTTTCTAAAGAAATAGTTGAAGACGAATATATTATGAATAAGTATGGTGTCGATAACTATTAAAACAAGCCGATTATAGCCATTTAATTAAAAATATTTCTTTTTTTTCTTTATTTTTTATCTTATTGTAAAAAGTGTTTATTTGTTTTTTCTGAAGTGTTTTTCCATTTCAGATTGGCAAAAAAATAGGATCTCTTTGATAGACAAATTAGTTTGTTTACTAATACTTTTTAGATCTTCGAATTCAGGTTTTACATTAATGACTTTAATTCCATCTTGCATATTAATGTAAGATATTTTAAAATGAAGCTCGTATTTCTTGCTGTTTAGTTCAATCGTACTCTTCTCTATTTTTCGGTCAACGCATACTCTCTTGGTCGTATAATATCTAACGCCTAGTGTTCCTAATTCACAAAGTGTTTTATAAATTAAATCGAAATTATTTTGAGGATTACATAAGATTTTAATGATGTGACCAGGTCGATTTTTTTTTGTTATGCTTGGTATAATTTGGATGTCAAGAATGTCTTCGTCTTCTAAAGCTTGAACGAAATTTCCTAAGATTTCTCCTGAAACATCATCAACAGCCGTTTCTAATACGGTTACTTCTTCAACATAATCTTTCAATGGGTGCGGAATTTGGGAATTAGCTACTTCTTCTATTTCACCATAAATTAACCTCATAATGTTTGAAAAATTCTTAAACTCTTTTTGACCTGTGCTACAAGATACACTTAATAGATTCGTTTGGTTTACAAATTTAGAAACTTTGGGATTTAAATTAACCAGAAGTGCAGCACCAGTAGGTGTTACTAGTTCGTTTTCAATAGGACCTCCTATGACAACTAAATTAGATCGTTCAAAAATCTTTACGGTAGCTGGTGCTGGTACTGGCAAAACTCCGTGCGCAGTTTTTATATTCCCCCCTCCTAACGGGATATTACTACAATGATATGTAAGATCTCCCGTAAATCCTCCTAAATTATCTAGTGCTTTGGTTACCCCTAAAATATCAACCAATGTATCAACAGAGCTTAATTCGTGCAGGTGGATGTTTTCAACTAAATCCCCGTGAACTTCCGCTTCTGCTTTGAATAGAGTATTTAAAACATTCCTAGCGTATTTTTTTGCTGAGTTGGAGTATTGTTTATTGTTAAGAAATCGTTCCAACGCGTTGGAAAGTTCATCGGGAGTTCTGTGGTTTTTAGATTCATTAATTGATACTTTAAGTTGATGAACTTCCATTCCCATTCTTTTAACTTCAACTAGTTCGAGGTCTAAATTCGAGACACCTTTTAAGTAATCTTTTAATTCTTTTAAATCTGAAAGAACTTCATTTGGATCGTCATTTAAACCCAATAAAGACGCTAAAAACATATCTCCTGAGATTCCTGAGTTTATCGCGTCAATGTATAACGATTTCATCTTATTATTTCTCACCTAACATTATAAATAAATTAACAATCTAAAAATAATAAATCGTAATTATATTATAATAAATTGTACACAATTTCAATTTAATAATTATAAATTTAAGAATAAATTTATACTAATTAACTATGAGTGAACTTCAAACTTTAAAATGCTATTTAAATCAGTTACCCGCAACAATTCTTAAGCTTTTGGGGATAGAACCTCCTCTCGGCACTATTCCAGAACCCGTCCAATCGATTGTAGATATGTATCAGGGTATTGAAAGAATCTGTGTGAACGCTATTGATAATTTTGGTTTATTCGAACTCACTTACCATAAACCTCAATTTATGATCACTAATTCTCAAGCAATGTTACTACTCTCGACTAAAAATCCTTACACTTTAGGGGTTTTACATCAGATCATGTATGGCGGATTCGATTTCGAACCTAACGGTTTTCATTTATTAAGATATTTAAACGAAAACGGAAAAAAATCTTGTTTTGTTGGGAGACAAAAAGATTTAGAACGATATAATGGAGGGACACATTCAGTTCCTAAAGAAACGGACATGGCTACTTGGGTAGAATCTGCGAAAGTTATTAACAAATACGAGCTTTCTTGGATGCATTATTTAGATTTTGAGAACTTGCACAAACAACAGCAAGCACTTAAACAAAGAACACCTGAGGATTTAATTGATAAATTAATCCTACGAACTGATAAATGGATTTTAGGTAATTACAAACAGCTTAGGAATAATTCTTTGATGATAATATTAGGAGATCACGGAAGAGTGAAATTAAATTTAGAATACTCAGGTAAGATAGCCCAGTGGCGGGAAGCAAGTGTACCAATCGCTATCTTAATTAAGAAATAATTTTACTTAATTTTTTTAAAAATTTAAAGATGTTTAAAATGGAGGAATATAAACGTTTTACAGTGTCTCTTCCAAAAGTTTTGTATGATAAGTTTGAGGCATTTAGGAATAAAATGGGGATAACGAGATCAGATAGTATAAGAAAAGCGATGCAATCTTTAATGGTTAGTGAAGAAAACCTCCCTTTCGCTTCAGGGAATGTTGTAGGGTGTATACCTATTATCATGTTGCATGAACATTTTACCGGGAAACAAGAAGAAAAGCCGTCACATGAACATTCGCATGATATAAATCACGACGATGATCATCACGAACACACATTTGATTCCCAACCTATTTATGCTTCAGTTCAACAGACAGACGAAATTCTAAAAAACGATATACAACACCACTTCTATGATGTGATAACATCAACTATGCATGTGCATTTAGAATTTGAAAAATGTTTGGAGATCATTGCTGTTTCAGGATCATATGATCGAGTCAAAGAGCTTAAAGAAGCATTACAAAGGTTAAGAAGTATAATATCAATTGATTTTTTCATCATTGATAAGGATTTTAAATAGCAACCTGACAACTAAAATCTGAATCTAAAGATTGGTATAAAAGGAAGAGATAAGAATAAAAAATTTCTTTCAACGATATAAAGAACAAGGATAAGGCGATTTATGAAGAATTTTTTATTCTATTAGGTCGTGTTTATTGTGTGTTAAATAAATTGAACTACTTCTAAATTAAAAAGCAATATACAGTGAACAATTTTTAATTTTTTTAAAAGAAAAAAAAAAGTATGGAAAAAATTAATAGTATTAACCCTTTTTTCAGTTGCGTAATATCCTTAAATCTAGAGTTTAGATCTATAGGTCTTTCTCTTGTACAGTCTTTCTTCCATTTGCTTTAGCACGACCAATCGCTTTATTGAGAATACCAATAATTGCGTCATTGAGTGCAGGTCCATCAATTACATCACCACTAGTATTGCATTCTTTTGATTTGATGTATTCTCGAACCTTGGATTTTACAAATAAAACATCGACTGCAGCTTTTTTAGCCATTTTTTATTCCTCCTTTTATTGTTTAAATATGTTTTAAAATAAATTTGTGTTTAAAGTATATTTCTCCTACTGCTATTTAAATCTAGTTGAAAAAACATCATAGAAGGTTAATATTCTTCGTCTACTAGCGATCTAAAAAAGGTAGATAAGATACAAAAATAGAGAAGATCAAATCGTAATCTTTCGAATTTGGGTACGTACAGGCTAATTCAAGAAATTTGGCTTTAAAATATTAACTCAGCAACATTATCTATGTTTTATAAGATTTTTAGCCCTTCTAAATTCAAGCAGTCATCTTATGATCTTAAATGGGAAAATTAAGATTAGATTTTGTAATTTTTTAATCTTAAGAAATGAAAATTTTAACTGTTAGGAACTACAACTCATTATTGAAGAAAAATTTAAAAATCATTGATATGAGTGTTAATAAAGAAGTATTAACAAGAGCACCTGTAAGAATTTGCGATATAGGAGGATGGACTGATACCTGGTTTTATCCTGAAGGTGCAGTATTTAATTTTTGCGTTGATCTCTATAGCTATGTAAGAATCGTTGAGAATGGAAAGAAATTAATCCGAATTTTTGCTGAAAATTTAGGAAAAACCGTTGAAATCCTCAATTTTAAAGGATTTAAATACAATGGTAAGCTGGACTTATTAAAAGCAGCGGTTAAAAGAATGGAGATTGAAAAGGGTTTAGATATTTATGTTAGGGCAGATGTTCCTCCTGGTTGTGGAACAGGTACGAGCGCGAGTGTTGCTGTAGCTTTAATTTCTGCGTTAGCAACTCATAAAGGAATACATATGAATCAAAACCAAATTGCTAAACTGGCTCACAAACTTGAAATTGAAGAGTTGGGATTGGAAAGTGGTGTACAGGATCAGTATGCTGCGTCGTATGGTGGAATCAATTTTATGGAAATAAGTTACCCTAATGTAAAGATAGTAAAAATCAATATTGATGAAAAAAGGATTTTCGAACTAGAAAGTCAGTTTATATTGGTGTATCTAAGCTCAAGAAGTTCAAGTAAAATGCATAACGCAGTTATAGAAAATTATAAGAAAGAAGATGGTGATACTCTAGATTCGTTTGACATCATGAAAGAATGTGCACATAACATGAAAAATGCGATAAACTCAGACATCGTAAATATAGGGGACGTCATGAACAGAAACTGGGAAGCACAAAAAAAACTTCATCCCTCAATGGTTAACCCAATTATAAATAAAGCAGAAAAAATAGCAAAAAGTAATGGTGCTATAGGATTTAAATGTAACGGCGCAGGAGGGGGAGGTACGGCAACAATACTAACAGGAAGGGGTCATGAACATCAAATTAGAAAGGAACTAGTTGAAAACGGGTATAAGATCATACCGTTCAAGTTATGCTTTAAGGGAGTATCAAGTTTTATATTTTAGAGTTTTTAAGAGCAAATTTGACATTTAAAATTGCTTGAAGGTTTAGGCATCTTAAACATTAATCTGAAAAGAGTGAAAAGTTTGTTCTTTTTATAGTTTGAATTAAACAAAATAATATGGGAATTCCCGATCGTTCAGCCTTAGCCTCAAAGATTAAAAGAGCACCTGAGAAATTGAATATACACAATCTCTTTATTTTTAATAAATCAGGAATATGTATATATGGATTAAATCTCACGAATCTTTACCCAATTGAGCAAGAACAACTTATATCGTCTTATTTCACAGCTTTGATGTCATTTACTAAAGAACTTATTGGAGATAAAATTAAAACTGTTGAAATGGGTGGTGGAATAAAACTAGTGGTATTTGAAAAAAAAACCTTATATTATAGCGTTCTTTGCAGTATTATCGAAAATTTGGAGCTTTTGGAAGCAATTATTTTAAAAGTACACTCAAAATTCATCGAATATGTAAATAAAAATAAAATTAAAACTGATTTAGAGTACGTTTATGACGAGCATCTCAATTATCTCATAGAAGATATTATTAGGGAGCCTTTCTCAAGCGAATATGACTTAAAAAAAGAAGGCGTGATTACAGAATTCCTAAGAAATTTTCAATTGAATAACGATATTAATGGCGTTATTCTTTTAACTAATCGAGGTAAAGTGATCTTTTCTTCTATCAATGATATTAATTTAAACCGATTTTTAAAGGAGGTTGACTTTAGAGTGAAAATATCCAATAATTCTATTCTAAAGTTATTTTACACCTCTAAAAATAATGAGTTAATTTTTTCTGAAAATATACGGGATATTTACATTATTATTTTAATCTTCGATACCAACATTAGATATGGAATGGCTGAGTTCTATTTACAGAAAGTGGTTAAGATGATAACAGATATACTTAATAAATAATCCCATGAAAAAACACATAACTCCTAATTATGTAACACTTTTACAATTCAGAATCAATTTTGGATTTTAATTTTTTTATTATTTATAAAATGCAACTTAAAATATTTTTTTACATAATTTAACCTAAACCAAAACATGTGAAAATTGTAATGACAAAATCAGAAGATGGATTAAAATCAGCTTTTGCCGGTGAATCTCAAGCTAATAGAAAGTATTTAGCGTTTGCAAAAAAAGCCGAACAAGATGGTCTACCTGGTGTAGCGCGATTATTTCATGCTGCTGCTGCTGCCGAAACTGTGCATGCACATAATCATTTACGCGTTTTAGGAGGAATAAGAACTACTGCGGAAAATCTTAAAGAAGCTATTGAAGGTGAATTTTACGAATTCACTACTATGTATCCCGAATTCATTGACAATGCTAAATCAGAAGGAAACACAAATGCAGAAAGAACCTTTAACTACGCTAATGATGTGGAAAAAATACATCACGAGCTCTACAAGAAAGCTTTAGAATTAGTTGAAAGTGGAAAGGATCTAGAAGATCAACCCATGTATGTGTGTTCTGTATGCGGATACACTCACGAGGGAGAACCTCCAGAGACATGTCCTGTTTGTAAATCTCCAAAAAAAGTATTTAATAAAATTGATTAGGTTTAATCAATCTTTTTTTTTTCTATTTATTCGAAAATTTCCATGGTTTATAGCCATCTTGGACTTTTTTGAGGTAATCATTAATCGAGAAATCTAGCTCCTTTTCAGCCCTTCTTAACGCACCCATGTTAGCTCCGTTAAAATAATACGCTAAAAGTAAGTTGGATATGTTTCGATCTCCTAAGGAAAACAGAGCTTGTAATCTTGCGTTATTTATAATGCTTTTTGGCTCTTTAAATTTAATTTTGAGTGAGGAGATCTTATTTAACTGTTGTTTTAAGGTACTAAATTTTAATCTGAAATTATTGAGGTTTTCTGACAAATAGTGATAACATTGATTCTCATAAGGAGTATTTGGCTTGGGGATAAAGGGATTTACGTTAACTCTTAGTTCATTGTGCTTGAATCCAATTTTTTCAATTGATTTAAAGAATTTTATAATTTCCTCAATGTCCTCATCAGTTTCGTTTGGTAAACCTACTAGAAAATAAAATTTCACATTTTTTATTCTAGACTCTTTAATTAGCTTTAATACATCTAAGATCTTATCGTTGGTAATTTTCTTTCCTAAATCATATCTTAACGATTCTGATCCAGTTTCGGGCGCGATAGTGATTGTTTTTACGCCACTCTTTTCAAGAAGTTGAATAATCTTGGGCGTGATATGGTCAATTCTTATCGAAGGGATGCTAAACAATTTACCCACATTGAGAATAAATTCACAGATTTCAGAAAATTTTGGATGCGAGGATACGCACGATCCTATAAGACTAATTTTCTCGAAATCCGAAAATTTTATACCAGTTTGAATTGCAGTAATTATCTCGTCGTAGCTCTTGTTTCGAAATGGGTAATTATGAAAAGAAGATATACAAAATTTACATTGAAAAGGACATCCTCTATTAATTTCAACGAAATAATTTTCTTCAAAAATTTTTTTATCACTTTCTCGATTGGATAGTAATTGATACGCTGGTGTGGGTGATTGATTTAAATCTTCTAAAATTACACGGTTTGTCTTGTTATTAAGAAGTGGTATGTAAATCCCTTCAATATTTTTTACTTTATTAAAAAATCCTTCAAAATTGCTAATTTTTGACTTATATTCTAAAAAAACATCAAAGAAGGTATTTAAATTCGGTTCAGCATCTCCAATGAAAAAGAGATCAAATATATTACTTAATGGTAAAGGATTTGAAGTTATGGCTGGTCCACCGCCAATTATTAGAGGATACTCATCTAACTTGAGAGAATTTTCTCCGTGACGTTTTTTGGATTCTAAAGGAATTTCTGACTTCTCCAAAATCCATAGAATATTCTTATAATCGTTTTCATAGTGACCTGAGAATCCTAATATATCAAAATCTTTTGGCAAAATTTTATTTTCAATACTTCGAAGGCTGTTGATGGGAGAAAAATCTTTGGATGCGGGAAACTGTATCTTTTCAGGAAGGAAAATGCGTTCACATACATAATTTTCAGTTAAATTAATTATGTGGTAAAGTAATCTTATTGAGTAAGAAGACATTCCCAATTTATAGTTATTTGGATATATCAAACCAAAAGATAAATCGATATTTCTCCAATCTTTGATAATCGAGCTTTCTCTAAACATACAAAAAACCATAAATCTATTGGATCTCTAAGAATGTGTAAACTAGATTTTTAAATTTCTTTTAATCTTTTAATTTCTTCAACTATTAAGGGTAAAATTGTTCCAGTTTTATGATGCATTACAACCGTAGCTTTCTCGTCTAAATCAGTGGGCTGGTCGTTTACAATAATTAAATCTCCCTTTTTTCTTAGTGTATAGAGTGGTAAATCACATACGGGGGCAACCGATAGAGAAGAACCAGCAATTAGCATAACATCTGCTTTCTGAGCTAACGCTTGAGATTGATAAATCTCAAATCGTGGTAACCCTTCTCCAAACAATACGACTGAAGGTTTAAGAGGAGCAGCACAATACTCACAAGATGGGCCATGTTTCTTTTCTTTCTTTAATTTTCGGAGAACCTGTTCCTTTGTGTAAGAAGCTCCGCAACCTAAGCAAGTAAATCTATTGACACTACCGTGTACTTCATAAACAATTACAGAACCAGCTTTTTGATGAAGATCATCAATATTTTGAGTAATCACGGCTTTAAGTAAGTCCATCTTCTCCAACTCTGCAAGAGCATAATGTCCAGGATTTGGTTTTGCCTTAAATAGGTTTGGAGCGATTTTCTGTGCCATCTCCCAGAATTTAGCTGGGTTTTTTAAAAAAGCTTCGATATTACCATAAATTTCAGGTTTATATTTTTCCCAGATACCTCCTTCGCTTCTAAAGTCAGGTATACCCGATTCCGTAGAGATTCCTGCCCCAGTTAAGGCAATTGCTTCTTTTGAATTTAATAATAGTTCCGCTGCGTTCTGGATTTTTTTCTTCTCAATTAATTTTAAGATTTTCATGTAATTTGATGGAAAATTGGGTTGTAAGAATAGATTTTAACTAATTAACTCCTAGTTTTCAGCTACTTTTATTATATTTATTGAAATTATTAAAAGTTAATTGTTATATAGGTACAGAAAAATTAAAAATTCCTAAAATTATAATAATCCTTAGAGTTTTATTATATAAATTTAATCTATTCGTAAATAATTAATATTTTTGTTAAGTTGATATATTAAAGGAATAGTTTAAGCATCTTAACTATTATTTTTGCAGCGTTTTTTTTTATGATAACAGGGTTCGCAATCATTTTGGAAGAAGAGGTATTGTATGTCTCTAATTCTAATAAACTCCCCTCCTTTGAAATAGTTCTCTTTGTAGAAAAGTTAATTAGTAGTCTTAACCCAAAAAATCATTGGCGATTAACAGATATTTATTTTGAAGGCGACCCCGGTAAAGAAAGAATGACTATTAAGCATATGGTTACAGAGAACAACCAAAACCTATTTTATTGCATTACTGGCGATTTTCCATCTCACTCGAAAGAAGTTTCTAAATTAATGGATGAATTTATTGAAAAAGTTGTTGCCAATTATGAAACCGCAGAAATAATTAAAAAAGTATCTAACCACTCAGAGTTTTCAAAGATTATTAAGTTAATTACAGGATATCTATGGGATAAATATCGAGATCCCATAGAGGACGAAATTATCGATTTGAAATGTTCTGATATGGAAAATAAGATAATTTATTGCGGAATATCAGCTCAAGGATTACCCATTATTTCTCAATTGTATGATAAAACGCTTTTAAATAATTTTCAACGCGAAATAACTGACGAAAATGTTGAGCTATATGCTTCTAGTATCTCCGCTAAATTAGCAACAATTATAATGAACGCTCAAATCAGAGCTAAAACAAACATAAAAGAAGTTCATTTCAATGATCTAGAAGACCATGGTTGCAAAAAAATAATACTTTGCAGTCCAATCAATGAATATTCTCTAGATTTCATCGCCTCGGGAGATTTCGTTAAAATTAAAGAATTTTTTAAACAATTAGAAGAATTTGTCTCTCAAGAACATATTTTAAGGAACGAATTTGTAGGAGATTTAAAACCCTTTAGATATTTGAAAACTCAACTTGATGAGTTTTTGATTAATAATTTCTAAATAAAATGCTTCTTTTACTTACTTATGAAAGCTGTTATCATAGCAGCAGGAAAGGGTAAACGGCTCAGTCCAATTACATCTACGATACCAAAACCAATGATACCTATTGGAGGTAAACCACTATTAGAGCATACTATTTTAAGCCTAAAAGAAGTGGGGATAACAGAAATCTTACTAATAGTTGGCTACAGAGAAGACATAATAAAAGAATACTTCGGGGATGGTCTCAACAAATTTAACGTGAAAATAGATTATATCTCTCAAATAGAACACTTAGGTACTGCTCACGCGGTTGGATTTGCGAAGGAATTCGTAGGGAAGGATAACTTCTTACTAATGTATGGAGATTTACTTACAGATCCTAAGGTATTTGAAGAAATAATCATTAGATATAATAAAGATCAAACTGAGGGATTAATTTCATTATTCGAAGTCAGCCATCCCCAAGAATATGGGATAATTTCACTGGATTCCGCTGATTATGTAGAAACAATTACTGAAAAACCTTCCTTAGAGTTGGAGTTAGGAAATTTAGCAAACGCGGGAATTTTTATCTTTAATCCACTTATATTTGAAGCAGTCGAAAAAACAAAGCCTTCTGTAAGGAAAGAATACGAATTCACTGATTCTATGAAAATTCTTATTAACGATTTAAACGGGAAAATTAAAGCTTATGTTATAAAAGATTTTTTTTGGAGCGATATAGGATTACCTTGGCACCTCTTAGATGCGAATAAATTTCTTTTGAATAATATTAAACACGATATTAAGGGAAAAGTCGAAGAAAATGTACAAATTGTTGGAAATGTTATCATAGGAAAGAATACAGTAGTTAGATCTGGATCTTACATTGTTGGACCTTGTTATATAGGAGAGAATTCTTTAATTGGACCAAATGCGTTTATACGACCTTTTACTTCTATAGGGAATTACTGTCATATTGGAATGTCTGAGATCAAGAACTCATTGATTTTTTCAAATACTTCCATACCTCATTTTAATTATATTGGGGATTCCATTATTTGCGAAAACGTTAATCTCGGTGCGGGAACTAAAATTTCTAACTTGAGGTTCGATAACAACAATATAGAAATGAAAATTAATGAGAAATTAATCAATTCTGGGAGAAGAAAATTAGGTGCTATTATTGGACCCAATTCACAAACAGGAATTAATTCCAGCGTAATGTGTGGTAAGAAAATAGGGGAAGGATCTGTAATTGGAGCGCACACTATGGTGAATGAAGATGTTCCTGCGAATACTTTATATTATCAGGATAAGAATGGAATAACTAAAAAAAGTAGAAGCAGTTAATTTAACTATTTCACAAAATGTTTATTCGGAAACTTTTTCGGTTGAAGTGTTCACTACAGGTTCGGCTTTGTCATCTTTTTCTTTTTGTTTAGGATAAGTTTTAGTTCGAGTAAGCTTTTTAACATTTATTCTCTCAGTTCTTTTAATATCGCTTTTTCTAGATCGTTTAACTTCTACTTCAACAACTTCAAAGTCTTCATCTTTTGTTATATAGACCTGATCTTCTCCACCTTCAGGAACACTGACCAATTTGCATTTTATGACTGAGCAATTTGATAAAGGATATATTGTTTTAGCGATTCTTAGAATCTGGTTAGAAAATTCAGAGTAAATCATTCCAGTAATAAATTTCTCGTGATTGAGTGTTTTAGCAAATTCTTTTAAAATTTCTCTCATGATTTTTCTAATGACAATTTGTTGAGAACTACGAGCTCTATTTATTGTGGTACAAATTATTGTTAATCTGTAAACATAATCGTCTTTAGTTGTTAAATTCATTATTGTTTGGATTTTAGAACTCCCTCTTCCTATTAACGATCTGACATGATCATTTGTATAAGTATGTCCTATAAACATAGTATCCGCTTGTTTTGATTCGGGATTTACTTGAACCACTTTAAATTTTAACTTTAGACTAATATCGTTGTAGCTATTCGTAAAATCGTATAATAAAGTTTCGATAGTTCTGTCAATAATATTATTCTCCATCCCGATAATTTCTCCTATAGGTTTAAAGTTGAAACTTTTAGGAGAAATGACGGTGTACCAATCCTTATCTTTAAACGAGACTTTCCTTAACTTCGATTTCTTTTTCTTTGCTTTTTCACTCATTTCCTACCCTTACCTCATAACAATTGTTCTGATTTTCTCTGGATCGTATTTAAAATCCGATTCCAGCACTTTTTTACCCTGGTAATACTTGATCAGTCTGTAAATCTTGCTTTCTGTACGTTGTAACCCTAGTTTTGAATGCAAATCTTTATGATTTGATTCTAAATGTTTTCTTAGGTTAAGTGCTTTTTTCACTAAGTTAGTTAAATCCTCGGGAAGTGGAGCTTTAATATCATGATCTTTAAGAATCTGATTAATAGATTTACCAGTAACTACTTTTACTAATGGAATGCCGTAGGAATCCCTTAAAACCACACCAATTAACGATTGAGAAAAGCCTTTTCTCGCAAGTTTAACAACTTCATTTTCTACTTCTTCAGAAGAAAGTTCCACCCATACTGGTTTTTCTCGTCTAGCTGGACGGGTGCTTCCAGATTTCCCTTTCTTTCTTGAGTGCATTCGAGCCATTTTTTGCGTCCCAGTTTATGAAATAATTAATAAATACAATTTTATTGATGAACATTATAAAGAATCATGTAAATTAAAATTTTTGAATTTGCCAACTAAAACCTTATTAATCTAAACTAATCATAGGAAATTAGTGTAATTATGGAAAAGGAAAAAGAAACAATTTATTTCGTCACTGGTAATAATAGCAAATTTAATGAAATTCAAAAACTGTTCCAAAAGGAAGATATATCTTACGAATTAAAGCAAAACACAATTAAGGCTACCGAGATTCAAGCAGCTAACATTAAAGAAGTAGCCATATCTAAATTAAATAGCATAAGAGGAAAGATAAATAGTTCTTTTTTTATAGAAGACGCTGGATTTTTTGTTGACGCCCCTCTTAATGGTTTTCCTGGAGTATATTCAAAATATGTATTAAATACCATTGGTAATCAGGGCATTTTAGATCTTCTTAGAGATTGTAATGATACTAAAGCTCATTTTAAAGCTGTCATTGCTCTCTACTTTCAACCTCTTAATGAAACACTAATATTTGAGGGAATTGTAGAGGGAGTAATAGCAAAAAACATTAGGGGTAGTAGAGGTTTTGGTTTTGATCCCATCTTTATTCCCAAAGAATTTCCAAATAGAACCTTTGCTGAATTAACGACTGAAGAAAAAAATACAGTCTCACATAGGGGTAAAGCTTGGAAGAAAATGTTTGATTTTCTCAAAGAAAATCAATTCTAATCGTCAAAACGTTTGTCGGAATATATCCATTACGCTTTGTCTGCTTAATTTTATAAGAATCAAATACATACCCACTATACCCACGATGATTGAGATTGAAAAGACTCTAATCAGGACTTCCACCGGAATTGAAAAAACAATAGGCATCTCAGTAAAAAGACCTAAATTTGTTTCCATTAAATATGCGCAAAAAGTACCTATTATTGTTCCCATTGTCCCACTACTTAACATTATGATTATACTTTCAACTAAGAATAATTTCCTTACATCTTTGGACTTCATACCCATGGATCTTAATATACCGATTTCAAATTTCCTTTCTAACATGATGGCATACATGGTACTAACTAATCCAAAGATAGCAATTACGATCGCGAACCAAAGAATTACTTCCATTAAAGCACTCTGTCTATCAAGCATACTTTGCATAAAATTGACTTTTGTAATTGCATCGTCTAGAACATATTCTCTATCAGTAGCTAGTTTTTCTATTTCTTCTTTTGTTTCTTCGATAGTTTCTAAGGAATCATCTAATAAATTGATGAAGACTTTATCTATAAGCATACTCGAACCACCAGGATCCTTAACATTCATCAAACGCATATAATTCTCTGTAGATACCATAATACCTCCACCTTCTGCCATAGCTTCAGAGCTCCTAAAGTTTGTAAAACCAGGCATTCCTCCTGAGATTCCTACAACGCGAAAAAGCGTAACATTTCCCGGATCGTTCTTCTTCTGAGGGTTATAGAATGTTAATCGAATATATTCACCAATCTCGTATATTCCAAGGACGCTAGCTAGAGAGTTAGCAATTATGCAAGTGTTATTATATTCAAAAAGTTGACTAAATGAATAATTGAAACCACTCTGTGGACTACTCCAGATCATAAGATTTTCGTCCATTAATTTGTAGTAATTTTTTTCAACACCAATAAAGCCAATTTCAATAGCATCGTGTTCTGCGATATCCCCTGCTGTTACGTTATATTTTGTAGATGCTTGTGCAGAATAAAATTCAAAAATGTTTATGAACGCATCGTTGATAGCATCTTCGTCAAAACTCATAGTACCTTCGCTGAAATCAAAAAGTACTGATAATATAGCTGTAAAATCAAACATATTGAATAATGTTATCGCTGTATCATCGACTCCATGTATTAAGTTGAGTTCTTGAACTAAATCTAAAGTAATTGCATTGTTTTCAGAATCTAATCCTTGATTAATTAAAACCAAATCAGAGCCATATTGAAATTTTAAGTTTGTTGACATATTTTTAGATTCCATTTCTGTAACGCTTGTTATGAAAAAAATAAATGAGAAACTAATTGCAAACATCACAATTGTGCTTGTATTACGCCTTCTGTTTCTTTTTAAAGAAATCTTTATAATGTGAGCATATTTCTTTGTTAAAGGGGTAATAGCACCAATAAGTAGGCTTTGAATAATCGGGATAATACCTACGGATGCGAATACCAGACCAATTAATATAGCGACAATAAGTCCGATAAATAAGGCTGCTACAACCATCAAATCTCCTGTTACGGTAATAGTTGGGAGGAGAAGAAAAACAATCATACCTATTGTCGCAAGAGAAAAACCAATTAGAAAATTCCTAATGTTCATACTTCCTTCTTTTTTAATTTCCCAACCTTCTTCCTTTTTATGAAATGGTGTAATGGATTTTATGATATCAATTTTTGCAGTTCTTAGAGCGGGAAGC
>Ga0209978_10000327_pt1 | contig 17252 bp, 18 predicted proteins | sample BentaG_FD_182805 | JGI IMG/M metagenome (GOLD analysis project Ga0209978, IMG submission 182805) | Deep subsurface microbial communities from South Atlantic Ocean to uncover new lineages of life (NeLLi) - Benguela_00093 metaG (SPAdes)... | ecosystem: Environmental > Aquatic > Marine > Oceanic >... | reverse complement strand
CGTTACGCTTCATCTTTCGTCATTGCGGCGTACTGGTAAGTACGCCTCATTCCTCAAGATTCGCAAGCCTTGCATTTGGAGCTTTTTACTTTGCCGTCCCATTTTTGACTTTTTACGAGTTCATCAAAGAATGGTTAGCAAAAATTCTTTAATGTTCGCTCCAGGGAACCCGGCCAACAACAGGTCACGAAATCACCTTGGAGGTTTGGGGCTTGTTATTTCTGGTCCTTTCCAGACTCTTAAGGGCTGGCCTTCCCAATAAAATTAAGTACATACAAAAATATTTCCTATAAAAACACAAGTAATTCCGGCTTTGAGTTTGTTGACTTCGTCATGGCTCTCAGATATTTTACATTTATTGAATTCGAAACGGTGTCATAGGGGAAATTGGCTCCAATCTCCATGGAAGAGAGTGAAATCCTAAAGGCCATCGAGGTCATCTTCAGCAAGGAGTTGCGCGAGGACTCCCTGCAGTACCGATATGTTGATACCGAGATCATTACCAGTTTGGGGAAGCCCCCTGAAACCCTCATATGCCAGGAACCGGATCGGTTCCGATTTGTCAGCGAAAGCGTGGATTTGATGCGTGGTGTACTGGGGGGGTGTCGCACCGAATCTCAGAACAACCTTTTCTTTGGGGTACTGAGGGAGACGTTTGATTCCTCCTCGCCTTATCATCCATGGGCTCCATTGGCCTTCGAGACCCTTATTAGGCTGAACCGGCCCGAGGAGGCGCTCCATCAGACTATGGCCCATTTCGCGGTTACGCTTCCGTTCAGCCAGCTTCTTACGTTATTATCGGAAAATTTACACTACGAGCATCACCGATTCAGTGACGAACTCTTGGAGGAAGTTTCCGACTGGATCAAGGAACTCTTCACGAACCCCATTCATTCAGCGGGCAGAAAGCTCATGGCCCAACGCCATAGCAATCGTCCTGAGCCTGCTTCCATCCTGAGGTGTCTTCCCAAGATCCGAAACCAGATCGACGAAATCAGGTTCTTGAGGTTAAAGGGAAAATTGTTGAAGGGAGAAAGCTGGGAGGCAAACCGAGACCGGAGAAGGGTGGAGGAGATACTTGGTCGCCTCAATCCGGAACTGCTTTCTTATCTGAGGGAATTCGACGAAGAACATGAGAAGGGTGAGGATTATATTAACCTTGACCGAGCGATGGGACACCTCAAGGCATTCATGTATCAGCTCCTCATTCATCTGGTGAGGGTATTGGAGTTGAGATCCGGCATCTCCTTTTCAGGGGATTCCGAGGATGTGGAAGGGATATTGGGGTACCTTAAGGGAGAGGATGTTGCCTTTCTTAGCCACGGCGAGGTTAATCTATCCGGCTCCTTAATGGGATTTCTCTCTATGGCCGACGGGGTTCGGTATCTCCCGGATGTCGAGTTTGCGAGGGTGGGGAGAAATCTGGTCATCGAAATGGCCCAGTTTCTATTGGAGAAATTAGAGGCTTATCCCGAAAGAGGTCAACCCTAAAGGACGGTCTGCTTCCGGGAGCGATGTCTTCGAACTGTGGAAGATGAAAAGGAGGTTCATACGAGGTGGGTTTCGGAGCTGCTGTGGACAAGGCTCCCTATGACTCGAGGTAAATAGCGATTTACCCCCTTTCGGATTTTGAGCACAAGGAGGAAGGCGATGAAGGTCAAGGATGTCATGACGAGGGATGTGGCAACGTTGGATTTAAATGACGAGCTCAGTTTGGCCGATGATATTATGAAATTGGGGAGGATAAGACACCTTCCCGTCGTCGATGAAGGCCGATTGGTGGGGATTATCAGCCAGAGGGACCTGTTTAAGGCCTCACTTGCCTCTGCCATGGGCTTTGGCGAAAAGGCAAAGAGGGAGTTCATGAAGACGGTGGTGGTAAAAGAAGTGATGGTGGATGAGGTTGTCACCATCTCCCCCATGGCAGACATTGAGGAAGCGGGAAAGGTGATGTTGGAGAAAAAGATTGGGTGCCTCCCGGTGATTGAGGAAGACAATTTGGTTGGCCTCATCACGGAGACGGATATCCTAAGGCACTATGTCGAATCGAAGGAGAGATAAATCCCGCATCGCGTTTCATCGGTTTTTATTTCATTCCGTTTCGGGGCAAGTTGTGGAGAACCCTTTTCGCTTCGAGTCCCCAATTACGGATATCCAGCGATATCGTTATTGGATGGCGAAGGCGAGAGTTTTTAACACGTAATCCCCATAGACAACCTCCACTCTCCAACTGCCCTTCCAACTCGGTAAGATGATTTTTGAACTGTAGGTCCTCCATTGAGGTGGTGATACGGAAAGCTCCACCTTGGCCATTTCCTTGTTCCCGTGGTACCAGATGTGATAGATGGTTCCTTCAGAGGGGATATCCGTAAGCTTAGTAAAACAGTAGAGCATACCAACGGAGGATGGGTAGGCTTGTCTGATTCCCATGGGAGCGCAGGTTTCAACCCTCTCGCAAATCACCGCCTTTTGAATCGTAGGCAGGTCGGGTTTTTGCTGGGCAGCCAATTTCCCGACCTGGCCAAGAGGGGGCTTCAGAAAGGCCAAGGTGATAATCGCGGACAGTATCAATACCATTCCTTTCGTTTTTGTCATTTCGGTTCCTCCTTTCATCAATGCTTTATTATCATTGTATACCAGGAAATTTGGCCACGTCAAATCGATCAATGGTCTTGACATAAATAAACCAGTTTCCTGATTTTTTTTGGGAGTATTTTTCTAACCTATTTGTTCCATAGGAGTTCAGGGACTTTGCCGCAACTGGAATATTGGAATAATGGAATACTGGAACGATGGGTTGAGAGGGCGAAGAACAATAAATGTGTTGTTTCCACTTTTGATACCCACTATTCCAATACTCCAACATTCCATCATTCCGTGTGGATGGCATAAGCCCATTTCGCTCAGGGACAACGGAGGTCCCGAGAAACTCAGGAAACTTCAAATCAGTGGCACCTTGACTTTGAGGCGGAATATGCCTATAAGTGGAGGAAATAGGGAATGCATTCCGCTGGATTCATTCCATGGTAATGGGCCGTAAGTTCATAGGGATTTGTCTTATCCTGGGAGTTCTCTGCGTCCTGTCCTGCGTGAGGGAAATTAAAAATGTGGAGACCGAATACTTTTATGGAAATCATGGGGGTGACTCGGTCGTTCTTGGCAGGATTGGGGTAGTGGAGGAAGGCGCCGAAAAATCCTGGGAGATTTCCCGAATAGACCCATCAACTGAAGCTTCCTTTCGAATATTCATCAGGGGGAGGCATTCCGAGCTGAGGGTTTCGCACTATCTTAGGGGGGATGGGTATTTCTGCCTGAGGTTACCCCCTGGGGAATATAGGTTATGGAAATGGGTCTATAGATTTTCCGGTGGTCAGGCCAACACGGTTGAACCGTTATCCATCTATTTCGATGCATTATCCAGGAAGTGCATCTATATCGGTACCCTTTATATACACCTCCCCTCGGTCAGCTCGTTGTCCCGGCGCTCGTTCGGTGCGGATCGGACAAAACCCAGATATGAGATCGTCGATGAATTTGGGATGGCCATGGCGTTTTCGAAAAACCACTATCCCCATTTCCCACACTCCGTGGAGAGGCATTTGATGCGCTTCTCCCGTTGATTTGCCCAGTCTATCCGTTGGTGCAATTCCCAGCGGAGCCCTTGCCCTCGCGAGACCCCATCCTTTTATGGAGCTCAGGGTCGAAGACTCACAACGAAGCCGTTCGGCCGAGCTCAGGTCGAGGCCTGCTCACCCTCAATGGGTACCCTACTTCTCCAGCACATTACGCTCAGGGACAACGGTATTCTTCAGAAATTTGGGAAACTTCGACATGAGAATGCCTTGATTTAACGGGAAAATTTCTTGATAATGTTTTAATAATGAGGGAGGTGATGCGGACCGGGAAGGAGGAATGATTCATGATTATCAGTATCAATCCCCAAAACCCTCAGCTCAGGTTGATCAGAAGGGTCATCGAGGTATTGAAAAAGGGAGGAGTGATCGGCTATCCCACCGATACCATCTATGGGATAGGATGTGACCTATTCAACAAAGAAGCCATTGAGAGAATCTACAGGCTCAAGAAGCACAATCGGAACAAACCCCTGAGCTTTATCTGTTCGAATTTGAAGGATATCAGTCGATATGCCTACGTTTCAAATTATGCCTATAAAACGATGAGGCGACTCCTGCCCGGGGCATACACCTTCATACTGCAAGCCACGAAGTTGGTTCCCAAGATGGTGATGACTAAGCAGAAGACCGTCGGGATTCGGGTTCCGGACAATCCCATTTGCCTCGCCCTTGTGAGGGAATTGGGCCACCCCATCATTAGCACAAGCGTATACCGACCGGACGAAGAGCTTTACAGTGATCCCCGGGAAATCGAGGAACGTTTTGGCAAAAGCCTCGATTTGGTCATCGACGGGGGCATTATCGTGGCAGAACATTCGAGCATTATCGACCTAACCGATGAAGTCCCCAAGGTAATCCGGAGGGGAAAAGGGGATGTCAGCCCTTTTATTTGATGGAGATGGATATGAACAAGGTGAACCTGAGACCGACGACGACGATGTTTCCCCTGCCCGTCATGTTAATCACGTGTGTAGATGGATCCGGGAAACCGAACATCATTACCCTCGCCTGGGTGGGGATGGTTAACTCGGACCCCCCCATGGTCTCCATTTCGATCCGGCCCAGTCGCTATTCCCATGGATTGGTCAAGGCTTCTCAGGAGTTCGTTGTGAATATCCCGTCGAAGGAGATGATCAGAAAAGTCGACCTCTGTGGAGTTGTCTCGGGAAGGGATGTGGATAAGTTTTCGGAAACAGGGCTTACCCCCATACCGGCGGCGGAGGTTTCGTCCCCCCTCATCGAGGAGTGTCCTATCAATCTTGAATGTAAGGTCAGAAAGATCATCCCCTTGGGAAGCCACGACCTTTTCATCGGGGAGATCGTGGCCATCCACATCGAGGATACGGTATTAAAAGAGAAAGGACGGGTTGATATCGCAAAGGCGCTTCCCGTCGCATATTGCGCGGGAGCCCATGAATATTGGAGCATGGGAAAGAAGTTGGGATGGTATGGCTATTCCAAGGGGAAGCTTTAGAAAGTCGAGGAGCTAAAAGGGAGCGAAGAGGCCGATGATCATCGACTGCCACACCCATATCTTTTCAGACGAGGCGAGGAAGGATCGGGGTAAGTATGCCCAAAAGGACCCGGCCTTTGGGGTGATCTACAAGGATGAAAAGGCGAAAATGGTAGGGGTGGAGGAATTGATCCGCTCAATGGACGAGGCGGGAATCGACAAGGCGGTGGTGTGTGGATTTCCGTGGTCGGACAGCGCGTTGTGTGCCGCCGGAAACGACTACATTTTGGAGGGTATGCGTCGTTTTCCCGAGAGAATTATCGGACTTGGCTGTATTCAGCCCAATGAGAGGGATGAGGCCGTTCAGGAGGCCGAACGATGCATCAGCCTGGGGATGAAGGGAATCGGGGAATTGGCATCGTACACCCCCGATCTCCCCCCATACGATATCGACTCGATGAAACCCATCTGTGAAATCCTGGAAAAAGCGGATCTTCCATTGATGCTCCATAGCAACGAAATGGTCGGGCACCCATATCCGGGTAAGTGCAATACCACATTGAAATCTATATACGATTTCATCCGTGGTTTTCCTGGACTTCGGATCATTTTGGCCCATTGGGGAGGGGGATTTTTTTTCTACGAACTGATGCCCGAGGTGGCCAAGGCCGCCGAGAGGACTTGGTACGATACAGCGGCCTCCCCCTTTCTCTATCGTCGGAAGATCTATTCAGTGGCGGTAACTATCGTGGGAGCTGACAGGATCCTCTTCGGGAGCGATTATCCCCTCATACGCCCAGAGCGTTATATCGAGGAGATGGAAGATTCGGGGCTCGGGGAGGAAGAAAGGCGCAAAATATTAGGACAAAACATAAAGGGCCTGCTAAAGCTCTGACTTTCTATTTTCGCACCAATTTGGAACCGCCCTCAGCTATGAGCGTTCCGTCTTCTCTATGAATTGTGGCCTTGGCAAGGACAAGCCTGCGATTGGCTTGGGTAATCTCTCCCCTGACTGTAAGTTTTTCCTTTACCTTGGCGGGGTTCTTAAACCGGACGTTTAGCATCGCTGTGACGGCGTTATAGCCCAATTCAAAGGCGAGTTTAGCCATGGCCTCATCCAATAAGGCCGAAATGATTCCCCCATGGACGATTCCGTCATAGCCTTGGTAGGTTTCCGTGGGGATGAAGCTTGTCTGGATGGTCTTTGCGCCCTTGTTGAGGTCGAATTTTAGTTGAAGTCCCCCCTTGTTCTTCTCGCCGCAGATCCAGCAATAGCCGTAATACTCTATCTTCATGGCATCAACCCTCGGCTCATCGGACGGAGCTTGACTTGAACGTGTTGGTATCATAATATGCTCTTTGTGAGATGTCAAATGTCAACGGGCTGTTGCCCAAATCCCCTTTCGCTCTTTGAAAAGACTTTTTGACCACTCTAAGGCTCGCTTCACTGCAAATCTAAAACTCGCCCTCCAGGCTCAAAAATTAGATTTGCGGTCGTTTCGTTTCGCTAAGAATGGTTACCAAAAATTCTTTAATATTCGCTCCAGGGGATTTGGGCAACAGCCCCTCAAGAGGAGATCACTGAAAAGGTCGCTCTTTGCTGCTCAAAATATTTTTTCGACCATTTCGCTTCACTGCATGACTGCAGCACTGCAACACTGCAGAACCGCAACTCGCTCAGAGCTCCCTTTTCCAGTTTTTCAGAGACCTCAAGGGCTTAGTGGCTCTTTTGGGGGATTCCATTATCCATAAGCTAACGGACTGATGATCGACTTCAGGGGGAGTTCATGAAGGATCCAGGCCTAAGATCGGAGCGAGGCTTATTCGATTCCCAGGGGGAAGAAATTGGAAGGGCCTTTGCACCCCTTGCCGATCGGATACGGCCCACCTCCCTTTTGGAGTTCGTCGGCCAGGAGCATCTCTTGGGCAAGGGAAAGCCCCTCCGGAACGCCATCGAAAGGGATCAGCTTCCATCGATGATCCTTTGGGGACCTCCCGGTTCCGGCAAGACAACCCTTGCCAGGATTATTGCCTCCGCAACGGATTCCCGTTTCATTGCCTTCAGCGCCGTTTTGGCGGGAGTGAAGGAGATAAAGGAGGTGATCAAGGAGGCAGAGGGCCAGCGGTATTTCCATCATCGAAGGACTATCCTATTCGTCGACGAAATCCATCGGTTCAATAAGGCCCAGCAGGATGCATTCCTTCCCCACGTGGAAAGCGGCTTCTTGTTTCTCATCGGGGCGACGACGGAAAATCCGTCATTTGAGGTAATCTCCCCCCTGTTATCCCGAACACGGGTTTTTACCTTACACCCCTTGGAAAGGGATCAACTACTCGTGATCCTCAATCGCGCCTTAAAGGATGAGGAGAGGGGATTGGGGAGATTTACCGTTGAGCTGGAACCGCACATTCTCGAGCACATTGCCGACATGGCCGATGGTGATGCGAGGATTGCCCTCAATGCCCTGGAAATGGCGGTGATAACCACGCCCCCGGATAGGAAGCACGTGAGAAGGATTACCGTAAAAACCCTCGAAGCGGTGATGCAGAGAAAGGCTTTGCTCTACGATAAGAATGGGGAGGAGCACTATAATCTCATTTCCGCTCTCCATAAGAGCCTCAGGGGAAGCGATCCCGACGCCGCCCTCTACTGGCTCGGCAGGATGCTGGAGGCGGGTGAAGATCCCCTTTATATCACCAGGCGTATGGTTCGATTTGCCTCTGAGGATATTGGAAATGCAGACCCTCAGGCCCTTCAAGTGGCCGTGGCTGCCATGCAAGCCTTCAGTTTTGTGGGATTGCCGGAGGGAAATCTGGCCCTTGCCCAGGCTGCCGTCTATCTTGCCACGGCCCCTAAGAGCAACGCCCTTTACACCGCATATCGCAATGTTCAGAAGGACATTCAAAGGACCCTTTCGCTCTCCGTCCCCCTCCATTTGCGAAATGCCCCCACAAAACTGATGAAGGAGCTGGGCTACGGAAAGGGATATAAATATCCCCATGACTTTCCAGACCATTACGTAGAGGAGAATTACCTTCCTGAGGACCTTAAGGGAAGGATTTACTACCGACCCACGAATCAGGGCTATGAGGGGGAAATTAGGAAGAAGCTTGATAAATGGCGTAAAGGGAAGGGATGATCACATCCATCACCTCTTTTTTTTAATCTTGACATGCTCGCCGGTCATGGGGACGAATACTACCGGGATGATATTCTGGCTTTTGATCTGGCCCTTCACCTTGGTGATCTTTTTGAGCTCCTGATAATAATCCCCAACGGGGATGACGAGCCTCCCCCCTTCCTTGAGCTGATCGAGCAAAGGCTGGGGAATATGGGGAGGGGCGCAGGTTACGATGATGGCATCGAAGGGGGCAAATTCCTCCCAGCCGACGTAGCCATCTCCAATTTTGACATCGATATTCCTGTAACCCATTTCCTTCAGGACCTTTTCCGCGGACCGGGCCAGGGGCTCGATGATTTCAATGGTGTATACGTGATCCGCCAGTTCTGCTAAGATTGCAGCCTGGTAACCCGATCCCGTGCCTACTTCCAAAACCCTTTCCCCCTTTTTCAATTCAAGCAATTCCGTCATTAAGGCTACGATGTAAGGCTGAGAAATGGTCTGCCCTTCACCTATGGGCAGCGGTCGATCTGCATAGGCAAGGTGATGTATCTCCTCGGGAACAAACCTGTGTCTATCTACCTTGAGCAGGGCTTTCAACACCGCCTCATCCTTGACCCCCCTTGCCCGGATTTGGGTTTCTACCATTTCCTCTTTCATGGAATGAAAATCCGCTTGTACGGGATTCCGAAGGCTATCGGAGTTGGTTCCCTCACAAGAGAGGACAATCCAAAAAAAAATTAGCACAATGAAATAACGATTTCTCCGCATCCCCAACTCCATTGGTTTAAAACCTAGCACTTCTTACGGCGGTTGTCAACTGAACTCCATTGAACCCCGATAAGTGTCTAACCCCTACGGGGAAAACCGCTTCCTTGACAAGGGGTGTTGATTCTGATACGTTTTTCTCAATCTATCCGTAAGGCCGATGGAACATTCCCCTTGAGGAATTGTCCATGTTCAAGAAAGCGATAAAATTTGCCACGGCCTTCTCATTCTTTACCCTCCTTTGCGTCTCCCTTGTTCCAAAGCTGAAGGGCACCGAAGAACAGCTTTGGATTAGGCTCCCGGAGGTCGTCATCACGAGCCCCGATGAATCGAAGCTTACTGATTACCGCGAGATCCCCCTTCCTCTCGTTGTGGCTCAAGGGGTTAAGGCGGAACCGAGGATAGAATCCAGGGCCACAGACGAGGAGATGGTGGCCAAGTTGCAAAAGGCAAGGCCCGCAACCAAATCGCCGGGTTGCGCCTATTCCAGCTCTCTCAGTACCTCCGTGGTCAAAGTCTTTGAGGGAGAGCTTGCCCTCTATAAGCAGGGGAAATATCGCTATATGAAGGGAAATTATGGGGATGCCGTTGAGTCATTTGAAAAGTTCATTATCAACTACTCGGAGAGTCCCTTTTTAGGATCAGCATACTATTGGTTGGGGGAGTCCAAGCTTCACCTCAATCAATCGGAGGAGTCGCTGAAGTGTTTCCTCGAGGTAATCGATCGATATCCCCAGGACAAACTCATCGATTACTCCTATTATTCAGCTGGCTGGATCCATTTCAAAAAAGACCAGTATGAAACCGCGTATCAATTTCTCAACCAAGCATATAGACTGCGTCCTGAGAGTTCCATTGCAGAATCAGCACTCTTCTGGACCGGGGAGTCTTTAATCCGCATGAATAATTACAGCGGGGGATTGGAAACGTTCCGTCATTTGGTGGAGAGTTTTCCCCAGGGCAACCTGAGGATTGAGACTCAGTACCTCATAGGTGCCAACCTTTTCCATCTGAGGAGATACGAGGAGGCGGAACGGGTCTTTAGGGACTTTAATGCGGACTTTGCGCTCCACCCCCTATTGGAGAATTCCCTCTATGGGCTGGGCTGGAGTCTGGTTTCCCTGGGCAGATATGGAGAGGCGGCCTCGGTATTCCAAGAATTACTATTGAGATTCCCCGAGAGCACATTGGCCGAAATCACGTATTACGGGTTGATTAAATCATACGTGGGTCAAGGGGAGACGGAGAGTGCGATCCAATACCACCGAAAACTTGCCGAGCGTTACATCCAATCGACTTGGGGGAGCACTGCGCTTAACGAAATCGCCTACTACTATTTCCAAGAAGGGGAATTTCAAAAGGCCATCGAATCTTATCGGGACCTCGTCAAGTTATATCCGATGACCGAACTGAAGGACAAAGTATACTTCAATATCGGGGAGTCTTTTTATAATCTCAAGGACTATCGAGATGCCCTCAACACCTATCAACTCCTCATCGATGGATTTCCCGATAGCCCTTTAGTGAGTCAGGCCCTGTTCAAAATCGGCCTTTCCCTTTTCCAGGAAAAATCGTATAAGGAGGCCATTTCCTCTTGGAAGCGGATTCTTTCCGGATATCCCAATTTCTCTCAGAGGAATGAGGTCATCTATTGGATTGGGGAGGCGAACTTATTGTTGAGGAATTACGCCGAGGCGACAAGCTATTTCAATGAGCTAGTGAATAACGGCTTCTACTTTGCCAAGGCCCTCAATAGCTTGGGATGGTATTATTTCCAGCTGGGAAAGTGGAGAAAGGCGGCCTCATACTTTAATGAGCTGGTTGAAACCTATCCAGAGCATGACCTTGTTCCCGAGGCTACCCTCCTCTTGGCGGAAGCCTACTTTAACCTAAAACAATATAAGAGGGCATTGGATTACTTGGCCCGACTAACACAGGGCGATTACAGGGGAGAAAAGCTGGACAAGGCCTATTTCTTAACCGGATGGATCCACTACAAGCAGGGGCTTTTCGCAGAAGCCGCGGAACAATTTGAAGGAATACTCGATGAATTCCCCAAGACTCCTTATACGGATGATGCCTATTTTTGGTTGGGCATGTCCCATTTCAGGAGGAAGGCTTTCAAAAAGGCTGTAGATGAGTTTTCCGGATTAGTCAATTTCGCCCCATCGAGTCCATTGGCCCCCCAAGCCCTCCTCAGGATCGGGGATAGTTATTACAATCTCAGGGAGTATCTCAGGGCTATACTCGCCTACTCGAAGGTAATCAAGGGTTACCCCAAGTCAAAGGAGGCGCCTGAAGCCGATTATGGGATTATCCTCTCCTTTTATCAAGAGGGGAAGTACGATCGCTTCATCGAAAAGATAGGGGAATTTTTCCAGAAATATCCGAACCATCCCTTGGGGGCCAATGTGGAGCTCCAATTGGCGGAGTTTTATGAAAAAGATGGCCAGTGGGATAGGGCTATCTCCGCCTATCGGGAAATGCTCCGAAACTACCCGAAAAGCGACCTGGCTGATGATGCTCAGTTCCGAATCGGCGAAATATACATGAATATGGGGCGGTTTCCGGAGGCCGTCGCCGAATATGAGAAATTTACCCGACATTTTCCAGACAGCAACCATGTGGTGGAGGCTTGGTATAAGATCGGCCAAGGGTATTACGCCCTTCAGGATTTCAAAAGGGCCCTCAGGGGCTATGAACGGGTCATCTATCGATTTCCCAAGTCGGGATGGGATAAGCGATCTTACCTCAAGGCAAGCGAGTGCTATCGGATATTGAGGAGGCCTAATTGGGCCGAGAAGACACTCAAGAGGCTCATCGCGTTATACCCGAATGATCCCATCGTTTACGAGGCATCACTAAATTTGGGAATGCTCTATCTTCATGGTCAGGACTATCGAGAGGCTATTGCTTCCTTTGAAAAGGCAAGCGGTTCGTCGGATCAGGCTGCGGCTGCCCTTGCCCAACTGAAAATTGGCGATTCCTATCTGGCGTTGGGTGATAAGGAGTCGGCAAAGCTGGAGTTCATGAAGGTACTCTACCTCTACCACAATCGAGATGAGTATGTGGAGGAGGCCCTTTTGAAGGTGGGCCAGATTTATGTGGATCAGGAGCGGTGGTCCGAAGCTCGGCAAATTTACCGAAAGCTCGTTCATACCGCCCGATCGGATGAAACGAAGGGGATTGCCCGCAAGATGTTGAAACGGGTGGAGAAGGAGATGTCCAAGAGATAGGAGGGGGTTATGTACGATTTTGTCGTGAAGGGCGGAGTTTTGATGATTCCCATTGCCTTATGCTCTATCATAGCGCTGGCCATTTTCCTGGAGAGGCTCTGGAGTTTAAGGAGATCAAGGGTTATCCCCCGGGATTTCCTGATCGAGATCGAGGACCTCATTCGTCGCGAGAAGATCCCGGAAGCCATCACCCGGTGTCGAAAGGACGCCTCGTCAATGGCCAATATCATTCTGGCCGGGATCCGCAATTTTGGTAAACGGAGGGAGATCGTCAAGGAGAGCATCGAGGAGATCGGAAGGAGGGAGGCGGCGACCCTCGAAAGGTATATCAATGTGGTTGGGACCATCGCAGCCATTGCCCCCCTTTTGGGGTTATTGGGGACGGTTGTTGGGATGATCAAGGCCTTTAACGTCATATCAATTCAAGGGGTTGGAAACCCCAGCAGCCTTGCAGGCGGAATCTCAGAGGCCTTGATCACGACGGCGGCGGGGCTGGTGGTCGCCATTCCGACTTTTGTACTCTACCGATTTCTTGCCAATAAGGCGGATGCCTTAATCGTGGAGATGGAAGAACACTCGATACGGATGGTGGATCTGCTCAAGCAGAGGTAGCAATAGGAATCCACAATCGGGCTCATTGGGAAAAGGGGAGGGATTATGCAATTTAAACCGGTGAAAAGGGAGGATTCGAGATTTGACCTGACACCTCTTGTGGATGTCGTCTTCTTGTTGCTCATCTTTTTCATGCTCTCCACCACCTTCATCGTAGCCCCAGGGATCAAGGTAAAACTTCCCAAATCCTCATCGACGGATATCTCCAGGGAAAAGAAAGAGGTCAGGGTGGTGATGACCAAGGACGATAAGATCTTTGTGGAACAGAAGCTCGTAAGTATTGAAGAGTTGAGAAAGTATCTCAAAAAGGCCGCCAGGGAGAGTCGAGAAGGGATGGTCATCATTCAGGCGGATGAAAGGGTACCCCACGGGAAAGTGGTGGAGGTTATGGATGTGGCCAAGACATCTGGTTTCAATAAGCTAGCCATCGCCACGAGGCCAAAAGAGAGGAAGAAATAGCTCTCGGGAATTGCTTTCATGAAATTGTTCCTTTTTGTCCTGGTATCCCTCCTCATTCACCTTAGCTTGTTGTTGTTCGTGCCCAACTATTTCGCGGTGACAAAGTTGAGGATTTTTCCCATCGAGTTAGTGGAGCCGAAGCAACTCTATTTAGAGCCCTTCCTCAGAAGGGTGGAAGAAGGGGAAGGACAGAAGGAGAAGTTGATTAAGAAATTCCTCGTCGATGATCGGAAGAGACGTGAGGATTTCCTCATGAGCAAGCTGAGGGAGCTGAGCTTGGGGGAGAGCATCGATGTTCCGAGCCCCTCTTTTCTCGTTCCCCAGCGGAAGGAGGAGATCACCCCCGAGGAGAGGGTGAGATTATTGAGAAGTTCCCCCTTTTTTAAGGATTTGGAGGGATTATTCCGGGAGTCCTCAAGACCTTTGGGCGATTATCGGGGGAGGTTGCTGTCCGTAAGTGTGGGGGAGATGGAGAATCCCAAGGGACGAATCCTCGAGGATAAGGGCACCCAGCGCATCATCGCTCGGATAATGGCTCCAGCCCAATCCAAGAAGTCACGTGCCCAAGGTGTAAAGAAGGATACCATTGGGATTAAGGGTCCAGCTGGCAAAAGGGAAATCCTTTATAAACCGGAAATTCCGGAGGTGAAGATCGACAGGGAAGGGGAGGTTGAACTGAAGTTTTGGGTGCTCCCCGATGGATCGGTGGGGAGTGTGTTTCCCCTCCTCAGGGGAGATGCGGAATTGGAACGTATCGCCATAAACTATATGAAGCAGTGGCGATTCAATCCATTGGACGAAGGCGGGTCAACGGTTAAACAATGGGGGACCATTACCGTCAAATTCAGGTTGAAGTAGAGGCAAAAGGCAGTGGGTCTTTTAAAAGGGTATAACAGGAGAATCCTCATCCCGATACTCGTGCTCGTATCGGTGATGATCTTTTTTACCTTTTTCGGGGATAAGGGGCTCTTGCAGGTCTACCGTCTGAGAAAGGAGCTCAAGGAGATCGAAAGGTTTAATATGGATCTGCAGCGAGAGAATGAGAGTCTGAGAGCCGAGATCGACAATTTGAGGACTAATAAGAAATATATCGAGGAACTGGCCCGAAGGGAACTCGGGTTGGTAAGAAAGGGGGAGACAGTCTACCAGTTCGATCAATAATGATCAGGCTCGGGAATATCTTGGATTCCGACCCGGGGTAGCATGTCCGCAATGATGGACGGATCTTCTTCTCCAGGGTCGTGAAAGATAGCGGCTCGTGGCGAGAATATGGCGGTGGATAAGGAGACCGATCATAAGGATTATGTGGATGTTGATGTTCGGGTGCGGTACGCCGAAACGGATCAGATGGGGGTGGCCTATTACGGCAGTTATGTTGTCTGGTTTGAGGTGGGACGGTCTGCGTACTGTCGGGCAAAGGGGTTCAGTTACAGGGAACTCGAGGAAATGGGATACAGGCTGGTGGTGGTTGACCTTCGCTGTAGATATAAGGGGTCGGTCAAATACGATGAGATAATCGTTGTCCGGACACATCTGAAGGATTTGAAAACACGGATGGTGACCTTTGGCTATCGGATTCTGAAAAAGGAGACCCAAGAGGTTGTTGTGCATGGGGAGACCCAACACCTCTGCCTCAATAAGAGAGGAAATCCCGGTAGCATGCCGGAAAAATTCCTGAACAGGTTGAAGAGTTAACATTTCCCGCATTGCCCCCAGATCTCACTTATCCCAATGGTCTTTCCGTCAGTCTCCTTACAATTCGATGTTCATACTTCCTCCTAACGTGCGCCACCAGTAGGCCCAGAGGTTCGATTTTCCAAGCCGGAAACATAGAATACCCCCTTCCCATCTCTCCATTTCATCCCATCGATTGCGTTTTTGAACCGGCTTTCTATGGTGGGGACATCTTTCATAAGCGAACACCATTGTACCTTCGCTTTCGTGCTTCGCGGTCTGTTGCCCGAATTCCCTTTCGCTCTCTGAAAAGAATTTTTAACCATTCTAAAGTTCGCTTCACTGCAAAGAGCGCCTCGGCGCTACTTCGTCCCACAACGTATTAGAATGTGCAGCGTCCTAACCGCATGACTGCAGCACCGCAGCACTGCAAAACTGAATAATTTCGCGCTCAGAGCTCCTTTTTCAGAGATCTCAGCTCACGTGATTGGCATGATGCTGCATAACGTAATGTCTAGATGTTAATTCACCTAATTCCTTGAAAATCATGGGAAAAAATTGACATGGCGGGGTAGTTGTGCTAAAAATGTCGCTTAATAGTTTTCGGGATGTTAGGGTCTTAGAGTATGAAGAGGAGTAGAGGAAGGATGTATTATTTCGTGACCACCAACACGGACAAGAGACGGCAGATTTTTAGAGATCCAGGCGTGGCCCACTTCTTCTTGAATACCTTGCGTTACTATAAGCCGTTGCTGGGTTTCAAGATTTACAGCTATGTGGTAATGCCAGATCACATTCACCTTTTATTAGAACCCAACGATCGATATGATCTATCGGAGGTGATGAAGGCCATCAAGGGGAGCTTCGGTCGGAAGTATTTAATGATGCGGGGCGAGAGGGGAAAGGTCTGGCAGAGGCAATTTTTCGGGTACAGCGTTGAGGACGAGATGGACTTGAAGAGGAAAATTCGGTACATATTCGAGAATCCAGTACGAAGGGGGATCGTGAAGAACGAGATCGACTACGAATTCTCGAGTGCCAGGGCCTATCTAAAGGGGGAGAATGATTATCTAACGGACCTCTACCCGGTCTGAGGGTGGGAATCGGGATCCTTTGGATTGGGGATAACGGATGGGGAGAAGGGGTTTCTCCGCGCTTCTTATGATGTCGATGAGCGGACTATACTGCCTATGAACGGAGCGGTGACGAAGGGTATCGATAGGATATTGATCATTCGGTTAAGCGCCATCGGGGATGTGGTACGAACCCTCCCTGCAGCAAATGCCTTAAGGGATCGGTTTCCAACGGCTCACATCGCTTGGGTGTTGGAGGAGAAAGCCCGGGATATCTTGGCATATCAACCCGAAATCGATGAAACCATCGTCTTCCAGAGAGATAGATGGAAAAAGGGTATCCTCAACCCCCTTACCTTTTTGAGGACCATCGGGGAGGTATATCGATTTGTCAAGGAGCTCAGGGGCAAGTATTGGGATATCGCCTTTGACTTCCACGGTATTTTGAAGACTGGGCTAATCAGCTACCTAAGCGGAGCCAAAGAGCGGGTGGGATTTGATCGGGGATATTGCAAGGAGTGGAATCACCTTTTTAATAACCGAAAGGTGACCCCCAGATCGAGCCGAATAAGCCGTTTTGAAAGAAACTTCGCCCTGCTCGGCTATCTAGGCTTGGACGGAGGGAGAAGGGGTGTGGATCTCCACGTATCCCAGGAAGATGTGGATTATGTGGACCAATTCTTCCGAGATCGATGCCTCGCGACTTCAGGCCCCTTGGTTGTCATCCATCCGGGGACGAGTCCAAAAACTCCTTATAAGAGGTGGGCATCTACCAAATATAGCGAGCTGGCCGATCGACTTGTGGAGGAGCTCAAAGCTTCGGTTCTCTTCACCTGGGGTCCCGAGGAGAAATCGATGGTGGATGAGGTGAGGGGCCAGATGCGAAGGGGTTCCATAGTGGCCCCCGAAACCCATTCCCTCAAACAGCTGGCGGAGATATTCAGGCGGTGTAACCTGTACATCGGAAGCGATACCGGCCCCATGCACATCGCTTCCCTCGTTAAGACACCCGTTGTGGGAATCTACGGCCCCACTGATCCCATCGTGAATGCTCCGTATGAGGGGACGCCCCATATCATCATTCGAAAAGACCTGCCGTGCACCCCCTGCCGCAACAGGGGATGTAAGGATGTGAAGTGTATGGAGGCCATCAGCAGCCGAGACGTCTTCGACGCCGCAAAAACGCTTTTGGAAATGAAGGGTAATTCTCGTGGGTAGGG
>Ga0209978_10000325_pt1 | contig 17296 bp, 18 predicted proteins | sample BentaG_FD_182805 | JGI IMG/M metagenome (GOLD analysis project Ga0209978, IMG submission 182805) | Deep subsurface microbial communities from South Atlantic Ocean to uncover new lineages of life (NeLLi) - Benguela_00093 metaG (SPAdes)... | ecosystem: Environmental > Aquatic > Marine > Oceanic >... | reverse complement strand
TACAAAGAAAAAGGGGGAAGATGCGGGAGATATCTCCACTGCAGCAATCTTTATTTAAAAAGTGATTCTCAAGAATAAGGAACAAGGTGCTCTTATATGATTAGAGTTGGTCAGTTGAAAGTTGACGGAAAAACTGCGTTAGGTTTGAAAGTGGATTTGCCGGATTCTCCTCCTCTTGTTGCAGTTATTGGGGAAAAAGGGTTTGTTATGTGTGGATTCTTGAATGTGGATGTGGCTGAAAGACTTGGTGTGACAGCGGCGATGGTTAGCGGTGTTAAAACATTTGATGACGTGCTTGATGCCGAAATTAGAGCGGTTACCTCTGAAGCTGAAATGAAGGGGATAAGGCAAGGAATGAAAGGGCGCGAGGCTGTAAAACTGTTGTTCTAGTTTGATTCTAGTAGGCGATTGCTGCCCTCACGAAGCTTGACGCTTTTTTGCCGCAAACAACACATTTGCCTTCAATTTTTTCTTCAAAGTCAACTGGCGTTCCTAATAGCTTGGCGCTCACAAGTTCTTCAATTTCATGACCGCACCCCGCATCCCCACACCACAGGAGTTCTAAGATTCCAGCCCTTTTCTTTAACAGTTCGTCTGCCTTTTCTAGACTGTCGACTCTGTATATTCGCTTTCTCATCCATTCCCAAGCCCTCTCTCGCATTTCGATTGACATCTGGTCCATTAGCTGACGTAATCGGGATGGTAAGTCGCTGATCCTGCAAGCTTCTTTCTTGAAGGTGTCGCGACGTACGAAAACAACTTGTTCCTTCTTAACGTCTTTTGGACCGATCTCTATACGAATTGGGACGCCGCGGAGTTCCCAGTAGAAGAATTTGGCGCCTGGAGTTAGGTCTTCTCTCTGGTCAATTTCAGTTCTAAAGCCCATGTTTTCCAGTTTTTCTGCAACTTTCTTACATACTTCTGCAATTGATTGTGGGTTTTCTTTATGCGGTATCGGGATGATTATAACTTGGATAGGAGCGAGGCAGGGTATTAATCCGATGCCATTGTCGTCGCCGTGTACGCTGATTAGCGCACCGATTCCTCGTTCACTTATGCCATAGCAAGTTTGCCAAATGTATTGGTGTTCGCCGTCTATGGTTTCGTATTGGATGTCAAATGTCTTGGAGAAGTTTTGGCCTAGATTGTGAACCGTACCTGATTGTAAGGTGCGTCCATCGGGCATAATGACGTCGAAAGAGATTGAATAGAGAGCACCAGGGAATTTATCCCAGTCTGGGCGGCGACTTATTGCATAAGGAACACCGCAGGCATCGAAGAAGTTTTTGTAGATTTGAATGGCTTCCTTAATTTGGATTTCTGCATCTTCGAGGGTGGCGTGGCTTGTATGAGCTTCCTTGAATGTAGAGAGTTCACGGACTCTGATGATGGGTCTTGTAGTTTTTGTTTCGTAGCGGAACACACTGCCGATTTGGTATAGCCTTCTTGGCAGGTCGGCGTGGCTTCGTATCCAGAGTTTGAGCATGGGGTAGATTGCTGTTTCGCTGGTTGGCCTTAGTGCATATTTGATCTCTAGGGGTTTTAGACCGCCGTGGGTTATCCAGAACACCTCGTTTTCAAAGTCTTTGATATGGGCGGCTTCTTTGCGGAGATCGGTCTCGGTGACCATGATTGGGAATTGAACTTCCTCGTGTCCAGTGGCGTCGTGCAAATCCCGCAGCAATTGAGTGACTAATCTGCGTATTTTGTATCCGTATGGGAGCCAGACGCCGCAACCTTTGATTGGATAACGGTAATCAAGTATTTCAGCATTTATCAGTACTTGGCGGAACCATTCGCCGAATTGTTTGTTTCGTTTTTCGCGTTTTCCAGTTGGCATGAGTTATTCCCGCTTTTATCAGTGCTTATTGCTCCTTAGATATTTTAACGTTTTAAACATTGAAAAAAGGTCGTAAGCAAGGGTTCTAACCCACCTTAAATTCGGGCATATCTATCCTGAGGGGTCCTCACTTCCTCAACAATCCTTTTTCCAGCCGCAACTTCATCAACAGAATGAATGGTAGCACCCAATTCCTCTAGTTTTCCCTTGATGCTTTCGAAGTTTATGCTTTTTCCCGCAACTATAATCTTTACGTTTTCCACTTCCTGGTCTATCTCGTAAGTAATTACGTTTACGCCTTCTATGCCTTCTATGCTACTTAGTGCCAGAGAAAGTTCAACAACGCTTGGCTTATGTGGCTTCAAAACGTCTAGGACAAGCCTTCTTAACATATTATGACGACTCGATATAGTTCTCGTGTCTAGCTTTTTAACTTTTGCTTCTCCTTATTAAGTAAAGTCGTTGTTTTGTTGAGATCAGTCATAAGGAGTTGGTTTGGCTTCTTGCTTGTACAGTCTCTTTTCAAAAGCGGATTTTGGCTTGAGCTTAATTCTGTATTGTGGCGCCATTTTTCTTCGCTCCACGTTTTTAGCTCTTGCCAAGACCTTCGCGATTCGCGTCTTCGAGGGCTTTCGAATTCTCCGATGTCCAATAGAAACTGGTGTGAAAGGTTTCTTTGTTATTTTTCTTTTTCTACGTTTTCTTCTAGGTATCTGCGCTATTCCTTCTTTTGCCATTTTTTTGAAGGTCACGGTTCGTTCTTTCAAGTCTACGCTTTGAACTTTCCAGCCTGCATTCGTCCATACGTAGCCTTGACTTGTTGTGCCGTTGTTGTTCCACCACTCTTCGCTTCTCAAATCACCGAAAGGCAAGTCGTTTTTTATTATTCCTTCGATTCTAGAGAAGGTCAACGTGGCCAAGCTTGTGAATTTTCCTCGTCTCCACAAATACTCTCTCAGAGGACTGTATTTTGAACCACTGCGCCGAGGGGCAATTATTCTCCTCGCACAATTCAGGCATATGAAGTCTCGTTGTTCGCTCCACAAATCCGTGGTCATACAGCTTCGGCAGTAAAGCTTCTTACATCTGGGGCAGCTCCTTAAGGAATAAAGAGATAGCACTCTGCCGCATAAGGTGCATTCGTCTTTCATACAGGGGATAATATGGTGCATTCGCATTGAAAAAACATGCTGTCGATTGAAGTTCAGCATTGAAAATAGGTTTTTCGTTTAGGAATATGAAAACTGCAGAGTAGAAAATGTCTTAAATATACTTTAGAAGGTTCGTCAAGCTTTCGATTTTCTCGACATCTTCATCTTTAATGTTGCCCCTGCGGTCAATTAGCAGAGCCTTTAAGCCGCTCTTCTTGGCTCCTTTGTAGTCTTGTTCTAGCATGTCGCCAATAAAAAGGGCTTCTTGAGGTAGAACCTCCAATTTCTTCAAAGCGTGTAAAAACATTTCTCTATTTGGTTTCATTTTTCCAACAGTGTTCGAAGCAACTTCTACATCAAAGAATTCTGTCAACCCGACTTTTGGCAATATTTCTCTGACATCGCTTTCTAGACCGTTGGTTATGAGACCGACTTTCAATCCGCTTTGCTTGAGCGACTTCAACGTTTTTTCTGCGTCTGGGTAAAGCTCAACATTTGCATGGTGCCACCATAACTTCGTTATCTTCTCTGCTAGGAACGGCACATTTTTCAGGATCCCTATATGTTCTAAAATTTGCGTGTTCCATCTTACCCAGAACTCGTCTCCCAAAACGGGTAACTCCTCAATATCAACGTGTTCATCAGCGGCTTTTCTTGCTTGCTCAATTTCTTCTGTTGAACGTTCAATGTCGTAAGTTTCTAGTATCTTTTTCATGACTTCGGGGATGGATGAAGTTTTTACTAGTGTTCCTCCTAAGTCAAAGAGAACTGCCTTTATTTTCATCTTTGTTCGTCTCTAAGGGTTTTCCTGTTGAGGACTGAGTCTTGCTATTTAACATTTTCTTGCTAGGTACCGTCTAGACGTGGAGGATAAAAAGCCGTAAAGATCAAAAGCTAGGGACGACAGAGAGAAAACTCAATTTGCCAGCGCACATGCATCTTCTTGAAAATTTAAATAGCTTTCCAGACAACTTTGACGCGGAGATGAAACGATTGAGCCTTAGAGAGTTTGTTGTTAAATATTTTGATAAAGCCTACGAGCATCTTTCTTTGAGAGAATTGCGTGGGGTTCCTGTTTCGGCTATAAGTGGAGTCAGCGAGGCTGATGCAGCCGACTTGAAGAATGCGTTTGGAATAAAAACCGTTGGGGATTTCGCTACGAACAAAAACGTCTTGCTTGCTCAGGCGATAAATGCTTTTTCAAGATATTCTGCGAAGGTGCTTGACAAGGAGTTTGAGTCAACTGAGTTCGAGAAGCTCAGAGAGAAACCAGTCTTTGCTATCTCAGGAGTATCTGAGGGCGATGCTGCGCTGCTCAAGAAAGCCTTCGGCATTGATACAATTGGCGAGCTGGCTGAGAACAAATACGTTCAAATAGCTCAGCTAGCCACGATTCCCGTGTCTCTTATGGAGCTATTAGAAGCCTCAAGCCCCTAAGATGGGACAGAATAGAACTTAAGAAAAATGCAATATGCAGAAGGATAGTTTAGAAAACATCACTAGAATAGACTGCTTAGGATTGTTTGGAGGTCAAGTATAACGAAGATAAGAGAAACTGCAGCTGCCACTCCAAACATAATAAGCATCGCTCTTGGTTCCACGGGTAGACTAATCGGCGCTTCTTCGGTCTTTTTTTCAATGGCATATTCTTTTATTTCACTCGTAACCATGTCTATTTGTACCTTAGCAAGTATTTTTTTCCCGATCTCCGCCTCGACAACGTAGCGCTGGTTTTCGATGAAAACATGTTTTGGCTTGATTCCTCTTTTATGTCCAAGTGACTTCAGGAAGGCCATGGCAATCGAGGTGACTTGCTGAGCGTTGAGGGTTTTGGCCTCTGGAGCGACTCTTTGAGGCACTGCTGGAGCTACTCTTTCACTGGCTATCGCCATTTAGCGTGTCACCTATCTCTTATACATGTTGAAAAACGGTTTGTAATAAGGAAGTGTGTGTATTTTATCTTACAATTTTTTTTAGTCATAAAGACTTTAATCAACAAGTGGGAAGTTGATATTTTCACCACAAGGGTTTGAGGGCACTAAGTCGGTGAACTAATGAAGCTATTGAAGACTAAAGACGGAGTGATACTTGAAATTCAGGTGAAACCCAAATCAAAAAACTTTAGAATACGAGTTAACGACGAGCTTGTAATATTTTGCAGGCAACAGCCGGTTAAAGGAAAAGTCAATAGGGAGTTAATAAAGGAACTTTCAAAAATTTTTGGAAGAAAAGTCGAAATCGTGTCAGGTCTTCGTTCAAAGGTTAAAAAAATTTTGATAAGGAAAATAGCTGAAGAAGATGTTTTTAAAGCCTTGGAATCTGTGAGAAGGGATAGCATTGTTTAATGGCTTGCGGCGCTTCTCGTTGTCCGAATGCTATTAACGTTTCAAAATCGAGAGAACAGCGATGGCGATAAAAGCGATACCTGCATACACCTCACTTTGAGTAATCAACCAAACCACCAAAGCTATGATAGCTGCAGGCAAAATGAACAAGATAATTTTCACAATAGCGATGATTATTATTAAGCCTATTACTAAAAGGGCCAATAACACAAGCCAACCAAACGGGCCTAGACTAAGGAGTAGATCTGGAAACATTATTTCTCCATCTTTGGTAAAATATCTATGTGCATTAAAATTTTTTCATCGAACATTCTGGTTTTATTTCTCTTGATGTGCAATTCTTTCCAGCGTATGCATGTAGTCTAATCTTTGAAATTCATAGTGGACGCTTAGGAATAGTCCCGCAAACAGCAACGAAAAACCTACAATTGCGATTAGAAGAATGTTCAAAAATAGCCCAGCGATAGAAATGGATGAACCTAATGCCCAGACGATTTCCCCGACAAGTCTGGCAAGACGGACCTCAGCAATCTTTTTTTTCAGGTAATCTGTTATTTCCGACAAGAGTTTGATCACCAGCTTCTTCTAGATGAAAATCAGAAGAGCAATATATAAGTGCTGACTAGAGAAGCCTAGGTCATTGCGAAGTTAAAATATACCCTGCTCAAGTGTTCTACAGGGAGAAAGTCATGCAGCAAGCAATAGTAACGCTTCTTTCAGATTTCGGGTTGAAAGACCCTTATGTTGCAGAAATGAAAGCCGTTATATTAAGTAAATGTTCCGAAGCAAAAATTGTTGACATCAGCCACGAAATTGACAAATTCAATATACGCATGGGTGCTTTCATACTCGGCTCTGCAACACCATATTTTCCAAAAGGAGCAGTGCACGTAGCTGTTGTAGACCCCGGCGTTGGAACTAAACGTCGCCCAATAATCGTAGGAACCAAACATAGCCATTTTGTCGGACCAGATAATGGACTGCTTATGTTGGCCGCTTTAAAAGAAGGCCTGCGGCACGTCTATACTGTTGAGAATCGGAAATACATGCTTTCGAAAGTTTCGAGAACCTTTCATGGCCGCGACATTTTCGCGATTGTTGCCGCCTATCTAGCGAGGGGGGTTGAGGTGTCTGAGTTTGGACAAAAAATTAAAGATTATGTTGTGCCGGATTTTGCGAAACCACGTTTGAAGGAGGATGTTGTGTTTGGTGAGGTATTGCACGTTGACGGTTTTGGCAATGTCATTACAAACATTTCGTCGGAAATCATAAAAAAACTAGCTGTTCGCGAAAACGAATTCGTCAAGATTGAAATGGGTGGAAAGGCTGCGGCTTTGAAGCTGTGTTCTGCTTATGGCGACGTTTCTTTGAGTAGCGCTCTTGCAATAGTTGGTGGTCATGATTTCCTAGAGGTTTCAGTAAATCAAGGCAGCGCCGCAAAACGATTTAAGGTAAAAAGTGGTGATTCTATCCGTGTTCGGCGGCAGGGCTATTGTTGAACTTTGTCGGTTTTAGCTAGGTCTTGTAGTCTTTCTACGCCGTCAATCTTTCTAATATATTCGGCAACGCTGTTGGGCACGAGTGTTGTCCAGTTTTTGTTTTCCAACATTTTCTTCCTTATTTCTGTGGCTAGGTAGAGATGACGTTTGTTGAAGGGTATCGGTTTAACGGGGAACCCGGCTTCCAGAAACAGTCGTCGTGTAAGGGGTTCATTCGAATAGATGTGTTCAAACTTGGGCGTGTAGCCTTTGACTTCTGCAACCCACATCATGTGAACGTGCATGTCACGAATGGGTATAATCCAATATTTTGAGGTTGATATTTTGGCTTCGTCTAAAGCTTTGCGGATCATGGTGACTCGTTCGCCTGCGGTGAAGGGATTATCTAATCGGTGGCTGTATTGGGCGCTGCCAATCACTATCACCACCTCATCGACTTCAGATAAAACATGTTTTATTGCGTGAAGATGCCCTAAATGGAAGGGTTGAAACCGACCGATGTAAAGTCCTCGTGGCATATGAAAGTCCTCTCTAACGGCATAGTATGTGCATGAACTTAATATTTGTTAAACTTAACTATAATGCGTGTGTGCATTTCCACTTTGGATGTGAACTCTAACGATTTCTGGAGTAATTACACACGTGATTGTTTGTTAGTTTGTTCATAATTTAAGTGCAAGAATATAGAGTTCAGAAGTCTCAAATCGAGGAGGAACTTCCAATTTTCATATTGTTATTTGCTAGGTTTAAGCATGCCAACTGGAAATAATCGTAATGTTTTGCCGTTGATTTTAGCCTCAATTACCTTTCCATATTTTCGGTTTTCTCGCTGTAAAATATCCCACTTTGTCTTTAAGCCACCGCCGTAGCCGCCTAAGGTCATATCTGCAGCTGCAACTCTGTGACATGGAATTAAAGGCGCGAAAGGGTTAGTCGCCATCACCCGCCCAACAGATCTAGGGCTCCCACCAGCAGCCTTTGCTAGAGCGCCATAAGTCGTCACGTAGCCCGTGGGAATAAGTGAAGTTAACCTCAACACTCTCTGAGCATAATCGGTTAAGCGAGTCAAGGCGAATTGGAAACTGAAAGAAACATCTTCGCCGTAAAAAGTGGCCTTTATCGCCCCTAAAGCTGCTTCTGCAAGCGCGTACTTCTTTAGGGCAACTTGAAAAATTGTGTTATAAGGCAATTCTCTCAGTAGGCATCTAAAAGCGTCTCTCTCACTGAAGGCAAATGATGTTGCAAAGATTTCTGCGTCTTCAAGAGCAACACCGCACCATAACTCGTCGATTTCTTGAATGTAAAGGTTGATCATTAGTATTCATGCATCCAAAGCCAGCGGGTTACAGAATAATGTTTTGCTTTGTCGCCGATTTCCTCGTGAGATCGTTTAATTATTCCATTATCTCAACTCTTTGTGGGCATTAAAGATTTTTATGATTAAGTTTAAATTTGGGGGTCGGATATAGTCAACAGACATTTAGGGGGACAATACTTTGGTTGAGCAAAATCAGCAACATCCTTACTTTTTGATGCCGGGCGCCACAACATTAGGCATAGTGTTTTCTGAAGGTGTTTTACTTGCCTCTGAAAAACGGGTGACCTATGGCTATTTCGTCATGAGCAAAGCTGGAAAGAAGGTTTTCAAGATAACAGACAACATAGGTGCGGCGTGTGCGGGACTGGTTTCTGACATGCAGGTTCTTGTAAGGGAGGCTGAAGCTCATGCGAACCTTTTCAAATTGGACAGTGGCAGAAAGATATCCGTGAGGTCGGCAGCTAAAGTCATGTCTAACCTTCTTTTTGGTAGGCGGTTGTTTCCGTTAATCACGCAGACTATTATTGGTGGCGTGGATGAGGATGGTGCTTCGATTTATGTTTTGGACGTTTTAGGATCTGTGATCCCAGACAAGTATGCTGCGGTGGGTACTGGCGCGGAGATCGCGGTTGGCGTTCTCGAGGAAAATTATAGAGAAGACATGGGCTTGGAAGAGGTTAAGGAGATGGCGGTTCGTGCTATGAAGTCGGCGATTAGTCGGGATTCCATGAGTGGAAACGGGATTGACTTTTTGATTTTCACAAAAGAAGGGATTATCGAAGAGTCGATGAAGTTCTAATCTTAATCATTTTGCGAAGCTTTTTGATAGCTGGAACCTTCAGGTCATGTGCTTTTTAGTAATGGGAAAAGTGTTAATGTTTAAAGGAGGCAGAAATGAAAACAAATACATTAGCATTGTCAACAAAGAGCATGACTCTGGCAATTGTTTTTGCGTCGTTTTACACAGTTTTTTCTTCTTGGAATCTATTTCCGTTGATTGGTGGGCAAGGCAACTTCATTAAAGCAGGAGTTGTAATGGCTTTAGTAATTGGAATTATACTTGGTCCTTGGCTCGGAGTTTTTGCAGTAACGATTGGTGGAGTTATTGGGACCTTTATTTGGCAAGTTGGCCCTTTTGGACCACTTAGTTTTTTGCCTCACGTTGCTGCGGCGTTGTTTGCAGGATTGCTTTACAACAATAAAAGATGGTTTTGCGGTGTTACGTATCTTCTTTTGCTGCTTATTTTTGCTTTCTACCCGGTTGTGGGGCCTGCTTGGTTGTGGCCTCCCCTTTTGTGGTTGCATGTTGCTGGCTTAGCTTTCTTGTTTTCTCCGTTGCAACCAAAGATTGGTGAGTTTCTGCGTGAGGATAGGGACGCGTTTAAGCTTGCTTTTGGAGTTGGGGTAACGTTGTTTTTAGCAACTCTTTTTGGCCACGTTGTAGGCAGTTTGATGTTTGAAGCTATTTACTGGCCTAGTTTCATTTCCGAGGTTGGTGTTTGGAAAGCTGATTGGCAACTTCTTACATGGCTGTATCCTATAGAACGGCTGTTTATAGCCATAGCTGCGACGTTGATTGGAACTGGGTTGGTGAAAGCTTTAAGGATTTACGGTTTCAAGGTTGGCGGCTGAAATCTTGAAGGCAGATGCATAAACGCATTTATCGGATGAAATCTCCATTTCTTCCGGAGAAACTTTTTCATCTGTGAATGTGACAGGTGCATCTCTGATGAGGACAAAAGGCGTTTTCTCGCTTGTTTCGCCCATTAGCAAATGAGCTAGGGATGCGAGATCATCTGCTATTGCATGTCGAGTGATTAACAAAGGTTTTTGGAAGAGATCTTTTTCGTCTCGGCAATCTTTTACTGGTTCGAAACCCGTTACCGCTACAGCTAAGCCTCTGGTACCCATTCTCAAAGGCGCCACATCGCTGTCTACCACAAAAACCCCCACCTTTTTTCCAGCTTTTTGTCTTATTTCGTTTCGAATGTTTTCGACGTGTTGTTGAGGATGTAGTGGCGATAGCACAACATGGCCTGAGGGCGCATTTTTACGGTCGATGCCTGCATTTACAGTTAGTATTCCATTTTTCAGTGTAAGAACCGCTTTTTCAACTCCCCCGTAGATTTGTTCAGCTTCTTGTATTATTAGTTCGGCGAATTGTGGTTGCAAAGAATGTTTTTCGGCCAAGGTTCTTGCCTCTTTGGAAGGTGTAACTTGGTGTAGTTCAACTATTCGTCCTTGTGCCATCGCTACGGCTTTTGATGATATTGCTATGACGTCTTTATCTTCCAGTTTCAAGTTTCGCCTCTTTACTGCTTGGATAAGCATATTGACTATGTTATCCTTTGGTTTGATGAGCGATGTTTCTAGGGAAAAAGCTTGCATAAACAACCCTCGGCTCTATTTAGCGTCTAAACTAATAAGCCATATCAAAAAGCACGATTTTGCAAGGTTGGATTACCAGTAGAACCAGCTGGGAGAGAAACATGAACTTGGTGCGGCGGGCCGGATTCGAACCGGCGAACCCCTACGGGAAAGGATCTTGAGTCCTTCGCCTATGGCCAACAGTTTTTTGACCTGGCTTGGCTACCGCCGCCCTTCAACCTCAAAAAAGAACGCACACTAATAATTTAAGCGTTCCCAAATATGTTTGCCGCTTAATAGATCAGTCGAATCTAAGCATTGAGTACACACGTACAATCTCTCCCCAACCTTTAAACTATACAAGCTCTAAGGAAATATCCCGCAAAAGGCGCATCACCATGCCTAACCCAAAACTTCGCAGCATCCACAAGGCCGGCATCCAAGTACTTAAAGCAATATCAGCACAAATACGTATACAAATCTTAAACTTACTCCTGGAACATGGTCCCTTATCCTACACAGAGATCATGAATTACCTAAAACTTGATGCCACCCGCGACGCTGGACGCTTCGCCTACCACCTCAAATCCCTCTTAAAGGCCGACCTAATTGAACCTGACGTAGAAACCAAAAACTACCGCCTGACAGACCTTGGCAGACGCATCATCGAAATCACCGACGAAATAGAAGATAAAACATACAAACGCAGAAAAATGCTCATCCGCACATCCCGCCTTTCCATAGAAGAATTCGACAGAAACAAAATCACCCAATCCCTAATCACGGAGGCTAATGTTCCAACAGATATCGCCCAAAAAATCGCTCGAGAAACAGAAAAACGCCTCCAACAATTCAAGACCAAATACTTGACAGGGCCCCTCATCCGTGAAATCGTCAACACAATTCTCCTAGAAAAACACTACGAAGACTACCGCCACAAACTCACACGCCTAGGTCTACCCGTGCACGAAGTTACTCGGCTAATCGATGCGCCACGACCAAACGTAGAAGCAGTTCACAAAGCGGCAGGCAACGCAGTTATAGAAGAATATACGCTTCTAAACATCCTACCTCGCAATATCTCGGACGCTCATCTAAGCGGCAAACTACACCTCTACAACCTTGGAACATGGATACTAAAACCAAACGAAATCACTCACAGCCTTCCATACTTCTTTCACTCCTTCAAGCCAAAAACACTTGAAGCAGCCCTCAGCGTCACAACAAACATCATCCAAAACACTGCGACAGAAATAACGGGGCAACAGAACTTAGACGACTTCAACATCTACTTAGCCCCTTACACAAAGAATGTAGCCTCTAATAAAATCAAAGAACTTCTACGTCTCTTCATCAAGAACCTAAACCAAACAACTCCAACACCTACAACAATATGCCTAGAGCTTTCCGCAGAAAAGAGCACTCTATACACCAACGAAACTCAACAACTCGCCCTCTTATTGCTAGAAACATTAGCTGAAGAAAACAAGACATATCCTTTGCAGAACCCAAAAATAATCATCAAAACACGACAAGAAACCCTCAAAAACGCCGAAGCAGAGAGTTTACTTCATGGAGCACACAAGCTCGGCGCAACAAGCGTTCTCATATACTTTGCCAACCTGTGCCCCGACAACCAAAAAAACGCTACGTACACAGCTTCTGGTTTGAGACTGGCAGATGAATGGCTCCAAGACTGGGAACTCGACACTCAACGAGCAGGAAATCTAGATCTCGTTAGCATAAATCTACCTAGAGTTTCCTTTGACGCCAGAGGAGATGAAGACAAATTCCTTGAACTCCTGAACGAGCAACTTGACTTGGTTACCCAAGCCTTAGAAATCAAATATCAAACGATTAAGAAGCGGACCGAGCAAAATCTCCTGCCTTATCTGATGCAAAAAACAAATGGTGACCAATACTTCAGACTGGAAAATACAACACGAACAATAGTCCTAATAGGGCTAAACGAAGTAGTTCGAACATTGATTGGCAAAGAATTGGCTGAAGATTATGGGAAAACTTTTGTAGTGACGGAAAGAATTTTGAAGCACATTAACTCCTACGCGAAGAAACATGCTAAAAAACCAAAAACTCGATTGACGACAGCCATTATCCCCAACAGAAAGGCGGCAAAGAGGCTTGCGAGACTAGACGTAGAGGAATATGGTTGGGGGGTTGTCAAAACCCTAGGCACTAAGGAACAACCTTACTACTCAGACACAAACACGCTTTTCCTCATCGAAGAAGAACAACTCAGCCTAGAAGAACGAATACATCAACTAACCCCCGGCGGTCACTTGGCCTTTATAGAAACTGAAGATGAGAAACTCTCTGCAGAGGAGCTTCTTATTAAAACAAAGCAACTCGTTACAAAGGACATAGGTTTCTTCGCCTACAATCTCTCTTTCACACATTGTCACCACTGCAAAACTACATCGCACGGAGCCCATCTAAAATGCCCAAACTGTAGCTCAACAAGCATCCTCACTTTAACACGTTACTAGCGAAACCATTAAATCATCGGTTTTTATGTTTTTATGTCAAACACCGAGTATGTCAATTTTGAAGGATCAGACTACAGCATTTTATACAGCCTTATCTAAAAATCTCAAGTAATCTGCGAAGTGTGAAAAATTTATATCTTTATGTATATAGAGACCATGGCCTATACAATCCACACCGTCTGTTTTTTAGCTGAAATGTATATTGAAAATTCTAAGAGTCTGAAAGCAGTACTGTGTTTCGCTGCGGGGGTTTTTCCACGAGCCAACAAGAATATACTGTAGATTCGCTCAAATATTTCCCACGAGTTAGAACATCCAAAATAATGTTCGAGGACTTTAATCCACAGAGAATAAGAGATTCTCTAATGAAAGAAACAGGGCTTTCAGACGAAGTTGCAGATAAAATAGCCCTAGACATTGCAGATCGGATAAACACCTTAGATCTAGAGTTTTTGTCTGGTCCGCTAATTCGAGAGTTTGTCTGCGTAGCATTATTAGAGAACAATTTTGAACGACCCAGAGCTAGATACACCAGACTCGGTATTCCTCTGTTTGATGTCGAAAAACTCATCCGCGCTGGTGACAAAGAGAATGCTAATCTCCAACACAATCCGGAAACAATTCACAAGCTTGCCGCCGACACCATTTTCGACCAATACGCGTTGTTGAACTGTTTGCCACCGCATTTGGCAGACGCTCACATTGGCGGCGCTATTCACATCCATGATCTTGAGTACTTCGCAACTAGGCCCTTCTGCCAAGAGCATGACCTACGCTTCTTTCTTAGAAAAGGTTTGATTGTCGACGGTGAGGGTGTGCATACGGCTGTGGCTGGTCCTGCGAAGCATGCGGAGGTTGCAATTTTGCATGCAGCCAAGGCTTTAGCGGCGGCACAAACGAATTGGGCGGGCGGACAAGGCTATGACTTTTTCAACGTATGGCTTGCACCATTCGTGAGAGGTTTGTCATATGATCGTATGAAGCAGCTAGCGCAGATGTACATTTACGAGATGTCACAGATGTACGTCGCACGGGGCGGCCAGACGGTTTTTTCTTCCATTGCTTTAGAGTGTGCAGTGCCCAAGATTATTTGGGATGTACCTGTGCTTTTGCCCGGTGGAAAAGTCAGTGGATCGGAGACCTACCTTGACTATTATGACGAGGCTAATGCCTTCTTTAATGCTATCCTCGACGTTTACATGGGCGGAGACTATTTGGGGAAACCGTTCAACTTCCCCAAGTGTGAAGTGAAGTTGCGACGAGAATATTTGGATAAGTTTGAAGATGAATATATTAAAGTGGCTGCATTGGCGTCCAAGTTTGGAACTCCCTACTTCCTCAACCTTTGCCCTGACTATATGCCTGACATTGTGAATAGTCAATGTTGCAGGTTGATCTTTACGCCTGACAGTGACGAGTTGAAAGACTTTCATAAGGGCGCTATGCGGATGGGGAGCTTGCAGGTTGTGACTGTTAATTTGCCGAGGTTGGCTTATGAGGCTGGGGGAAATGATGATCGGTTGTTTGAGCTTTTAGATGAACGTATGGACATGGCTAAGGATGTACTTTTCATTAAGCGGGACGTTGTTAAGGATAGACTGGATGGAGGTACGCTGCCGTTTTGTGCCATGGACTGCTTTGGCGAGCCCTATCTAAACTTGGACAAACAGGTGTTGAACGTAGGCTTTGTAGGTTTGAATGAGCTGTTGAAGGCACATTTGGGTGCGGAGATGCATGAAGACCCTAACGCGTGGCGTTTTGGATTGCGAGTAATTAGGCACATGGCTGAGCGTGTGAGCGACTATGCGGAAGAGACAGGTTATCGGTTTGGATGTATTCAAACCCCCGCAGAAAGTTGTGCGCACAGGTTAGCTTTGGTTGATCGTAGGCTTTTTGGAGAAAAGGCAGTTGTGCAGGGCGATGTTGGTAATGGGGGCATTTACTATACCAATAGTTCCCATATTCGACCGTCAGCTGGGATTCCGCTATTGGAGCGGATTAGGGTTGAGTCTAGCTTTCATCCATTGACCAAAGGCGGCGCGATCTTGCATGTTTTTCTCGGGGAGAGCAACCCATCGCCCAAGGCTATTTGGAGCTTGATTAGGCGGATTGCAACAGAGTCGTTGGCAGCTTATTTTGCCTTTACTCGAGATATGACGATTTGTCGGAAGTGCAATAGCGTGGAGGCTAATTTGCAGGTTAGATGCAAGCGTTGCGGGGCAGAGGGTAATGATTTGGAGCATTGGTCCAGGATTACAGGGTATTATCAGCAGCTGCGGGGTTGGAATGCCGGGAAGGTGCAGGAGTTCAAAGACAGACACAGATACGTAGTATAGCCATAAGAATTGAATTGGGGAACAGCCGAAGATTTGATGTGCACACTAGATGCAGTATCGGAGATATCGTAAGCCAAAAATCGCGATTGTTCCCACTTTTGCGAGACGAAGATGTTGAATCAGAGACGATTCGATACCATTAGAGATCTGTACGTTTCGGGCAGCCTTTGTATCAAATTTTTAATGTCAATCAAAGCAAAAACTCTAGTTGATATAGCACTATGGTGCATATATATTCGGATTCAGTATAGTTATTACAATTTCATAACGATTATAACGTAAGCAAACCTTTTCAAAACTGTGATTCACTTGTACACAGAAATAAGAAATCATAGATTAGGCGCATTTGTTTATGGCTTTTTGAGTGGTTTAGGTTTGATTATGATTATGTGGGGACTCGCTTCTGTAATCACACTGCCCACAAGAAGTTCAAACATATATGTTGGTCTCATTTTGTTTGGGGCGCTTTTGTTTGCTGGGGGTAGTTGCCGCGAAGCTTACTTACAGGGCGGTTTATCAGTACAATCAAGCATTCGCGAGAAAACTCCTGCACCACGAGTCAAGCCTGCAACGTCTTTGAAACCGGCTGGACGGTCACAAACTGGAACAACAGCTCAGTCAGTACATCAGGAAGCAACTGATTTGAATTCATTGACAACAGAACAAATAAGAGAATGCCCAGTTGGAATGCAAACACACGAAAGTATTGTTTACGATAAAGAACAGTAAACATAGACCTGGAACACCAGTACTCATGCGCGCAGCAAATTCAAAAATTCAGAAGTTTGCGAGTTTCAATTTTGTCATAAATTAGAAAGTTTGAAATCCTGCAGTTATCTATATCCATCAGTTTGCTTTCTAAACAGAATAGTTGAGTGGCGTTCCGTTAGTGATTATCAAATTGGAACGTGAGTTGAATATGAATCATAAGAAGTTCAGAGAAAAAGAATGGAAACGGAGAGAAAACATATGGCGGGTTTCTTGGTCTGCTCTAATACTCCTGCAGATCATAATAGGCTTTATTCTCTTCAACTCGTCTGGTATCGCTGCGTGAGCGCGCATGTTGCATTTGAGAACGGTAGACGGTGTATAAGCACCATAAAATTGATAATTCTCTAATTGGTAGTCCTGAGTATAAATGGGTATAAAGATCTAGGTATAAATAAAACATATTTAGGTTTTAGTCCTAAGAAGAATACAAGGGCCGGTCGTCTAGCATGGTAGGACATCTGCCTGACACGCAGAAGGTCGCCGGTTCAAGTCCGGCCCGGCCCACCATCTTTTGGATCTGGAACCAGCACCTTTATAAGGTTTGAAATTGCGCGTGCATTTATGGATGTCTTTCAAGGAAGAGCACCAAAGAACGTGTTGGCTAAGCATTATGCAGGAAAGGGTTTTGAGAGACTAAAGAGGATATATGATAAAGCTGGCCTAACAGTTCTTAGTTAAACGTGCGTCAATTGCTGTTTCAGGGATTGTATTCTTCTCCATAGCTTCCAGCTATCATAACAATATCGTAAATGTCTATGATTCCATAAGGTTCAGCTATGTCACAGTGACCGTTCCAATTGGGGTTTGAAGGAGTAGAACCATAGGCGTTACAAGCCAGTACAACATCGTAAATATCTACTTTCAAGTCATGGTTTATGTCTGCTGGATTCCAGTATAGATTCATTAGAGGATAGTAGTCTACATCTTCCCAAGGAAGATAAGTATCACCTATCCCATCACCATCCATGTCAGTTCCATTATAATCATTCCAATAGTTGCCTTCACAACCATTATCCCAAATGCTTATTGAATTGGTATCGATGGTTACATGCTTTATGCTGGGCGCGTGAGGGGGAAGCCCGTTGTTGATGAAGTTGTTGTGGTAAAAGGTGTTGTCTGGAGAATTGGCGAGTTCAATGCCGAGCAGTTTGTTGTTTGCTAT
>Ga0209978_10000324_pt1 | contig 17312 bp, 19 predicted proteins | sample BentaG_FD_182805 | JGI IMG/M metagenome (GOLD analysis project Ga0209978, IMG submission 182805) | Deep subsurface microbial communities from South Atlantic Ocean to uncover new lineages of life (NeLLi) - Benguela_00093 metaG (SPAdes)... | ecosystem: Environmental > Aquatic > Marine > Oceanic >... | reverse complement strand
TGATGGATGGCCCGGCTTTGGTCATCCTCAGCCCCTTGGCCTCCATATTGGAGGATTGCCTCGCTCCCGGCACTACCCCCTCATAATTAGCAAAAGCGGATTGGTTTCGGAAACGTGCCGGGTCGCCTCACCTGCCGCCACTTTGACATTTCTCCCCAAACCTTCTACCGTTGGAAGAGACGCTATGACCCGAGGCATCTAGCCAGTCTGGAGGACCGTTCTCATCGGCCCAAGCATTTAAGACAGCCTACTTATTCTACAGAGCTGGTTGAGGCAGTGCTTAAACTAAGAGAGCAATATCCCAGATGGGGTAAAGATAAGCTGGTGACATTGCTGCACCGTGAGGGATTTGATTGTTCTGCCTCTATGGTGGGTAGAATACTACACAAGCTAAAAGAGCGTGGTGTATTAAAGGAACCAATACCCAACCACATATCAGCCAGGAAAAGGCGGTGGCAGCGTCCTTATGCCATCAGAAAGCCCAGGGAGTATATAGCTAAGAAGATAGGAGATATTGTGGAGGTAGATACACTGGATGTCAGACCTCTGCCCGGGGTAATAGTTAAGCACTTTACTGCCAGGGATGTCACATCGAGGTGGGATGTGCTGGAAGCTCATAGCCGGGCAACCTCTAATACCGCATCAGGCTTTATTGATGTTCTGTTAAAGCGAATACCCTTTCCTGTTAAAGCTATTCAGGTAGACGGAGGCTCAGAGTTTCAGGATGCCTTTGAGAGGGAGTGTCAGAGGAGAGGTATAAAACTGAAGACCGAGTATCGTAAGGAAAGCCCGGGTAAGCGCTGCCGTATCTTGTGGACAGCACCACCTACACGCTCCTGGCCTTTTCCCCACACCCCCATGCATTCTGACCAACCACTGGCTACATCCACCGTAGACAGGGTAGTCAAGTAGAAGCCTTCAGTGCTCTCACCACAGTGGGATACCAGGTCAACTTCCAAGAAGCCAGGGCGGTCCTCTTGCCAGTCGGCAAAAGTTCGGATGGGGATGAAGCTCTTAAGCAAGCTCCCTGGCTTGGTAGTGGTAAAGGGACGGCGTCCTCCAAGCCGGCGCCAGGAGCGCAACAGGCGGTCGATGGTAGACGGGCTCATCCGGCAAAGCTGGGCTTGGATCTCAGTCGCCATGGCCTGGTCACCATGTCTCCTTAAAATCGTCACCAGCTCTGGCAGAAACGGGTGCAAGCGCTTGGAGCACAAACGGTCAATGGCTTCCCAGGCCACCCTCAGTGCTCCAGCCGCTGCAGTTCCATACTGCCGAGGATGTCCACGCTTTTTATTCCCCCTGGGCTGATTTCCTTGACGGAGTAAACGGACCGCTGCCTTGCGGTGGCAACCTATGACCTTGGTGAATTCGTCCAAAATCCTACCTTTCTCTTTCTTCGATGCCCGGACATATCGCCCTCGCACCGCTTCAGTGTATTCTCGTATGCTAGCTCTCGTCATGTCGCCTCCTTTGGGTAACACTATTTCTGAGGCAACGATACCACTTTCGGTAACAATAATTATGAGTCAATCCGTGAGATTGACAATTCTTATAGGACGTATTACAATCTCGCAATAAAGGATGTTATGCATATATGAGCTATTGGCTTCTAATCTGAGAAACCTCAAGATAAGTCAAGCAAATTCGCTGAAATGGCTGAGAGAGCGGCATGGGCTTTTGAGTCCTTCAGCTTTATTAAGGCAGTTGGGGGGTGATTGTTGAACGGTGTCCGCTACTTTGATCAGAAGTGGCTCAAGAAAGTTATGGAGATTGTGAAAATCAAGCGTGGAGACCCAGAAGGAGGTGAGTGATGAAGTAGTTATGGTGGGATACTCGCTGACAAAATCTTTGAGAGGAGAATCAAAATGACAAGGAAAAAAGTATTGATGTTGCTAGGTAGTGTTTGTCTAGCTCTGGTGATTGCGGTGCCGCTGGTGGCTAGCTGTGCTGCGCCGACCCCGACCCCAACACCAACCCCAACTCCTACCCCAACCCCAACACCAACGCCGACCCCAACCCCAACTCCAACGCCAACTGCGGGAGAGGTAGTCAAATGGGTAGAATCAACTCTGTGGACTGATGTTATGCACGCTCAAATCTGGGTTAACAAACGCAACGAAATGCTTAAGGCAGCCAGTGACGGTCGCTTTATAATCGAGAGTCACCCGGCTGGTGCGATTATGGGTGCCAAAGAGTGTTTTGATGCTGCTAGTGCTGGCACGATTGACCTGGCTGCTGGAACTCCGCACACTTGGATTGGCAAAGTACCCTCCTCCGTGCTGTTCTCAGGCCGACCACTTGGGCTTACGGCTGAGCAGTTTGCAATCTGGCTGGACCGCTATGGGGGACTGGAGTATATGAGTGAAGCGTTCAAGGATTTCAACTTCGGCCACATAGGATATTGCTTTATCTCCAGCCCTGAGGACGCTGCCTGGTCCAATAGAAAGCTGGACACTTTAGAGGCTTGGGAAGGAGTAAAATTCCGAAGCAAGGGCTTCTGGGCTGAAGTTCTGCAGGACCCAAGAATTGGTGCTTCAGTGACTACCATAGCCGGTGGGGAGCTTTATTCGGCACTGGAGAGGGGTATTCTGGACGCCACAGAATATTCGACTCCAGCAGTTGATATTGCCCTTGGCTTCTATGAAGTCTGTAAATATCTCATGGTTCCAGGTATCCATCAGCCTTCTACGGTACACGCCGAGTTTGTCAATAAGGATTCGTGGGAAGCATTGCCTGCCGACTTTCAGGCAATGTTCGATAGCGTCACTAAGGCGGCTGCTTATCAGGCATACCTCGATGTTCTTCTTAAAGACGGCGAGGCACTTAAGTTTTTCGAAGAATATCCGGGACTGGAGATCGTTATCCTGCCAGATAAGCTGCAACAACAGTTTCTCGTGGTAGCCGATGACCTCTATGCGCAAAAGTGCGCTGCGGACCCCTTCTTTGCCGAAGTGTACCAAAGCCAGTTGGACTTCTTGGAAGTGTATGGGACCTACGAGCACTACATGGCGATTAAGTTTTAGTCAAGTTTTAGCCAGACACTCACCCCCACCAAACTCCAATTCATAGGAGGTGGGGGTGAGTGTAGAGGGAGTAGTTGTTCCATGAGTGCTATTGAACGCATTTTAAGAGGTATTGATTTCACCTGTGTCTGGGTGGGGAAACTTGCCTCCACACTTGTGGTATTTCTAATACTTGTTATCGTTTATGAAGTTGTATCAAGATATGGATTTGATTCTCCAACAATATGGTCATTCGAGATAGCCCGGATGTTGGGTGGTAGCCTCTTTGTTCTGGGATTTGCCTGGGTACTCGTAATGAAAGCTCATGTCAGGGTGGACATCTTATACAAGAATCTGTCTCCCCGTGGCCAGGCAATAGTCGATGTCATCTTCACCCTGCTCCTAGTTTTACCATTATGGATTGCTGTCATGCCGCGTATGATTGAGTGGACTTGGCAGTCGTGGGCACTCCATGAGGTGAGTTCAGATAGTGCCTGGAGGGTCATTATCTATCCCTTCAAGACAGTGGCGCCGGTAGCTATTTTTCTGCTGATACTGGCGTTGGTGACAACATTTATTCGTGACCTGGGAACTATTGTCAGGGGGAAGCCATGTTGGACATAAGCATAAGCCCCGCGATGGTCACTATCCTGATGCTCGGCATACTGGCATTAGGAATATTCTCTGGCTTTCCCCTGGCTTTCATATTAGCTGGAGTAGGCTTCGTCTTCGGCATTCTCTTCATGGGGGACAGGATTTTTGGTATCGCCATTGCTCAAACCTATAAGACGATGACCAATTATGTTATTCTAGCGGCTCCAATGTTCGTCTTTATGGGGACGATGCTGGGAAAGTCTGGAGTTACCGACAAACTCTTTGCCACTATGCACCTTATCATGGGAGGCCTCAGGGGCGGCTTGGCCGTGGCTACCGTCTTCGTGGCCACCATCTTTGCCGCCTGCACCGGCATCATCGGTGCCTCCGTGGTCACCATGGGAATAATCGCCCTGCCCCCCATGCTCAACCGGGGTTATGATAAGTCCCTCGCTTGCGGCTCTGTCTGCGCCGGCGGTACACTGGGCCAGCTCATACCTCCCAGCATCATGCTGGTCGTTTATGGGCCCATGGCCGGTATCTCGGTAGGAAGGTTATTTGCCGGGGCCTTTGTTCCGGGTTTCATCCTTTCGACTCTATATATGTCCTACATCGTAATCAGATGTGCGTTCAACCCCAAACTGGGCCCCGCCTTATCGGTGGAGGAAAGACGAGCCGTGCCCACCAGCAAGAAAATTACGGCGATGTTTGTCCAGATGGTTCCCCCGATACTTCTCGTCCTGGGAGTGTTGGGTTCAATCTTCGCCGGGATAGCCACCCCTACCGAGGCAGCTGGGGCGGGTGCCTTTGTCGCTATTCTCCTAGCTATTGTCTACCGCCGATTCAGCTGGAAAGTTCTGAAGGGGACGATGTATGAAACAATGAGAGTAACCGGATTCATATTTTTGATAATAGTAGGGGCGGGTATCTTTACCAGCGTTTTTATCTATTTGGGGGGTGGTAAGTTCGCCACCGAAGTTCTAGCCGCAGTGCCCGGAGGCAAGTGGGCTTCTTTTGCCATAATGATGTTCATGGTATTTATCCTGGGCATGCTCATCGAATGGGTAGGCTCAATATTCATTGTTGTTCCTCTGTTCACACCGGTGGCCGCACAACTCGGCTTTGACCCCCTCTGGTTTGCCATCTGTATCTGTGTCATGTACCAGACGGGTTTTCTGAGTCCGCCCAATGCTCATGCCATTTTCTATCTGAAAGGGGTCGCTCCGCCAGAGGTAAGGATTGAGGACATTATGAATGGCGTTTGGCCCTTTATTGGCCTGGTACTAATCGGGCTATTCATAGTTGTTATATTCCCAGAGTCAATTTTGTGGCTTCCCAGTCTTATAGTAGGATAAAAAACTGGAAAGAGAGGTGAAATTAATTGAAGATTGATCCAGAAGTATGTATCGCTTGTGAGCTGTGCGTGCCCTATTGCCCAATGGAAGCCATCAGCATGAAGGATGACGTTGCCGTAATCGACCAGGATGAGTGTGTTGAGTGTAATGTGTGCCTAAGATCAGGTGTGTGCCCTACCGATTCTCTGATAGCACCTGAGCTTGAGTGGCCCAGAAGTTTACGCAGAGCCTTTTCAGACCCTATGGCTAAGCACGAGCTCACGGGAATGAGAGGTAGGGGTACAGCGGAAATGAAAACGAACGATGTAACCGGACGATACCGTGTAGGTGAAGCGGGATTTGCTATAGATGTTGGGCGACCAGGGATAGGAACCCGTCTCCGAGATGTGGAGAGAATTTATAAGAGGCTGGTTAAATTAGGCGCCCAGTTTGAGGAGCAAAATCCAATGAGGCAGCTGTTGAAGGACGAAAAGGAAGGCACCTTTAAAGAAGAAGTTCTCAACGAGAAAGTTTCTTCGGCTATCATAGAATTTAAGGTGCCTTCCTTCAAGCTGCAGGAAGCTTTACAGGAGCTCAAAGAATGTGCTGCCGAAATAGACACTGTTTTCAGCGTGGGGCTTATCGACAAGGTGTCGGAGGATGGCTCAATGAAGAACTATGAACTCGCCCGGCAGCTAGGATACCATCCATCTATCAACGCCAAGGTATGTGCCGGCATAGGAAAACCGCAAGCAAGATTCTAAGGATTGGAGGTATTGTTATGACGCATACGCTACATAGGCAGGGTACTAGGGAGAACTTGTCTAGTGACTTCACTATGATTTATATGCCTGCTTGGGGCATCAATGATAAAGCTAGCGCTGCCGCAACGCGACGCTTTATTGAGATAGCACTTCAAAATAACGCGATAAATCTCGGTGGAACTGGCATGGGAAACATCATTGTCAATTCACCCCAAGAAATATTAGACAGAGTTAGGGATGGAATGTCCATGGCACTTTGTTGCACCAGCAAGGAATCCGTCATAAACATTTTGAAGGAGACCCTCAAGGCAGACTTAGGGCTGTCCCTTGTCGTGCAGGGAGTCTTCGAAGAGGTTGAAGACTGCCTCAGGCAGGTAGGCCTTAAACCACACACAGTGCATTATTCGCTGGGCGTTTGGGGTAGGACTGAGAAGCTTCCGGGGAAGGAAGTATTGGAGATAACAACAATGTGTGGGCATGGGCTGGTTTGTACCAACCTCACTAAGAAGTGCATTGAAGATGTGATTTCGGGTAGCACAAGGCCGCGGGAGGCGGCACGACTGTTGGCACAGCAGTGCATATGTGGAGTATTCAATATGAGCAGAGCCGAGGCACTGCTTGAATCGATAGCTTTGAGGTCTAGAGCAGTTCCATGAGCTATTAGTCATATAGGTGGGCTCTACCAGGGGAAACTGGGGTGTTATTTGATAATCCCTAGGCAGTGACGGAGGTCTTAAAAGAGCTTAAAGAGGCAGACCTGGGACTGCCGGTGGTGGTAAGCGGCATTTTTGAGAACGTCGATCGGTGCCTTGAGAAAGTCGGACTGAAGCATCATACGGCTAATTTTTCACTGGGGATATGGGGTAACACGGAAAAACTACCCAGTGATGACATCCTTGAAGTCATTACCATGTGTGGCCACGCCATGGTCTCCGCCAATCTGGTTAAGACCATGGTAGAAGAAATAAAAGCTGGGAGAAAAACCCCTGAAGAGGCAGCCAAAGTTTTGGCTTCACAATGTGTTTGTGAAGTATTCAATCCCGCTCGGGCGGCTAAGTTATTGGCTACTAACATTCTAAGTCCGAACAGAAGGCAGAGCATATCCATAAGACTGAGCCAAAATGCCAAATCTTGAGCGGGAGTACATAGGAAGGAGATGCTAAGGCAATTGTTGAGCCTAGCGATTGGAGGTGCTAAAAGTTGGAAGGTTACATGGGAAGGGTTCTTTTCATTAATTTGACCTCAGGCTCAATCGGTGAGGAAATGCTTCCCAATGAGGTGTATCGGCATTTTATTGGAGGTGTTGGATTAGGGGTTCGAGTCCTCTACGAGCGAATGGCGGCAAAGGTTGTCCCTCTGGGCATTAGCAGTATGCTTGGTTTCATAACAGGCCCATTAACAGGAACCCCGGTCCCAGGAGCTTCCTCAAGGTACAAGGTAGTTGGGAAATCTCCCCTTACTGGCACATGGGGTGATGCTGACGCTGGCGGTTTCTTTGGTGCTGAGCTTAAAGCATCCGGTTATGATGCTGTTTTCTTTACTGGCATTTCACCCAAGCCGGTTTATTTGCTAGTGTGTAATGGTAAGGCTGAACTTAAAGATGGCACTTATCTATGGGGCAAAGATACTACTGAAACTGAGGAGATTTTGCGTCAGGAACTAGGTGACCAAGCTGTTAGGGTTGCTTGCGTAGGACCTTCTGGGGAATCCCAATCACTATTAGCCTCGGTGATAAGTGATAAGGGAAGGGCAGCAGCTAGATCTGGGTTGGGGGCGGTGATGGGAGCTAAACACCTCAAGGCAATTGCTGTCAGAGGTACTAAAAAAGTGCCAGTAGCTGATAGTGGTAAGCTAAGTGCTCTGCGAAGTGATTATCTCAAGGGGTTTCGCAAGGCTAAAGAACTCGGGGAGCGCAGGAAGTTTGGTACCTGCTATCTCCTCGAGCCTTTGATTAAGAGGGGTGACACCCCAATTAAGAACTGGATGTTGAGTGGGCCTGAGGCGATGCCTAGTTATTCTAAGTTGTGTGCTGCCAACGTAATCAACCATCAGGTTAAGAGATTTACCTGCCCTGGTTGCCCGGTTAGTTGTGGTGGTATTGTTAAGGTTAAAGAAGGTCCATATGCTGTGAGCGAGGGACACAAGCCAGAATATGAAACTCTGGCTTCCTTCGGCACACTATGCCTTAATGATGATGTCAAATCAGTGATTAAAGCTAATGACATCTGTAATAGATATGGCGTCGATACCATTAGCACAGGCTCAGTTATCGCCTTTGCTATGGAGTGTTATGAACGCGGCATCATTGATAAAGTAGAGACTGGTGGCATCGAGCTCACTTGGGGTAATGCACCAGCAATAATAGCTATTTTGGAAAGGATAGTTAGGCGACAAGGATTCGGTGCTGTGCTAGCCGATGGAGTAGCCAAAGCAGCTGAGCGAATTGGTAAGGAATCCGAGGGATATGCTGTCCATATCCATGGACAGGAGTTGCCCGCTCATGACCCTAGGTATTCTCAAGATCGGGCTACTGGTTATATTGTTAACCCCACCCCAGCTCGTCATATTTGGGCAAGGCAAATTCCTAAACAAGTCCCTGTTCAAGGTCCACTTTGTAGTCAGGCTAGTAATTATTACCAAGTAGCTGCTGCTGCTGGATGTTGTGCTTTTATCCTGCTGGATAACGCTTTTCCCTTGATTGAATTTATGTCCGCAGTGACAGGCTGGGACCTTACCATAGGTGAGGTGCTCACTACAGGTCAAAGGATTCAGACTCTGCGTCAAGCCTTTAATATTCGTGAAGCTATACACTCAAGGGATTTCAGATTGCCTAAGAGATTGACGGATGCATGGTCAATGGGACCCCTCGCTGGAATTGCTATTGACCAGGAGAATTTGAGAGCTAGCTACTATGCAGCGATGGATTGGGATATTGAGACCGGGCAACCTTCGGAGTTGATCCTCAAGAAGCTAGCTCTCCAGTCTTTGAAATGTCAATAGTGCCGAGAAAAAATAAATTACTTAAGTTTGTGCTAGGGCGAAGAAAGGGCAGGTTGTAGCCACAACATTTCTTGTGTTATTACTAATCTTGAAGTAAACTTACATACTTGTAAATACAACTTTTGTTGTGTTAAATGAGAAGGGAGCAAAATGGAAGGAAGGTCGGGGTATATTCATGCGTCTGCATACTTGTAGATACAAGATTAGTTGTGTTAAGCTTGACACCTCTGGGAGAATCGGGGGTTTTACCCTTTTGGCTTTGTGTGTGGTAATGCACAGACTAGTGGACCCTAGACTACCTTGAGGGGTACAATACAGAGTCGAATGGGTATGCAGAAGCGTCATCTCATTTTCTATGGTTGGCTCATAGTAGCTACTGGTATCCTAGTGCAGGCCTTAGGCTATGGAGCTCGTTATTCCTTCGGCATGGGGAGACAAGCCCTGGCATTTGTACCTCACGTTTGGGCTGTTGGTTGGAGCTGGCCTTTGTCTTATAGGTTCTGTGCCCTTTACCACCGTATTGAGGAACTGGTTCGAGAGGCGGCAGGGCATGGCTTTATCTCTCCTATTCACTGGTATTGGAGCAGCCTTCGGCTTCTACCCAGTCGTCGCTTTCCTGATAATCAGCGTCGGCTGGCGCAACACATTTCTTGTTGAGGCTATCGTCATCGCCGCTATTATTTTGCCCTTGCTACTTCTCATCGTGCGTTATCATCCTCGTGATAAGGGTCTTTTCCGCGACGGCATCCTAGAAGCAAGGCAGACTCCTTCAGCCGCGGTGGCAGAGCCACTAGAGATTAGAAATCAGGCCTGGGTTGCTACAGAATGGACTCTTCCTAAGGCGGCTAGAACTCACCGTTTCTGGTTACTCTGCCTGGCTACATTCTCGGCGTGGGGGATAAGTATGCATATTATGGTAACCCATCATGCTGCTTTCGCCGTAGACGTAGGCTATTCAAAGATCTACGCCTCAGTGGGCACAGTTAGTAAATATTGTTGCGGGGGGGTTTGACACTCTAATATTTTCGTGGGATTATTAAGTTGTGATGGAAATACCCAATTGCCTAAGATGTGGCTCAAAGCAGGTATATTATCGGACAATCCTAAAAGAGTTTGTCTGTCGAAGGTGTGGATATACTTGGAAAGCCAAGGGCGGTGCACAGAAGATAGCAAGGGAGGAAAGAGAAAGACAGCCAAAATAGAAAAGACCTGTGAGAGCAGGTCTTTCTGGGTTAATAACCTAACCGATGCGTCTACTTAGTTATTTGAATTATAGAGCGATCTTCAGCATAAGTCAAGCAAAAACGCTCAGAGACCCCAAGTGTGGGTGCAGCTTTGAGCCCTTTGGCTTTTTAAGGAGGTGATGCCAATAGAAAATAACCGGGCGGTGGAAGAGGAGGAACAAAAAGCTGTTAACAATTGGGAAGGGAGAGATAATGAACAGTCTAGCCGATAATGAGGAGTATATTAAAAGGTTGTTTCCACTTGTGGAGCAGATAAAAGATACATTGTTGAAGGACAAGGTCATTGAAGCGTGGCTTAGGGCATGGAGAGACAGCACATGGGAGCGAATAGAGTTAGCGGTGTTTAGGCCGGTGCTCAAAGTCAGTGAGTGTACTTTGGTTGAACATGTCAACGTTGTCGCCGCTGGTGTCCTGTATGTTGGTCAATTGATACATGAGAACTTCCGATTGCCAGTGGATTTTGATGCATTGCTGGCGGGAGCACTGCTTCACGACGTAGCTAAACTCGTTGAGTATGGGCCAAAGGATGACCACGGTGAAAGGACAGACATCGGTAAGATGATTCACCATGCGTTCTATGGGGCGCATATAGCACTGGATTTGGGCATACCCATAAACATAGTAGAGCTTATCGTAGCTCACACACCGCAAAATAGGGCACTGCCCTGTTCCATTGAAGGCATCATACTAGATTATCTCGATTTCATGGCTTATGATGTTGTGTCCTTCAACGCTGGTCACAAGATACTGCTTTCAGCTATCAAGCGGCAACCTTGATTTCTAGAATGAGTTTTTAGCTAGTTCTCCTAGGGTAAGATAAAAATTGAATTGAGAAAGGAGACACCCCTTTATCTAAGATGTTAATTTCTATATTTGGGGGGTGGTAAGTTCGTCACCGAAGTTCTAGCCGCAGTGCCCGGAGGCAAGTGGGCTTCTTTTGCCGTAATGATGTTCATGGTATTTATCCTGGGCATGCTCATAGAATGGATAGGCTCAATATTCATTGTCGTGCCACTATTCACTCCAGTGGCCGAGCAACTCGGCTTTGACCCCCTCTGGTTTGCCATCTGTGTCTGTGTCATGTACCAGACGGGTTTTCTGGGTCTGCCCAATGCTCATGCCATTTTCTATCTGAAAGGGGTTGCTCCGCCAGAGGTAAGGATTGAGGACATTATCAATGGCGTTTGGCCCTTTATTGGCTTAATACTGATTGGGCTATTCATCGTTGTTATGTTCCCAGATGTAATTTTGTGGCTTCCCAGTATTATAGTAGGATAAAAAACTGGAAAGAGAGGTGAAATTCATGAAAATTGATGGAGACATATGCATAGCTTGTGAACTGTGCGTGCCCTATTGCCCAATGGAAGCAATCAGCATGGATGATGTTGCCGTAATCGATCAGGAAGAATGCGTGGACTGCGGTGTCTGCCTGAGGTCTGGGGTTTGCCCCGTGGACTGCATCATCTTTGAGCCAGCACCCTGGCCTCGTTCCTTACGTGCCACTTTCTCCAACCCAAGGACCGAGCATAAGGAGACGAAGATAGCCGGGCGCGGGACGGAAGAAATGAAAACCAACGATGTCACGGGCAAGTTTAAGAGGGGATGGGTCGGCATGGGTTGTGACTTTGGCCGGCCGGGGATTGGCACTCGCTTCCGCGATATGGACAAAGTAGCCCAGGTGCTGGCGAAACTGGGAGTGGAATTTGAGCCTAAGAACCCGGTTACCTTCCTGATGGAAGATGTCAAGACCGGAAAAATCAAAGAAGAAGTGCTGAACGAAAAGGTACTCTCCGCCATAATTGAGTGCCTTTTTCCCATCGACAAATTTAATGATATTATCAACGCTTTGAAAGAGGTGTCTAAAGAGGTTGGCACCGTATTCAGTGTTGGGGTCATCAACCGGGCTGACCGTGATGGGTCGTATCCGCTGAGAAAGCTTCTGGATGACCTAGGTATTCCCTACTACATAAACGGAAAGCAGTGCGTTGGCCTGGGCCGGCCCCTTGCCAATGTTTAAGGAGGAAATTAATGACGCACAGTTTACATCGCCGAGGAACCGCCGAGAGCCTGAGCGAAGACTATGTTGTTATAATGCTACGCTCAATTGGCATCAATGACAGTGACTACCTTCCAAAATGTCAGGAGTTCCTGCACATTGCGTTACGCCATAACCCCATAAACATAGGTAGTGAAATGAAGGGGAGCATGTATGAGTACCAACCAGAAGAGATTATTGCCGCTGCCAAGGGAGATTCCCATGTGGTATTTGATAATCCCCAAGCATTAACTGAGTTTCTAAGAGAGCTAAAGAAGGCGGACCTGGGACTGTCGGTGGTGGTGAGCGGTATTTTTGAGAATGTTGACGAGTGCCTAGAGAAAGCCGGGCTGAAGCACCATACGGCTAACTTTTCACTGGGGATATGGGGAAAGACAGAGAAGCTGCCCAGCGATGATATCCTTGAAGTGACTACCATGTGCGGTCATGGACTGATTGCTGCCAATCTGATTAAAGCCATGGTAAAAGAAATAAAAGCGGGTACCAAGACCCCCGAAGAAGCCGCCAAAGTTCTAGCCCCAAATTGCACCTGCGGCATATTCAATCCCGCCCGAGCGGCTAAGTTGTTAGCGCGCTCTGCTGGGGGAAACTGAGGTGCTAGGGGCTTAGTGTTTCCCATTAGCTTAAATATTAAACCTCCCCCTCCCGTGAGGGCAGCCTCAGCCGTAATCGGGCAAGTGGGACCCGCCGTTTTCAGGACGATTACCCTATATCGGAGGCGAAGGTAAATGACTAGTAACAACCAGGCCACCTTACTAAAACACTCTAAGGAGGAAAAGATGAGAACAAAGTCTGAGTTGAGAGGAGTCATAGCTGCCATTGTTACACCCTTTACCGAAGATGAAAAGCTTGATGAAGAAGGTTTGAGAAAAGTAACCAACTATCTGCTGAAAAAAGGTGTACATGGGATTATGACTACAGGGGGCAACGGTGAAGGACCTCACCTCTCGCAAGAGGAAAGAAAGACCGTGACCCGTGTTGTGGTCGATGTAGTTAAGGGGCAGATACCAGTAATCGCGGGTACGGCAGCTTGCAGTACTACGGAGACAATCTTACTTACCAAAGACGCTGCAGAGGCGGGCGCTACTGCAGCCATTGTTACCCCTCCATTTTACTATATCCTTTCTGATAAGTGCCTATATAGGCATTATGAGAGACTTGCTGCCAGTGTAGATATACCTATAGTTGTTTATAATAATCCACTTTACACAGGGAATAACCTGCAGCCCGAGTTAATTGCCGGATTGGTCAATATTGATGGAATTATCGGGTTGAAGCAGAGTAACCCTGACTTGGGACAGCTCGTGGAGGTGATAAGGTTGGTCGGCAACAACATCTCCATCCTAACAGGGATAGACAGCCAATTTTACCCTAGTCTCTGTGCTGGTAGTAAAGGTATCTTTTCCACTGCAGCATGCGTCGTCCCACAGCAAATGGTTGACTTATTTAATGCATTTGAGAAAGGTAGCCATGCGGCTGCTTTGGCCATACATATGAAGTTACAAAACTTGAACCATTTCTTTGAGTATGACCCAGGTTATGTGGCACCTTGTAAGGAAGCCCTTATGATACTTGGGTTGCCTGCGGGGCCGGTTAGTGAGCCTCTTCCCCGCTTGACGGAACAACAGAAGACGCAAATTAGACAGACTTTATTGATGGCTTCTGAATAGCTAGCTTTTAGTTTAACAATGGGTTTGCTGGTTACCTTTTCTAATTAACAACCTGCTGCCAGTGACACTGGGTAATATTGTTGGTGGTGGCCTTTTTGTCGCTACTATCTACTGGTGGGTCTACCTCAGGGGGCAGAAACAAGAAACCTACTGAGATCGAGCAAGTGGCATCCCGCCTTCTTTTTTACCTTTCGCTCACTGTTGCACTAAAGCTTGAATTGTTACTAAAATATTACACTTAAATTATCTCGAAGGATAAACCACGATCCCTTGACTTCATAAGATCTATGGTTCAAAATTTGGGAACTACGCGGTTATTAGTAATAAGGGCCGCCGTAAAATGAAAATTTAGGGGGCAAGAAATGAATACGATTGAAAGGGCGTTAATGCATGCTTTGTTTACCCACCTGCATCACAACATTGATCATGCGGTCGATTTCAGAGCGCTCGAAGAGCTAAACCGGAAAGTCAGTCAGAAGTGGCCAGGAGCGTTGACTATAGGGCCAGGAGATGATGCTGCCGTCTTTCAGATGCCAGGGATTGAAGGGTATTTTGTGGCTAAACAAGAAAGCCATTGTTCTCCCTGTGTACCCAGGCCTTATGATGCTGCTGCAACTGGAGCTGGCGGTGCCATGCGAGATATAACTGCCATGGGAGGCAGGCCTATTTTCCTCTTGGATTTCATAGGAACCAGACCATTAGAAGAGGAGGTGTTAGTAGGACCTTGCGGTTTCACGGGCAAATGCACCTGTGGGAAATGCAAGGTAATGACCAGTCAAGAAAGGCTTAACCTGATGGTTCAGGGGGTAAGAGATATGTGTGCCGCTATGGATGTTTTCGTTATTGGAGGGGGCCTTTCGACCTCTTTTACTGACATTGTCCCAGCAGTGGTCGTAGCGGTAATTGGCAAGTTAGTTACTGAAGAACCGCTTACTAAACCAGCCAAAGTAGCCGGAGATAAGATTATTCTTATTGGCGAAACCGCCAATGATGGGAACGATACTGTGTTTAGAGCGGGATTAGTCCCAGAGATGCGGCCAGCTATAGCTCTCTTTGAGGAAGAAAGGACGACTTTGGAAGCCAGTTTAGCTGCCTTTCAGACAGGCAAAATTCACGCATGTTCTGATCTGGGAGCAGCCGGTATCGGAGCAGCCGTCTGCGAATCAGCCAGATACGGCGGTTTTGGAGCAAAAGTCGAACTATCGGCAGTTCCAGTTAAAGTCGTGGGGCTTACTGCAGAGGAAATCCTCATTTGCGAGACCCAAGGCAGGATGGTTCTTCAAGTTTCTTCAGCCGATGCCGATGAGATAATGGCAGCTATTCAATCCAAAAACGGAATTGCTGCCATTATCGGTGAGATTACCAATGATGATAAAGAAGTGTTTGAATACCGGGGGCAAACCGTAGCCACTATCCCCAATAAGCCCTCTAAGGAAATTTTGGAGAGCTTGAAAGGAGGGAATTAATCATGCCACGGGAATATAGTCAAGCTGGGGTGGACTATACAAAGATTGAGCCCTTCAAACAGGCAATGCAGGCAACAGGTAAGCGTACTCTGAATTTTCCTAATCGACGGGGGGTCTATATTAACGAAGAGGCAGGCGATATCTTTGAGTATCGCGGCCCGCACAAACCATTATGGCACATGATTCAAGAAGGTCTTGGAAACAAAAACTGGATCGCTGAATGGATGTATCAGCACGCCGGTACAGGAAGAACATATTACGAAGGTATCGGCATAGATACTGCCCTGATGGCAGTAGTTGATGTTATCCGTCGAGGTGCACTTCCTGTTGCCTATACTGACGAAGTGGCAGCTGGGGATAGTGATTGGTTTAAAGATGAGTCTCGCGCTCAAACTCTGGCTGAAAGCTTTTATCAAGCCTGTGAAATGTGCGGAATGGCATTGCTAGGTGGAGAATCACCAGCGCTCCGCTATCTAGTTAAAGCTGAATCGCCTGTAAAGAGCGCCCCTTCTCTAAGTGGAAGTGTAATCGGTATCATTGCCCCACCCGAAAGACTAGTCACTGGCCGTGAGCTTCAAGTAGGCGATCACATTATTGGTGTAACCTCGTCTGGTCTTCATGCTAATGGGATCTCTTTAGTGATTAAAAGAGCCTTGACTTTGAAAGACCAATTCCTCCATATGCTTCCTAATGGCCAGACTCTGGGAGAGGAGGCCCTCATTCCTACCCGTTCCTATGTAGCGCTGGTTGAAGCCTTGCTTGAAACCGGAATCCACATTCATGCGTTACTTCCAAGTACTGGTGACGGAGTTGGTAAAATTGCTTTTGATAAACGGCCGCTTACTTACCGGATTCGGCGGTGGGTAGAGGTTCCGCCACTTTTCCAGTTTATGCGAAAGCTTGGCGTGGCTTTAGAAGATTGCCTCAAAACTTTTAATTGGGGGATTGGCTTTTACATATTTGTTTCTGAGGAGGGAGTTGAACACGTTTTGGAAATCGGCCAAAAAGTGGGGTATGAACTTTGTGACCTTGGTGAGGTTGAACAGGGAGAACGTTGTGTAGTTTTTGAGCCTGAAAAAATCACTCTTCCGCCACCGGGTGAGTGAGTTATTGTTATCGTTATCCACAATAATAAATAGCCTGTAGTTGTAGACTGGTTATTGAGGCCCGGGGCTTCTGTTATCTAATCGTACTCTGTCTTCAGGATTTTAATGTTAGTCATTATACATTTGCTTAAATTGTGTGATTAGATACAAAGAGAGGGGCTGGACATCCACTCGGAGTTACTATCCAGCCCCCGTTCAATCCCTATAGTAGTATCAGGGTTATGCCTTCCCTATTCTAAACATTTTAGTCCCACATGTGGGGCATATCCCTTGAGTTGCCGGCTTGTCGTTTTTCATTGTTATGCTCTTAGCATCCTTCATTTCCCTCTTGGCACGACATTTCACGCAGTATGCTTGCATTGGTTTACCTCCTTTTCAGTACGAAGCATAAACTGTTCTTTATAGTCAGGGCAACAGTCTGTTGCCCTTAAACAAACTAGAAGCTGCGGTGTCACTTGGTCAACATTATGTGACTCGCAGGAACACCCTGTCGAAATCACCGAAAAGAGTGATGTAGATAACCTGACTCTGGCGCAATATGTAATGTTCCAAAAAGAACTGACTATTATCTACCGATTAGACCAACTATCAGTAATAAGGGCAAATTAGTCCCTTCGCCCTCCTATGAGGTTTAATACCCCCACTACAATTATGCCTATCCCTATTGTCCACCTAATAACATCAGGCCAGACTAGCACTAAGATACCAACAATAATCATGACTATTCCGGGTAACCATGTTCTCATAGCTTGCTACCTCCTTGATATTGCACTTGGAACCAATTCGACCCTAGCAGTAAATATTTCATATATTATACACCATGTGTCAATACCCCCAAGCAGTTGGGTCTAAGCTGAGCCGAGCATGGCCCCCACTCGTATGCAATCGCTTAGTTCTTATCCACATTAGAGAAACACTAAGCAGAATGCCGACTTCATATTGAACAATTTGACGAACTGTTGAGTTACACTTGGATTCCTTCAGTTCCTTGAGTAACCGTGCCTCCTTCTTCAATCATCTAACATCACCGGCATTGGTATTACTACTTAGAGGAAGGGAATACTCCTAATGTCACT
>Ga0209978_10000323_pt1 | contig 17314 bp, 17 predicted proteins | sample BentaG_FD_182805 | JGI IMG/M metagenome (GOLD analysis project Ga0209978, IMG submission 182805) | Deep subsurface microbial communities from South Atlantic Ocean to uncover new lineages of life (NeLLi) - Benguela_00093 metaG (SPAdes)... | ecosystem: Environmental > Aquatic > Marine > Oceanic >... | reverse complement strand
AGTGTAAGGGCGATATCTACCTGACTGAAGCAGGAGATGGGCTCATTTGTGATAACTGCAAGCTTTTATACGAAATTAAAGATGACATACCTATCATGCTCATAGATGAGGCAAAGCCTCTAAAAGAGGGTTAATTGGATCTCTCTATTATTGTTGTTAGTTTCAATACCAAGGAACTCGTGCTTGACTGCTTGGCCTCCATCAACAAAACCATCAAAGGGGTTTCTTTCGAGGTATGGCTTGTGGACAATAATTCAACTGATGGAACAGTGGAGGCCGTAGGAAAAGAATATCCTGATGTCATTATCATAGGAAACAAGCAAAACTTAGGTTTCGCTGCCGCAAATAACCAGTCCTTCAGGCAGATGAATGGACGGTATGCTCTGTTGCTCAATAGCGATACCGTATTGACCAATGGGGCTGCAAGTGAGCTCTGTGGTTTTATGGAAGTTACCCCTGAGGCAGGTATGGCATGTGGGCAGTTGTTGAACCAGGATGGTTCAAAACAGAATTCTATTGCCAATTTTCCTTCCCTCCTCACACTTCTGAGCAATGAGACCATTCTCAGAATGGTAATGCCGAACCGATTTCCAAGCAAAAGAAGAGACTATGTGTCGCCTATAAAGGTAGATTCAGGTATTGGTGCCTGTTTAATAGTTCGAAAGGCGGCCATGGATGATGTGGGGTATTTTGATGAGAGATATTTCTTTTTCTTTGAGGAGACTGACTGGGCCTACAGGATGAAACGGGGAGGGTGGGCTACATATTTCGTGCCATCGGCACGGATATTTCATGCTCAAGGGAAGACAGTGGGGAGTGGTGTAAATTCAAGGATTGTGTTTTATAGGTCACGGTATCTCTTTTTTAGAAAGTGGCATCCCCGCTCCTATCCCGTATTCTATTTGATTATTTTTTTTAGGTTGTTGATCAATGTCATTCTCTCTTTTATTGGTCTGATGTTTACCCTCGGCCTTGAGACTTCCACAAGAAAAAGATTTGTCGTTTACATCCAGTTAATCGCGTGGCATCTAAGGGGATGCCCCGAAAGATAGGAGTAAGCTAAGTATTCGTCTACCAGTTATGAATTGACGGGGCTGGGCCACTTTCCTCAAGGCGTTATCTATAGGCCGAGGGGGAGGTAGTCAAAATTTCAGGGTTTAAGAACTCTGGTTAACATTCCCAGGGAGTTTGAGAAATAAACCCTGAAATTTTGACTACTGCAGGCCTAGGTGGCATCTCTTTTGAGATATCGCCTTTCAGAAACTGCCCCAGCCACTATCTGGGTCAATATTTTATGAAGGATAAGGCAATGTTGGTTAAAGGTAGGACATTTTCACCAGAGGGTATTACCAGGATCCTGTTAATACAATTGGGAGATATAGGGGATGTGGTGCTTACCACCCCCACCATGAGAGCACTCAGAGAGAATTGTCCTCATAGCGAGATCTTTGTTTTTGTAAGGGAGCATGTCAGGGAATTGGTAGAGGAGTGTCCATGGGTGGATGGCGTGATTTCGGTGAACAAAGGTAAGGGGAACCTGAGAGAGGAGATCGCCTATCAGAGAGATTTTCTTGCAGAGCTACGGAGGAAGAGATTTGAACTGACTATTGACCTCCGGGCCGGAACCAGGGGCGCCGTTGTCTCTTTTTTGAGTGGGGCAAAAGTAAGGATAGGACGATATTCTGACGATGGAACGTTGTGGAGGAACAGGCTTTTTACCCACTTGATCCGACCCGAAAACGAATCGGAACAATATTCTTCACTGCACAGTCTGAATATTTTGTCTCCCCTTGAGCTAGAGGTTCAGGATACAACCCCGGCGCTAGAGGTTACACCAGAGAAGGAAAAGAGGGCATTAGAGATACTGAGAAAAGAGAAAGTTCCCCCTTACAAACCAATACTCGCCCTGCATCCCTTTTCTCGCTGGAGGTACAAGGAATGGCTCATTCAAAATTATACCAGACTCATCAACCATATAGGCTCCCAGTACCCGGTGTCTATCGTGGTAACCGGTGCTCCTGAAGAAAGGGGGAGAGTAGCTGAGATGGTATCGGGGAGCAGTGTAGATGCACATAACTTGGCAGGGAAGACGTCTCTTGGTGAACTGCCAGCCGTTCTCAAAAAATGTAGTTTACTGATCGGGATAGATAGTGCCGCTGTACATATTGCCGCAGCGGTTGGTATACCTACTATAACGATATTTGGGCCATCTTCTCCGGTAAACTGGGCTCCCCGTGGTAAGCAGCATCGCATTATTCAGAAAGATTTGCCATGTGTACCATGCAGGCAAAAGGGGTGTAATAACAGTGAAGTAAGCCGGTGTCTTAATGAATTAGAGCCAGAAGAGGTCATTCCGTTAGTTGAAAATCAGGTTCATGACATTGTATCTACCTTTCCAAAATCCAGCTATCTCACCTAAGCCTCACTACTTCAGTGCGATTTCATACTTTTATCTAGCCGAGCAACGACAGCTATACTGTGTCCGGAGTACATTTTGGCTATGAGGCGGGCAAAGATACTGACCACCGGAATATGCTTCAATGCTGCCTTCACCGTTTCAGAATGGTAGTCTTTGATCTTTATAACATTAAAGCCACATTCTAATAGGAGGCTTTTTAGGCTTTGGGGTGTAAAGTGAAAAAAGTGGTAGGGTAAGTCCCATCCATTCCATTCCTTCCAGTTCTTGCGGGCATCTGTTCCTTCGTGATTAGGTACGTCTACTACCAGAATACCATCACTTTTCAACCAATCTCTGGCCCTTAAAACAGCCTTTCGTGGATCAGTTGTGTGTTCAAGAAAGTGCCACATGGTTATTACGTCGAAACATTGCGCAGGTAGTTCCACCTCGTTCATAAGGCCAATAGTGATAGGAATCTTGAGTTTCTTTGTGGCATGTTGTGATGCCCACCCTGAGATATCCAATCCCTGGACATCATAGCCATAATTGCGGCAAGTTGCCAAAAAGTACCCATACCCAGACCCGATATCTAAGACCTTCCCTTTTTTCTTTATTCCCCTGAAAAACCGTATACGATGGGTTTCAAGACTAAGTCGCTTTTTGAATTCAGGCGAGTCAGGGTCTCCTCCTCCAACAAAGTGTTCGTCGCAATACTCCTTGTTGTAAAGTCTTACTATATTCTCCTTCGAAGGTCTTGGGTCTAAAAAACCTAGACCACAAGAAGAGCACCTATAAACATGCCATGAGTCCTTTTCTATCAGAGGTTCTCTGTCTCTGCACTCACACAGGATGCAAAACTCTGGAGCCTTTTCCATTTTAACGAGGATTTGGTGAAATGAGATAAAAATGTAGCGATTAAACAGCGGCAATTATAATAAAGCTCAAATAAGGGGTCAACATCATTTTAAGCTGATTAGATCCATCCGAGTTGACATCCATCTACAGTTTTTCTATATTCCATAGTCATAATCACAAACCTCACCTAGTCTATGGGTCTTGTCCGTGAGGGAGAAAAATACTATGAAGATCTTGATTGGTATACCTGTATTAGACAATATTGAGATGACCAGCGTATGTTTGCAGAGTCTTTACCAATACACAGAAACCGACAGACTAGGTATCGATATCACCTTAGTGGTCATTGACAATGGTTCAAGTGATGACATTGCTGGTCTTATTAAAGGGGAGTTCAGGGAGGCCAGATTTCCCACCTATTATTTAAGGAACCCACAAAACCTGGGAGTGGCTATCGCATGGAATCAAATACTGCGGTTCGCCCCAGGCACCGTTTATGGATCACCCTTCTACTACGAGTATTATGTTATCTCAAATAATGATGTCTTGTTCGGACCAGACTGGCTACAGCCCTTGGTCGAAGTTATGGAAGGCGATGATCGCATTGGCTGGGTCTCTGCTTTGGAAAACGGCTCACCTGTCATGCAGGAACTGCTTGAGGCACATTCGAATACAAAGCGATTCCATGTAAATCCCAATAAACCGTATTCCTCGGAAAACATTCTCGATAGTGCAAAAAAGGTATATGAAAAATGGGGTGGGCACGAGTCATTCTGTAGGTTTGTAAAGAATAGCAACCCCCTATTTATAGAAAATAGGAGATCTGCTGTGTGCTTTATGGTAAGACCAGCTATGATCCAACAAATTGGTTTCTTTGATGAAGATTACTCTCCTATTGGAATTTCTGAAGACTTGGAGTATTTTCTTAGGGTGGAAAAGGTCGTCGCTCCACAGTGGTTAACAGATGAGATATACCCGGAGGAAGAGAAATGGCAATATGGATTTTGTGGCAAAAGTGTTATACACCATAATTGGTGTATGACCAGACAAGGCCCGCGCTTTGATGGGCGAAGATGGGAAAAGGAAAAAGAAAAAAACTGGAAAGCAAAGTTTGGTAAGTCTAGAAAGTTTTATACTAAGAGCTTCCTGGGCATGTTTCTAGTGCCAGTATTGTCATCGTTCATAGTAGATTTTGTACTCTTTCTCTCACCACTTCATTGAATATCTTTATCATTTCTCGATGATTCTTCTCTAAAGTGTATCTCTTGCCTGTCAGAGAAGCCTGCCTTGACACCTGTTTAAGGCTGTCGTGGGACATCAGTGCTTTCATCGCTTCCGCAAGCTCCTTTGGGAATGGAGGATGTGAGATGACATATCCATCCTTTCCATGCGTTATGATTCCAGCTGCACCGTTAGAGATGGTGGTGATTGCAGGAAGACCGCATGCCATCGCCTCCAGTACTACCAGCGAGCATGCGTCATAAAATGTGGGGAGAACTAGCACGTCGCAATTTACGTAATACTCCTCTGGAGTCCTCGTTGGACCTACGAAAAACATAGTATCTTCAAGGCCTAGCTGAGATACTCTTCTTAAAACAGAATGGTTAGGATGCTCTCCTACCACTAGTACTAGAAAGTTACTGACACTAGATTCTTTCAACTCTGCCGAGGCTTCGATCAAAGGCACTATGCCCTTCTTTTTGAGGTCATAAGATATGAAGAGAAAGGCTATATCATCGTCATTAATCCCCAATTGCTGTCGCATCGGACCTCTCAAGCGCTCTCGCGCGTTAGTATTGTATTTTTCGGTGTCGACGCCGTTATATGTCAGTTCTATCTCTTTCTCGCTTATGCCGTAAAATGAAGCCATATCTCTTCTAACCATTTGAGATATTGCTATGATTTTTGGTCTTGGGTTGAGTCTGAATGGCGCAGATTCTATCCAGTGCCTAACCTTGTCTTTGACAGAAAAGGCAATAAGCAAACGCTTTATCATACGTAGAATCATACTTCTTTCTGCATAAACCTTTCTGGCTGTGGAGAACCGATGTACCCCACCGTGGCTTTGATATACAGTCATATAAACTGTATTTCCAAAACCCAGAATGACATCGAAAGCCTGGCTCTTTACCATCTTCCTGTGTTTCAGGGCAAACAAAATAATCTTAGCCCAAGATGGCAAGAATCTTGGGATCTTTATTCTGTGGAAGAAAGCGGCATGTGGTTCACCATCCCAGCTTTGGCCGAAAAGATGTATTTCCCATCCATTTTCAATGAGCGTGGAAGCAAGTGAGACAGCATATGACTCTGCTCCACCTTTATACCTGCTAAAATTCTCAATTGCCAATGCGATTTTTTTCATTGTGCAGTAATAATTTATTTCTTATGAAGAGAGGGGCTGGTTTCCAAAACGATTCTCTATCTCCCTCAGCTTGACATATCGGACAAACAGAGCGTAAGCGGATGTAATCGCTATGATGAAGCCGGCAAGGCCATCTAAAAAACCTAGCTTAAGCACATAGACCTCCAGAAACTTGAATGCGGGACGGAGCACAAGCAGCCAGAGATGGTACCGCTTTCCTTTCTCATACATGTCTTGTGCCAGGAGGCTGGAAAAGCTGTTCACAGTTTGAAGCTGTCCGGAGATGGAGCCCTTATAGGGATAGTGCAAAAGGTCATGTTTTAGATCACCGACGCTCCCTTTTATCTCCACCCTTTCATGCACACGCCCTCCTGTCCAGCGACCACAGTCAGATCTGAAAAGGCGAAGCTGTCTGTCAGGATAGAAACCGCTGTGATTTATCCACCTCCCCTGGTAAAAAGACCGGCGAGGAATTCGGTACCCATCTTTGGCGTCGGGCCTACGAATCTCAGTTAAAATCTCCTCCCGCAGTTCAGCATTTATCTCTTCATCGGCATCCAAACTCAATACCCAGTCTCCACGGGCCTTTGAAAGGGCAAAGTTCTTTTGTTCCATATAACCAGGCCATGCCTGTTGATACACCTTATCTGTATATTCACTTGCAATCGCTACTGTTCCATCCTGACTCATGGAGTCAACAACTACTATCTCGTCTGCCCATGTTGAGCTCTCAAGACACCTTCTAATATTCTGTTCCTCGTTAAAACAAATAACGCAGATCGATATAGTCATAGAAGATATGATAGATTTTATATAGTAGGAGGTCTCACAATGAACTACTCTGGCCGATTTTCCGGTTCATGATACAGTATTCCTATACCAGCACAGTGTTGCTCGTAATCTTCAACTATTTCAATATGTCTGTAGTCTGATCTTATTTCAGACCAAAATCTGTCAACACCACATTCATCAAGTATATCATGAAATGCTATGAGCCCCGATTTCCTTACAAAGGGGGAATATAATTGGAAATCTTTCTTCACGCCCTCATAAGAATGATCGGCGTCAATAAATAGAAAATCAATTTGTTTACCGCCCAGAATTCTCTGAACCCTTTCTTGGCATGCAGATGATTGAGAGTTTTCCCTCAAGAAATGAATGCGCTGTGTCTCAAAGAAAGCTGAGTGAAAGAAACGGTTGAGGGATCTTCTGTATGTTCTGGGCAAATCTATGCTGATTATTAAGCCATCTTGCTGGATGGCCTTAGACCAGAGGTAAAGCGTTCCGCCCCTATCAGTGCCTATTTCACATATGACTTTTGGATTCAACTTTTTCACAATATTAGAAACCTCGGTAATCTCAGATTCGATTTGGATAGGTGCGATTGTGTGATAAAGACCTATTCCGGCAAAACGCTTTACTACTTCCCAAGGTTCTTCGCAGGCCAGCTCTAACTGGTGAAGCCGTTTCTTTGAGAGCCGTCTTACGAGTGGTCCTATACTCAAAAACTCATAGTATACTTCGCCTATTGCCTCTTGATACATTTTATATGACTTTGGGAATCTCCTTCTAAGTAATTTACCCATTTTGATCCAAGAGATCATTGGTTATCTTGATGTTTACCCCGGCAATCGATTATTGAGAAAAAAGGAAGCGTGGACCGAAGCTGGATAGTAATCCACAGCAAATCCTGCACGCTGCTAGGATGCCCCATAATAGAAATAAAGTCAAGAAACCTGACTGAGAGCCAGGGTAACGTCAAAGTGCTGGGTATGGGTGTCTTTTTTTTGGTTATGCCCTATAACATGGCACCTTACTGGGTCGTTTCAAAATGGTTTATTGCGCCATAAGCCCTAGAATCATAGGCTCCATCTATATAAACCATTTTGAAACTCCCACTCATCTGAACTATGTGGGGCATAATCCAAAAAAAAGACACCCATACCCTGCAAGAACCTTAAAAATCAATAGGTTAGGTTTCACTATGATGTGACCCTGACTGAGAGCTTGTATCAAAGCTCAAAATAGAGTTTTGCGGTTGCGTTTGAGAATTTCGGCAGGCCCTCGTTTTCACTTTATCCAACAGTGAGTATGTGTTATATGCTTCTATGTTCCGATAGATTGTTGATGTGGAATTGTTTTAAGGGTTTATGCAGTTACGGTGGGCACATCCGCTGAGGATAGTGGACCATTTGATAGGACTGCAGAATAGTGGAACCTGGCTATGGAAAACATTGATGGGGAGTATCTTACTAAGGGAATTGATAATTTCAGCAGATCAAGGATACTGGTTGTTGGCGATATTATATTAGATCAATTTATCTGGGGAAAGGTTTCAAGGATTTCCCCTGAGGCGCCGGTACCTGTGGTTGGGGTTGAACATGAGACCACGATGCTCGGAGGCGCTGCCAATGTTGTAAATAACATTGTTGCTTCAGGTGGAAATGTTCTCTTATGCGGCGTTGTGGGCGATGATTCTAGAGGAAGAAAGATTATCGCAGAGTTAGAGGAATTAGGTGTTAATGTTAATGGAATTATTATGGAGCGTGGCAGACCTACAACTGTCAAGACAAGAATTATTGCTCATGCCCAACAGGTTGTGAGGTACGACCGGGAGAAAACGAGTTTGGTGAAACCAGAGACAACTAATCATATCCTTGATTTCATTCATAAAACAAAGAAGGATCTCTCTGGCATTATTGTGTCAGATTATGGAAAGGGTGTCGTGTCTTCCCAGCTTATGGATGGCCTCAGAAGCGTGATTTCAGAGTATAATCTCCCTGTGACAGTAGATCCCAACGTGAAGAATTTCCCCCTGTATAAAGAGGTAACGATCATCACACCCAACCATAATGAGGCAGCAGTAATAGCAGGCAGGGAGATAGAAGACGAGGAGGGCTTGCTAGAAACCGGAAAAAACCTACTCAGTAACGAAAACTGCAGGGCACTGTTGATAACGAGAGGAGCTGATGGGATGACCCTCTTTGAGGAAGATGGCAGCATAACACATATAAAGTCAGTGGCCAGAAAGGTATATGACGTGACTGGTGCCGGAGATACAGTCATCGCGATGCTTACCCTCGGCATTACTGCAGGGTTGGATTTTAGAACCTCCGCCTATCTCTCTAATCTGGCGGCAGGCTTAGTGGTTGGCGAGATAGGCACATCTACGGTCAGGTTAAATGATCTCAAGGAGTTAGTTGGTTCTCATCTTGACACCAGTAAGCAGCAGCGAGGAGGTAAGCAGAAAGAGTTGACGAGAAACAAGTGACCAGTAACTAGTCATGAGCATTCCGAAAGAATCACCAAAGGTGAAGTTGGTCAGCAGTCTGTTTTCGACAGAAGATGACCTGATAAGAAACGTCATAAAACAGATTGAGGGCCATCTCGGGTCTGTTGACTGGGTGAGCGAGAAATTGGTGTTTGACAGGACAGAATACTATGCAAAAGAGATGGGGTGGCCTCTATTTCGGCGATTCATATCTTTTTCGAAACTGATCTCTCCAGACTCCCTTGTAGATGTAAAACTATTAACCAATGCCATTGAAAATGGACATTTAGTAACAAAAAAGAGAAGGATTAACATTGATCCGGGCTATATATCTTTAGAACGGCTAGTGCTTGCTACTGGCAAAAACTACACCCACAGGATCTACTTAGACAAGGGGATATATGCAGACCTCACCCTGGTTTTTCATGCTGGCACCTTCATACCTCTTATATGGACATACCCTGATTATGCAGATGAGAAGGTTATCCGGTATTTTAATACGGTGAGGATTGGGTATTTGCACCATTTAAGAGAAGAGGAAAAAGATAACCATGCTTAGGAGTATGACTGCGTATGGCAGAGCAGAGTCCGTGAAAGGAAACATCGCATTTGTCGTAGAAATGAAGTCCGTAAACGGTCGATATCGAGAAATTATTCTGAGACTCCCACAGGTTCTTCAACCACTGGAGGATAGGATCAAGCCCATGATCTCTTCCACCTTAAAAAGAGGCAGGATAGAGATATCCATTCAGATGAAAGACAATAGCGGTAGTAATTTTGAGCTCGAGCTTAACAAGCCGTTGGTTAAGGCCTACATTACTGTTTTCAACGAGCTCAACAGGGAACTCGGTTGTGATCAACCTATAGATCTCTCTGTTTTCTCTCAACTGAAAGACACTATTATTATGAAACAAGAGAATGTGGATATTGAGAAAATGTGGCCTGATTTAAGAGAGGTTATAGATAAGGCCTTGCACTCGTTAGATGCCATGAGGCTAAATGAAGGAAAGGTTATAGAGAAAGATTTCCTAAAGAGACTAAAGAACATTAAACACTATATCAATGAGATAAGCGATCAAAGTAAAGTAACAATTGAAGATTATAGAGATAAATTAATAGAGAAGATCCTGAAATTAGTGAAGGATCTTGAAGTAACGGAAGATCGATTGGTTCAAGAAGTAGCGTTTATGGCAGAACGGTCTGATATTACTGAGGAACTGGTTCGGACACGAAGCCACCTGGAGCAGTTTAGAAATTACATGAATGAGGATGATGTTATAGGAAGGAGACTGGAGTTTCTCCTGCAGGAGATAAATCGAGAGGTGAATACTATTGGATCTAAGGCTGCAGACTCCTTTATTTCGCAGCGGACAGTTGAGATAAAGGCTGAGTTGGAAAAGTTGAGGGAGCAGATTCAAAACGTAGAGTAGGCACTTTAGCTCACTTAAATATGGGAGAGAAGCGTTATGGACCCAAGTTTACTCAATATCGGCTTTGGGAACTTCCTTGTATCAAACAGAGTTGTAGCCATTATATCGCCATCTTCGGCACCTGTTAGACGGCTTCGGGAAGAGGCCAAAGATGACAAGAGGCTTGTTGATGCGACGCAGGGGAGAAGAACAAGATCAGTGATAATAACTGATAGTAATCACGTCATTCTGTCTGCAGTACAATCTGAAACAATAGCCCAGAGATTTTCTCCAAACGGAACATTACGGAGAGAGGACTTAATATAGCATAGGCTCATGAGATTACTGTTATGAAGGTGCTATTGCCTAAAAAAGGAAAACTTTTTGTAATCACCGCGCCCTCGGGAACCGGAAAGACAACAATAATAGATATCATAAGGAAAAAGGTAGAGGAAATTGGTTATTCAATTTCTCATACTACGCGACCGCCCCGCAGAGGGGAAGTTAACGGAGTGCATTTTTGCTTTGTTGCCAGGGAAGATTTTGAAAAGATGATCGAGGCTCATGAATTTGTTGAGTGGGCTATTGTCTATGATCACCTCTATGGGACCCCTGTGTCAAGCGTAGACAGCACATTATCGTCTGGCAAAGACCTCCTGTTGGATCTCGATATCCAGGGAGCTCAAGAAATAAAAAAACAGTTTCCAGAAGCAACATTGATTTTCATTCTCCCGCCTTCATTAGAGATTCTTCATGAGAGACTAAAGAGGAGATCAGCACAAGACGACACAAATATAGCCTTACGCATGGAAAAGGCTGTAGAGGGAATAAAAAAATGTAGAGATTACGATTTCCTCATTATAAACGATGATCTCAATCAAGCGGCAAGAGAAGTAGAGGCAATTATTGTTGCCCAAAGGGCCCGGACTGAGGGACGTTTTCCGCTCGTTCAAGAGATTTTTCACGTATAAACACCACCTATAACTATTACTTCACATAACTGCCTCATTATGTGCATCGGAATTTCTACAACTGATTGAATTTACAAGTTTAATGAGTCATCCGATCAACGCTACGCACATGAAATGATGGCCTGCCCTGGCGCGACACCGCTGGAGTGCACTGTTGTCCTGATAGTGCTTCGTAAGTAAGCTCTTTTTACTCATGCTTTGCATGCCACGTCTGGGCCAGGGAGTATTGGAATTATTCCACTATTTTCCCCGCTGTTTCAGCGGGGATGGAGCGAAGCAGGGGTAACTTATCCTTGTATTGAGCAATGCCCCAGATTATATCTGGCATAAACACCGTAAGGGAAAACCTTAAAGAAGATAAGGGTATAGTCGAGCTGTTTATTGCCAAAGGAAGGAAAATCGAACGGTTGAAGGAAATACTCGATCTGGCCCGAGAGAAGAGCGTATCAATCAAATTCAAAGATAAGACCTATTTGGATAGACTCGCATCTGGCTCCCCACACCAAGGCATAATCGGCATTTTAGGCACCTACGGTTATTTCCATCTAGAGGATCTGATTAGGATCTCCCGTGAAAGAAAGGATGGGGGGCTTCTCTTGGCTGCTGATCACATTACTGACACCGGCAATCTTGGCTCTCTCATAAGGACCGCTGAATTTTTTGGGGTTCACGGTCTTATTTTGCCAAAGGACAGGTCTGCCTCTATAACAAGTGCAGTTCACAAATCATCGGCAGGCGGATCGGCCTATCTGCCTGTAGCCAGGGTGGTCAATATAGCCAGAACTCTGAAGGATTTAGGGAATGAAGGTTTCTGGATAGTTGGTGCTGCAGGAGAAAGCACAACACATATCTATGAGTTTGACTGGAGGAGAGATCTCGTTTTGGTGTTGGGGAGTGAGGACAAAGGGGTAAGTAGGATAGTCAGGGATAAGTGCCACCATTTGGTGTGCATACCGAGATTTGGCCACCTCGATTCACTTAATGTCTCTGTCGCAGCGGGAATTATCCTCTCTGAAATTGTGAGACAAAGAGGGGCTATTCTATCAGAGGGAAGTCTTTGAGAGCGCCGCATCTAATAAGGGCACGTACTACTTCACACACAGGTAATCCAACCACATTGGTGTAAGAGCCATTGATCCGCTCTATCATAAAAGAGCCAATCCCCTGTATTGCATAAGCACCAGCCTTACCAAAGGGTTCACCTGTTTTTATGTACCCCTCGATTTCAAACTCACTTAGTTCCTTTACCTTTACTTTTGTCATAATTGCCTCGAGATGTACTTTCTTGCCTCCGGGATCAATAACGCAAAATCCGGTAATCACCCTGTGGGTTCTTCCGCTCAAATGAAGAAGCATCGTGTGACACTCGTGAGCATCTTTTGGCTTACCAAAGACCTGCTTGTCTAGTGCTACGAGTGTATCGGCACCAAGTATCCACCGGTTTTTGTAGGCCCTCTGCACTGATTCAGCCTTACGTGTTGCCATCTGGCAGGCGAGGTCTGCTACCCTCATCTCCGTACAAACGGTTTCATCAGTCATACTTCCAACTGGCTTAAAAGGGATGCCAATCTGGGTCAAGATCGCTTTTCGTCTCGGTGAGATGGAGGCAAGGACAAGAGGGTTGTTTTTGCTAATATAGTGGTGGTTCATCATGTAGGTAAAGGGAGGTTAAACAATTGGGAGGCATTGTTGCTTGTCTTTTGAGCCACTTCCTCAAAAGGGATACCTCTTAATTCTGCTACTTTTTGTGCAGTATGGATAACGAAGCTTGGTTCATTTCTTTGACCCCTGTGCGGTAGAGGTGTAAGAAAAGGTGCGTCTGTCTCTAAGAGCATTTTACTTGAGGGAATTCTGGCAGCAACATCCTGCATCTGCCTGGCATTTTTCACGGTAATGGTACCTGGGATAGAGATATAGTAACCCATGCCTATAAATGTTTTTGCCAAGTTATAATCTCCAGAAAAACAGTGAATAACCCCCTTAGATCCATTCCTCTTGAATGAGGATAGTGTCTCAAGTACCTCCTCGTGGGCTTCTCGGTCATGAATCACTACAGGCAGATCAACCGAAAACGCAATGTCAAGTTGCTGTTGGAATAGTTCTCTTTGCTTTTTTCTTGATGAGAGATTGCGGTAGAAATCAAGGCCTATTTCACCGATAGCAACAATTTTTCCCCCTTTGCTAATAAGGCTATGTGCTTGAGATCATGAAAATCAGCCCTATCAGCATTATGGGGGTGAATCCCTGCACTTGCAAAAACAGACGGATACCTTTCGGTTAAGGCAACTGCCTTCATTGAGCTCTTTGTGTCTATACCTATGGTGATGATCTGTCTCACCCCAACTGATAAGGCCCGTTCAATCACCTGATCCCTATCCGAATCAAATTTTTTCATATCCAAGTGGGTGTGTGAATCAATCAGAATCACAATCTCAGGACCCTCACTAGTCTCCTTTTTGCAGTGCCCACCTTTTTCTATGCGATCAGGGCTATTTTTTCAAATGAAAAATAAGACTAAATAATTTGTAAAAAACTTACGATATATGCTAAAAGAGGATATTAGTATTATCTGGCCTAGAGGTTGAGTACCATGGCAGTTCCTAACAAAGACAGTACAAACAAAAAGATTAATAATATACAGGTCCTGCAAAAAGAGCTTGAATTCAGTAAGCACCTTAATTTTATCACGAACAAGATTCATTCTTCCAGCGACATTGATGACATATTGATCAATTTGCGGGAGAGCATTCTGGGTATCTTTTTTGCAGACCGCCTCACTATCTATGTAGTGGATGGCACAAGTAAGGAGATCGTATCAAGATTCAAGACAGGCACGGAGATAAACGAAATAAGGGTGGCAATCACCAATACAAGTATAGCAGGATATTGTGCCAGCTCCGGAAAAATGGCAAACATTGTAAACGCTTATGATAATAATGAATTGAACAGGATAAATCCTGAATTAACATTTGACCGTAGTTGGGATGAAAAAACGGGGTATAAAACAAAGCAGGTCTTAGTGGCACCCGTTAAATTCAAGAAATATCTCTTAGGGGTGATCCAGTTAGTCAACAAAGTCAATGGCAAATACTTTTCACTGGAAGACCAGAAAAATGTGACAGAGATAGCTCAGGTTTTAGGAATTGCCTTCTACAATCATAGAAAGCTACTGCAACGTGGCAGAGCAACAAAATTCGATCATCTTATCAGAAACAATATCATTACCCGTAAGAATCTGGAAGATGCAATGGCCATTGCAAGGACCAAAAAGGACAGTGCTGAAAGTATTCTCATGAATAGCTTCAATGTCACCAAAGACGACATAGGGAAGTCTTTAGGAGCCTTCTATAACACCGGCTTTATAGCGTTCGATGAAAAAATGGTCATCCCGGGGCAACTCCTCAAAGGTCTGAGGCCAAAGTATTTAAAGGATAATCTCTTTGTGCCCGTAAGAAAATCTGACTCAAAGATCGTGATAGCAATGGAAAACCCAGAGTATTTGCCTGGACAGGACGCGGTAAAACGGCTTCTCCCTGGCAAAGACTTTGAGTTCTGCGTAGCGCTAAGAGAAGATATCATTATGATGATTGACCACTTTTTTGATATCAAGAAGGAGAGCCTTTCAGGCGATTCAGGGAGTATCGAGGAGATCTTAGGTCAATTAGAGACCGCCGAGGATGAGGATGCAGAGTATGATGAGCAACTTGGGGGGGTTTCCGAGGAAGATGGTGCTATTGTCAGACTTGTGAGTAAGATGATCATCGATGCCTATAACAGGGGGGCCTCCGATATCCATATAGAGCCGAGGATGGGTAAGGCAGATTCGGTTATCAGGTTCAGGATTGATGGAGCGTGCCATGTATACCAGACTATTCCTTACACCTATAAGAGTGCAGTTTGTTCTCGGATAAAGATCATGTCTGATCTGGACATAGCCGAAAGAAGGCTGCCGCAGGACGGAAAGATAAAATTTAAGAAATATGGCCCCCTGGATATTGAATTGAGGGTGGCCTCAATACCTACTGCAGGGAGAAATGAAGATATTGTCATGAGGCTGCTGCCCACCGGTGAACCGATGGCGCTGGATCAGATGGGAATGAGCGAGAAAACGTACAATGCCTTTATCGACGTTATAACGCGGCCTTACGGAGTTGTCCTTTGTGTTGGTCCAACCGGTAGCGGGAAAACCACAACACTCCATTCCGCCTTGCGGTATATCAACAAACCGGAGACAAAGATATGGACTGCTGAGGACCCGGTGGAAATCACACAGGAAGGCCTGCGACAGGTTCAGGTTCATCCAAAGATAGGACTCAATTTTGCAGCGGCAATGAGGGCATTCCTGAGGGCCGATCCGGATGTCATCATGGTCGGGGAAATGAGGGATCACGAAACCCTATCTACCGGAATCGAAGCCTCTCTCACCGGGCATCTGGTTTTCTCTACCCTTCACACCAACAGTGCACCTGAAACAATCACCCGCATGCTGGATATGGGAATGGATCCCTTTAATTTCGCCGATGCCGTTTTAGGCATCCTTGCCCAGAGGCTGGTGAGAGCCCTGTGTAAGGATTGCAAAGAGGAGTACCATCCGTCACGAGAGGAGTTCGACTCACTGGTCAGGGCATATGATGGTGATTTTGATGCCCTGAATATTTCCTACACTGATGATTTGGTCTTTTTCAGGGCCAAAGGTTGTTCAAATTGCCAAAATATCGGCTATAAGGGAAGAATGGGAATCCATGAACTGCTGGTTGGCACTCCCGAGATGAAGACCCTGATTCAAACCAAGGCCCCCATGGTGGAAATAAGAAACCAGGCCATAGCCGATGGCATGACAACCTTGATGCAAGACGGGATCAGAAAGGTATTTCTTGGCCTAACCGATATGAAGCAAGTGAGGAGGGTCTGCATGTAGGATTTCGGTTTACGGGAAGTTTCCCGGATGCATCAAACCAGCTGTTTCCTCGATTCCCAACATGATATTCATATTCTGCAAGGCGTTACCTGCCTGACCTTTAACCAAATTATCAATGACGCTAATAACGATCAGTTTCTCGGTTCTTGGATCGATATTCAGCGAGATATTGCAGAAGTTGCTGCCCCTCACATCGGTGGTGCTTAGTGTCTCTCCGTGGCTATACACCCGGATAAATGATTCTTTGCCATAAATGCTCATATAGGCATCTCTCAACCTCTCCAAACCTACCTGCGGGAGAAGATTCGTGTAAATAGTAGATATGATACCCCTGGTTAAAGGAACCACGTGAGGTGTGAAGGTAATTTTGGTCTCTTTACCTGTTAGCAAGGCAAATTCCCTTTCGATTTCATAGACGTGTTGATGACCCGTTACCTTATATGCATTCGCAGCCTCATGTCGGGCCGGGAAGTGAAAACTTGGTTTTGGCGTTTTTCCAGCCCCAGACACACCACTTTTTGCATCAATGATGATATCATCACTATCGATGAGGCGCAACTTGAGAGCAGGTGCAAGCCCAAGGATGCAGCTTGCCGCAAAACATCCTGGGTTTCCAACCAGATTTGAGTTGGCTATTTCTTTTCTATGTAACTCAGGCAGGCCATACGTAGAAGAGGGAAGAATATCCGGGTCAGCATGCTCCTCTGGTTTCCCTATTCGGGCAGCGTAGGATGCATAGCTCTCTTTGTCGCTAAACCGGAAGTCCCCACTGTAGTCAATCACCTTAGCACCCTGATTGAGCCACCTTCGGGCCTCTCTTTGGCCGACCCCATCAGGGGTGGCAAAAAAAACAAAGTCAAACTCACCCGCACAATCAGGGTCGGTGGGATCAAGGACCGGCAGATCACAGAATCCTTTTAGGTGAGGATAAATCTCACTGATGGGCTTGTTGATATCATGCTTTGCCATGAGCGCACCTATGGAAACCGAGGGATGGCTTATGAGGAGCTCAATCAAACCAACGCCACCATAGCCTGTTGCTCCAATGACTCCAACTCGTATGTCTTTCTTAACCATTTTCTAAAGGCTAAACCTAAACTTGATTATTTCCCCATCCTGAACGACATAAT
>Ga0209978_10000322_pt1 | contig 17326 bp, 14 predicted proteins | sample BentaG_FD_182805 | JGI IMG/M metagenome (GOLD analysis project Ga0209978, IMG submission 182805) | Deep subsurface microbial communities from South Atlantic Ocean to uncover new lineages of life (NeLLi) - Benguela_00093 metaG (SPAdes)... | ecosystem: Environmental > Aquatic > Marine > Oceanic >... | reverse complement strand
TGGTAGTGGAAAGACATCGCTGGCAAGTCTCATTATTCGTTACCTAATGAAGAAAGACAAAGGTCCAATTCTGGCGGTTGATGCTGACCCTAATGCCAACTTGGGGAGAAGGCGAAAGCCATTACCCCGGTACCTGGAGGGGCTAGACCTATGACTGTAACTATGCTTATACTAAACACAGTAAGGGCGGCGAAACTAGCTGCTAGCTTAGGCTAGGAGGAGGAAAGAATGGAATATAAGGCTGAGGAAAAGAGCGCCCCTGGCAGAGAGAAGGTAGAAGTATTAGGGGCAACATTTGAGGAGGGTAAGCCCGAGGGCGAGGAACTGGGAAGGTGGAGGCAGAAACTGGTGAGCAGACAGGAAAAGCTCAAATATCTGCAAACTGGTGAGAGATATTGGTATGGGAAAGACTGGTTTGGCAGTGAAAAGAGGAAGAATCCGGCTTAATTTTTTTGGGGAAACAATTCCTATCTGATTAGCTTTGAATTGTTTTTGTAGTTATGTAAAGGAGGGGGGAATGGTATTTGAAATTCCTAAAACATCATATACCGGCAAAGTTAGAGAGATAAAAGTAGGTAAAGGGGATAAGAGTGTAACCGTTGGCGGGGAGACAGCTTATCCCTTTTACCTTTTTGAAGGCGAAATGCCTCACTTACCTAAGATAGCTATGGAGGTTTGGGACTCGCCACCTGCGGAGTGGGCTGAAGCTGCTCTAGAGCCTTTTCTTGGTGTAACTGATGACCCTGTTGCCTGGGCAAAGAAATGTATCAATGATTATGGCGCTGAGATGATTGCCCTGCAACTGGTGAGTACCGACCCTAATGGGCTTGACCGGGGGGCTGATGAGGCGGCTGAGGTTGTCAAGAAGGTAGCTGATGCTATTGATGTTCCCCTAATCGTTTGGGGCACAGCTAACCATGAAAAAGATACTGAGGTTCTAAGGAGGGTATGCGAGCTCTGCCAGGGGAAGAATCTGATTATCGGACCAACGGAGGAGGGAGACCATAAAAAGATTGGCGCCTCAGCTATTGGTTATCACCATACACTAATTGCGTCAACTCCTATAGATATAAACCTGGCTAAGCAGCTTAATATTCTATTAGGTAACCTTGGAGTTCCCGATGAACAAATTATGATAGACCCTACGGTCAGCGGTATAGGCTATGGTATTGAATATTGTTTCTCAGTAATGGAGAGGATGAGGATGGCAGGATTAACTCAGCAGGATGAAAAACTTCAGTTCCCAATTGTTTGCAATATAGCTAAGGAGGTGTGGAAGATCAAGGAAGTGCATATGGCAAATGATGAGCTCAATATGGGAAATGCCAAGAAGAGGGGGATTTTAATAGAAGCAATATCAGCTATGGTATTGCTACTGGCAGGGGGTGATGTGTTGATCATGAGGCACCCAGAGGCGATAAAGTTAGTTAGAGACATGGTGGCTGAACTGACAGCTTCCTGAGTAATTAAGGATGGAGGGAATGTAGATGGTAAAAGAGGCAAACACCAAGAGCTTTGACGAAGCTAGTATCAAGATGATAGAGAAAGCGGCTAGCGATGGGGTTAATACTGCTTTTGATAGGGCTGAGGCAATGAAGCCTTGCCCCATAGGAGCAGTAGGTAGTTGCTGTAAGCATTGCGGAATGGGGCCGTGCCGGGTGCCTCTGCCTAGGGGAAAAACAGAAACACCGGAGGAGAAACAAAAGAGGAGGGGCATCTGTGGCGCTACTGCCGAGACCATCGCTGCTCGTAATTTTATTCGGATGATAGCCGGAGGGGCAGCTGCTCATTCTGACCATGGTCGGGGGGTAGCTGAGCTCTTCCTGGCAGTAGCCAAGGGAGAGGCCCCAGGCTATGAGATTAAGGATGAGCAGAAACTGCTGCAATTGGCTCTGGATTGGGGCGTTGAAATTGGAGACCGCAGTAACAATGAAATAGCCATTGATATTGGTGAAATGGCTCTGGCTGAGTTTGGGAGGCAGGAGGGGGAACTTATAACCTTAAGAAAGGCACCGTTAAAGCGCCAAGAATTATGGCGACGGGAGGAGGCTGCCCCTCGGGGTATAGATAGAGAAATTGTGGAGATAATGCACCGAACCCATATCGGGGTTGACCAAGACTACAAGAACCTCCTTCGCCAGGGGGTCAGGACATCCATAGCCGATGGCTGGGGTGGTAGTATGATTGCTACCGAGCTCCAGGACATCCTCTTCGGCACTCCAGTACCAATCCTGGGCAGGATAAACTTGGGGGTACTTAAGCGAGATGAGGTAAACATCATTATTCATGGTCACGAACCGCTACTCTCCGAGATGATTGTGGTCGCTGCTCAAGACCCAAAAATGTTAGAGCTGGCTAAGTCTAAGGGGGCTAACGGAATAAACCTGGCCGGTATGTGTTGCACCGCCAACGAGATATTGATGCGCCATGGCATACCTTTAGCTGGGAATTTCTTGCAACAGGAGCTGGCTCTGGTTACCGGGGCTGTGGATGCTATGGTGGTAGATGTTCAGTGTATTATGCAATCCTTACCCGATATTGCCCAATGCTACCATACCAAAATTATCACCACCTCACCCAAGGCTAAGATTCCTGGTGCTATCCATATCCAGTTTGATGAGCACAATGCTATGGAGTCGGCCAGGGCTATAGTCAGGACTGCCATTGAGAATTTCCCCAATAGGGGGAACAATATTAATATCCCCGAGGAGCAAACTGACCTGGTGGCTGGATTCAGCCATGAAACCATTAACTACCTGCTGGGTGGCATCTTTCGGGCTTCCTACCGACCATTAAATGACAACATCATCAATGGCAGGATTAGAGGGGTAGCCGGTGTTGTCGGCTGCAATAATCCTCGGGTTAAGCATGATGATGTTCACCTCACTATAGTTAAGGAACTTATAAAGAACGATGTATTAGTCCTTCAAACTGGTTGCAGTGCTATGGCTTGTGCCAAAGCCGGGTTGATGACCCCAGAGGCGGCAGCCAAATATGCCGGTGAGGGGCTGGCTTCAGTGTGTGAAGCAGTAGGTATCCCGCCGGTATTGCACCTGGGTTCCTGTGTGGATAACAGCCGAATCCTGATAGCAGCTACTGCCATGGTAAAAGATGGCGGTTTAGGCGATGACATCAGCGACCTGCCAGTAGCTGGGGCTGCTCCTGAGTGGATGAGCGAGAAGGCAATTTCCATCGGTCAATATTTTGTTGGTTCAGGGGTATTCACTGTATTTGGTGTTACCTGGCCGACTGTGGGGAGTGATGAGGTGACCGAATTCTTGTTTAAAGATTTTGAAGATATCTATGGTGGAATGTGGGCTTTTGAGCCGGACCCGATTAAGGCAGCCCACCTCATGATTGACCACATTGATAAGAAACGTAAAGCCCTAGGCATTGACAAGGCTAGAGAGAGGGTACTCTACGATATGGCTATGAGACGGGAGCTGGAAGCAGTTTAAGGGTTGAGACTAAAAAGTGGGGAGGTGTCTAAGATATGTCTAAAATAATTGCATCAGCAGCTATCAGGGGGGCTTACAAAATTATTGGCCGAGCTGAGAAGAAGTGGCAGGAGGCAATGGATAGATGGGGACCAAACGAACCGGTAGGTTTTCCCAACACTGCCTATTACCTGCCAGTAATCTACGGGATATTGGGAATCCCGGTCGAGAAACTGGGCGATATGGAGCAGGTAGTGAAAAGGTGTAAATCCCTGCTGCCACCACTGGTAAGGGAGCAATGCCCCCTGCCCTATCTAGCGCCAGCCCTAGATGCCGGGATGGCAACCTTCTTTGCTGATGAGATTATTGAAGCTATAAGGTATCTGGAAGAGCCTAATTTTTATACCAAGCAGGAAGACCCCACTGATGATAATATCTGGCTAGGTGCCGCCGATGATGTAATCCTGAGAAAGAGAGGGGTTGAGTTTGTTGATGGCACTGCCCCTGGCTTTGCTGCTATCCTCGGCGCAGCACCGACCAATGAAATAGCGGTAAAAATCGTCCACGAACTCCAGCAGAAGAACCTTTATGTCTTTATGTGTGCTGAGCATAATGGGAATAGGTTTGCCGAGCAGCTTGTTGAGGCCGGGGTGCAGATTGGATGGCCAGTTCGCCTAGTCTCCTTTGGTCCTGATGTTACCGCCGCTGTATTTGCCACTGGTTTTGCCATCAGGGTAGGCTTTACCTTCGGTGGCATTGGACCGGGTGAATTCAGGAAACACCTTATCTACAACAAAGACCGCACCTTTGCCTTCGCTATGCCGCTGGGTTATGTTACTGATGAGTGGTATGCCCAGGCCCTGGGCTGTGTCAACTTTGGCTTCCCAACTATTGCCGATACCCCGATACCCGAGATTCTGCCTACCGGGGTCTGCACCTATGAGCATGTTGTCTCCAATGTTCCCCACGACAAGATAGTAGCCAAGGCAATAGAGGTAAGAGGGCTGAAGGTTACCGTGGCTGAGGTACCAATCCCGGCAGCCTTTGGTCCTGCCTTTGAGGGCGAGAGAATTCGCAAGGGGGAGTTTTATCTGGAGTGCGGCGGCAACAGAACACCCATGGTTGAGTGGTGCACCTCTAAGCGAATGGACGAGGTAGAAGATGGAAAGATTGAAGTGGTTGGTCCTGACATAGACGACCTACCTGAGAGCGGTACCTTGCCCCTAGCCATAGTTATTGAGGTTGCCGGCAGGGAGATGGAGGAGGACTATGAACCTATCCTGGAGCGCCAGATTCACCACTTGATAAACTATGCTCAAGGAGTGTGGCACCAAGGGCAGCGAGATATTGCCTGGTTACGAATTAGCAATGCGGCCAAGGAAAAGGGCTTCAAGCTTTACCATATCGGTGCTCTACTGCATGCCAAGCTGCACCAGGATTTTGGTGGGATTTTTGATAAAATGCAGGTGAAAATCTATACCGAGGAGGACAAAGTAAAGGAGATAGTAGAGAAAGCAAGAGCGGTATATGGGGCTAGAGATGCCCGAATTGAAGGTATGACCGACGAAACTACTGACATATACTACTCATGCACCCTGTGTCAGTCCTTCGCCCCCAGCCATGTTTGTGTCATTAGTCCGGAGAGGACTGGGCTTTGTGGCTCCTATAACTGGATGGACTGTAAAGCAGCTTATGAGATTAGTCCTACCGGACCTAACCAACCAGTAGAGAAGGGGGAAACCATTGATGCCAAGCTGGGACAGTGGAAAGGGGTAAATGAATTTGTTTATAAGACTTCCCGCCAGAAGATAGACCACTATAACTTCTACAGCATAGTCAATGACCCAATGACTACCTGCGGTTGTTGCGAGTGTATTGCTGCTGTCCTCCCCCTGTGTAACGGGGTAATGACGGTAAACCGTGAATATACGGGAGAGACCCCCTGCGGGATGAAGTTTACTACGCTAGCCGGGACTATTGGCGGTGGTTTGAGCACCCCGGGTTTCGTTGGTCATGGCAAGTATAATACCTGCCAGAGGAAATTCATTTTGAGTGATGGTGGCTTATTAAGAGTGGTCTGGATGCCCAAGATGCTAAAGGAGGAGATTGCTGAGCGGTTTAAAGCTAGAGCTGAGGAGATTGGTGTGCCTAACCTTCTTGATATGATTGCCGATGAGACAGTTGGCATTACCGAGGAGGAGATTCTTCCCTTCCTGCAAGAGAAGGGGCACCCAGCCCTTACTATGGATCCAATACTAGGCTAGGAAAGGAGTTGTAGGAATGCCACTCACCGGGATAGAGATATTTAAACTATTACCCAAGACAAATTGTAAAGAATGTGGGGTGCCTACATGCCTTGCTTTTGCCATGAATCTAGCTGCGGGGAAGGCAGAATTAAGTGCCTGCCCCTATGTTTCTGAAGAGGCAAGGGTTAAGTTGGAGGAGGCGTCAGCGCCCCCCATTAAACCGGTTACCATCGGGGTTGGCGATAGGGCACTAAAGGTTGGTGGCGAGACAGTTATGTTCCGCCATGAAAAGAGGTTTGAGAACCCCCCTGGTTTTGCTATCCTCATTAAGGATACTATGGAGGAGTCTGAGGTCGATGCCAGGTTAGAGAGGTTCAAGCTCCAATATGAGAGGGTAGGACTTAATCTTCGTCCTGAGCTGGTAGCAGTAAGGGGCGATTCAGGGGATGCGAAAAAACTTGAAGCTGTAGTTAGTAAAGTAAAGCAAAATAGTGAGTGCGGCATTATCCTGATGAGCACTAACCCTGATGTCCTGGCGGCTGGCTTGAAGGTCTGCGCTGACCGGAAACCACTGCTCTACGCTGCCACCGAAGACAATCTGGAGCGTCTGACCGATTTGGCTAAAGAGAGTTCATGCCCGGTAGTAGCGAAAGCCTCCAACCTGGAGGAACTTATTCAACTGACTACTAAATTAACCGAGGCCGGGGTAAATGATATCATCCTTGATGCCGGGTCAAGAACCCTCCGCCGGGCATATGAGGACCAAATATGGATCAGGAGCGCTGCCTTAAATAAAAAGTTTCGCCCCTTAGGCTTTCCCACTATTGTTCTCCCCTGTGAGATGACGGATAACCCGATGAAGGAGGCAGTAATTGCCTCCATTTTTGTGGCTAAATATGGCAGTATTATCGTTCTCTCTGATTTTCAAGGGGAAAGTCTGTTTCCTCTACTTGTAGAAAGGATGAATATCTATACTGATCCGCAGCGACCGTTGGCGACCACCGAGGGAATCTATGAGATCGGTGGTCCTGACGAAAACTCCCCGGTGCTTCTTACCACCAACTTTTCGCTTACCTACTTTCTTGTCTCCGGTGAAATAGAAACTAGTAGAATTCCTAGCTATCTTTTAGTTATGGATACCGAGGGGCTTTCGGTTATGACCGCCTGGGCAGCGGGCAAATTTGTCGCCGATGCTATTGCCCCCTTTGTTAAGAAGTGCGGCATCATGGATAAGGTTAAACACCACAAGTTGATAATCCCGGGGTACGCTGCTGTTGAGAGTGGCGGTTTGGAAGAAGAACTACCCGGCTGGGAGGTTCTGGTTGGTCCCAGGGATGGAGCTCACATCCCCGCCTATCTTAAGGCGTGGAAGCCATAAGGAGGAGAGCAATGGTCCTTATTGGGGAAAGCATAAATGTTATGTCGAAAACTATCGGACCGGCACTGAAGGAGCGGAATCCCAAACCTATTCAGGAACTGGCTAAGGCTGAGGTTGAGGTTGGCATGGATTATCTTGACATCAACATTGGTCCGGCTCGAAAGGCAGGGGATGAGCTGATGGAGTGGGTGGTTAAGACAGTGCAGGAGGTTACTGATAAGCCGTTATCACTGGATACAACAAATCCGGTGGCTTTGGAGGCTGGCTTAAAGGTGCACAAGGGCAGGGCATTGATTAATTCTATCTCCCTGGCCAGGATGGATGAGGAACTACCCCTAGCCAAAAAATACGATGCTTACATGATTGGACTTTTGTGGGGAAGGGAGGGAATGCCTAGAGATGCTAACGAAAGAGGAATGATAGCTGCTGAACTCATGTATAAAGCCGATGAAATGGGTATCCCTAATGAGGATATCTGGTTTGACCCTATTGTTACCCCGGCGGTCAATGTAGATACAAATCAGGTGAAACCTTGCCTAGAGTTTATGAGCATGCTCCAAGATATTGCCCCCGAATGTAAATCTACAGTGGGCTTGTCAAATATCTCCAACGGCACCCCTACCCACCTCAGACCTTATCTTAATCGGACCTATCTGATAATGCTTATGAAGTACGGGCTATATTCAGCCATAGTTGATGCCTTTGACTCTGAGTTGATAAAGATAGCTAGAGGTGAGATGCCGGAGATTGTTGACCTGGTATATCGAGTAATGGACGGTGAGAAACCCGACCTTGCCTCCTTAAGTCAAAAGGAGGTGGAATATGTTAAAACAGTCAGGGTTCTTACCGGTGAATCGCTCTACTCTCATTCTTGGCTCGAGATATAAGGCTGTGTCACGGTGAGCACATTATGGCGATGGGCTGGGAGAAAAAGGTGGCTGAGTTATTGGGTACCGCTGGATTGTAGAAGTTGGTTAGCCAAGAGATACAAGCCAATTTGGTTACCAGATGAAAGATAGAGGGGTGACATTGCCCAGTCAGAAAAATCATGAATATGGCTATGAGCTTGCTTATAAACTTGCTTGTGAGCAATTAGCCAAGATTAATGATATAGAGCAGTTATGCCTCAAGAGTGGTGCTCGATATCAGGTAATAGACTCCAAAAAAGTAATCATCATTGAGTATTTGAATCAATCGTATTTAATCACTCTTCCCGATATTGAGATTTCACTGTTGGATAGTGAGCAGGATGTTCCGCTCAAGGACAAGATTTTAATGCTTCACTATCTAACCCGGGCAAAAGGTACTCCTCTCGCCAATAGGCTGATTGCCTTTAAGGAGTTGTCAGAGGGGTCAAACTACTTCCCGACATTTTCCAAGAGAACGATAAAGCCTCTCTTAGGCCCCTTTGGCGCAGAGCCTGGTCGGCTAATAGGTGCTGCCGGGAAACTGGGCGGTCGTAAGGCTGATTATGGTGATGTAGCGGTAACTATTAATGCTTTTCGCCGGGTTCCTATAACTATAGTCTTGTGGCGGGGTGATGATGAGTTTGCTCCTGAGGGGAGCATACTATTCGATGCTTCCATTTCTGATTACTTGTCTACTTACGATATAGCTGAGCTTTGTGAAAGTATCGGCCGAAGGTTAATTAAACACTTACGGGAAATCTAAAATCCCTATCTTCTTATACCAAGAGGGAGTAGTCCGATGGAGCCTGACTGGGATAGATTGGCAACTAATGGAGGTTTCCTGGAAGCATTAGCTAGAAGGAAAAAGGACCTATCCCCAATTAGAGGAATACTCTAAAAAGCCACAAAATGCAAAATAAACAAAATTGGCAGGAGTGGGAGGACTCGAACCCCCGCCCTGCGGTTTTGGAGACCGCTGCTCTTCCAACTGAGCTACACTCCTTTAATAAATTATTTTATCACATTTATCCCAACTGTTACATAAGCTGTTTAGCAATTATTTCTTTAGAGAGGCAAAGCCCCTCTAAAACTTACCTATCTTTGTAGACAGAAGATGCACCGTGGCACCATTGGTACTAGCACGGCACATCTTCTGTTAGCCATTATTTAGCTTTAAGCTATCGGTAGCCCCATTCTTCCAATAGAGCTTCCATCTCAGCCGCCGACTGGTCAACAAACTCTTCGGCGGTTATATCTCCGGCGAGCAGCTTCTCATGGTTCTCCCTAATAACATCCCGCAACCCTGGAAATTCTCCGATTATGGGCTCCTGCACTACTAATTTTGCACAGGCCTCAGCATAGCCCTCAGGAATGTATCCTGCTTCTACCCCAGCCTCGGCGATACTCCACTTAGGTGGCACATGGACTGACTTGGATAGCTTATACAGGTGGATATCTTCCCTTACTGTCCAGTCAATGAATTTCCAGGCAGCTTCAGGGTGCTCACTGTCTTTAGGAATTCCCCAAGACCATGGACCGCCGGGGAACATAGCTCCCTGGGGAGACCTCATTATCGGTGTCGGTGGCAGAATGCACTTTGTCTCACCAATCTTGGCAACGTTCACTGGCTTGTTGAATTCAATCCAATACTCGCCCCAGAAGGTCATAGACATTGCCCCCATTCCTTTGAGCCACAGTTCTGATAGTTCTGCCATCTGGTAGTCAACCACGCTGAGTGGCATAACTTCATACTTGTGGATAAGGTCCTGGTCAAACTGGGCAATGGCAATAGCTGTGTCACGGTATTGGGGTTTAGCGAACTGAATATCGAAATTATCATCATAGTACGGTGGTATTATTCCAGCTCCGGCAAGCTGGTTTTCGAAGACACAGCCACCGTGGTCCCATTTTCCTGGCACCAAATAGCCCCACAGGTCAATATGGCCATCACCGTCAGTATCCCGGGTAAAGAACTGAGCGATATCAATCAGCTCGGCTTCAGTTTCTGGCGGTTTAAGTTCATAGCCATATTCGGCTTTAAAGGCTGTCTTCTCCTCAGGGTCTTCAAACAGCTCTGCCCGGTAGATGAGCCATCCGCAACTGGTTATAAGGGGAGATACCAGTATATCGCCATCGGACATTATGAATGGCAGATTGGAGTCTATCTGGTCTGCTTTCCAGGCTTCAACACTGCCATAGTCTTCAGCGATGAGGTCATTCAGGGGCATAAGGTAGGAGAAGAAAGCGGGGCACATTGTCTCTGAGCCGAGGACTACATCATAGGACCCGGTTGCCCCTGATAGTTCCAGCAATTGCTTCGCTTTAAGTTCGCTGAACGGAAATTCAGCCCTCCGGACATGAATCCCGGTCTCGGCTGTGAATTCGTCAATCTTATCCCATAGGGGCGCCGTGACTGGCCAGCCTTCCATGTTTACTATAGTAATAGTAACTCCCTCTTCTTCGGCTGGTGCACAAGCATTCCCGGCGAGCATCGTTGCCGCTAGCAGCAGAACCAGTAGACCCAGCGAGGCAACTCGGAACATCTTTCCCAAATACATGATTCCCTCCTTTTGTTTTCTCGGATTTCATCTGGATTTCGCTTATTCTCTATTCGGTTAATTTTCAGCTACTATCACCCCCTTTCATAATTAGGTTCAATTTTATCCGTGCTCACTCAAGCCATGGCTAAGCGAGCAACTTACCATTTTTGCCATAAAGCAATACGCCATCTTCGCTAAAGTGTATAGAGACTGCCTCATCCGGGGATACGGTTAGCGAAGGAGGGCTCTTGACAGTGATAGGAATGGTGCCACCTTTGCCAATATATAGATGAACCACTAAGCTATCGCCTAGAGGCTCTACAGTACCTACCTGGGCTTTGATTGAGCCGGGGGCTTCTTCCTGTGATATCACAATTGACTCGGGCCTAATTCCTAAAGTTATTTTTCTACCCGGGTAATCGCTGAGCACACCTGATAATCTCCCTTCAACCTGGTGGGAGAAGCCATTACCTCTAAGGTACCAGTTACCGCCTTCATTGGCGATGGAGCATTCAATCAGATTCATCGGTGGCGAACCGATAAAATCAGCTACCCAGGTGTTGGCTGGCCTCTGGTAAAGTTCTCTGGGCTGAGCTACCTGCTGTAACTTTCCTTCATTTATTACGGCTATTCTATGGCATAAAGCCATAGCCTCTACTTGGTCATGGGTTACATAGATAGTGGTGATACCTAATTGTTTATGTAAGGTTTTTAACTCAATACGCATGCTAGCCCTTAATTTAGCGTCCAGATTAGACAGGGGCTCATCCATTAAAAAGACTCTTGGCTTTCGCACCAGGCTTCTAGCTAATGCTACCCGTTGCTGCTGCCCACCGCTTAGCTCCCTGGGCTTACGGTTTAGCAGGTTTTCTATGCGTAGCAAGCGGGCTACCTCATCTACCCTAGATGAGCACTTCGGTTTCGGCACCTTGCGCATCCTGAGGGGGAAAGCAATATTGTTGTAGACCGACATGTGAGGGTAAAGGGAGTAATTCTGAAAAACCAGAGCTATATTTCGCTGGGAAGGGGATAATCTAGAAACAGGCTCGTCATCAAAATAGATCTCCCCAAGGGTAAGTTCCTCCAGGCCGGCAATAAGGCGCAGGGCGGTTGTCTTCCCACTTCCTGACGGTCCCAACAGGCCAAAGAATTCCCGTTCCTTTATTACCAGGTCCAGGTTCTCTACCGCCGTAACCTTACCGAAGTGCTTGCTTATTTTTTCCAGCCTAATTTTAGCCATATCTACTGATAAACTCCTATTTTACCATACCGAAGCTTAATCCGTAAACAAGGTACTTCCGAACCAGCAAATAGACGGTGACTGTAGGTATCATGGATACTAATCCCGCTGCTGAGACCAGTTGCCACTTGACTATATGCTCGGTTACATAGCCGGATAATTTTAGCGGCAGAGTCACAGCATCCACGTTGGTCAAGGTCAGGGCAAATATATACTCAATAATGTTGGTGTTAAAAATAAACATGGAACATACAGCCAAGCCGGGAAGGACCTGGGGTAATACTATCCTGAACATAGTTTGTATCGGCGAAGCCCCATCAACACGCGCTGCCTCTTCGGCTTGCTGGGGTATCACATCTAGAAAACCCCTCATTAGCCACACAGCAAGGGCAATGTTCCAGGGAAGATAGCTCATGGCCAGACCAAATTGGGTGTCTAACAAACCAAGGTTCCGTATAAGCAAGAACAAGGGAAACACGAGGGAAATCCAAGGAGCCATGTGGAAGACCAAGAACGCCAAATAGATCGTTTCCTTCCCTCTTAGCTTGAAGCGGGATATGCTATAAGCGGCGGGAACGGCGGCTAACATGCTGATAGATGTAGCCAGTAGCCCTATCAGCACGCTGTTCCTCATATGAAACCAGAGTGGGTCCTTAACTAAGACCTCATACCAGAACACACCGGTTGGGTGAGCCGGCAACTCAAAAAGCGCTGTTGGCAACTCACCTCTCGGTGATATCGAAGTAACAATCAGCCCGTAGAAAGGAAACAGGCTCCAAAGGCAAACAGCGACTATGCCAGCTACAAGTACCAGTCGATAACCCCGGCCTCGTTTCACTGCGTCCTCCTCATCAGGAAGCGAATTAGCCCAAGAGCTAGAAGAAAGGCTAGAATAAAGGCCACTGTGCTTACAGCAGCAGCAGTACCAAACCTGAATGTTGAGAACCCGATAAGATAACCAAAACTACTTAATACATGCGTCGCCCCGCCCGGTCCACCCTTGGTCATGATCCAAATGTAGTCAAAGGTTCGGAAGGTATCAACACTCTTGAGGGTGATGGCTACAAAAATGACTGGTTTCATTAACGGTAGGGTCAGGTTCCACCACCTTTTGAATGTGGAAGCACCATCCACTCTCGCCGCTTCAAACACATCTTGGGGTAGCGACTGTAGACCAGCCAGCAACACCAAGAACATCCAGGGTGTCCACGCCCAAATATCAGCAATCATTACGGCAAGCAAAGCAGTACTGGATTGAGCCAGCCAGGTTACTCTATCCAAACCAATAGTTGCCAGGAAATTGTTGATGAGTCCGAACTCGGTATTGTAAAGCATCCTCCAGGTAATAGCATCAGCGGCAGGCATAAGTAGCATTGGTAGCAGAATTACAGCCTGTATTGCTCCTCTGCCTGGGAATTTTTGGATAACCAGTTCGGCGAAGGCAAAGCCTATGATGAAATTAAAGGTGACCACAAAAGCGGTGTAAAATAAATTACGAGCCATGGACCACAGAAAATCGGGGTCACCGAAAAGTCGGATGTAATTTTTGAAGCCAGCAAAACTCTGCTCGCCCGATATAAGGTCATAATTGAAGAAACTAAGGTAAAAGCTATGACTCAGAGGATAGATGAAGAGAAAGATAACCAAGGCAAAGGCAGGTGTGAGCAGTATTAAAGCATACTTGTTGTCTTTTGATAGCATAACATCATATCACTGTGAATGCCGATAAGCTTTTCTCCTTCCCTAGCCGAATAACATAATTACTCTGGTACCCCTGGGGCGACTCGAACGCCCGACACGCGGTTTAGGAAACCGCTGCTCTATCCACCTGAGCTACAGGGGCACAAGTCCACCCTCCTTATTTAGCCTAAGCTTTGGTGGAGATAGGGGGATTCGAACCCCCAACCTCTGCGATGCGAACGCAGCGCTCTCCCTACTGAGCTATATCCCCAAACTATAATTTAAAATTATACCACAGATGAGATTATTTATTAAGGGTGGGAAGTAATAATAGTAATTATCTTGGTCAGCTAGACAGGGAGGCAAAAGTAAGGTAATATTTAACCAGTATTACATTTTACCAGAGCCAAATAGTAATAAGAGGTTTATAAAATGGATGAAAAAGAAAAGACAAGGGACTACGTTCTCAAAACAGTAAAGGATAGGGATGTCAGGTTAATAAGTCTATGGTTTACTGATATTTTAGGCTTTCTTAAAGGTATTGACATCAACCCCAGAGAGCTAGAAAGAGCACTAGCCGATGGGGTGGGATTTGATGGTTCCTCCATTGAAGGATTTGCCAGGATCGATGAGAGCGATATGCTGGTTATACCTGACCCGGCTACCTTTCAAATCTTACCCTGGAGCCAATCACAACATCCTGTAGCCAGAATGTTCTGCGATGTGCTGATGCCCGGTGGTCAGCCTTTTGAGGGTGACCCCCGATATGTGCTGAAGAGAAACCTCAAGAGAGCATCTGACCTGGGTTATACCTTCAAGGTGGGGCCAGAATTAGAATACTTCTATTTTCAGAATGCAGAGGGGACCCATATTTTGGACGACGGTGGCTATTTTGATTTGACACCCCCGGATATAGGTAGTGACCTGAGAATGGAGACCACGCTCGCCCTGGAAGAGATGGGTATTAATGTTGAATACACTCACCATGAGGCGGCTACCAGCCAGCATGAGATAGACCTACATTATGATGATGCCCTGACTATAGCAGATAATATCATGACCTGCCGATTGGTTATCAAAGAGGTAGCTCAAAAGCACGGTGTTTATGCCACCTTTATGCCTAAGCCTATCTTAGGCGTTAACGGTAGTGGCATGCATGTGCACCAGTCATTGTTTAAAGGCAGCAGGAATGCCTTCTTTGATGAGAATGACCCGTATTACTTATCAAAAGTAGCTAAACGCTATATTGCCGGCCTGCTAAAACATGCTCCCGAGATTAGCTCTGTGGTCAGCCAATGGCTTAATTCCTATAAGCGCCTGGTTCCTGGCTATGAGGCACCAGTGTATCTTTCCTGGGCGAGGAGAAACAGGTCAGATATGATTAGAGTTCCTGAGTATCAGGTGGGGAGGGAAGACTCTACTAGAATTGAGTTTAGGGTTCCTGACCCTGCCTGCAATCCTTATCTAGCTTTTAGTGTGATGCTAGCTGCCGGTCTGGATGGTATTGAGCAGGAGTATGAACTGGTTGACCCCGTTGAAGAAAATGTTTTTGAGATGAGCAGTGAGGAGAGGGAACGAAGGGGCATAGGCACTTTGCCCATGAACCTGTCTGCCGCCATAGGTTTAACCGAAAAGAGCCAGGTGGTAAGAAGAGCCCTTGGCGACCATGTTTTTGATAGCTTTATCAAAAATAAAAAGATTGAGTGGGATCAGTATCGCATTCAGGTAACTGAATACGAGCTAAAAAAATATTTGCCTATTCTCTAGTATTTTATATTGATTAGGGTAAGACAGGCTATGAATTTTGAGACTATTATCGGGCTGGAGGTGCATGCTCAGCTATTGACCAAGAGCAAGATGTTCTGTCGCTGTAGTGCTGATTATGCTGATGCCCCACCTAACACCTATGTCTGCCCGGTGTGCCTGGGGATGCCCGGTGTTCTGCCTACCATCAATCAGCAAGCGATGGAATATACTATAATGACAGCCCTGGCTCTAAATTGCACTGTCTCCGAGTATACCAAGTTTGACCGTAAGAACTACCCCTATCCTGACTTGATGAAGGGTTATCAGATTTCGCAGTCTGATGCCCCCATTGGGCATCATGGCTGGCTCACTATTGAGCTTGATGGTGAGAAAAAGAAGGTAGGCATAAGCAATGTGCACCTTGAGGAGGATGTAGCCAGACTAGTACACCGCATCTCTGCCGATGGAGAGACTTACAGCCTGGTGGATGTTAACCGGGCGGGGGTGCCGTTAATGGAGATTGTCAGTGAGCCTGACCTGCGCTCTGCGGAAGAAGCAAGGCAGTACCTGATAAAGTTGCGCAGCATACTTCAGTATCTGGGTGTATCTACGGCAAATATGGAGGAGGGAAGCTTCAGGTGTGATGCCAATATCAGTATTCACCCTGAGAATAGCTCGGATTCTATGGCTAAAGCCGAGGTCAAGAATATGAATAGCTTCAAGGCAGTCTACCAGGCTCTAGAGTATGAAGCTAAACGACAGAGGAAGGTAGCCGCCGAGGGCAGGAGACTTGTCCAGGAGACGAGGGGTTGGGTTGAAGAGAAGGGGGAAACGGTTTCACAACGAAGCAAAGAGTACGCCCACGATTACCGCTACTTCCCTGAGCCAGACCTCCCCCCACTGGTATTAAAACGGGAGTGGGTGGAGGAAATAAGGGCAAGACTACCCGAGTTCCCCGAGGCAAGACGCCACCGATTTATAGCTGAATATGGGCTATCACTCTATGATGCCAATTTGCTTACCAGCTCCAGGGCAATGGCTGACTACTTTGAAGCCTGCGCAGGCGTGAAAGGACATGCTACAGAGCTGCGCAAGAGTATTCGGGAGGTGGCTAAAGAGGTAAGTAACTGGCTTCTGGGTGAGACTAACCGTATAATGAATGCCAACAATGCCGATATAAACGAATTCAGAGAAAGAGTTGACCCTGAACAGCTTCGTGAATTAATAGTGTACTCCCATAATCTTATTAACACTGCTACTGCCAAGTCTGTGCTTGATGAAATGTTCAAAACTGGCAGGACAGCAATTGACATTATTACCCAGCGTGGGGTAAGCCAGATAAGTGATACTGAGGCGATTGAAGCGGAGGTTATTACAGCAATAAACAATAATCAGCCAGCAGTGGCCGATTACAAGGCAGGGAAGGAGCAAGCGTTCAAGTTTCTTGTCGGGCAGGTGATGAAGGCTACCAGGGGTCGCGCCAATCCAAAGCTGGTGAACAAATTATTGAGGAAAAAGCTAGGGGAAGAATAAGATGCAAACCTACTTAAGCATAGCTCAGATTGTGCTATCTATAGCCTTGATACTGGCTATTCTGCTTCAGGTTCGGGGTGGTGGGTTGGGGGGTATCTTTGGTCAGCCTGATACCGTCTTTCGCACTAAACGAGGCGTGGAAAAGACGCTATTCCAGCTTACCATTGTCTTAGTGGTTCTATTTATCGGTGTCTCCATATTGACTCTCAGGATTGGTTAATAGTTGGCGACTGCGGTAGAACTAGGGATAGTATGAATCCTATAATAACTCTCACCACTGATTTTGGCTTAACTGATGCCTATGTGGCGGCAATGAAGGGGGTAATACTCAGTATCAATCCTGAGGTGAAGATAATTGATATTTGTCATATTATTAGACCACAGGATGTCCCCCAGGCCGCCTTTATCTTAGGTACGGCATGTCCATTTTTCCCTCGGAAAACAATCCATGTAGTGGTGGTTGACCCCGGGGTGGGCACTGAGCGCAGAGCTATTATTCTGAGAACACCATCGGCTGACTTTGTTGCCCCAGACAATGGCGTCCTGAGCTATGTTATCCAGCAGTCTTTAACCAAGCTGGTAGAGGACAAGGCCAACTCACAATACGTGGAGCTAGGG
>Ga0209978_10000321_pt1 | contig 17327 bp, 11 predicted proteins | sample BentaG_FD_182805 | JGI IMG/M metagenome (GOLD analysis project Ga0209978, IMG submission 182805) | Deep subsurface microbial communities from South Atlantic Ocean to uncover new lineages of life (NeLLi) - Benguela_00093 metaG (SPAdes)... | ecosystem: Environmental > Aquatic > Marine > Oceanic >... | reverse complement strand
GACCTATACTGAAGTTGAGGGTGTAGAAGGGGAAGCAGGAGACTTTAAGGTAACCCTGATCAAGAAGCCCAGATACATTATAGAGGACAAATGCACGGGTTGTACTACCTGTGTAGAATACTGCCCGGTCGTGTACCCTGATCAATTTAATCAGGAAATATCGAAGAATAAAGCCGTCCATATATACTTCTCTCAAGCAATTCCCCTTGTTACTTATATAGATGAAAGCTGTCTTTACCTTAAAGACGGGAAATGTAACATTTGCGTAGGAGTCTGTAAGAATGACGCCATAGATTTCAATCAAACGACGGAGAAGGTAGAAGTAAATGTAGGGGCAATAGTTCTGTCTCCGGGCTATGAGGTATTTGACCCTAAGTTGAGGGGCGACTATGGCTACGGAAAGATGCAGAACGTGGTAACCAGTATGGACTTTGAACGGCTATTATGTGCCACCGGGCCATTCGAAGGTGAGATACTGCGTGCTTCCGACAAGAAGCATCCCCATAAAATAGCCTGGATTCAATGCGTTGGTTCCAGACGGGTTACCCCGGGCGATAACAGCTATTGTTCAGCCGTATGCTGCACCTATACCCAGAAACAGGTGATTTTGACAAAAGACCATGACGCTGAGGCCAAGGCTACGATATTTCATAACGATATTCGGTCCTATGGCAAGGATTTCGAACGATTCTACCAAAGAGCAGAGAACCTTCCCGGGGTTCGATTTATAAGAAGCTACGCATCAACAGTAAGAGAGATCCCGGAAAGCAAGAATGTAATTGTAAGATATGCTACTCCCGACGATGGAGTAAAAGAGGAAGAATTCGATATGGTGGTATTATCCGTTGGATTGAATCCTCCTGCTGATTATGAGGATCTGGCAGATAAGTTCGGAATCGAGCTCAATTCACACGGATTCTGTAAAACCAATCCTGTTAATCCTATTGAGACCTCTCGCCCGGGAATTTTTGTAAGCGGAGCCTTCCAGGGTCCTATAGATATCCCCGAGTCGGTTTTTAACGCCAGCGGGGCTGGCTCCCAATGTGGTGAACTCCTTTCTTACCGGCGAGGGAAGCTGTCCAAAGAAAGGGTATATCCACCGGAAAGGGATGTCTTGGAAGAGGAGCCAAGGATAGGAGTCTTTGTGTGTCATTGTGGGGCTAATATCGGAAGAGTGGTAGATGTTCCTTCCGTAGTTGACTATGCCTTAACCTTACCCAATGTTGTCTGCGCTCAGGAACAGCTATTTTCATGTGCTACTAATTCTGCCCAGGAAATAACAGACATGATAAAGGAAAAAGGGCTCAATCGAGTGGTTGTTGCTGCCTGCAGCCCCATAACCCTTGAACCGTTATTCCGGGACACCCTTCGGGAAGCGGGAATTAATCAATATTACTACGAAATGGCTAATATTAGGGAGCATAACTCCTGGGTCCACTCTAAAGAAAAGGAAGAAGCCACACAGAAGGCAAAGGATATAACCCGGATGTCGGTAGCCCGAGCTCTCCATTTGGAGCTCTTACAGGAAATTGATCTGCCCGTCAACAAAACGGCGTTAGTGGTTGGTGGAGGTATAGCCGGCATGACTTGTGCTCTCTCCATAGCCAGCCAGGGATTTGAGGTTTACCTGGTGGAAAAGGATACAGACCTGGGGGGAACGGCAAGAAGAATCCATTACACTCTGGAAGGGCTGGAGGTTCAAGCATATTTGCGTGATCTTGTGCGCAAGGTTTATCAGCACCCCTTAATACATGTATATACTGATGCCATCATCACAGAGGCTACAGGTTATGTGGGGAATTTCGTAACAAAGGTGAAGTCAGACAGAGGAGTCACAGAGATAAAACATGGTGCAGCCGTCATCGCTATAGGTGCTGATGAATATAAACCCACCGAATACCTTTATGGAGAAGATGATAGGGTAATGACCAATCTGGAGTTGGAGGAGCAGATCGCCAAAGGAGAAGAAAAGGTAATTAACGCAGAAAGTCTCGTGATGATCCAATGCGTAGGCTGCAGAAATGAAGACAGAAATTACTGCGCCCGGATATGTTGTAGCCAGTCTATAAAGAACGCCTTGAAACTAAAAGAGATAAACCCCAAGATGGATATCTACATCCTCTTCCGGGATATGAGAACGTATGGGTTCAGTGAGGATTATTACCGTGAAGCGTCCAATAAAGATGTAAAGTTCATCCGCTATGAGCTGGATGATAAACCTCAGGTGGAAGCTGTTGAGGAGGAGGGTCGGCCTGTTTTAAGGGTTACCGTGACCGATCCCATTTTAGGTCAGAAGCTTGCTATAGATGCCGATTACCTTGCTTTGGCTGCTGCCGTTATTCCCCCCGCAGGAAACAGGGAAATATCTCAATTATTCAAGGTCTCTTTGGGACCGGATGATTTTTTCAAAGAAGCCCATGTCAAATTAAGACCTGTTGACTTTGCCGCGGATGGCGTTTTCCTGTGTGGGACAGCTCACTATCCCAAGCATATACCGGAAGCGATTAACCAGGCTTATGGAGCTGCAGGTCGGGCTTTAACCCTTCTCTCACATGATATAGTCACAGTCTCAGGTTCTGTTTGCGAGGTGGATGAGAGGAAGTGTATGGGGTGTGGGGCATGTATCTCAGCTTGTACGTATGGTGCTATAGAGTTTCGTGAGACACGACAGGGCAAAAAGGCTGTAGTTAATCCTGTTATCTGTAAAGGAGATGGTCTCTGTAACGCAAAGTGTCCAACAGGGGCTATTGCACTAAAGCACTTTACCGATGAAGAGCTCTTGAGCCAAATTGATGCGGCGGTTCCAGAGGAAGAGATCATACAACAAATGGATGCGGCGGTTGGAGATGTGTAGAAGTATACGAATGAATAAAGCCGGGATTACTAACAAAGGAGTTGAGAACGAATGAGTACAGGACTTAAATTTAAACCAAGAATATTAGGTTTTGTATGCCATTGGTGAGTATACGGCGCTGCTGACATGGCTGGAGTTTCCAGACTGCAATATACAACTGAAATCAGGCTTATTCGCGTCATGTGTTCCGGTAGAGTCGACCTGGAATTTGTACTCAGAGCCTTCTCAAATGGATCAGACGGGGTGTTTATTGGTGGTTGCCGTCTTAATGAATGTAATTATATTACTGAAGGAAATTACGATGCACTAAACATGGTGCTTCTATGTAGAAAAATAATGGAACACATAGGGCTGAACCCAGAAAGGTTAAGGATCGAATTCATGTCCTCCGGTGAAGGAATCCTTTTTACCAAAGTTATGAATGATTTTGGAAAGAAGGTGAAGGAGTTAGGACCACTTGGCAAAGGCGAAGAAATAGACGAAGATGAATTAAAGTCCAAACTTGAAGCAGTTACAAAGCTAATCCCCTACATTAAGCTGGTGAAAAGGGAGAAGCTGGCGTTACATCTTGATAAAGAAGAAGAATATAACGAACTTTTCACCAGTGACGAGGTAGACAGGTTATTTCGTGAAGTAATCTCGTACCATATTGATCCGGATAAGTGCCAGGCCTGTATGATTTGCCTTAAGAAATGCCCTGTAGAGGCGATTGTAGGTGGCAAGAACCAGATCCATGTAATTGACCAAGAGAAATGCATAAAATGCGGAACTTGCTTTGAAGCTTGCCCCCCTCGCTTTGGTGCGGTGAAGAAGATTTCTGGCGAGCCTGTTCCGCCTCCTATTCCTGAAGAAGAAAGAACTATAGTCAGAAAGAGTAAAAAAAAATGAGAGAAATCCTTTTACCGGTGAAGTGAGATTTTTGCTAGAGCCCATGAAATGGGTAGATTCAGTGGATTCATAAGAAAACAAGGTTAAGCAACCACTTGTTGTAGAATAATTTGTTCTTGACAATACAGGGCCCTGATCTCGTTTTTGTCTACCCCCCAGCCGACAGCACGCTTGAGCATGCATAAGTATTTGATATTCTTGATTGCATAATGTGCATGATGTGAATGAGATGAAAAACCAGGGATCGAAGATGCGCAATGATTCAAATAGTTTATGTGAATATTTTTATAGCTGGACTGCTCAATGGTGTTAAGGGGGCCTGGGATTCAAATCCCAGCGATCCGACCATTTTTGTTGAGAATTAAAGGAGTTAGGCTCAAGGGTCTGCCCCTTTTTCAGTATCATCCCTGGATCACCTCAAGAACACCTTCATCGCGGAAATTTGAGAGAACATCGATGGCAAACCGATCTGACATCTCGCCGGCTGTCTGCGGAAACACTCTCTTGTCCTCATCAAAATAAAAAATCACCTTCCCCACGTTTCCACTGGAAGGGAGGTGATAATAGGCCCCTTAGTATTATATCCGCCGGGGCCTTGCCATTCACTACATGCCTTCCTGAAACCCATTGAGATAACGAGCAATATAGGATATCACAAATCACAAATCAAGATGTGAGCACACTTACTATGAGCTCATGAAGATGGCGGATTAACGATCACAATCGGAGATGGGCTGACTGTCCGGGAAGTCCTTGAGTAAAGAATCCACTTTTTTCTTGACAAAGGGAAGCACCTGGGTTGATATAGAGACCATTGGTTCTCCCTGTAGATAATGAGGGGGGGAATCATGGTTTCTTTTAATTAAATTTATGGATAAAAAAATGACCCAGGGGGCAACATGTCACTGAATTATAAACGGGTGCCGGCCATTGACAAATGCTTTTCAATTTTAGCGCTGATGGCGGAAGCGAAACGTCCCTTTGGATTCAATGAAATCGTCAAGAATCTTGGTCTGAATAAAAGTACGGTATTCAACATCCTGCATACGTTGAACGATCTCGATGTACTTGAGAAAGGACCGGACGGTCTCTTTCGATTGGGAACACGCTTGTTTATCCTAGGCAATGCTGCTGCCGGGGGGTCTGAGTTGATCCAGACGGTGCATCCCTATCTCGAAACCATCAACCATGAATTTAAATTGTCCACTTTTTTCGGGATTCTTTCAGACCAGGAGGTCATTATCGTGGACAAGGCGGATCGGGCGTATAGGATCAAGATATCATCAGAAATCGGCATGAGAATACCAATTTTCGCCGGGGTTGCCGGAAAAGCCCTGCTTTCACAACTGCCTGAAACAGACATCGATGAAATCCTGTCGGAAAATACACCCAAACGATATACGCCCAGGACCATCATTGACAAGGCAGTCTATAAAAAAGAGATTCTGAGTGTCAAGAAAACCGGCATTGCCTACGACAGGGAAGAATACATCGAAGGGCTTATCGCCGTAGCCGTTCCGCTCCAGACGTACAGGGAGGATTTACAGGCAGCCATATGGGCTGTGGGGCTGAAGCAAGAGTTTCGGGAAGATGGCATGAAACGAATTGCCAAATTCCTTTCAAATATCGTAGAGGAGATCAATTACCGCTTTTCCATGTCCGCAGGGCCTTTCAGCCCTAAGAATGAAACGCTGAATGCGGAAAAGGCAAATAATTATTTTTGATTCAATATTAAAGGTTTATAGGGCTTCCCAAAAATCATTTCTTAGAGCCTGAGGCTATATGAGCTATTTAGCCAGGAAATTTGTAACGAAAGATTTAACAGACTCTATTTTATCTTAACATCCCATCCTATGAGCTGTTTAGGTTACTAATAGAACGATGATATAAGCAATTGCACAGTGTTTTGTTGCCGTTCGGAGCCTTAAATCCGGTATTGTGAGGTAATGTTTGTACATGACATCCCCTTTTTTGGGAAGGCCGCGCATAATTTCCCAATGACAGATACCATGACATTAAGGTTTAGGATGAAATTGTTAAATAACGCCAATAAGTTAAATGAAAATGAAAGTAGGTCTTCCTAAAATCCTATCATTCTAAACCGCTTAGAATGACCCCTAAAAAATGGGGAAAAATCAGCTAAATTTGTTTTGGGTGCTTTGCAACTCCTTGATATTATTAATATTTTTATGGTTTAGAAAATGCCCATTTGCATGCCTTGTAACTATTTGATATCATTGGTTTTTTAATTTTGGGAAAGGCTATAAAGGTTTACTAAGCTTAGGGGGCTAGAAAATGAGGTACGGAGAGGCTGGGTTTAATTTAGAAATTGATCTATCCCGAGGAAGCATTGAGAGGGTAGAAACTGACCCAAGATTAACCGAACTTCATCTGGGGGGTCAGGGTACTGCCGACAAGATACTATGGGATAGGGTTCCTCCTGAAGTTGAACCCTTTTCTCCCGATAATCTACTAATATTCAGCACCGGTCTTTTACATTCCACACCTGTTCCCGGTGCCAATCGTACCGTTGTGAATACCTTTTCTCCCCAAACAAACTTACATGCACATTCATTATTTGGAGGATTTTTTGGACCGGAACTGAAACATGCCGGTTATGACAAAATAGTCATTCGCGGTAAGTCCCTCAACCTGGTTTATTTATGGATAAACAATGACAAAGTAGAAATACGTGATGCCGGCCATCTCCAGAGTAAAGGCTGTCAAGAAACTGCAGCACTCATTCAAGAGGAGTTGAAGGAACCCAAAGCCCAGGTGGCCGCTATCGGCCTGGCCGGTGAAAACAGGGTCTATATGTCTACCATCGATCACAGTAACTCCAGCGCCGCTCGAGGGGTAGGCCCGGTTATGGGAGATAAAAGGTTAAAGGCGATAGCTGTTCGTGGAACAAAGGATATTAATATTGCCCGGCCGGCCGAACTTTTTGAGTTATGCCTCGGCCTGAGGAAGGAAATTTATGAGAACCCGAGATGTGGGGATCCTATGGCGCACGAGGATGATGAAACTTTCCACGTCGACAATTTCGCCTGGGGCAATGCGCGTGAGCGGAAAAAAGGTTATTGGAACGAAGAACTTGAAAAGAAGTGGGGGGCGTTGACTCGAAAGCTGAAGGATCGAGACACAAGTTGCTATAATTGTTCGAAAGATTGCCATGCAGTGATTTCCTCCTCAGGACGGCAAAGATATGCCTTAAAATGCTTCAACAAACTTACCTATTTGATGGCGGCCCATAAAGAGCTGGACTTTAATTATGACATACTTGGTGTTACCCAGGAGTATGGACTGGACGGATTCTCAACGCCGCAAGTTTTAGCCTTCGCCATTGAGCTTTACGAAGCCGGCATTATAACTGACCAGGATATGCCGGGATTCCCGTCGGACGTCGAGGGGAGATTTTTCTGGCTGGTTGAAAGAATTGTTCGGCGGGAAGGGATTGGAGATGTTTTAGCCAATGGTGTTTATTGGGCAGCCCGTCAGATTGGTAAGGGCGCAGAAGAATATGATCATAATACCATGAAAAAATTTGAGCAGGTGCCCCTCAAGCTGGGAAAGGTGAATCCCCCTTATTTCCTCATGTATGCCACCGGTGAGAAGATGAGTATCACCCAAATTGAAGGGTCCTACCCCCAGGATCCCCTTCCCACTATGAAAGAGAGAGAAAAGTTTGTGAGAGATTGGGTCGCAGTTCCTAATGATAAGTTTAAAAAAATGTTTTTGGAATGGGAAAAACGTAACGACCTATCGTTTGAAGCATCTTGCAACATTTGCGATTGGAACGAGATGATGCATTACATTGATGACGCCATCGGGCTCTGCGGCTTTTTGTCATCATTTAGAGGCCAATTTGGCGGGAGGATTCCGTATCACACGCATAATATACCAAAGATAATCTCACTTGCGACCGGGATGGATCTTGATGAAGCCGGACTTTGGGAAATAGGTAGAAGGAACCGAAATCTGGTGAGAGCCCTTAATGTAAGAAGAAGCTTGAGGAGAAAGGATGAGAAGCCTCCTGAGGACCATTGGAAGGTAAGAGACCCTGAGATGGAAACCAAGCTGCTTGACGCGTATTATGAATTCAAGGGGTGGAATAATGAAGGTATTCCTACCAAAGAGACGTTGGACAAACTGGGTTTAGATTACGTGAGCGAAGACTTCGTACAGAGGGGGATCTTGACAGATAATGAAGGTACTCCTTCCAAAAAGACTTCGGCGGAAAAAGAGAAGAACTAGAGTGAAGGAGGTGGTAACCGTGAACGGTAGGTTAAAAAAGAAAATAGTTAAAGAAATAAAAGTTGATCTTGATAAATGCATTGGTTGCCGTGCATGTGAGCTAGCCTGCTCCGCATTTCACGCTAGGCCGAAATATAGCAGCATTAATCCGGCCAGGGCTCGGATTCGGGTGCTTTTTGATCCATTAAAAGATATTTATGTTCCGGTATTTGCCGGTGAGTATGCTGCAGCCGAATGTATGGGCAGAGACAAATATGTGATTAACGGAAAGGAATACGACGAGTGTGCCTTCTGCAGGGCTTCCTGCCCATCCAGGGATCTTTTCAAAGAACCCGATTCCGGTCTCCCTCTAAAATGCGATATGTGTGAAGACGATCCGCCACAATCAGAGCCCTTGTGTGTTCAGGTGTGCCGACCTGACGCCCTGACTTACGAAGAAAGGGAAGAGGAAGTCGGAGAAGAAGAGAAGCGGGAGGAGATGGAGATAGGATTGGAATCATTGGCAAACAAATATGGATTGCAGAAGATAATGGATACCGTTGCCCGAATGTCAATGAAGGGCTAAAACATTAAGGCGAAAAAAGAGGATTAAAAAAGACGGTGGAGACTGTAGCCGACTTCAAAGAGATCATAGATGTCATAAAAGCGAGCGGTGGAGAAGCGTTTAAATTATGCTTTCAATGCGGATTATGCGATACGGTTTGTCCGTGGAATAGGGTTAGAACCTTTAGTATGCGCAAGATAGTCCGACAGGCTACGTTCGGTTTGACTGAGATAGAAAGTGAAGATATATGGCTTTGTACTACCTGCGGAAAATGCCCTCAGCAGTGCCCCAGGGACGTAAAACAGATAGAATCCGGGATATCCTTACGCAGGATTGCCACGGAATATGGGGTTTTTCCTACTTCTGTCAAGCCTCTCCGCACCGTGAGCGCAAGCCTCATTGGTGAAGAGCGAAAAAATAGGGCAAATGGGGCAGAAGGTCTTTCTGTAAAAACGTTCACCGAGGGGATGGAAATTTTATATTTCGTTTAAGGCAGTTTTACAGTCTATTTACCGGTAACCGGATTCTTGTAGTGATAGGGCGGGACGAATACGCCAGGGTAGGGGTCGTAGTCGACTTATGCACCTTCACCACACTTTTCTGCACCATCCCCCGAATGTGGCATTGATAGAATCGTATTTATTCGGTATGATGTTCTTCGAAATAAATGTATGATTTTTTCAGTTGTCTCTTTTTCCAGCTACTAAGACTAATTATTGTCTCTACACATCATCATGAGAACCCATAAGTGCCAGCACTTTTCTTGCTGCTCTGTTATATTGATACATATACTAATTTATTTCAACGGACATAGTGTAAACGGCTATGCTTGAATTTCTCCTGATTATCATAGTGCTTTTCTTCTCCGTTATGGTTCATGAATACGCTCATGGTCTTGTTGCCTTATTTTTTGGCGACGATACGGCCAAGAGGGCGGGAAGGTTATCTCTTAATGTCGCAAGGCATATAGATCTCGTGGGTACCATTATTGTACCCTTGATTTTGTTGGGCTTCTACGTGATGAGCGGATCAGGTGTCATCTTTGGTTGGGCCAAACCAGTTCCTGTGAGTGCACATAATTTGAGAAATCCTGCCAGAGATTACACCCTTGTCTCTCTTGCGGGTCCTCTATCCAATATCCTCTTGGCCTTCGCCTTTGCCGTAGTATGGGCTCTTTTGGCAATGATTTCGCTTCAAACGAGTGCTTTCCTCTTCGTGGCACGATTTATCTGTTTTATAGGTGTCAAGATCAATATTATTTTAGCTGTGTTTAATCTTATCCCAATACCCCCGCTGGATGGTTCAAACGTTGTCAGTTACTTACTCCCTTATCCTCTTTCACTGAGGTATCGGAAGATAGCTCGATATGGGATCCTCATAATCTTCATCCTTATCCTTACAGATACACTACGATACCCTTTTTTGCTCGCCGATTACCTTAGTCGCGCAATCCTTGACTGGATGTACAGGGTAGGGAGTTTTCTTGGGTAAGCTTATTATTGGGTATGGGTGTGTCTTTTTTTTGATTATGCCCCATAACATGGGTCTGTACTGGGTCGTTTCAAAATGGTTTATTGCGCCCTAACCCTTAGAATCATAGGCGCCATCTATATAAACCATTTTGAAGCGCCCACTAATTTAAACTATGTGAGTGCATAACAAAAAAAAGACACACCCATACCCTGGACTTTGACGTTACCCTTGGAGGGGACCCTTTGCAGGCTGTTGCCGAAATCCCTTTTCGCTTGGTCTAAAACCTTTTTTGATAAATCTAAGGCTCGCTCCAGGCGATGTGAAAACTCGCCTTTAGGGCTCAAACAGTTGACATCGCTTATCTTCCACTTCGCCAAAGGTTTTTTGGCAAAAAACGTTTTAATGACCGCTCAAAGGGATTTCCGTTTGGGCAACAGCCTGTTTAGACTTGACCAGACACGGCGTGTTTGTTTAGTATCTTTCATTTGGGTGGGTGGCACAGGGAGAGCCACGAGCACCAAAAAAAAGGGGCATGCAACCCCTTATTCGTATAAACTTCGCTGGGGTGAGTGACGGGACTTGAACCCGCGACCACTGGGGCCACAACCCAGTGCTCTACCAGCTGAGCTACACCCACCATTCCTATTATCTCTATCATACTCTGATGTGGTTGGCAATGGAATATTTCTGTTTGGGAGGGGTAATCTGGGATACGCGATTTGCGCTTGCTCATCTCACATGTCATATCCTATATGGAATCTCTTAGCAGTTTCCAAAAGGGGATGGAATACTTGAACGAAATTTGGGCAAACATCACAATGGGGAGTTCTCAGTGGAAGATACCAAGAATATAATGTTTAGGCAGATACCCTCTGTTGATGAGCTGTTGGTGACCTCAGGCATTAAAAGCATGCTGTGCACTATACCACGGGCTTTGGTTTTGCGCGCCATTCGCCAGGTTTTAGATGAATTAAGGGAAGAGATTAGAAAAGCTCCTGTCGGTGACGAAATGCCAGATGTAGGGCTGAGCACGGTTGTTGACCAGATCACCAGGAGGGTATCGATCCTATCACAACCCAGTTTAAGACAGGTCATCAACGCCACTGGAGTTATTGTGCATACCAATCTGGGACGTTCGCCTGTACCAAAACGGGTTATTACCGCGTTTAACTCCCTGGCAGGTTGTTACAGCAATCTAGAGTATGACCTCAACACTGGCAAAAGGGGGAGTAGGTATGTCCATGTACAAGACATCCTGAGGGAGCTCACCGGGGCTGAGGATGCCCTCGTTGTTAATAACAATGCAGCTGCTGTTCTCATTGCCTTAGATACCATGGCCAAGGGTAAAGAAGTTGTTATCTCCAGAGGTCAACTAGTGGAAATCGGCGGCTCCTTTCGCATGCCTGATGTCATGAGAAAGAGTGGGGCCAAGATGTTTGAGGTTGGGACAACGAATAAGACAACTATCAGAGATTATGAGGCAGCAATTGTTTCTGATACCGCTCTTTTCCTTAAAGTCCATATGAGTAATTTCCAAATAGTAGGATTCACCCAGGAAGTAAGCCTAGAGGAGTTGGTTGGTTTGGGGAGGAAATACAGTATCCCTGTAATGGAGGATCTTGGCAGCGGGTGCTTGATTGATCTTTCCCGTTACGGACTTAAGAAAGAACCAACTGTTCAAGATTCTGTAGAGAAAGGAGCAGATATAATCACCTTCAGCGGTGACAAAATGCTGGGTGGGCCTCAATGTGGAATAATTCTTGGAAAAAAAGATATTATCTCAAAAATAAAGGCCAATCAGCTGAACAGGGCGCTCCGAGTGGATAAATTGACCCTCATTGCGCTTCAGGAGACCCTTTCCATGTACCGGGACGAAGAAAAGGCAATCAGGCAAATACCTACCCTAAGGATGATATGTCAGTCGTATCCAAGCGTTTGTCGAAAGGGAGAGAGATTAAGGGGTTTGATTGGAAAAATAGATACCAGCAACTTTGTGATCAGCCTCAGTGATGGTTTCTCACAAGTCGGTGGTGGTGCCTTGCCTTTGGAGGAGATAAAAAGCAGGCTCCTTTGCCTATCACCCCGTAGACTCTCAGCTTCCCATATCGTGGAGTTTCTGAGGTCCTATGATCCACCCGTTGTCGTAAGACTGGAAAAAAACAACGTTTTGCTGGATTTAAGAACAATCCAAGAAAAGGAAGTGAAGATTGTGGCTACGGCCATACAGAGGATGTCAACCAAAACCAGGCTGTTGCCTAAACGGAAATCCCTTTGAGTGGTCATTAAAACGTTTTTTGCTAAGAAATCTTGGCGAAGTGGAAGATAAGCGATGTCAACTGTTTGAGCCCTAAAGGCGAGTTTTGACATCGCCTGGAGCGAGCCTTAGATTAATCAAAAAACGTTTTAGACCAAGGGAAAAGGGGTTTCGGCAGCAGCCTGAGAAGGCGCAACCGGCTGATTAACAGGATCGCACCACCACCTCGTTCCTTGAGCAATCCTCTAGGCAATGCTTTGTATCAATTCCTTCCCGGGCCGAAACCTGACAGCCTTGCTGGCCTTGATTTGAATCGGTTGGCCAGTTCGTGGATTTCTCCCGGTTCTTGCTTTTCTGTTGACTACCACAAAGGTTCCAAAACCGGCAAGGGGAAACCTACCATCCTTTTTGATCGTCGCTTTTGCAATAGCGAGGAAAGCGTTAAGAGCTCTTTCTGAATCGGCCTTAGTTAAACCAGTTTCTTTTGCCATCCCTGATATTAACTCTGTTTTTGTCATGACTAACACTCCTCCATTTGTTGTAGGTTGTTAAATAGGAAACATGCCCTTGCAAATTCCTACAGATTTTCCCCTTTTGGTTTCTAGATCTATTGAAAAAGGATAGATAATTTATGATTGTACGAAATGCGCTGTATTTCAGAAACATGCATGCAGGCTGCAAACTTGCTGCTGTTAAGATTTAGCAGGATCTTTAGCACAGTGAGATCGCAATTTCAATAAAAAATAGTCTCGGTGTTCGATAATGTTTCTTTGCTATCTTAACTCAGTCTTCAGAGACCTCTTAAAATGAACTAATTATCAACAAGTTACGATAACTATATAAGTCACTTTATTAGGGAAAACTTTTTCACATCTGCCTCTTTGGCCAGAGGCAAATCCAGCATTGACAAATGTTTCGTGAGATTATAACGTTAGAGCATTGTTCGCTAGAGGCTAGCTGCATACAAAAGATAGGTACACCAATGGAGAATATTATCGCGAATGCGCTGAAAGAAAACCTGAAAATCAAAGAGGATTTCGTTAAAAAAAACACCTCTAAATTGATTGAATTTGCTCAGTATCTTTCCAACGCCTTTAGAAATGCTAAAAAGCTTATGATATGCGGCAATGGCGGAAGCGCAGCTGATGCCCAGCACCTTGCTGCTGAATTTGTTAATAAATTTGAATTAGATCGCTCTCCCTTGCCAGCATTATCACTTACTACCGATACCTCGATTATTACAAGCGTGGCAAATGATTATGGGTACGAGGACGTTTTTTCTAAGCAAATTGAGGCCCTCGGTGTTCGCGGAGATATTCTACTTGCCATTTCTACGAGTGGAAGGTCACCAAGCGTTCTTGCCGCCATAAGGACTGCACGGAAAAAGGGGGTATATACGGTTGGTTTTATTGGAGGGGACGGGGGAGATATGCTTCGATTGGTGGACTTACCCTTCCTCGTTGAAAGCGAGCACACGCCTCGGGTCCAAGAGGTCCATATCTTAGCTGGACATCTGATCTGTGAGCTCGTTGAACATATTCTTTTTCACAAAAATCCTTCTGAAAACTAAATCCTTTGGTATCGTTCAAAAGTGTTGGCATGAACCATAGTGAGTAGTTGTTCACGTTCTAAAGGAGGTCATGGCTGTTTTTGAGTTAACACTTTTGAGCGATACTAATCCTTTACGTTTTGTTCACATGAAAATAGTAAGAACGGTGATTGACTAAAGAAATGGATACATTAGAACCAATATCCTTAAAGAATCTGAAAACCTATTCCCTGAAAAAAAGAGTAAGCAAGGTGTTGGTAAAGGACTTTGCATCAAGTTGGGAACCAGGTGGTACCATGGGCCAGTGGTTCGAAAAACTGCCTAACATTTTGGCAGGAAGTGATCTTAGAGCCCTGGTAAAGAGATTGAGCATGGCCGTAAAGGAACAAAAGACTATCATCCTGGCTATGGGGGGCCATGCGATTAAGGTCGGGTTGAGCCCTGTAATCCTGGATTTGATGGAAAGAGGAATTATTACCGGTCTGGCTATGAACGGTGCTGGCATTGTCCATGATTTAGAGGTTGCCATGGTTGGGGCTACATCAGAAGATGTAGCGTCTGCACTTCCCCAAGGGGAGTTTGGGATGGCCCGGGAGACAGGAGAGTTTCTTAATGGCGCCATTACAGAAGGTGCCAAAGCAGGGATAGGGCTGGGAGCATCGGTCGGTAAGCATATTCTTCAGGCATCACTTCCTTATGCTCGGTATAGTTTATTAGCTGCAGGTGCGAGGTTACATATACCCGTTACCGTTCATGTGGCCATAGGTACTGATATTATCCACATTCATCCAGCGGTAGATGGATCTGCGATAGGAGAAACTTCACATCGTGATTTTCGAATCTTCGCAACCCTCGTCTCACGCCTTGAAGGCGGTGTATACATCAATCTTGGTTCCGCAGTGGTTTTACCAGAAGTATTTCTAAAGGCCCTTACCTTGGTCAGAAACCTAGAATTTGAGGTCAAACGATTTACAACGGTCGATATGGACTTCATACGACACTATCGCCCTATGAATAACGTAGTCAAGAGACCTACCTTAGAGGGTGGCCAGGGGTTTTCTCTCATTGGGCACCATGAAATTATGTTTCCCTTGCTTGCAGCAGCCCTGGTTGAGAACTTAGATAGTAATAAGGTTTTTTGAACAGGGTCTCATTGCCTGATTATCCCACTATCAGTAACAAGAATTTTTCTTAGAAGAGAGAAATGGTCAAAGAGAGATTCAGGGTTGGTTTTGGTTACGATGTTCATAGGCTCGTTGAAGGAAAGCCTCTCATCCTTGGGGGAGTCACTATTCCAAATGACAAAGGCCTCCTCGGTTATTCTGATGCAGATGTCTTGATACACGCTGTTATTGATGCCATACTCGGGGCTCTCGGAAAAGGCGATATTGGGCAACATTTTCCGGACTCCGATCCAGCATACCAGGGCGCAGATAGCCTCACTCTTCTAAAAAAAATCGTGGGTCTTGCCCATGATAAGGGATTCACCGTGAACAACCTCGATGCCACTATTGTTGCACAAAAACCAAAATTGAGCCCTTATTTGAACGATATGAAAGAAAGATTATCAACTGTTTTACAGGTTGATCCAGATCTCCTAAATGTAAAGGCAACCACCACTGAGGGGCTAGGGTTCTGCGGGCGAGAGGAAGGGGTTGCCGCCTATGCGGTGGTGAGTTTAGGGCGAAAGCGATCCAAAGGGAAATAAGGAGGATATTTGGTCCACGATTTCACTAGAATCTTGACATATACACTAACCCCGATCATTACTTTTGACATTTGGTAATTTGGATTTGATTTGAACTTTGGATTTTGGCATTTGTCATTTCTACTAACTAGATATATCGGAATTTCTACAACTTACTGAAAATATTGGGGTTTAATAAGGCTTGATATTCATGCCTAGTACATGGGGTAATGGAATGATGGAATATTGGAATGTTGATTTTTAAGGAAAAATACTCTTTTATTGACTTTGCTTTCAAGAGGAATCTTTGAATATCCCTATTTCCCATTTCCCAGAAACCCTTTATTCCATCACTCCAGTATTCCAACATTCCAATTGTGAGCGAAGCGAACTAAGTTCATATGTATATGCTATAGAAGAGATTCATTAGTGCCTATTACCTTATATAATTCGGCAAGCAGGAAAAAAGAGATTTTTCGGCCTCTAAACAAGGGGGAGGTTGGTATCTATGTCTGCGGAGTTACCGTGTATGACCTGTGTCATATAGGGCATGCCCGCTCGGCGATTGTTTTTGACGTCCTGGTAAGGTATTTCAGTGCCAGGGGCTTAAAGGTTACCTATGTCAGAAATTTTACCGATGTGGATGATAAGATCATTGAGCGGTCAAAACAAACGGGGGAGGATACCACAACCCTGGCCGAGAGGTACATACATGCCTTTTACGAGGATATGCACGCCTTAGGTGTGCTTGATGCCGACATAGAGCCCAAGGCTACAGAGCATATTGATGATATTATCGATATGGTGAGCCGCTTAGTTGAAAAGGGATTTGCCTATGTGGTCGATCAGACTGTTTACTTTTCTGTTGAAAAGTTTAAAAGCTATGGCCAGCTTTCAGGCAGGCGACTTGACGAAATGGTTGCAGGGGCCAGGATTGCTGTTGACGAGAGAAAAAAGAATCCCATGGATTTTGTTCTCTGGAAAGAGGCAAAACCAGGGGAGCCCAAATGGAAAAGTCCTTGGGGTGAGGGAAGACCAGGATGGCACATAGAATGCTCAGCTATGAGTTGCAGATATCTCGGGGCAAACTTTGATATACATGGAGGAGGGCGAGACCTTATCTTTCCACATCATGAAAACGAGAGGGCCCAGGCAATGGCAGCCAATGGGGTCAATTTTGCCAACTACTGGGTGCATAACGGGTTTCTTACTGTTGAATCAGAAAAAATGTCCAAGTCTCTCGGTAATTTTATTACCATAAAAGATGCACTCAGGTTGTATCACCCACAGGAATTAAGGATCTTTTTACTTTCAAAACACTATAGAAGTCCACTGGATTTCTCTCGTTCAGGCCTCTTGGAGGCGAGATCTGGGCTGGTTAAGATCTACAGAACTCTTCAACGACTGGAAGAAATAGTCGGGCCGCAGAAATCTGCTTCCGAAGGGATCAGCACTCCATTTCTTTCTGACGGAGAGGGGGATGATTTTAGGAGCCACTTTGTGCATATGATGGATGACGATCTTAACTCAGCTGGGGGATTAGGGCTGGTCTTCGAGAAGATAAGGAATATTAACAGGCTCATGGATTCATCGGCACCAAGAAAAGATATCAAATCCCGATTGCTTAGGGAGAGAAAGGATTTTCTCGATTGCGGAATGACCATGGGTCTGTTCCAAGAAGAACCGTCAAAATTCTTAGAAGAGATAGCAGAGGCCCCTCCTGAAATAAGCGCAGAGGAGATTGAGATCATGATCCAAGAGAGGAATCAGGCACGAAAGAGAGAGGATTGGGCCAAGGCCGATAGTATTAGGTCAGAGTTGTCC
>Ga0209978_10000320_pt1 | contig 17346 bp, 12 predicted proteins | sample BentaG_FD_182805 | JGI IMG/M metagenome (GOLD analysis project Ga0209978, IMG submission 182805) | Deep subsurface microbial communities from South Atlantic Ocean to uncover new lineages of life (NeLLi) - Benguela_00093 metaG (SPAdes)... | ecosystem: Environmental > Aquatic > Marine > Oceanic >... | reverse complement strand
GAGTAACCGCCTCGTAGAGGCGGCATGCTGTTGAGCGGATGGTGCTGGCGCTGAAGATGGGATGGTGCCCAACTTCTCGCCAACCTCAGGCACTAGTTTTGCCAGTTCTGGAGCGAATGTACCTACGGCTTTGAACAGAAGAAGTGGTGGTGCCCAGCGAAAGTATTCCTTGATGATATCGCTCCAGGGCTGGTAGGGGACAGCACCTTCACGCTCGTAACCCCTGCTCATGAGACACTGAGCACCTCGGAGCTTGGCGTAGCTTCTCAGTTCATAAGCCAACCTGGTCTTACCAATACCAGCCTCTCCGGTGATAAAGACCAGGCTTCCTTCACCCCTTAAGGTTGCATCCAGACGTGTCCTGAGGATTTTTATTTCTTGCTCCCGGTCCACCAGCGGCTGAGCCCACAGTGGCTCAGGAGTAGGAATGGTCTCAGCAGCTTTCCCCTCGGTTGGCACCTCCACATATGTGGGTCTGGCCTCCGGCCCCTCAATCACAGACTTGAGAGCCTGGAAAAGCTCACCAGCTGACTGGTAGCGCTGGTCGGGGTCTTTGGACAGAAGCTTGAGGATGACCTGCTCCAGGGCCGTTGGAATCTCCGGGGCCAGTTTTCGGGGCATCATGGGCAGGTCGTTGATATGGCTGAAAATGACTTTAACCGGATCATCTCCGTGGAAGGGAGGCCTGCCAGTAACCATCTCATAAAGAACGCAGCCCAAAGAATAGAGATCTGACCTGGTATCGGAGCGTTTTCCCAGAGCTTGCTCGGGAGGCAGATAGGCAGGAGTCCCTATTATCACACCTCTCTGTGTGAGATTGGGTCCACCCAATGCTCTGGCCAGGCCGAAGTCCATCAACTTGGGCAGTCCTGCGGAGGTAATCATGATGTTCTCCAGCTTGATGTCTCGGTGGAGGATGCCATGAGAATGTGCATATTCCAGTGCCTGGCAGACTTGGCTGCCGATTCTGAGCGTGGTAGCAGCGTCACAGCGTGCATCAGGTTGAGAGCCGATCAAACCGCTTAGGTTAGGGCCATCGACGAACTCCAGGATGAGGTAATGGCTCTCGCCCTCCTGGCCGATGTCATATATGGCGACAATATGAGGATGAGAAAGGCCAGCGGTGGCCTTGGCTTCCTGTTCAAAGCGGGCAAAGGACTCCTGGTCAAGGCCTTCACCCTTAATGACTTTAATGGCTACTGTGCGGCCGAGCCTGGTGTCCTCAGCCTTGAAGACAATACCCCTGCCGCCCTCTCCTAGCTTCTTTGTGACCTTGTACCTGCCGCCCTGGAACGATTCAAACACCGCTCATCTCCTGCCATCGTGAGCAGAGCCTATCGCTCAAACTTACGAGCAATTCCTGCATGACGTATATAATCATACTCGTGGGTGAATATGGAGTCAATGCTCCCTGACCCGGCGTGCTGACACCCTGATTAAAAGAGAGATTAACGCAGGAAATGCCCCCAAGGGGATTCGAACCCCTGGTCTTCAGCTTGAAAGGCTGACGTCCTAGGCCTCTAGACGATGGGGGCAACGTTAAGCATTTTACGGGTAAATGGCTGAATGTGCAAGCCCGGACGGCCAAAACAATATGCCTAGCTATCTTTTATCATCTGTAGTTGTCGGTAAGGCAAAAGGCATTCGCATTCGTGCTTGCGCTGGACTAATAACAATCTGTATTGTTATTTTGATATAATCTTAGAAATTGTTTCTAAATAATCTAAGAATATAGCCGACTTTGACTTGCCAATAACTCGGATATGAGTTATCATGTAGCGGTTATTATGCCCACATCTGATAACCTCGAAGTGTTGAAAAGAATTGCCGAAAAGCGCCGAGAACATTGACCGTGTACGATTATTGGACTATTCACGAGTAAGGATCTAAAGGAGAATAGGGCATGGCTAGAATTGGAGTTTTCCTCTGCCACTGCGGCAGTAACATAGCTGGAGCTGTGAATATACCTGAGGTAGCTGAGGCGGCGCGAAAGTTACCTCAGGTAGTTTATGTTGAAGACAATAAGTTCACCTGCAGTGATCCTGGCCAGGCAGCTATCCAGCAGGCTATAACTGAGCATCAACTTAGCCGGGTGGTCATAGGCGCTTGTTCGCCACGTATGCATGAGGCAACCTTTCGCAGAACAGTGGCTGGTGCCGGTTTGAATCCCTATCTCCTGGAGATAGCAAATCTACGGGAGCATTGTAGCTGGGTCCACCCTGACCAAGTTGAGGAAGCTACGGCTAAGGCGATAGACCTGGTGCGGAGAGCAGTGGCCAGAGTTGCCTGGCAGGAGCCCCTTACCCCCAAGCATGTTGACATAACCAGGCGAGCTCTAGTCATCGGTGGCGGCATTGCTGGCATCCAGGCCTCCTTAGATATTGCAGATGCTGGCTACGAGGTTATCTTGGTTGAGCGAGAGCCCTCCATCGGGGGACACATGGCCCAGTTGGACAAGACTTTCCCCACCCTGGACTGTTCTGCCTGCATCCTGACGCCCAAGATGACTATGGTGGGACAGCATGCCAATATTAAGCTAATGAGCTACAGTGAGGTGGAGGATGTCTCAGGATATATAGGAAACTTCCGGGTAAAGATTAAAAACAAGAGCCGCTACATCGATTTGAGCAAATGCACAGGCTGTAGTGAGTGTGCTAAGGTTTGTCCCGTCGAACTAAATAGTGAATTTGATGAGAACCTGGGTAAGCGAAAGGCCACCTATATTCCTTTTCCCCAGGCAATTCCCAATAAATATACTATAGATAAACGTGGTTATCCACCATGCCGGGTTGCCTGTCCCGCCGGTGTCAATGCCCAGGGCTATGTTGCCCTTACTTCCCAGGGCAAGTTCAAGGAGGCTCTAGAGGTGCTCCGCAGAACCATGCCCTTTGCTGGAGTTTGTGGACGTGTGTGCACCCACCCCTGCGAGCAGGACTGTGAGCGGGGCAAAGTTGACCAACCCATAGCCATCAGAACTCTTAAGCGTTTTATGGCTGACTATGAACTGAAAAAAGGTAGGGAAAAAGCAACACCAGTGGAAATAACCAGAGATGAGAAGGTAGCTATTGCTGGCTCTGGTCCCGCTGGCCTAGCCTGTGCTTACGACCTGGTCAGGCAAGGATACCCGGTTACAGTTTTTGAGTCTGCCCCTGAGGTGGGAGGTCTATTACGCTATGGTATACCTGAATACCGATTGTCCAAAGAGGTACTCAATAACGAGATAAGCTATATACAGGAATTGGGGGTAGAGATTAAGACAAATACCCCGGTGAAAAATCTCACTGAAATCTTCGACGAGGGATATAATGCCATTTTCCTGGGTACAGGTGCTGGCGTCAGTCAAAAAATGGGGATTCCCGGTGAGAATATTACCGGAGTGCTTCACTCCCTTGACTTCCTGAGGCAAGTCAACTTTGGAGTCAAAGTCAGCCTGGGTAACAAAGTGGCAGTTATTGGCGGTGGTAATGCTGCTGTTGATTCCGCTCGAGTAGCCCAACGCCTCGGTGCCAATGAGATAACTGTTGTCTATCGTCGCAGCCGCGCCGAGATGCCGGCTATACCCAGTGAAATTGAGGAAATGGAACGTGAAGGAATCAAGATTCAGTTCCTGGCGGCACCGGTTAAAGTGTTATCTAAAGACAATAAAGTAGTCGGGATACAATGTATTCGCATGGAGCTGGGTGCCCCCGATGCCAGTGGTCGCCGACGCCCTGTGCCCATCAAAGGCTCAGAATTCACCATAGATGTTGACAATGTGATCATAGCTGTTGGTCAAGGCGTGGATAAGGCAACGCTACCCGAAAAATTAGACTACACTAACTGGGGAACCCTCTCCGTTGACCCGGTTACTCTGCAAACTAATATTGATGGCGTATTTGCCGGTGGTGATGTGGTTTCCGGTCCGGCTGATGTTATCGCGGCTATTACTGCCGGTAAGGAAGCAGCTATCTCTATTGACCGCTACCTGCGCGGCCATGACCTAACGGAGGGTAGACCAGAGATCCGCGAAAAGGTTAAGGATGTGCCCAAAGAAGGCGTAGTAGAAAAAGAAAGAGCAAATATGCCCATGCTTGGGTTAGGGAAGCGAAAGGGGTTTGATGAAGTTGAGCTTGGCTTTGACGAAAAAACAGCAGTCGAGGAGGCCAAGCGCTGTTTGAATTGCGCAGTCTGCTCCGAATGTTTGGAGTGTGAAAAGGTTTGCGAGCCTGAGGCTATTGACCATGAAATGCAGGACGAGATATTGGAGGAGGATGTGGGAGCTATTGTGGTGGCTACCGGGGCGGACGTCATGGACCACACTCAGTTCAGTATATATGGTGGCGGTGTCCACCCTGATGTCGTCAGTACCCTGCAATTGGAGAGGATGATGAACGCCGCCGGACCTACAGGTGGCGAGGTGGTTCGCCCGTCCGATGGAGCTCACCCTAAAGAAGTAGTCTTCGTGAGTTGCGTGGGGTCTCGGGATGAACGCACCGGAAGTGGCTATTGCAACAAGGTATGCTGCATGGTTATGGCTAAGCAAGCTATTATGCTAAAAGAGCACGCCCCGGATACCCATAGTTATATCGTATACGTCGATGCCCGGGGACCAGGGGGTAAGATTTTCGAAGAATTCATGACGCGGGCTGAGAAAGAAGGGACCACCTATATGAGAGGCCAGATCGATAGCGTGTCACAGCAAGATGGCAGACTCTTAATCTCTGGGCAAGACTTTCTCACCGAGGAGACATTTAACATACCTGCCGACATGGTGGTCTTGGCCACGGGGTTAATGCCGACCGAGGATGCCGCCAGGTTATTCCAAACCCTCCATATTAGCTACGATGCCAAGAATTATCTCCTCCAGGCACATCCTAAGCTGCGCCCGGTGGAGACCGCCATGGATGGCATCTTTATAGCCGGATGTGCCGTTGCTCCCACTGACGTACCGGAATCTGTAACCCAGGGTGGTGCTGCGGCAGAATACGTACTGAAACTATTTAGCCAGGAGTCCATCGAAGCTGAACCCATGACTTCTATTGTGGACATTACCCGGTGCACAGGCTGCCTGCTGTGCCAACAGGTCTGTCCCTTCCAGGCTATCGAAGCTGAAACTCTGCGGGATGGGCGCATCGTGGCTTCTATTAATGAGAGTGTCTGTAAAGGGTGTGGCATCTGTGTCGCTGCCTGCCGCCCCGGGGCAATAAAGCTCAGAGGTTTCAGTGACCAGCAAATTCTGGCTGAGGTGATGGCATTATGAAGTCGGCGTATGAACCTAAGGTCATTGGTTTTCTATGCAACTGGTGTAGCTATGCCGGCGCTGACATGGCGGGAACAAGCCGCATGAGATATCCCCAGAATATTCGTATTATTCGTGTCCCCTGCTCGGGACGTGTTGACCCCCTTTTCGTAGTGAAGTGCTTCCAGAGGGGAGCTGACGGGGTCCTGGTCTCAGGCTGCCACCCCGGAGATTGTCACTATACTGAAGGTAATTATTATACCAGGCGCAGGTTTGCACTGCTTCGGGAGTTCCTAGACTACCTGGGTATAGCAAAGGAGCGGCTGAGGGTGGAGTGGGTTTCAGCATCAGAAGGACAGAAGTTTGCGGAGCTACTGTCCGATTTCACCGCAGAGCTGGCCGGGCTTGGACCAAGGAGCAAAATTTGAATGGATAAGGAGTTAATCCAGCAGATTCGAGATAAGGCTCGCAACCTTTTGAAGGAAGGGACGGTTGAGGGTGTCATTGGCTATGAACGGGCGAGCGATGATCTTACTTCTCGTCCCCTCTTTGCTTACAGCCCCTCTGACACAGAGCGGCTTATCTTCGACGAGACATGCGCTCACAATCTGGTTAAATATCTCCTGGATAAGAAAGGTAAAAAGATAGCGGTTGTGGTTAAACCCTGTGACTCACGGGCTATTAACCTGTTGTTGAATGAAGGACAGATAGAGCGAGACAATGTATTTATTATCGGGGTTGGCTGTCCTGGTATGGTGGAAACGAATTGGAACCACAAAAGCGAGACATTACAGGCGAAGTGTCGAACCTGTCAGTTATTTAAACCGGTGGTCTACGACTTTCTGGCGGGAGGGGAGATTGAAAGACAAGCCGAAGAGGAAACCTATTCCGACATTACGGAGGAAGAGGCTAAGTCCGTTGCCACCAGGAGGGAATTCTGGCTGGAGCAATTTGGCCGCTGTATTCGTTGCTATGCCTGCCGTCAGGTCTGTCCAGGCTGTTATTGCCCGGTGTGCTTTGCCGAAAGACTCGATCCCCTATGGGTGGGCATCCGAATCGCCCCTGAAGAGAACGATATGTGGCAGACCATCCGATCCTTTCATCTGGCAGGGCGTTGCATCGGCTGTAATGAGTGCGAACGGGTTTGCCCCGTGGACATCCCCCTGAGCTTGCTCAATCGAAAGCTAGAGAAGGATGTAAAGGAGCTTTTTGCCTTTCAGGCGGGGCTAGACCCTGAAGAACCACCCCCCTTCGCCACCTTTAAGAAGGAAGAAGTAATGGAGTTCGAAAAATGAACTTATTTGCCTCCAAGGATGACCTGATTCGCTGGCTCGGTTCACTCCTCAAGGAGCACATCGTCATTGCTCCAGTCCGGGTTCAAGAGCAGACAACGTTTCAACCCATATCTAGGGTGGAAGAAGTTGTCTTTGATTTCAATAACACCGCGCTCTCACCCAAAGGATGGTTCCTGCCCCCAACAGAGACCCTCTTCTCGGTGCAAAGAGATGATGGGAAGGTCGAGCTGGTTCCCACGAAGGTGGAACGTGATGCGGTTATTTTTGGATTGCATCCATGTGATGCTAGAGGCATTGCCCTGATGGACAGTCCCTTCCTCCAAGAGCCAAGCGATGCCCTGTATCGAGAACGCCGCAGTCGAACAGCTCTTATCGGTCTTGCCTGTCGCCAGGCGCAACCGGAGTGTTTCTGCACCAGCATGGGTAGTGCACCTGATGACCCCAGCAATGTGGATATACTGCTTACTGAAGTAGAGGATGACTACATTGTTCAAGCTGTTACTGAGAAGGGAAAAGCCTTGCTACCCAAGGGCTTGGCAGAGTATAAGGGCAAAGTGCCCGCTCCTCCCAAGCTTGAGACTGTTCCTACCAAGGAAGTCATCTCAGCAATGAGGGAACTCTTCAATGACCCTTATTGGGAACAACTTGCTGACCGCTGCTTGCATTGTAACATCTGTGCGTATGTTTGTCCCACCTGCTATTGCTTCGATATGCGGGACTATGCTGATAAGGGAAAGGTAGAACGAGTGCGGAGTTGGGAGAGCTGCCAATCCCCGGGCTTTAGCCTCACGGCTGGGGGTTATGACCCCCGGACTACCAAGGGGGAAAGGTTGCGGCAGCGTTTCTATCATAAGCTCTTCTACTTTCCGGAGCAATTCCAGGACGTGGCCTGTGTTGGCTGCGGCCGCTGCGTTAGAGACTGTCCGGTAAATATAGACATTCGCGAGGTCATAAGCAACCTGAAGCAAGTGATGGAGGCTAAAAGTGGGTCCTGAAAGTCCTTTTACTCCCTATCTGGCGACTCTGAAGACGGCTACCCAGCTGACTCCCGATATCAAGCTTCTAAGCGTGGAACTGGAAGACCCTGACATCAAAGCCAGCTTTGACTACAAGCCGGGGCAGTTTGCCTTGCTCTCAGCCTTTGGAGAAGGGGAGGCACCCTTTGGCATCGTGTCTTTGCCTCTACAAAGAGACGGCCTGGAATTCGCCGTGCGACGTATTGGCACAGTAACCAGGGCCTTACAGGAACTCGAGCCCGGAGACACCCTGGGAGTGCGGGGACCCTTCGGCAATTACTTTCCTTTAGAAGATTATGTGGGAAAGAATGTAATAGTCATCGGCGGGGGCATCGGGATGGCACCACTGCGTCCGGTGATTAACAGAATACTGGAACGGCGAAATGATTACAAGGAGTTGTTGATCATAAACGGGGCACGAACACCTCAAGACCTGGTGTTTCAACCGGAGTTCCCAACATGGATGAAAGCACCCGGAACTAAATTGGAACTCACTGTTGACAGGGGTGATGAACAGTGGAAAGGACGAGTGGCCCTGGTCCCCGATGTAGTGAAGGAATTGGCACCCTCGCCAGATAATGCCATTGCTATTATTTGCGGACCACCGATAATGATCCGATTTACCCTGGCCAGGCTAAGGGACTTGAGCTTTAAGGATAACCAGATTGTTACCACTCTGGAGGCTAAGATGAAGTGTGGCCTTGGTAAATGCGCCCGATGCAATATTGGAGAAAAGTATGTTTGCCAGGATGGTCCGGTATTTAACCTGGAGCAACTTTCGCAGTTTTTGGAGCAACCATGACAGCAGGAAATAAAAGCAATAAGGATGAAGTAAGGACAGGAGTATATATCTGCCAATGTGGCACTAACATTGCTGGAACGGTAGATGTGGCTGAGGTAGCCGAGTATGCCTCGCAGCTGGATTCAGTGGTGGTAGCCCAAGTCTATAGGTTCATGTGCTCTGAGCCGGGGCAGGAGATGATAAAGAAGGATATCAAAGAGTTGGGCTTAAACCGTGTTGTGGTTGCCTCTTGCTCCCCCACAATGCATGAACCCACCTTCCGCAAGGTATGTGAGCAGGCAGGGCTGAACCGTCACTTATTCCAGATGGCTAATATTCGAGAGCATTGCTCCTGGGTAACCGAGGATCACGAAAAAGCCACCGAAAAAGCCAAGGCGCTAGTGCAGGCAGCGGTACGACGGGTCTTTTTCCATGAACCTCTTGAGGTAAGAGAAGTCCCGGTAAATTCCAGCACGCTAGTAGTGGGCGGAGGTATTGCGGGTATTCAAGCAGCCTTACAGATCGCTAATTCTCGTCACAAGGTTTACTTAGTGGAACGAGAGCCGTCCATTGGGGGACATATGATTCAGCTGGACAAGACCTTCCCTACATTAGACTGCTCGGCCTGTATCCTGACCCCCAATATGAGCGAGCTGGGTTCGCATCCTTATGTCGAGCTACTCACCTATAGTGAGGTCGAAGAGGTATCAGGCTACGTCGGCAACTTCAAAGCCAAGATCAGAAAGAAAGCCAGGTACGTCGATGAGGAGAAGTGCACCGGTTGCGGGGTCTGTCAGGAGAAATGCCCCTGGAAAGTAACCAGCGAATTCGAAATGGGTTTGGGAGAGCGGAAAGTCATTTATACTCCATTCCCCCAGGCAGTGCCCAATGTTCCCGTCATTGATCGGGACAACTGCATCTATTTCCAGAAGGGCAAGTGTCGTGCCTGTGAGAAATTCTGTGAGATAGGGGCTATTAATTTCGATGATGAGGAAAAGCTAATAGAGGTGGAGGTAGGCAATATCATCCTGGCTACTGGCTTTCAGACCTTTGACCCTTCTATTGCTGCTCAGTACGGCTATGGGAAATTTGACGACATTATCACCGGGCTCGAGTTCGAGAGGCTATGTAATGCCACTGGTCCCACTGGTGGTAATATTCAACTCAAGGATGGCTCTGTCCCCCGAAGCGTGGCCATTGTCCACTGTGTCGGCAGCCGCGATGAAGAGTTTCACGACTATTGTTCACGAGTCTGCTGCATGTATGCCTTAAAACACTCCCACCTTATCAAAGAAAAGACTGGTGCCCAGGTCTCTCAGATATTTACTGATATCCGCTGCTTTGGCAAGGATTATGAGGATTTCTACGAGCGATTGGTTGGGGAGGGGGCAAACTTCGTCCGGGGGAAGGTTCAGCAGGTCGCCAGCGCTAATGGAAAAGGGATGAACCGAGGCAAGCTAACTATCACTGCGGAGGATCCAGATAACGGCAAGGTGACCCAGGTATTTGCTGATATGGTCGTCCTCTGCACTGCCATCGAACCGCAGCAAGATGCCGATAAAGTGGCTCATATCTTCACCGTGAGTCTCAAGGCCGATGGCTTCCTTTTGGAACGCCATCCCAAGCTGGATCCAGTAGCGACCAGGACCGATGGGATCTATGTGGTGGGTTGTTGCCAGGGTCCTAAGGATATCCCGGACACGGTATCCCAAGCCTCGGCGGCGGCAGCCAAGGTTCTAGCTGTAATCACCAAAGGCAAGGTGGAGCTTGAGGCAAGTACGGCAGTTATCGACGAAGATCTTTGCTCAGGGTGTCGAATCTGTAATCTTCTCTGCCCTTATAGTGCTATTTCTTTTGACGATGAGAAGAAGGTCTCTAGTATCAATGAGGCACTGTGCAAGGGCTGTGGCACCTGTGTTGCGGCTTGTCCCAGCGGAGCGATCACTCACAGACATTTTACTACCGAAGAAGTTATGGCCGAGATCGAGGGCGTGTTAGTATAGATTTAATTGAATATTGCATTCCTCAGGAATCGTCTTATAAACTAACCCCAGGCGAATTTTGGTTTTAAGTTAAGCGGGGTCCCACGAAAATCGCAAGATTTTTATGGGGTTGTATATGTCAAAAGCAACAAGGCAATCCCTCAAATTAGCTTCCATTAGCGTCCGTGGCATTGTTCAGGGCGTCGGATTCCGGCCTTTCGTCTATGGACTGGCGGTAGAACACAACCTCAAGGGATTGGTTTACAACACTTCGGAGGATGTCAAGATTGAAGTAGAAGGTGAAGCAAAAGCTATTGAGCAATTCGTGCGAGAGCTCGAGACAGAAGCTCCACCACTAGCTCACATTGAGAACGTAAATATCGAGTATAACCCTCCCCGCCACTATAAAAACTTTGAAATTCGGCATAGCCAGGCACAGGAAGGGAAATACCAGCTTATCTCTCCGGATGTTGCTACCTGCCAGCCCTGCCTCGATGAGTTACTAAATCCTGAAGACCGCCGCTACCACTATCCCTTTACCAACTGCACCAATTGTGGCCCACGCTTTACCATAATTGAGAATATGCCCTATGACCGCCCCAAAACAACTATGCGCTCCTTTCAAATGTGCTCACAATGCCAGGCGGAATATGATAATCCCTTGGACCGCCGCTTCCATGCCCAGCCCAACGCCTGCCCAAGATGCGGTCCCCAGGTCGAGCTGGTTGATAACCAGGGCAATCTGGTAACCGAGTCGAATCCTATAGCTGCTGCCAGTCAGTTCCTTAAGAAAGGGAAGATCTTGGCTATTAAAGGTTTAGGGGGTTTTCTCCTGGCTTGCGATGCCACGAACGATACCGTAGTCAAGACGTTGCGGCGGAGGAAGAAGCGCTCCTCCAAGCCCTTTGCCATAATGGTAACCGATATAGACAAAGCTAAAAGGTATTGCTATGTCTCGCCAGAAGAAGAAGATTTACTTACCTCACCTCAAAGCCCCATCGTGCTCGTGAAGTGGAGGGAGGACTCTTCTGTGTCTCCGGAGGTAGCACCCAATTTACGGTTCCTAGGGGTTATGCTGCCCTATACACCGCTTCATCACATATTGCTAAGGGATACGGGTTTGCCTTTGGTAATGACTAGCGGTAATCTCAGTGAAGAGCCTATCGCCAGAGATAATGATGAAGCCTTACGGAGGCTTTCCGGTATCGCCGATTACTTTCTAATCCATAATCGGGATATCTATTCCCGCTATGACGACAGCGTAGCCATGGTAGAAAGGGGCACAAGCCAGCTTGTAAGGCGGGCGCGCAGCTATGCTCCCTATCCCATCCGCTTCCCATTTGAGGTTAAGCAGGTGCTTGGTTGTGGCGCTGAGGAGAAAAATACTTTCTGCCTGACCAAAGATAATTATGCCTTCTTATCGCAGCATATCGGTGATATGGAGAATATGGAAACGCTGGAGCATTTTGACAGCACTATATCCCTGTATAAAGAACTTTTTCGTATAGAGCCTGAAATCATTGCCCATGACCTTCACCCCGATTATTTGGCCACTAAATATGCACGGGAGTTACGTGAGTCCGGCATGAAGATTGTTCCCGTGCAGCACCACCACGCCCATATCGCCAGTTGCATGGCTGACAATGGACTGGAGTCCACGGTAATAGGCGTTGCCTTCGATGGTACGGGGATGGGTGCCGATGGAAATATCTGGGGAGGGGAATTCCTGGTCGCCGACTACCGTAGTTATAAAAGGGTGGGGCATCTGGAATATCTGGCCTTGCCCGGAGGAGCCGCCGCCATAAAACGACCCTATCGCACCGCCATCGGCTATATTCTCACTCTATTAGGGGAAGATGCCCTCGATGCTGTCATTGCGAGCGAAGCGAAGCAATCTCAACTGTCTTCTATCGGGAGAGTTACTGAAATTGAAATGGAGGTCATCAGACGCCAGATAGAAAGACGGATAAATTCACCACTTACCTCAAGCATGGGACGCCTTTTTGATTCCATATCAGCCCTGTTGGACATAAGGGGCGAAATAGATTACGAAGGACAGGCGGCGGTGGAACTGGAAATGGCTGCCTATGAAGAAGATTATGTCCATGTTCAGAAAAACTACCCGTACCGTATAGTAGAAGACGAAGGAATAAGAGTCTTGCGCCTGAGCGACCTGCTCTCAGCTGTAACAGAAGACTTAAATCGGGGTATCTCAAAGGGAATCATATCAGTCAAATTCCACAATACAGTAGCCCGGATGATAAACGAGATGTGTCACTTGATAGCCGATGAAACCGGCGTCAGCCAGGTAGCATTAAGTGGCGGCGTATTCCAGAATCGCTTACTGCTGAGAAGAACAATCAACTTACTGGAAAGTAGCGGTTTTCAGGTCTTCACCCACAGACAGGTGCCCTGTAATGATGGTGGCATCTCCCTGGGGCAAGCAGTCATTGCCAATTTTGCTGTCTAATAGAGTTACGACTCCCAGCTCAAGAAGGGGTAGGTCACTCCATTGACGATATTCCAGATATAGGTGAGGTTGCGCGTGCCAGGATTGGCGACTGCGATTATGTTCCATGCTGCCCCTGAGAAAGTGGTGCTGTCCTGCATTTCCGCTGTGGTCTTACCTGTACCGCCAGCAGAAGTAGCTTGTCCGCTGGTTTCAGTGTCCCAGAAGGAGTCGCCCGCAGTGCCTTCACTATATCCTACCAGACCGCCAACGTGATCATTGCCGGTCACGCTGCCGGTAGAATAGGAGTTGCTCACAGTGCCGCTATTGGCTCCCATCAGACCGCCAACGTGATCATTGCCGGTTACACTGCCGGTAGAATAGGAGTTGCTCACAGTGCCGCTATTAACTGCCGTCAGACCGCCAACCCACGAATCGCAGGTCAAGTTGCCTGTGGAATAGGAGTTGCTCACAGTGCCTGTATTCCCTCCCATTAGACCACCAGCAACGGAATCGCTGGTGACGTCGCCTGTGGAATAGGAGTTGCTCACAGTGCCATCATTTTGTCCTACCAGACCGCCAACCACCGAAACGCCGGTCAAGCTGCCTGTGGAATAGGAGTTGCTCACAGTACCTCCGTTAACTCCCACCAGGCCGCCAATATACGCAGTGCTAGTCACATCGGCGTTCACTACGCCGATATTTCCGATGCGCCCTTCCTCACCAACAACACTAAAAAGTCCTACATAACCTTTGCCAGGGAGATTGATAAACAGGTCACGTATCTCGTATCCTTGCCCGTCGAAAATCCCAGTAAATGGAGGATCACCCCCGGCTCCAATAATTGGCTGCCAGCCCTCTCCCTCATTGGCTGTCGGGCTCGCCAGCTCATCATAACCGGCAGTGGTGGAATCGAGGTCGTTCATCAGAATATAATGGCCGCTCAAGTTGTTCCTGATGTCATCCAAATCATACCAAGTCCGTATTTCCAGGTTTTGGGAAGAAGGACCAAAGATACAGCCTTCCATCCCGACAATTAAAGCTATCGTAACCAGAAGGATGCCAAGTCTTTTCACGTAAAAGTTTAGTTTTTCCAATATCTCGAGCTTATAGGATTATTATACCATATTCTCCGCACCAGTAAGGAGTTGATTTGGCATGTGCGGCAATTAGGATGTCACCTCACAGACGAGCCTACTTCCCTTGCCGTATAAAGAGGAACATAAGCAGGGCAGCGATGCTTTTGGCATCGCAGATTTCGCCCGAGGTGATAAGCCGGGGTATCTCATCCGGGGAAACGCGGACCAGCTCGATGTCTTCAGTATCCTCAGCCATGAGACGACCGGGCACAAGATCGGTAGCCACAAAGCAATGAAGATACTCCGTGCCATAGCCCGGGATGGAATAAAAGCCCCCCAATTTGTCTATTTTTCGGGGGAGATAGCCAATTTCCTCCTGTAATTCGCGGCGCACAGAGTCAATGGGCTCTTCACCGGGGTCAATGCCACCAGCCGGTATTTCCAGAAGAAACCTGTCCACTGGATAGCGGAACTGTCGAACCAGCAGGACATTATCCTGTTCATCAATGGCCACTACAGCTATACAATCGCTGTGCTCCACCACGTCTCTGGTGGTTTTTCTGCCGCCAGCTTTCTCTACGGTGTCCACACGCATATTTACCGCGTGCCCCTGGTAAATCTGTTGGGTAGCTAGCGTTTTTTCCGGCTTTACCATACTCTTGCTACATAGCTAAAATTGCTGCGATTTGCTTGCAGAGCCTCAAAGGTGGCGAATAAGAGCTACTTCATCGCAGTTGGGAAACTTGGGACAGCGATAGCATTCCGCCCATACCTTCTGGGGCAGTTCCGTTTTGTCAATTAGCTTAAAGCCATGTCTTTCAAAAAAAGCCGGCTTACGAACGAGACAAAAAATCTTGGGTATACCTAATTCCTTAGCCTCTTCGAGACAAGCCTGGGCAAGCAAAGAGCCAATCCTTTGGTTCTGTTCCTTTTCATCGACAGCCAGAGACCTGATTTCAGCTAAATCGAGCCAGTTAACGTGCAATGCCGCGCAAGCGATAACCTGATTTCCTTTTCTGACTAGGAAGTAATCTCTAATATCCTCATATATTTCAGATAAGGCACGAGGCAACATCTCCCCCTTATCAGCAAAGTGACTGATCATCTGGTGGATGGAGGTAGCATCGCTCACCCTTGCCCTATCAACCTTTATATCAGCTTTCATTTCTTCCTCCTCCCATTTTTTGCCACAGCGAGCTATAAAAATGGGTCGGCTCGTGAATTCTTAAGAAGCGAGCTATGTGAGGGCTGAGTTTTACTCTGATATTTTGCCCGTCTGACAATGGCAATTCAACTTGTCCGTCAATGCTAAGTATAGCCTTCTCTCTTAAGGCGACCTTTAAATCCACTATGCTCTGCGGAGGCAGTACCAGGGCATGACTCAATCCCAGGTGGCAGGATATTGGTTGGAGAACGATTTCCTTGGATTGAGGATGAAGAATTGGTCCGCCAGATGCCAGAGAATAGCTGGTGCTCCCGGTAGCGGAGGCCACAATTATGCCATCAGCCCGGTAAGTGGTTATCGCTGCGCCATCAATTTCTACTTCTATGTTAACCAGGCGGACTGCCACACTTCGTAGTACCACGTCATTCAAGGCATGAAAGCTTTTGTCTTCAAACCGAGCCTCGAGCATGGCTCTTTCCTCGATCCAGCCTTTACCCTCGAGCAAATCGGGTAAATCGGATAAGACCTCATTGCCATCTATCTCTGTTATAAATCCCAGCCTGCCCAGGTTTATACCTAAAATGGGTACCGGCAGGGGGATTACGATTCGAGCAGAATGGAGGACAGTGCCATCTCCGCCAATACTGAGAATTAACTCTGTGCCCGCAACCCGGGGTTTAGCTTCATCCTCGTCCCAGGCTGAGCATCGCCACGAAGAGACTCCTCGAGAGGATAGAAACTCTTCCAGTTTCTCAGCTAAGTCTCGGGCTTTCTCCCGTAGGGGGTGATACAAAATACCAATACGCTTCACAGGTGAACGAAGTGTAGCACTGGCGAATTCTGGCTGTCAAACGAGTTGACAGAATCAAATCATGTCGCTTAACAGGAATTAAGTGCGGAATGCTTACTTCCCCTTGAACGTGGGCAAGGGCTTCTTCTCCAGGAAGGCTTTCACGCTCTCGCGGTGGTCCTCACTCTGCCGGCATATCCGTATGGAGTCGGTCTCAAGGTCAAGCTGACGCGCCAGCCTGTCGAAGAGACCGCGCCACACCATCTTCTTGGTTAGTTCTACAGAAAGAGGTGCCTGCTGAACAATCTTGTTGGCTAATTCCCTGGTTGTCTTCATCAGGTCATCAGGTGGAACGACCCGGCTGACAAGGCCGATTCGCAAGGCTTCGGCGGCATCGATTAACTCGGCTGTGTACATTAATTCCAGAGCACTGGACATTCCCGCGGCCAGAGGCAGGTAACATGTCAGACCGAAGTCAGGCACCAGTGCCCGTGCCACCTGGGCGACACCAAACCTGGCTGTCTCCGAGGCTATTCTGATGTCACAGCTCAGTGCTAGAGATAGGCCGGCGCCAACACAGGGCCCATTTATAGCGGCAATGGTTGGTTTCAGCAGCTTGGGGAAGATATCAGCAGCGGGCCACCCGGTTACCTGGAGACGGTTGAAGCGCGATTGCTCGGCAGCCCCGGTCAGCAATTGCATGGCGGAGACGTCAGCACCGGAACAGAAACCACGCCCGGCACCGGTAACAATCAATACCCTGACACTGTCATCTTGGGCCACTTCATCTACCGCCAGAGGCAGGTTCATACCCATTTTCACGGTAAGGGCGTTCAACTTATTCGGTACATTGAGGGTCAAAGTGGCAATGCCGCAATCATCCTTTTCCAGTAACAAGTCTTCATACCCCATCCTGGTTCACCTCCTGTTCGTATCGTTAGTTAAAAGAACAATTATAGCAGAGGCAGAGAGATTTTTTGACCATCCGGCAACCACTTAGCATATTCGAGGCAGCAATTCCCCGGATAGCATATCAACGATTCGAGAAGGGCCGAGCTTTGTTTTCATTACCACCTTCCCTGGGTGCTCGTTGGTAACCTCGCCGATGATAGCAGCGTCTCTACCATAGCTATTTTTTCTCATTCGGGCAAGAATCTTATCGGCATCGGCGGAGTAAGCTACAGCTACAACCTTGCCTTCATTAGCCACGTAAAGGGGGTCCAGTCCCAGGAGCTCGCAGGTGGCTTTGACCTCGTCCTTCACTGGTATCTTAGCCTCATCCACCACAATGCCCACTTTTGATTGTCGGGCCAGTTCACTGAGCGTGGTTGCCAGCCCACCCCGGGTAGGGTCGCGGAGGCAATGGATCCTGGACGAGACCTCCAGCATCTGAGCCACCAATTTGTTCAACGGAGCGCAGTCGCTTTCCAGAGTCATAGAGAACCTTAGTCCTTCACGCTGACTCATTACAGCTATACCGTGGTCGCCGATGGTGCCACTGAGCAGAACCTTATCCCCAGCTCTGGCGTTAGCTCCTGAGATATCAACTCCGGGGGAGATTATCCCTACTC
>Ga0209978_10000319_pt1 | contig 17375 bp, 21 predicted proteins | sample BentaG_FD_182805 | JGI IMG/M metagenome (GOLD analysis project Ga0209978, IMG submission 182805) | Deep subsurface microbial communities from South Atlantic Ocean to uncover new lineages of life (NeLLi) - Benguela_00093 metaG (SPAdes)... | ecosystem: Environmental > Aquatic > Marine > Oceanic >... | reverse complement strand
GGAATGCCTACGAAACCAAGGACCGTATCTGCAACGAGTATCAGTGGTACCTCTTCTCCTGCCTCTTCGGCTGAGGCTGGAAAAGAACCCATCGCTGTGAGCGCAGCTAACAGAACTCCGACCGACAGCGTTACTAACCATCTTTTGCTTCGTTTCCTCATTTCACTCCTCCTTATGTTTTGTCTTGAGCTAATTTCCCGCTCTGAATCGTCTCATCTTTTCTAGCCCCTCGCACACGGCGACCAGTACCTGATAATCTCAAAAACTGAGGCTAGGCTAGCTAATCTTCCTACTCTCTGACAACTCGCTAGGTTTACCTGCGTTATCACCTCCTTCGTGCTGTATCTTTTCTCTGTAGCCTAATCTAGGCACTTGCCAGTCGTCTATCGAGGGTAAGCCACCCTCTTGCTCTTGTCTCCTAGATAAATCTGAACTTCACCACCTGAAGCCGCATCGACATTCTGCCTACGAGAAGAAGACGAATACCACCTAAGCGCACATCTTTGTGTTACATCCAGACGCTTAATAGAGACCTCACTGTCCTGCCCCTGGCGCTTCCAAATCGATCGTGTGGCTGGGGAAGGCTTGCAAAGGAGCGTTGGCCCTGTCGGGTCCGGAGTCTTCCACCACCCCATTGTCAATCTGAGGCTATTCTCCTGCTCTCGCAAATAGCAATAAACAATTCAAGCTTGCTTTTCGAAGCGACTAGGAAATCTTTCAACACCTCTATAGAGTGTAATAACGAGTATCAAATAGACTGACCAGCTCACCACTTCTATGAGCGAGGGATTACCGTTATAACCGAAAAGGGCCTTTAGAATGCCTCCCAAAGTACCCTTTTCAGGAATGAGCCAGTTTATGTCCCAGAGATGCTCTATGAGGATAGATAGGAGTCCCGCTTCTTGAAATTCATGAATCCCGTGGGCAATGAGTCCTCCGGCGAAAAGAATAAGAACAATACTGCTGACCCGAAAAAACCATCTAACTCTGAGCTTAGTAGCTCCCCAGAAGATGAGCCATCCGAGTATGAGAGCTAGTCCTATCCCCAAAATGGGGCCTAAGATACTAGTTTCTTCTACCCGGCTGGCTGCCCCCAGGAATATTACTGTTTCTACTCCTTCCCTTAAGACAGCGAAGAAGACCAAACCCAGTATTCCCACCGCGTGCTCCTCCCTTACTTCGTGGGAAACTCTCTCTTCTAATTCCCGAGCAGCGTATCTTCCTTGGCTTGCCATCCAGAAAATCATCGTGGTCAAGAGGCCAGCGGCAATGAACATCAGAATCCCTTCGAAGATTTCCTCAACCCTTCCACTCAATCCCCCAAGCAATCCAGCGAATATTGCGGCTCCCGCTATGGATACAAGGATTCCAAAAAGAACCCCCCACCACACAAACCTCTTGTACTCAGACTGCTTTGTCTTGACCAGATAGGCCAAAATGATTCCCACTACCAAGACAGCCTCGAGTGTCTCCCTGAACGTAATGAGAAAACTTGTTATCATCTCTACTTATACGCTCGGTAATTATTTTTTCGGAATACCCTGAAGCTGATCTAGTGCCTATTGTTTTTCAAGTGGCGTCTGTTCCTCAAGCAACTAGAGAATCATGTAGCAGCGAGAGCGCGGTTGAGATAACGGTAGTCTCCGGTCCATGGCACTGCACCGGTCAACATGACCACCGGTCTCCGAATGAATACGCCTGCCTCCAGCAGCCTTCCGGTGCATAGATAACGAGCTACTAGATTCGACAGGGAAACGGAGAATCATCGCATCTGCGTCTGTCACCTTGAGACAACTTATTCTCACGACTGATAACCAAAGTGTATGGAAATATCTTAGAAAATATCTCGCTTAAAACCACATTGATGCACTAGCCTCGAGTGCGAGATCGTTTAGGGTTCCAGCACCTACTATCTTCACCTGGGGTATTAGTTGAACTTTTTCCCAGCCTAACATCTGTTTGGATGCCTCACACACATAGATTTCAATTCCCATCTCTTTTGTCTTCTTGATCATTTCGAGAACGCTGGGAAACGTCCCAAGCTTTATCTTCTCTCCTGCCCCTGGAAGTAGAACTCTCAGTCCTTGGCCCAAATAGTACACCTTGGCCTCAATATTCATTGCCTTGGCAGTCTGTGCCAAAACCAGGGGGGAATACTGTCTTTCCGGGGAGTCACTCGTTTGCACATAAAGGATTGAGTCTTTGTCTTTCATACTGCTCCTCCTTTTCCCTTTTTGATGAAAAAGCGTAGATAATCTTTTTCTCTTTCTAACCTCATGATTCTATGCCCAGTCCTTTTGGCAAAACGCTTCAAGTCTTCCTCTGCGGCAGGATCATCACTGAGTACCTCCAATACTTCACCTACTTTGAGTTTATCGATTTCCTCACGTGTTCGAAAGAGTGGCACCGGGCAATACGTACCTATACAGTCTAAGACCTCGTTTGGCTTTGGAATCTCTGGCATAGCTCGTCTCCTCTCTTGGGTGGGCCGCAGGTATATTCTCCGTGTGTCTTACCTCATCCCCCCGTATTGGCGAGCGGGTTTATGGGGTCCACTGGTAGTAGATTTGCCATGCAAAGAAGAAATTACTTAATCTTCGCCGCTTCCAGTCCCAGTGTCAGAGTATGAAGTCCGATTCTGAGAATGTGACAGTTGTTATTGCCCCATAAAGCTGCTCATAGGTCAGGTTTCGCTTTTCGCCATCTTCGGGTTCCCACACGATAGCCTACTTAACAGCTCTTGAGGAGGCTACCTTGAGAGGAGTCCTCACATCAACCGATGGAGACTATATGAGAGTAGTCCAGTCTCATTAGGTTGCCAAAAAAAGAGCTTTCTCTCACGCATTTTCCCTGGGACAAGGTGGATTCTGTCCCTCCCCCAACATGGTAAGGAACCCTCGGTCCACCCTTTGACTCCATCTCAGCGCTTCCGTATTTAATTGGACCAATTTGGTCTTATTATAGCAAGAAAATTCTTTTTGTCAACTCCGCCCATAGATGCGTCAGGACGTCGTTACTAGCGAAAGCTCCGAGGGATAAGAGGATTAGTGCTGCCAGTCGCTATCCTAGATTTCGAAAGAGATCGCCAGAGGACGAAAAAAAAGAATGGTGACAGTACAGACATCGTGTCGGCAAGCACAAGAAGAAAAAATGTTTGAAGCAACGAGCGACCCTTTCTCCATAAGTATTCTCCACAGTATTCCCGCGCGGCCTCTGTGATTAAATCGGTCTTGCATCTTCCTGTATTCTCCATGAGAATCCTGCTTGGTTTTCTTCTCACTGTGGCTCTTGCCAAACGATTCGGTACACCTTGTCGTCATTAGGTCTTGGTCGTCCCCTCCCGTCTCTGTTGCTGGTTAGAAAATAGAGGTATCCATCAGGACCGACAACCACATCACGTATCCGCCCGAATCTTCCCCTGGAGTAGTCTTCAGCAAACCACCTTTCTATTTCCTCTACTACGTAGGAGTGGTTTCCGGTTCTTTTCATCTTAATCCGGAGGAGCGCGTTACTCTTGAGGGTCGCGACAAAGAGGCCCCCTCTATAGAAGGTAATCCCTCCAGGTGGCGTTGTTTCCTTCCAGACTATCAGTGGATCGATGTACGGATTCTTATTCCCTCTCCCGATAACCTCGGGCCACCCGTAGTTACCACCTTTTACAACCACATTGATTTCATCGTGGGCAAGTTTGAAGAATTCTCCCGAAGGTCCGTGCTCAGAAGCAAAAAGATCCTGAGTTTCCGGGTGCCACGCAAGTCCCTGGGGATTTCTGTGTCCGTATGAGTATATTGGCGAGTCCGGGAATGGGTTATCTCGAGGTATGTCTCCCTCTGGACTGATTCGGAGTATCTTTCCCCCGAGCGAGCTAAGATCCTGTGCGAGTTCAGCTTTGAATGTCTCACCCGTGGTAACGTAGAGCATACCATCAGGTCCAAAGGCGATTCTTCCACCATTATGGTTTCTTCCTCCTGGAATCTCATCTATTATTACCTTGTCTAGAATTCCTTCGTCTCCGAGATCTGTCAGCCGGATGACCCTGTTGTAGACATTCCCCTCTTTTCTGTAGGTGTGCATGGCGTAGATGTACGGCTCTTCAGGAAACTTGGGATGAGAAGCGAGACCCATTAAGCCTCCTTCACCGTAATGGAGCGCTCCCGGTTCGGCATAGGGTTTTTCCTGGAGTACTCCCTCACTGATGAGTCTCACCTGTCCAGACCGTTCGCTGACGAGGGCTCTACCATCAGGAAGAAATACAAGTGACCACGGTATATTAAGATTATCGACCCAAACCTCGACGCTCACCTCAGATGGCTGAGCAACGAAATGTTCTTCAAGAGCACCTGACTCAGTGACGGCCGACGGTGCGGTGACCCCTTCACAAATCGATGCGCTGAACAGCCAGAAGGATAGAGATAAACCAAGAACAAACCTTGCTACTCGAATATGGTTGGTCTCAGCATTCATTTGGTAAACCTCCCAGCCCGGCTGTCGACCCGCTAGGGTTGAGCTTGCCTTCCTCATCTTGTGCGCCAGCACAGGACTTTTCAGCGCACCGACGGTGCAGCTCATTACTTTGTTTGTATACTGTCTGACCCGTAGTCCTCACAGCTCAGGGACAAGGTCCTTTCTAGCTTTGACACATGTACTCATATTCTGAAGAGTTGGTAACAAAAGGTTATAGTCAATTCCACTGGTTGTCAATCCGCTCAATCTGTTTGGACGACTCCAGTGTAAAGGTTTGTTTTGACAACGCCCTGTTTTCGAATAAGATGGGAACCAACTCCTCGTAATCGCTAATCAGAACGGCAGACACCCAATGAGCAAAGCAGAGTTAGTAGAGGAAATAGTCAATCAGAGGGAGCTAACAGGCAGAGAATCCACGGAAGCAGTGGACGCCATAACCTCTGTCATTACCGATGCCTTGGCCAGAGAGGAACAAGTTACTTCAGTTGGCTTTGGAACCTTTCAGGTGATTAAAAGAAAAGTGAGTAAACGGGCTAATCCTCGAACAGGAGAAGTTATCCGAATACCGGGCAAAACTCTTCCTAGGTATTTACCCGGGAAGAGTTTAAAGGAAAAAAATGAGGTGAGGAGGAAGCGATGAACCAATCTAAGCCAAGAATTCTCATCGTGTTTTATTCAACGTATGGCCATATCTTCCAAATGACTAATGCAGTGGCCGAAGGTGTAAGAGAGGCAGAGGGTGAGGTGATCTTGAAACAGGTTGCCGAACTCCTACGCGAAGAATACTGGGACGACAGTGTGAGGAAAGCGAAAGAAATGATGAAGGACATCCCGGTTGCTGACCCTCGAAAAGACCTCAAAGGTATTGATGGACTCATTGTTGGAACCCCAACCCGCTTTGGCAACATGACATCCCAGATGAGAAACTTTTGGGACCAAACAGGGGATGACTGGGCCGAGGGCACGCTCATTGGAAAACCTGCGGGCGTTTTCACCAGCAGCGCGACGCAGCATGGAGGACAGGAGACCACCATTGTCTCAACTATGCTAACGCTTCTGCACCATGGCTGTGTCTTGGTTGGTTTTCCTTACTCGTTTAAGGAGCAGATGACGCTTGAAGAGATAACGGGTGGCTCACCCTATGGAGTATCGACCATTGCCGGAGGGATGGGCGAGCGAATGCCATCGGATAATGAGCTCAAGATGGCAAAAGATTTCGGCAAACACCTGACAGCTTTTGCTAGAAGATTGGCTTCGTAGTTCAATTCAGACTAATCGTCAGGAGAGAAGCACAAGTAAAATAGCATGAACATCCCGGCTGGAGAGATCCCGAGGTGTCTATGGAAAGATAAATTGGTCAAAAAAACTGAAGCAGAAATAAACAGCACAGGAGTGCTAATTTGAAGGAAGAGGACAAGAGCAGTTGGGAGGCCATTTACAAAGAGCGCTCTTTAGAAGAGATTCCCTGGCACTCTGAGAAGCCAGCCGAATATCTGGTTGAACTTCTGAAAAAAAGGAAAGTCAAAATTGGCCTTGCGCTTGACGTTTGTTCCGGGGCAGGCACGAATGCTGTTTACTTGGCCAAGAAAGGATTCGATGTAACTGGTATTGACATCTCTCAAACGGCGACAAAGTATGCCGAAAAACGTGCGAGGAAAGCGGGACTCTCAAAAACATGCAAGTTCTTTTCTGGGGATTTGACCAAAATGAACCTTCCCAAAGACAAGTTTAATTTTATCTTCGACAGAGGTTGTTATCATCATATACCCAAAGAAGACAAACCAAGATTTGCGAGGACTATCCACGAGTCCCTCAAGAAAACTGGAAAATACTTTTTGACTTGTTTCAGCGATAAGAACCCATCTTCAGAGAAGAACGTTTCAAAGGAAGAAATAATGGAGAATTTCTCCCAATACTTTGAAATTGAGCCAGTAGAGGATTTTTCAGCGATTGAGAAAACGGGAAGAGAGCTGCACTTCTACCTTGCCCTCATGACCAAGAGATAAACCAGAATTGGTGCCAAAACAGAAGGTCCGGGAACGGGACCATGTTCGAACCTTTTTTGGAGAATACCGCGGAGGAAATACAGATTCCACTCCACAATTATCCAGTGTGATTAGGACGGAATGAGCCACGAGTAGCTAAGTGTGCAACGTTACCATGCCAGTCCGTGACGTCAAGACTTTATCATTGTCAAAATCATCTTGAATCTTCTTACTGCTCTCACGGAATGCGGTTCATTGGCTGGCATTAGAACCATTTCATCTTTCTTCAAGCGAACATGTGCCCCAGAAATGACAATCTCTGCTTCACCGTCCAGAAGGTAAACCAAGGCATCAAACGGCGTTGTATGCTCGCTTAATCCTTGCCCCTCATCAAAAGCGAAAAAGGTCACCGTACCAGCCTTTTTGTGAATTATGGTTCGGCTCACTACGGAGCCTTCCTGATACCCTGCGAAGTCAATCAATCGTATAGCTTGTGCTACCATTTTTTCCGTACCTCTTTTTTCTTCATTGTGTTCGCCTCCGTTGTCATCTTGAGCAGTCTCGCTTGTCGTTCCCATGTATTTAGCCTCATTATCATCAGGATTTGGTTTCATCGGTCAACAAAGACGAGCTGCGAGGAGGCAGTTATAGGACCCCTGGTTCAGTCTATCCTGATCCCTTGCCTCTTTCATCTCCACTTAATCGAATTCGGAATGTCTCAACAAGATGGTCCGGATGATAGGAAAGCTTTGCCCTACGCAGTCCAGGTTCCCCCAAATCTTGTTCTCGGTTGATATAAGGCACATTTTGCCAACTTTTCTCACAGAATTGCTGATTGATTGCCGCATAAAGCTCTGGGATCTCTGGATCAGCTTTCTCAATGTGCACCACTGCTGTCTCCTCGTTCAGCAGTTCCCCGAGGGTAAAAGCTTTCACTTTGTCTTCAATCAAAATCACCCCACCTTGCACGCCTAAAGCACGAAAATGAACGAGCGCCTGACGAACCGCCTGCCATTCTCCCAACAGATTGAGATCGTCCTCACATCGGCGCAACCGACACCAGTTTTCCGCAAGTTCCAAGGATGCCTCGATATGAACCTCGGTCAGGGGGGTGTAGGTGAATAGGTGGGAGCGGAGTAACTTGTTAATATGATTCCTCTTGGAATGGTATTTTCTTCCGGCCAGCTCAATTAGGTCCTCGCTTCGATAAACGTAATCGAAGTGCTCTCGAGTAGCTTCTATCAAGAGATCCGTTGCCCCCTTGATTTCTGAAACGAGCCTTTGATCAACCCGCTCGATGCGCGGCTCTTTCTCACCTTTCTCTTCTGCTAGGTACCGCAAGAGCATCTGCACTACTTCCAGTCGAGAGGGAGGTCCGATAGGCTGCAGGGCGCAGGAGCTCTTGCTGTTGCTAGCACAAAGGAGGAGCAGCCAGTCTCGGTACACGCACCACTGGAACCCATAATGGAGGCGCCATATGAAAAGATTGGTGAAGGTCCAGGTGGAGGTCTGAGGTTGATACTTCCACAAGACCTCTTCAATCAAACTGCGGTGTTCCAGCTGGATTGACTCGAACTGTGGAAATTCTGGATGTGCCGCCATGGGTGACCTCCTTATGAAGTATTCAGACAGAACCTAATTGACATTGTGGGCGAACTTCCTGACAGGAGATTGTAGCAGTAATTGATAGAGTTTACCAGAGGTTCAGAATGTGCTCGCAGGTCCGACTTGAGTCTTTTGGTAAGGATCTCTAAGGAAACGGGAAGATGTAAGAGCCACCTGATTAGGGAAGCTGCAGATGAGTATCTGAGAAGATAAGTGTGGATCAATGGCAGCCTCATTGCCTATTGATAGGTCCCGAGGCATCCTGATCACGGGTGACTGGTTGGGCCGGACTGAGCTAGGGCCAAAGAGATTTCAATAGCCCAATCTCGCCACTTGTCAGTCTGTCTGTTTGGGAATTTGAAGGTGCCCACTTGACTCACCCCACAACTAGACTAGAATCCTAGTAGCTAGAAAGAACCTTCCCAATGAGTTGGTTTCCTGGATGATAGCTATGTCTGCAAAGAGAGGGAGAGTCTTCATGAAGAACCGACTTGAACCCTTCCATTCCTCCAGTCCAAATCATACCAGTCGACTCCCTCATTCAACCAAGCATACCACACCAGCATCCGTAACTGAATCTGATCCTGGTCTCTGAAGCACACTTCTGATTTGAATACGAGCCGTAGCATGACTGCGAAGAGGAGCCTTTCATTGTCCCAACAAATGTAAGCATCTTGATCTTCTATCTTGACTTCCCTTTGTCTCCAAGATAATCTGTGTATGACTGACCTAGAGGGGAGGTGTTGCAAGAAAAGGAGGTGAGAACCATGCTATTCCTGGTGACTATGAGTCACAGCGCTGAGAAGTGTCCTGCTAACGACCCGGAAAAGATGCGAGAAACCATAGAGATAGTGGATAAGATAGAACCTATGGCTAAGGAGTTTAACATAAAGGTTCATTTCATGGTCCTTTCCGGACTTGGGCACACCACCTACGGTTTGGTTGAGGCGGACAATGTCGACGCATTATCTCGCTTCTTCGGTACGATTCCCTTTCCACAGGAGTTTACACTTACTCCGGTGGAGCATCTGCAGGACGCAATGAAGCGAGCTAAAGAGATGTTGGAGCAGCAGAAATAGGTGAAACCAGCGGGATTATCCCGGGGGCCATACGTAGTTCCCCGGTGGGTCCCCCGCAGCAGATCGCCTGAAAAGAGAAGTCAGAGAGGAGGGGAGAAGATGGAACGGTAATCGTGGGAGCGGAAGGGTCTGTTGCCTCTGATTTCACGACATTCACGGGAAAGAGCTGGTCTGAGTATGCCACCGCTAACCCCAAAGCTGCCCAGCTGCATGTGCTGGACGCAAGGACGATGGGGACGTTAGCGCTCACGATAGGCCTACTTATCGTCCTTATTGCCTCAAACGCATACCGCAGAGCTGAGAAGTGGTCGTGGTCTTCTCTCTTGGTGGGAGGGGGGATATCCTGGGGACTGTATCTCGGCTACTCGCTCACCGTTGGATCAGGCGGTGGTCTCATTACCATGATTATTGTGGGGATTGCGCTTCTCATTCTTGGCCTCGCAGTACCGGCAAGAGTGATCTTCGGTGGGAAGCCTTCAAGCAGATAGCAGAGACAAAAGTGTACCGAGAGTAAGAGAGCTCCGATACTGCAGGAGAAAAGAATTCCTAAGATCTTAGCTGTGTCCCAGGAAGGTTCTGGAAAAGAGGTAGGTTGCATCGTGCTATAGGTTCGGTTTCTGGGGCCCGGAGGAGCAACTTGCACTCGCCCAGATCCTTAGGACCGTATCGAGAGCAATCACTACGGGCCACCTTTCTAAGAAGAAAGAGCAAGGACGGATCCCAAGTTGAGTGCTGCGGTGTTGCCTCATGTGGCTGGTGAAACAGCGGGGGTTTTCTTGATCTTGGAGACGAGTGCTGGGACTCACTATTCGCGTGTATCAGGTGATTAAGAAAAAGTCAGCATCAATTACACTCTTCCTGAGGAGGTGATAAAAATGGCAAAGACTATAACGTGTCGAGACTTGGGAGTTGATTGTTCCTACGTTGCCCATGGAGAGACTGAAAAAGAGCTCATAGCAGACATCGCAAAACACGCGAAAGAAATCCACGAGTATACTGACGAGCAGCTAGAAGACCCGGAAATGATGAAGAAGGTCAAAGCAGCAATTAAGACAGAGTAGAGACATCTGGAGTGAGCCTCTCGGCTATTTTACGTAGTTCCGGGGGGTTCACTCCAGAAAGAGCAGTAGTGAGAATAACGGTCAATCGCACCTTAGGAGGGCCCCTTAGCTAGCTGCAGTTACTAGTGTCACTCCAGTTTCTATGCAGTGAATTCCATAAGGGAATTCACTATCCATAGAGGGACCTGGAATAGAATTCTTGCTTCCCTGGGTCTGATTGGGGTACTTGATGCTATTTTCGTCCTTGTTTCCCAGCGTGTAATGATAGAATAATAACTCTTGGCCTGGGGATAGCGGAATCGAAGAACGAAAGGGGATAAATCATGCGAACTTCATGGAGCATAGGGCATTTGTTCGGAATCGACATTAGAATTGACTCAAGTTGGCTGGTCATTTTTGGCCTCATCACCTGGATATTGGCTGGCTACTACTTTCCCAGCCAATATGCCAATTGGCCTCGCTGGCAGTACCTATCAATGGGGGTCCTAACGAGTCTTCTGTTCTTTGCCTCGGTGTTGATCCACGAGCTAGCTCACTCACTGGTAGCGTTAAAACAGGGAGAGGAAGTTCGGAGCATCACCCTCTTTATCCTGGGTGGGGTAGCCCAGATCAAGGATGAGCCAAGAAAACCTTCCCGGGAATTCTATATGGCTGTTGTTGGTCCTTTGTCCAGCTTGGCGATCGCTCTAGTTTTTTTCGGACTGTGGTACTGGGTCCGGAATATTAGCCAGCCTCTAGCTGCACTGTGCCAGTACTTAGCTCTCATTAATCTCATACTTGGTGTTTTCAATCTTCTTCCTGGTTTTCCCATGGATGGAGGCAGAATCCTACGAGCCATAATCTGGAAGATTACGGGGAACTTGAGAAGGGCAACTCGTATTGCCTCCGTAGCCGGGCAGACTTTCGCCTTCCTCTTGATATTCTTCGGTATCTTCCAGATTCTTCGGGGTTTCTTTCTTAACGGCATGTGGATAGCCCTCATTGGCTGGTTCATTAATAGTGCTGCAGCCAGAGGCTATCAGCAGGTCCTCATGAAAGATATGCTCAAGGATCTGAGAGCCAAAGATCTGATGAACGTAGATTTTGAGACGGTAAGTAGCGATCTCGGGGTTCAAACACTGGTGGACGAGTATGTCCTTAAGAAGAAAGAGCGAGCTTTTCTGGTCTCAGAGGGAGGAGACCTGAAGGGCATTATCTGTCTTGAAGATATCAAGAAAGTAGTACCCCAGAGGCGGGCCTCGAGTAAGGTGAAGGATATTATGACTCCCACTGAGAAACTAGAGACTATCTCCCCCAACGACAATGGTAACAACGTTCTCTCAAAACTGAGCGCTCGTAGCGTCCATCAGCTTCCGGTAATAGAAGAAGGAAAGGTCAAAGGAATTCTGTGCCGAGCTGATGTACTGAGGTTCCTCCACCTTCGCTCCGAACTTGGGGTTTGAGATCTTTCCACCTCCGGTTGGCCACAGCTAAATCCAGGAGAAGAACCGAGATTCGACAGTTTTCAAGGGCTATCTTCCAAGACGGTAGCTTGAAGACAACATGCTGTTTTGTTGTCTTCTGTACGAAGCTGGGACATTGACCACCTTTTCGCAAGCCAAGTTCCCTCCTCTATCTACACTGCTGTTCATAAATTCACGACATTTCGTTGTATCTTCTGCTCGATGTTGCTTACTACCCTAAGATCGGCCATCCCAAACTAAAGGAGAGCCACATGCCCTACCAGCACAAGACACAACCAGGCAGTCCCTGTACAATTGGGGTAAAAGTACTCAAACCCTGTTCTATATTAGCATTAAGCCCTGTTTTCGACTAAGAAGATCTTACCCGAAAGCTCTGCAAAATGATGAAGGAAAAATGGTACGTCCTTGGGTTGACCTTGAAAAGGACCAGTACGAACGACTGAAGGAACTAGAGGAAAATACAGGTAGGCCAGTATCTAAGATGATCCGGGAAGCCGTATCCAGCTTTGTAACAAAGAAAGGCTATTCCATTAGCATTGGTGCCTCCCATCTTCCAAACGCGCCGAAAGAAGACTATAGACCAGTGACTGCCTATCTTCCAAGATCCGACTTAAGTCTCTTGGTAAGCATCTCTGAGAAAACGGGAAGATGTAAGACGCATTTGATTAGGGAGGCTGTAGATGAGTATCGAGGGCGCACCGCAGTTCAAGGCAAAAGAGGAGTACAGCCAAACAACCATGCTGGATGATTCAATAATGTACCCTCGACCTAAAGTCGAGAAACACCAAGTCTATAAATAGGTATAAAGGGAAAGATACGGAGTCCTACCAGCTTTTTTCACACCTCTTCTTCAGCCACCCATAAGCCTCAACTTGCACCTTTGATAGTCGCGAATTGATCACAGAACTCTACTTCCTTTTCACGGCGTTGACGATATGAAGCAGAAAGAAGTCAGTTCGAGTCCTGCCAGGGGAGGTATCGCCTTATTCCAATGGGAGAGCTTCGCCAGCGCTGATAGCCGAGCATTCTGAGGGCTGCGGTACTCGGTTCGCATGCCGAGGACTGCCGTAGGGCTTCAAGATGGAAATTGACAACCATGTGAAATTGAATTATTTTTGATGAAATGAACGATGAGGGTCAGGATGCCTCATGGAGAGTTGAAATGGGAAATCCCAATTCAGATATGAAGTCATCATACATGAGAACAAAAAGGGACAGGAAAAAATGAACTCAACCAGAAAGACCGGAATAATTGTGGGTGTATTATTTATAACTGCGACGGTTACGGCTGTGCTAAGCCTTGTTCTTTCAGGGCCTATTCTAAATGCTCCAGATTATCTTACTAAGGTTTCTGCAAGTGTAAACCAAATGTTGATTGGAGTGCTTCTTGAGTTAATTTTGGCCGGTGCAGTTGTTGGCATTGCAGTTTTCATGTTTCCAATCTTAAAAAAGCATAATGAAGCCTTAGCTCTCGGGTATGTTGGTGCCAGGATTTTTGAGGGCTTAATCATTATTGTTGGTTCAATTAGCTATCTATCACTATTGACATTGAGTCAGGAATATGTAGCAGGAGCTCCGGATGCTTCCCATTTTCAAGCTTTGGGCACTTCATTACTAGCAGTACATGATTGGGCCTTTTTGATCGGAGGGGGGGCGTTCGTTTTTTGCGTAACTGCTCTAATTTTGAATTATCTATTGTATCAATCAAGACTCGTTCCACGATTTATATCGGTCTGGGGTCTTATTGGAGCCACATTAATGTTAGCATCAGGCTTGTTAAGCATGTTCGCCCTTAGTCCTACGCCGACGGCTACTTCGACGATCTCGACTTTTTTATTTCTTCCGATAGCCTCGAATGAAATGTTTCTAGCGGTATGGCTTATAGTTAAAGGATTCAATTCATCTGCAATCGCTTCCGGGTCTACCAAAGCAGATACAAACTAGATAAAATGAGCAGATTTAACGTATAAAAACATTATTAGTGATTACAATGTCAAAATCGATAATAATCATCGGTGCAGGCGTTGCAGGCTTGTCTGCGGGATGCTATGGGCAGATGAATGGCTATGATACTAAGATTTACGAGATGCACACATTGCCTGGTGGCGTTTGCACTACTTGGAAACGCAAGGGCTACAAAATCGACGGCTGTATTCACTGGTTGACTGGCACAAAACCCGGAACGGATTTCTATCGTATATGGGAAGAATTGGGTGTAATGCAGGGGAGCACCTTGATCGAGCACGAAGAATACGCTCGGATTGAAGGCAAGGATGGTAAAGTTTTTATCGTCTACTGTGACATCAATCGTCTGGGGCAGCATATGATGGAGCTTGCCCCAGAGGATAAGGATGTGATAGAGGAGTTTACCAATGGAATTCGTAAGATGATTCACTTTCACATACCTTGGGAAAAGGCATCCGATTTATTTGGTCCATTTGACGTACTCAAATTAATGAAAATGATGTTTCCCTTCTTCGGATTCTTTCGCATATGGGGTAACATTACAATACAGGACGTTGCCCAACGCTTCAAGAATCCATTCATGCGCGAGGCTTTTCCCTATATATTCAATCTTGAGAACCCGCCTGAATTCCCAATAATGGCTGTGATGAAGGTTTTTGCTTGGATGAACCAGAAAACGACTGGCTATCCGATAGGTGGCTCACTGGAGCTCGCTCGAGTTATCGAGGAGCGTTACCTTGCCCTGGGAGGTAAGATTCATTATAAGTCGCGGGTTGTAAAAATCTTGACTGAAAATGACCGGGCGGTCGGTGTGCGGCTGGCTGATGGTAGTGAGCACCGTGACGACATCGTCGTCTCTGCTGCCGATGGTCATACTACTATATTTGACATGCTGGATGGGAAGTATATAAACAATAAAATCCGGGGCTACTATGATAAGCTTGCTCTCTTTCCACCGTTAATCTATGTAGGACTGGGTGTTAACCGTTCGTTCGAGGAGGTACCGTCAACGGTGACGGGGATAGACTTCCCCTTCGATAAGCCGATCACCATCGGTGAGAAGAAACGAAACCGCCTGAGTGTACAGTTTTATACCTTTGATCCAACGTTGGCACCTGAGGGCAAAACATTTGTGAGAGTCCATTTCGCATCTGACTATAACTACTGGAAAAAACTAAAGCAGGACCCTGAGCGCTACAAGGCAGAAAAGGAGCAAATAGCGGAAAAAGTGGTTGCTCTACTCGACCGGCGTTTCCCGGGATTAGCCGCTCAGGTAGAGATGCGCGATGTGGCGACACCAATGACTTGGGTACGCTACACAGGCAACTGGCGGGGTAGCTTCGAGGGTTGGATAGAAACAACAAAGACGATGAGGATGCGCATGAGCCAAATGCTGCCGGGACTCAAGAACTTCTATATGGCAGGGCAATGGGTTCAGCCGGGCGGGAGCCTGCCTGCTGTGGCAATGTCGGGCCGAAATGTCACTCAAATAATTTGCAAGAAGGACAAGAAGGAATTTGTAACAACGCGAATGTTAAACAATACCAACAAATAGTGATAGGATGCTATACCCAAAACAAAATTCGCTATAGAAGAGAATCGTTCCGAGATTAAATCAAAGGATTCTGTAAAATCTCAAAACGACTATATGGCAAAAAAGGAAGGAGATTCAAATGAAAGCAGTTGTATGCACAAAACATGGGTTGTCCACTTCTGTGACAAAGTAAGACATCAACCACTTCCTCTCAAACTAGAATCGCTATTCTTTCCACATTCCTTTTCACAAATTCACGACATTTCCTCCTGTCTTTTACCAAATGTTGACAACCACCCTAAGATCGGCCATCCCAAACTAAAGGAGACCCACATGCTCTACGAGCACAAAACACAACCAGGTCGTGATAGTGAGCGGCGTTCATGTGGGTCCCAGGAATCTAGCCAGAAGTACCTATTCACACCTTCATCGATTTTCAGATTACGAATTTCGTGTTCTTATGAAAGATTCTGGGTCTCTAGTAGCTTGGGAAGGCTAAGAGATAGTCACCCATTTCCAATCTTAAATATCAATTTAAAATTTGGACATAGGGTGTCCAAGTACTGTCCAAGAAGCGTCCAATTGGATGAATTTGGACAGCTGAATCCCTTATTTTATGCCGGTTTTGCTCCATCTTTCCCTTATTTGTCCAAGCTGGGCTAGGAATGTTTTGATGGATTCATCAATCCTCTCGGTCTTTTTTTTCTCCTCCTGAATCCAGTTCCCGACCGTGGATTTACTTACTCCTAGTCTACGCGCTATCTCTCTCACCGATAGGTGCTCTTCCGTATGCCACTGGTAGCTTTTCTTCTTCTTTTCTGCTTTTGACAAAGTCTGAGCTTCTTTTTCCTTAGTCTCCTCATGGGGACATGCATAACACCGGCTCAGATCTTCGGAGAAAAATGGTGGCTTAGCTGTTTTGACCATGCCTTCATAACCTGGAGGGCTGAAAGCAATATAGGCAGAGGCCCGTTTGTCTTCGTGTACAGTCTCAAACTTTCTTTGGGCTCTCTGGATAAACTCTTTGAGCTCAGGCCGGTCAACAAGGACCTGGAGAGGAGCCGGCTCCTTGATAATGAGCGTGCTGAGTCCTCTCAAGATGTTAATGTCCACGTAACTAGCCTCTTGGCAGATGAAGATGATGGTCTGGTTCCTCTGCCTGGCAAGAGAGATGACCTCAAGAAGCCTCTGATTTTTCTCTGTGGCGCTCATCCGTGCCGGAAACTGGAGCGCTGCCTCATCCAAAACAAAAGCAGCATTAAAGGGAGCATTCTGCAAGTTTGCAACTACGCCTATACCCCGGGGAAGGAGATGGTGGACTTTCTTCGGGAGATTGACTACGTAGCAGCTTCCTCGATGCTGTAGTTTCTCCAGAAGAAGGTACCCCAGGGCACTCTTCCCACTTCCGGGTTTTCCTATGATCAACGTCACTGACCCTTGAGGAAGCACATCGAACCAGGTGTATCGCTTATTGTTGGTCTCGCCTGTCCTCTGAACTGTGGGAGCTGTCGGGGGTGAGGGAGTCGGTTTTACCGCCTGCGGGGTAGTGACCTGCTCTGGGGGAGCATGTGTCGATACTTGGCGGTAGGAAGGAGTGGGCACTCCTCGGAAAGAATAGTTTGTCTGAGTCTGCTTTAGCATCTCTATGAGCTTGGGGGTTGCCCGAATTGCTACAGGTGTGGATATTCCTCCGACTAGACCGGAGAGGAGCCCTCCCCGGAGGGTTAGTTTTTCTCCTCTGACTACCTTGACGGCAGTATAGATAAGAAGACTAGCCGCAGAGCCTAACCCCGCTGCAATCCAATATTTTCTTGCCTCATCTTTTTTGATATTCTCACTTTGTCTTTGCATTCTTTTTCCTCCTTATATTGCTTTTCTGTAATTCTTGATCCCTGGAGAGGTCAATGATGGGGCCCTTGATGACTATTTCCGGTTGATTCGCATAATGTAAGGTTCGGGGAGCCTGTTAATACGATCCACTGCGCCCAAATATGGTTAACGCCGATGGGATTTACATATAAGTTGCAGATGGGCTTCCAGAGGGTGGCCCACTTTCATTTAGCTCGTAATTTGCACAACCCTCTGGATATGTTGAGCCGTAGAGGGTTTTTTCTCTCCTTAGAAGCGGTAACCTGCCAGACTTAATCGAAGAAACCCATTCAGTATCAAAGTAGCTTGAGGTGATTGCTATCAAAATGAATAGTCATTTGCTTTGATAA
>Ga0209978_10000318_pt1 | contig 17406 bp, 15 predicted proteins | sample BentaG_FD_182805 | JGI IMG/M metagenome (GOLD analysis project Ga0209978, IMG submission 182805) | Deep subsurface microbial communities from South Atlantic Ocean to uncover new lineages of life (NeLLi) - Benguela_00093 metaG (SPAdes)... | ecosystem: Environmental > Aquatic > Marine > Oceanic >... | reverse complement strand
TTCGCTTAGGAAGGAGAGTTTTTTCGATAATCTCCGCTTGTTTCAACGCACCTCGTTGTTTCAATAAATATAAAATAAATTTGCTCGAGGGCGATAATGAAAATAAATCTAACTTTTGTTCATAATCCTCAATGAAGTATTTATCTTCTACAATCATGTAACCACCTATATTAAAATTATTTTAATGCTTATTAATTTGTTCAATTTATAATAAAGTTTATGTATATTTAAGATTTTCGGAGTTTGATTAATTAAACTTTCGGTATAAGGCAGTGTTTCAAATAGGTACAATTTTAAAAAAAAAGTTTCAAGTTTAAACTTTTCAAATTTTTCAGATATTGTTGTAGGAGTAAGATAGTAAAACTAAAATTAGCTTGTTTTAAGTTTTCGAAATCTTTCTTTTAATAATTAAGTAAAAATTGCACATATATTTATAAGACTCTTTAATGTTTATTTTCTTCAAATAAAGAAGAATTTGAATTCAAATTGGTCTTGAACTTCGCCCTTAGCCTTATATTTAAAATAAACTAATTTCTTGGAATTCTTTAATTTGAATTTTTTTCTTCTTTCCTTCTTTTTATTTACTCACGATTTCTCAAATTCATATATCTACCCCAAATTTCACTGAAAATATTAAATAATTGGCAAAATCTCTAAAATAAGATAAAAAATAGAATTTCTAAGCTAGTGCTAGTGGTATTTTACTAATAAAACTCGCAATCATTCAGGAGTTGGGAAATATCCATTACTTTTATCGGAGAATTATCCTCATTGGCTACTTGGAATAAGTTATTCTTACAAAACACGCATGAACTCACCAAAACTTCAGCATGAGTTTCTAATGCTTCTTTCAATCGATCTTCACGAATTCTTACCATACAAGTACGGGTTTCGGCTATTCTATCTCTTCCTACCTCACCAGCAATGTCTCCATAAAGGGCTTTAACTCCGCCCCCTGCTCCACAACACCAGGACATATCTCTATTATGTTTCATTTCGTATAATTTGACTCCTTCAATCATATTTATTAATTCTCTAGGTTCATCAAACACACCACAATATCTCCCTAAATGGCACGGATCGTGATAAGTAATCAACAAGGGATTTTCTTTTGTTCGTTTAGTATATCGTATTTTAAGGTTTTTTTCTTTTATTTTTTTTAAGGCATATTGAGTTAGATGGAAAATATCAAATCCTAGATTTCCACCAGCAAACTTAGTATATTCTAAAGTGAAAGTAGAAAAACAACCCGAGCAAGAAAAGACAACTTCAGAAACGCCGCTTTCACGAATCATTTTATAGTTATGTTTAATGAGCTCAATAGCCTCATCCTCTAATCCTGTGCGAAATAATACAGATCCGCAACATCTTTCTTCAGGAAAAACATAAAATTCTACTCCCAGTTTTCCTAATACATCACTTGTAGCATTGACGAGTTCTTTATTTCGATAAGAAGAAGTACAACCAATAAAATAGCCAACACTATCAGTTTTTAGTTTTCTTTTTTTTAAATCCCCAGATGAAAACTTTTCATCAATTAAATCAAGTTCCCGTTTTGTTCGTTCATAGGCTTGTTTACCAAATTCAGAACTCTCACACCAATTAAATCTATCACTATGTTGTTCAAGATAAGGATTATTATTTTTAAGAATTGAATCTCGCATCCCTTTTAACCTGGCGGGTATAGCACCTCTTTTGACCACTGCTTTACGAAAATTCTGAAACACTTCAAGAGTATCTATTCCTACGGGACAAACTACTTTACAATTCCCACAGAGCATACATCGAAAAACAGAAGGTATTATCTCTTCATTATCAAACTTAATATCCTTACGATCAAGTGCTTTAATAATTCTATTTCGTCCGCCCGCATAATCAGTTTCTGACCAAGAGGTGTTATAGACTCTGCACACATGACGACAATACCCACAATGTGTACATCGATCATAATCGAATTTTTCTTCTTTTTCCTTGGTTACCGGTTCAATTAAATTCTCTCTTGAAGGAGGAACTAAACCAGCAACTGGTGGACCTGTTGTAATTACATCTTTAAAATCTTTCTTTTCTTTACCTTCACTCATTTTCTTATTCCTCTGTATTAAAATGTGGCTTCCTACTTTAAAAAATGGTTTTAGTTAAATAATTCTGATTGTTATATTTTATTCGGCTTAAATTTTTATGATAATTATTTTTTCCAACTTATCTTATACAATAATTTTGCTATCGTAAAAAGTAGTGAAATCCGCCAATGTTTCATTCTAGTTTTAATTATCCGGTACGAGTTGAACATATCTTTGGGATCTAATTTTTTCTTCAATACTTTTCTAGACTCTACGATATCTCGTCTGTATTTTCGCAAATAAAAGGTATTAACAATCCCTATTGTGTAGAGGCTATCACCTTGTTTAAATGCTTGCATGGATAAATCGTGCAAAAATGCCTTGACCGTAAAAAATTCGATTGGTCTCGTAATATCTGTGAGACCAAATATTTTAACTCTACTCCTTCCTTCTTCCCCAGAAATCGTATAACTGGCGATGGGAAATTTATACTTACTAGCTTTTTTCAGATAACTCTCAATAAAGTATAATAATCTCTCATTTGAAATCCAATATTCCTGGAAGATAATATTCCTGCTCGTCCTTCCAATAGCCACTTCAGCTTCGCTAATGTCACGCCATTTTTCTTTTAAATAAGATTTCTCTACTCTAATGCCTTTCAAATTTTGAGCTATTGTATCAGAAGCTGAAGCACTTCTAAGAACTTTTTCTGGATCGTCGTAAAAAACGGCCCAAACTAACCAATCTTGACTTGGAAAATTTATGTGTGAGTATTGTTCAAACTTTCGATCTGAAATTGAGAGAAAAAATGGTTTATCGGGTATTCTACTCATTAAGGCTTCATAATAAATAATCGCATCTTCAAGAGAGGAAAAACCGTAGCCTTCAATTTCTAAAGAAGTTTTTAAATTTGTAACAGATAACACTACCTCCGAGATCGCACCGTATATACCATAAGTTCCAGTAATATCATCAAGCGATATTTCTCCTTTCGAATCTTTCGAAATATATTCGATTTTCCCATTAGGTAGAACCAATGTTAACGATATTATTGAATCGGCCATTGTACCGTATTTTGGCACCCCGATTCCTGCTTTCCCTGGCGTTGCAATATAACCCCCCACACAAGAAGTTTTGAAGCTAGTCGGATAAGCTTTAGGCGCAAGACCGTAATCTGAAAGCTTTTCAATTAGATTTAACCATGAAATTCCCGTCCCAACTTTAACTGTCATTTTTTCAGTGTCAATATGCTCAACTTTGTTAATGCGACGCATATCGATTATCACTCCACCCTTTGCAGGAGTTGATGAGGAAAAGCACGACGTACCAGCAGATCTTATTGTTATAGGTAATGAAAGTTCCCAGCACTTTTTAATTAACAAGGATAAGCTCTCTGTATCAGCAGGTCGTACGATAATACTCGCAAGATAATTTTTTTTAAATTTGTAATGATAAGATGGTAAGGATGTAAGGTCAGCAGATGCAGATTCAAGCTCGTATCTATTAGTGCTAACATGGTAGGGAGAAATAAATTCTTTAACAATTTCCTCGAAATTACGCTTTCTTCCCCTACTTTTTACTTTTTCCGGAGTTTGGGTTAACTTCCCTTTTGTTTTTTTCTTGACTGTTGTCTCATTCATTTTTTTACCACTTCCTTTAAAATTCTTGAATCTTATATTTACTCCTTATTTTTCACCTTATAATTACGCAATTTCTTTTCTAAATACCACAATAAAACTCCTATTGATACAGGTATGATCAGACTCAGTATAATGGGTAGAAGATTTAATATTAAATCGTCTAAAGCTGGGGGGACTATTATTAGGGCTAAAAAATACCCTGTCCACCAGCAAATCAATGTAATATATCCCGTAAGTTTGGCATACTTACGCTCAGCTGCAATCCCAAACAACATACTAAGCAGTCCAGTAAATAATCCCGTAGCACCTAATATTATATGGCTTACATGAACTCCAAAGGGCTCGAATGAAAACCAAATATTTATATTATCTAAATTAAATTGGTTAATCAAAGAAATAGCGTTTATCAAAGTTAATATCCAAGATGCTCCACTAAATATTCCGTGGATTTTTACAAATTTGTTTTCATTTATTAATACGAGGATAGTTCCAACAGAAAGAAGTATCAAAGCAGACATACCGAGGAGTAATCCAAAGTGATCGAATATTTCAAACTCATCTTCAGGAGGGGCAACTCCTCCAACACTAAACCCAATTTCTATATACTGAAAATCAGGTGGATTACCAACCCCTGATGAGTTGTCTCCTGCAAGAATGAAAAGAGAGTAATACCCTTCTGTTTCAGGAGTCGTAATATTAAAGGTTATAATCATCGCGTTTGGATTTGAGTCTTTATCTTCTCCAGAGTCATCTAATATTCTATCAGTAGTAGGAAGAATATTTAATTGCCCATTCTGCATTATTGTCGTGTTTTCATTAGGGGCTTGAACAAATAAGCTGTTTCCAGTAGCAGTTACATTAAAAATAATAACAGTTGAGCCAGTTACATCAAAAAAAATATCATCTAAAGGATTTACAGTTGTGCCATTTATATCAGCTGAAATTGTATATCCTCCGGGTACTGTATGACATATTTCATGGTCTGCTACTTGGTCTGGAGTTGCATTTCCATTCAGGACCAATAGCAGTAATGGTAAACTGATAATTACGATAAATAGTACGAAAATTTTCTTCTTCATTATCCTTATGTCGTATTGTTATAATCTTAGTTGGTGTTATAAAACAAATAAAGGTTTTATTTAGAAATTATAAGTAAATTTTAAAGTTTGATGCGAAAATTGCACACATTTCTTATAGCATACGTGTTAAAGAAAGAGTTTGTTTCTAGTTTATGAATTTTTATAATAATCTTTTTTAATACTAGTTATTTCATTTTGTTAGTATGAAATTTGATCACTATTCTCTAAAGAGGATATTACTCATTGATTTAATAGTGATCCTAATTATTGTTATTGTTATTCCTCTCGTATTAGATTTATTTGGGCTAAATATCAAGATATTAGTTATTTCTTTTATTGGGAATCTTCTCATAGTTTCTACGATCGTTATTACTGTTGTTGATCTTTTTTATCTTCTCAGATTTAAACGAAATATTTATCTCTTATCTTCGCTAAGTATGAGTTTTACGATTTCTTTATTTCTACTGCTAGAGTACTGCTTTCTAAATGATTATTATAATATTATCTACGTTTGGAGTAATAGTGAATCTGCTCTCCCGATTGTGTACAAAATCGTAGCTATTTGGGCTGGTGAAGCAGGCTCTATCATGACTTGGATGTTATTTAATTCTATCATTATTTTTTTTTACAGGCTCAAGAATCAGAATAAAGACGATATTATATTTATAATATCGGTTATAATTTCTTCACTAATTTCATCAATATTTTTGATTATTTTAATTTCTTTTAATCCTTTTCAAATTCAGACTCCTATCCCACCCCCCACTGATGGTATAGGCTTGAATCTTCTTTTAATATCTCCATTTATGATTTGGCATCCACTTTTTACATTTATTGCTTACGCCATTTTCCTAATTCCCTTTACTATCTCAATTATTGAAATCATAAAGCCAAACAAGTCTCTGGAAAATTCTTATCAAAAATCCTTTTATGATTTTAGTTTAAAGTTTGGTTGGTTAGTATTAACTGTAGGTATTGGATTGGGAGCATATTGGGCAAAAATAGCGCTTAATTGGGGTAGATATTGGGGTTGGGACCCTGTGGAGACTGTCTCTCTTGTTCCTTGGTTTTTTAGTACTGCGTACTTCCATACTATCTCATTTAAAAAGAAAAATAGTAGGCTAGTCAAAATCAACTTAATTTCGATTTTTTTATCAATTATTTTTTCTACTTTGATAACACGTGGAGGGTATCCTTCATTACATGCATTTACTGATGAAAATAATCTGATAATTTGGATTTTAATAGTTGGCTCAGTATTAATTATCTTCTCGCTTTATGTTATTTATAATAGTCTAAATTCTTTATCTGAAGAATACAAGAAAACTAGACTCTTTTTAGATTATTTAAGTTACCTATTTCTTTTTATGCTAGCTTTTGTTTGCATCTTTGGTCTATTTATGACTCCTTTATCAGTATTTCTCTCATACTTCTTTAGCTTTAATATAATAGGCGTAGGACCAGATTTTTTCATTATAACAACATTAGTTTTAGCTTCTGGATTAGCTGTCACGCTTATATTTTGCTCATTATATGGTACATATAAATTGAAATGGATTACTGTTGGAATTTTAATAGGTGTGGGATTTCAATCCGTCCTCTCTTTAATATTATTCCTTTTTACGAACATTTGGATAAATCCCCTGATCTCGATATTTGTTCTAGCATTACTAACTTCAATTTTAAAATTAATAAAAGACTTTGATAGCAGTAAAGGTATAAAGCACTTTTTTAGAATTAATTCAAAAACTTATGTTCATACAGGGTTATCGTTAATCTTAATTGGAACACTAATTGATCCTGAAGCCTGGTTTTTTCAAGATATTTTCTTTATTTCAGGGTTTATTTTTTTAGTAAGTGGAATAATCCCCTCTATACTTATTTTGTTTTTTCTTAAAAGAAGTGAACAAAAGGGCAAACTAATAGCATAAATTAGCATATATAATCTTTTAGTATCAATTTTTGTTAATATTTGAATGAAACGAGAATATTCAAATATTTTAAAGTGGTTCAAAATGAAACTTGAACATCGATCATGGTTTAAAATTGAAACTAGGACTGGTTTGATTGTTTAATTTAACCAGTTTTAATAAAAGTTATAAAATATAAGAAATTTCCTTAAATTAAGCAATCATATAACATATTTAATGTGTTCATATGCAAAACGAACTTTATGAAAAACAGAAATGCAACTATAGAACTTTTATAGCTTATTTTTTTTAAAGAAAAAAGGGGTTTAAATGAAAAAAAACAAGAAAATTTCATCTATTTTAATTACTACTATACTGTTTTTATCAATTATGGGATTTGCAATAGCAAACACGAATGACTTCCCTGATTTCACCGGAGAGGGACACTCGAGTTGCCATGGAGATATAACAGAAAGTACCAGCGGCTATATCTCCATATCGTCAAGTTCAGGTTCATCTGTAAATCCAAGTGAAACTTTTACAGTGACTATTCAAATATTCAGTTTTAGTGAGGCTCAAAATGCAAATAATATTGAAGTAGGTTTTCCAAATGGAGATCCTGGCAGAGGGGATAATAAAGAATTTACCTTTAACCCAACTCAAGATTCAATCGATATTGATTCTTCTGGGAATTCAGCAACGTTAGATTTTCAAGTTACAGCACCAGCAACTGAACAAACCTATACTCTCCATTCTGATGCTATTCGCAGAGCTGGTGTTAGTGGTCCAACCCATTTTGTTCAAGGCAATTTTATTGTTACTGTGGAAGTGTCAAATAACCCACCTCAGTTTAGCAACATAGTTGAGATTAGCGATCCTTTAGAATTTGGTCAACAAGAAACTTTTCAGGTAGATGTGACTGATTCTGAAACAACTGTCGACACAGTCTTTATTGAATTAGAAGGTACAAACTACACTATGACTAATACTATTGGAGATACATTCCAGTATGACTGGACTCCAAATACACTTGGCATTAAAAACTATGTCATTTATGCAAATGATACAACCGGAAGTTGGAATTCAACAATTGGAAGTATTAATGTAATTGATACTACAAATCCAACCTTGACGAATTTAATTGAGAGCGCCGATCCTTTAGAGTTAGGTCAAACGGAGACAATTCAAATAAACGCAACTGATTTATCTGGTATTAGTCAGGTTTTAATAGAAATTGATAGTACAAATTACACGATGGCAAATATAGGCGGAACAATATGGGAATACGACAGCTGGACTCCAATTACTACTGGATTGAAATCATATACTATTTTTACAAACGATACTGAGGATAATTGGAATACTTTAGACGATTCAATAACAGTTCAAGATACAGTTCAACCATCATTAACAAATCTAGTGGAGAGCGCAGACCCTCTAGAGTTAGGTCAAATAGAAACGATCCAAATTGATGTAGGGGATTTATCTGGTATCAGTCACGTGTTAATTGAAATCGGTAGTGTGAATATCAGTATGAACCAAATTGATACAAACACATACCAATATAATACTTGGAGTCCGTCTTCTGTGGGAGTAAAAAGTTACACAATCCATGCAAACGATACTAACGGAAATTGGAATTCTCTAAGTAATTCAATAACAGTGGAAGACACAAAAGCTCCGAAATATTCTGATTTAATTGAAAGTGCTGATCCGCTCCCAATTGGCCAAAATGAAACAATTTCCATTAAAGTTTACGACACTCCAGGTTCTGGAGTAAAGGAAGTAATTCTTGAATACAACAATATTAACCACACGATGGTTTTTATGGGACTCGACACTTGGTCATGGTCAAATTGGAAACCATCATCCACAGGAATCTTTAATTATATCATTTACATGATAGATAATAGCGATAACCTAAACACGACAGCAGGTTCTATTGAAGTTATCATATCAACGGGTCCAACAATTCAAAGCGTTTCTAAAAGTGCAGATCCTTTAGAATTAGGTCAATTAGAAAACGTTCAAGTTGATGTTAATGATACTGATGGAATTAGTGATGTAATTATAGAAATCGGGTCTCAAAACTATACAATGGGGAATGTTGTTGGAATGACATATGAATATTCATGGACACCTAGTATAACTGGGACACAAATTTTTACGGTCTACGCTAATGATTCCTTTAATAATTGGAATCAATTAAGTGATAGCATCTTTGTTCAAGACACAACTCCTCCAAATTATTCAAATTTAATAGAAAATAGTGATCCTTTGGAATTGGGAAACATTTTAACTATTTTTATTGATGTCACAGACCTGTCAGGTGTCAATCAAGTTAAAATTGAATTTAATGGCATGAATTATTCAATGTCTAATCTTGGAGGTGACACATGGTCAAATGATACATGGATTCCAGATACTGCTGATATCTTTCCATATACTATATTTATTCAAGATAATTCGAATAATTGGAATAGTACAAACGGCTCTATTGAAGTAATAGACACAATATCACCTGAATTATCAAATTTATATGAAGAATTCGATCCATTAGAATTAGGACAGAGTCAAACGATTCAGGTCAATATCAGTGATTTATCTCCTATAAGTTTAGTGGTACTTGAATTTGAAGGAGTAAATTATACTATGACAAAAATAAGTAGTAAAACGTGGGAATACAACAATTTAATTCCAACTAGTACAGGTTTGAACACTTATTCAATTTATGCAAATGATTCAAGTAATAATTGGATTTCTTTAACATCAAATTTTACAGTTATAGATACAACTGGTCCGGTATTATCTAACTTATTTGAAAGTGCAGATCCATTAGAATTAGGACAGACAGTAACAATTCAAATAAATGCTACGGATTTATCTGGTATCAGTCACATGCTAATAGAGATTAATAGCGTGAACTATAGCATGGTATTTATCAGTGGTAACATGTGGGAATATAGTAGTTGGACTCCAAATACCATCGGAGTAAAATTGTATACACTTTACGCAAATGATACTAACGGCAATTGGAATTCTTTGAATAGCAATATCACTATAGTAGATCCGAGTGGTCCATCTTTAAGTAACTTATTTGAAAATGCGGATCCATTAGAACTAGGACAGACTGTCACAATTCAAATCAACGCTACTGATATATCTGGTATCAGTCACGTGCTAATAGAAATTGATAGTGTGAATTATACCATGGCATTTATAGGTGGCAACACATGGGAGTATACTAGCTGGACTCCAAATACTACGGGATTGAAATCATATTCTATTTTTTCGAACGATACTGATGGTAATTGGAATACTTTAAACGATTCGATAACAGTTCAAGATACAATAGGTCCAACATTAAGCAATGTGTTTAAAAGTGCGGAATCAATTTTCTTAGGACAATCAGTATTCATTCAAGTTGATGTTACAGATTTATCAGTTATTAACGATGTCATTATCGAGTTTGAGAATTCTAATCATACGATGACTTATGTAAATGGAAATACTTGGGAGATAAATAATTGGACTCCGAGTACAACAGGGATATTAAGTTTTACTATCTATGCAAGAGATACAATTGGTAATTGGAACTCCGAAAGTGATACAATTACGGTGAATATACAAAGCGGTAATGGGAATAATGATGATGATGTGGAAGGTCTTGATTTAATTGTGATATTTAGTACTATCGGTATTTTAGGAACTCTTTCAGTAGTCTTAGTGATTATTCTAAGACCTAAACGGTTTATTAAGTAATAAATACTTTTTATTTTTTTAACTACTATATTTATTTAATTTTAATTTTAATTTCGTTTAATATGAATAAATCCAATAGAATTTTATTAGAATGCGATAATGTTTCTAAACAATATGGATTTTTCTTTGCTCTGAACAATATATCTTTTAATGTGAAGGAAAATACAATTTTAGGAATAGTTGGAGCAAACGGTGCGGGAAAAACAACCCTTATTAAAATCTTATCAGGTTTAAGTTCTCCAACATCGGGAAAAATCCTCATCAACGGGATGGATTATAAAGAAAATTCCAGAAATATTAAGCGACTTATAGGAACGATATCAAGTAAATCGTTTTTATATGAGGAGCTTTCAATTTATGAGAACCTAAAATTTTATAGTAAATTATACTCTGTGTATGAAAAACACGAAATTAAAGAAAAAATCGAACAATATGCTGATAGTTTCAATCTTTCTGACTGGATCTATGAACCAATTAGTTATTTGTCAACCGGAATGAAACAAAAGGTCGAAATAATCAGAATTTTAATTCATAATCCTTCAATATTACTCTTAGATGAACCATTTTCTGGATTGGATTTCAATTCAATTAATTTATTGATCAAAATGTTACAGGATTTAAGAGAAAATGAAAACCTAACAATTATTCTTGCAACGCATAAAATTGAAGTAATTCAACAAATTAGTGATGCGATCCTTATTTTAAAAAGAGGTAAAATCAATAAGTATGTCCCTAAAACTGAGATGCATAAAATTAAGATTGAATCATATTTCTGAGGTGAAAAATAAGTGAGAGAGAAAAAATCTTCTAATAAATCAAACCTAAAATTATTCGTAACAATTCTACAAAAAGATATTAAATCAGAAATTAGACAGGTTAACGATATATTTTCAGTAATATTGTTTGGAATCATTTCAATATTTATTTTTTCTTCGGCATACAATACGATTAACCTAGGCATTAGAATGCCAATAGAAATATTTATTACTCAAATTTGGTTGATTATATTTTTTACACTCATATTTGTAATGATTAAGCTTTTTGTTCAAGAAAAAGAAAAAGGAACGCTAGATGGATTAACAACATCTCCAGTTTCTAAAAATATTCTTATAACGAGCAAAATCATTTTTTGTTTTATTTTATTGAGTTTTATTGAATTGATTTTAGTTCTTTTTAGTTTTTTCATTTCAATCCCATCAACCCAAACTTTGAATGTAATCCAACTCTTGTATTATGTTATACTTGGAATAGTATTACCTACCTTGGATTTATCTATTTGCGGAACCTTAGTTTCAGCTATATCAATGTACTCAAAAAATAGGTCTTTTGTCTTACCATTATTACTATTCCCTATAATTCTTCCTATCACATCTCCTATTATATCATTAAATATTAAGTTATTAGAAGGAGAATTACTTTCTTTAGTATTAATGGAAATACTCTTTTTAGTGGCTCACGCTATCCTGATGTTTTCAATTTTAATATTAGTTTCAGAAGAATTATTATCTGAATAATGTAAATTAACTACATTGCACAAGAATCTGTGTTGCGTTTAAGAATAATAAAGAGTTAAACAATCCCATTACGACAACTTGAATTCCATTCGCTACATCATCAGGAACAGTAATACTCGAAACATCTATTAAAATTTTATCGCTGCCTTGAGTTAAATTAAAATTTCCACCTGAATAACCTTCCACTATACCAATTACTTGAATCTCTTGATTATGGTATCTTGTAGGATCGTCGAGAACTTGAGAGATTTGAAGGTATGGTCTGAAATTGAATATTAATATTATAGTAATGATAGTAATAGCCCCTATAATCCCGAAAATTGCTATAATTCGTGATCTTTTCATATTCAAAACTTATTTATTACTTTGATTTAATTTGTTTATCCGTTTTTGGATCTTTCTTTTTGAAAGTTTAGGATAGAGAATTAAGATTACAATTACCAACCAAAATAAAGCGTAACTTATACTCATTATAATAATATCCATTATTAATTCACTCATTTTGCATCCTCCATTTTAGTTTGTAGAAGTTCTTGTAACTTCTGCTTAGCCAAATCTAACTCGTTCAATTCGCGTACTAAATAAATAAATAAAAAAGTTATGGCTATTAAGTTAAAAAATAAGCTAAACATTTTAATGGTATCCCAGTAAATATTTCCCGGTTCCCCTGGATTAATTAAAGGATGGAGACTTGTGAAAATAATTGCTGAGAAATAACTTAAAGGAACGGTTGGAAAAAAAACTATTCCTAAGATTGCTGATAATCTAGCTTTTTTCTCTCTTTCTTCAATGAAGTTCCTAAAAATTAAATATGCGACGTATGAAAGCAATAGTATGAGTGTTGTAGTTTGTCTGGGATCACTCCATTGCCAATAGATGTTATTATACCCCCCAGATGTCGCATTAAACCATAATGAGCCTGTTATTAATGTAAAAGCTACGAAAAATACTCCAACAATTATGCTATTTTTTCCTACATTACTCCAATTCATCTTTTTTTGCTTAAGGTACAATATATGGCTTATTAAACTAACACCAAATGAAAAATAAGACAACCATGCAGCGGACACATGATAAAAAAATATAACATATACAATTCTATCAAAAGTTGCAAAACCAAATATGAGAAATAAATTAATTATAAGCAAAGATAAAGATACTATCAGAAAATAGTAATTCTTTTTAAATTTGTAAATCAATATTGAAAAGCCTCATTTTTACATTAAACAATTTTAAATTCAACTTAATAGACAAATCATCTTTTAAGATTCAATTAAATGAAAATCAAGGTGTAAAATTTAACACACAGATTCATTTTAAAGTATTAAAACCTAGTTATTAAAATTTTTTCTTATAATTTAATGATTTTTTTTACATAATTTTAAAAAAAAAATTTAGTTAATCGCTTCAATTAGTAAATACTTAATGAAAAATGAGGAAGACAGAAAATTTAGCTTTATAGAGAGAAAATTAATTATTGACGCTTATATTAAAAGTTTCCACATCCATCACATTTGCCATCAAGATATGCCTCGCAATCACTGCATATATTACCGCAATTTTGTTCATTGCTTTTACCGCTAAAAAGATTAAGGGGAAGAAATTTTGGAAGGATAAAATCTGAGCCAAATATTAATGCTGAGTGTAATAATCCCTTCTTATTCGTTGGACCGCAATGATTTACATACCTGTGTAATACATCTAAATTCTGTCCTATTACTCCCATTATTAAATTATATTGTCCAGTGACCTGGGCTAGCAAAAAAACTCTCGGGCATTCAGAATAGGAGTTAATAATGTTTCTAATTTCGTCATAATTGCTCCATTCCATAAGTATAAAAAGTGTTTTATAGTTAATCTTATTAATATTGATGTTCCCCTGGACCTTGAGAATCGTATTGTCTTCTAACTTTGAAATTCTCTTAGCAATTCCAGTATGGGACATTGTTTCATCGTCTGATTTGAATATAATGTCTTTTAAGTTAGTTAAACTCTCTCGTCCTTTAGTGAAAAGTGCGCTTATAATTTGTTTATCGACTTTGTCAAGCTGCATGATTTAATTAGATTTATATTTGTGATATTTCCTATACTATTGTTTAAAATTGAATCATTTAATATATTTTTCCTTAAATTTTAAAAATAATGATTAGTTATTTTCAGCGTTAAGTACACACTTTTAAACCAGAGTAATGGTCGGGTTCAGGATGTACTTCTTTTACAAATTTCAGATCGAAAATATTACTAATATTAAGTTCTTTTCCGATATAACCTAAATCTTTGAGAGTTCTTACGAATTCTATTGTAGATTTAATGTATCCTTCTGAAAGAGAAATACAATATTTTGGTGAGATTTCTAATACTTCTAAAACATATTTTTGGGTTAATATTTCAAATGTGTTTGATATAATGTTAGCTGCTATCGAGGGAGATTCTCTGAGCATCAAAGAGGCTTCTTTATTATGATGTAAGAATTTTAAGACTATTTCAGGTTCATTTTCTATGATATCTTCATGAAAAAAGATTCCATAACTGGGATTATCCTTCCATAAACATTCTGGAGGAATTATCAAATGTGAGTCAAAAATTGTTGAAGAAAAAACTGCCAGCGCAGGAGTGCCAACTCCTCCCTCCAATACGCCCTTCTTCATATCTGTTGCGATAAATTCTGCTTGCTTATAATGTTTTACTTCGATATCTTTTACTAAACCGAACTTTTTCAGATAAAAATTAAGAATTACATCGTGGATCGATCCTTTACTTGGAACTCCTATACTCTTTCCTTTAAATTGAGAAATAACATCTGAAATATTATGACCCAAATTGGAATAGGTTTTATATTTTTTATTCGCAATCATAATGGTACCCTCAACATGACCTCCAGCTACACACTTAATGGTTACACCTTTATCAATTCCAATTATTGCAGGGGGTAATCCCATGTAACCGATATCTAACTTTTTGTTTTGAAATGCTTCGATCATCGCTGGACCTGTACCGAACAATTTCCACCTGATTTCTTTGTTGAAGTCTTTCTTTAAGTCTTTTTCACCCATTAAGACAAAATTCGCGTGGTAAGCTGTAGAGAGATGCCCAATCCTCAATTTATTTTTCTTTATTTAAAACACCCGAACTAATAAAATAATATTATACTAAAAACATTATATTTACAATTTATAACCAAAATAATTAATTTCTTAAAAATTTTTTAAGTTAATGAATATAATATTAAAAAAGTAAAAAAAGTTAGCTGTATCTCCATGATTGATGTAAAAATAAATTTTTTATCGCTCTTAGCCGATATTACTAAAATTAAAGAAATTAATTTATCAATCCATGAAAATTCTACGATTAAAGAGATTCTCGACAAATTAGTCGCTAAGTTTGGAAAGAATTTCGAGAGCAAAATTTTAGAATCTCCAGAATCTCTGAATAAATACATCATTTTAGGATTAAATGGGAAAGACATACGTACTCTTGATAATTTAGATACTGTTGTCAACCATAATGATGAAATTTTACTTCTACCTGCTATAGCGGGCGGTTAAAAGGAAGATTTTTCATAAAGAAACTACACTAAAGAAGATATGGTATTAAAAGTTCTTGTGTAGCTTTTTCAACGATTATCGTTTCAGGAAGATCTCTGGTTTGTGTACCATATATTACTTTTCCATGAGATTTTAGTGCATCTGAATACCTTAACGTCAATTTGGCTGCAAATTCTAGTACATCCTCTCCAATATTGCCTTGAATAAGAGTTATTGGCCCTTTTACGTTAGAAGCTTCCATTACAATTTCATTTGGACTTTTTAGGTGGAGTAAAAAGTTGTTTTCAAGTTCATTTCTTCCAACGATAATTTTAGAACCATTAAACCGGAAATGTCTACCATACTTTAGAAGTTTTACGCCTTCCATTGTAGGATTTTTACTAAATTTTAGATAATCCCTCATTCTATTAGCAAATTCTCTTTCTGTGAGTAGACATCCTCCACACGCATTATATTCATTCAGTAGATCGTGAGTTCTCGCGAGCTCTAATTGTTTTTTTCTGCTCCTCCCTTTAATACCTAATAGTTTGGTTCTATTAATAATCCCATTTTCTTCTAAAATAGTCGGTTTTAATAATAACGCAGATAAGGGTCTAAGCAATTTTTTTTTAAGATCAGACTCCTCTTCTATAATTCTCAATGCTTTAAGATTTTGAGACTTAGGTCTCTGATCAAGGACTTCTCCAGTAAATATGAAATCAGCATTAATTTTTTTAGCGAATATTTTTGCTTTCTTTAAAATGTAGATTCTACAATCAATACACGGATTAAGATTTTTACCGTAACCAAATTTGGGATTTTTAATTACTTCTAAGTAATCGTCCTCTTTTTGAAGAAAATAAGTTTTTATTCCTAGCTTATCGTAGAAAAGATTTAATCCACACTCAGCATTTTTATAGGCTTTATCACAAATACAAAATGGAGATTTAAAATTTAATCCAACCACTTCAATATTCTGTAATTTCAAAACTAAACAGGCAATCAGACTATCTAGACCACCAGAAATCAAGCCTAGACCGACTGGGGTATTTATTTTAGCATCAAACAATAAATCATCACTGTCATTCATAGTTTCTTTAATATCATTATCCATTCTGGTTTATCAGAGTGATATTCTTTTATTTCTAATAATTCCGCTATACTTTGTCTTTTACAGCTTTCAGGAATATTCTTGAGAGCAGCCGGGAAATCTAAATATACTTCTAAGATTTTATCTTTTTCAAGTTCTTCTAGTGCTAACTTTGTGTATACGAATGTTAACGGGCATACCTTGCCCCGAATATCTATTTGTTTACTATCTTTGTAATAAGGTTTATCTTTACTACTCATTGCAAGCACCTAAACTACCATAATTCAAAGTCTCGACTAAATCTTTAGCGTTATCCCCACATGCCATACAATTATTATCTCTGTGCACCTCGATGAAATCAAAACTATTTCTTAAAAGATCTACGTACATGATTTTATTTGTTAGCAGTTCCCCTATACTTAATAAATATTTTAGTGCTTCATTAGCTTCTAGACAACCTAAAATTCCAGGAACAAAACCAATTACTCCCGCCTGAGAACACGACATGCTAGAATCACCTTCAGTACTATCTCCGAACACACACCTATAACACGATGTTTTATTTTCAGGAACTACGGTCATAATTTGTCCATGGAATCTCAAAACGCCTGCAATTGTGAAGGGAATTTTTAAACTAATGCATGTATCGTTAATTAACATTTTAGTTGGAATGTTATCTGAACCCTCAATAACAAAATCTGAGCCTTTAAGCAATTCTTTTGAATTTTTAGGCGTAATTCTATCGTTAATTATTTCAATATTACAATCTGGATTTAACGAGTTTAGCTTTTCTGTTGCGCTTTTAGTCTTTTTTCTGCTAATATCTT
>Ga0209978_10000317_pt1 | contig 17443 bp, 13 predicted proteins | sample BentaG_FD_182805 | JGI IMG/M metagenome (GOLD analysis project Ga0209978, IMG submission 182805) | Deep subsurface microbial communities from South Atlantic Ocean to uncover new lineages of life (NeLLi) - Benguela_00093 metaG (SPAdes)... | ecosystem: Environmental > Aquatic > Marine > Oceanic >... | reverse complement strand
TCCGGGCATAACGACTCAGCCATCCTTCTCTTATCTTAGGCTCAGGTTGCTTCCACTCCCCAATTTTATCATCCCATTTTGCTTTACGCATTTTTATCTCCCTATCCTCCAGACGGACATTCAATCTTCGGTTGGGAATGTCTATTTGAATGATATCACCATCGCTTAACAGAGCAATTGGTCCACCAACTGCTGCTTCGGGAGAAACGTGTCCAATGCAGAGTCCCCGTGTACCACCTGAAAATCGACCGTCTGTCAATAGGGCAACTTCTTTATCCATTCCCATACCCACAAGAGCTGCGGTTGGCGAAAGCATTTCTCTCATTCCTGGCCCGCCCCTCGGACCCTCATAACGAATCACGATGACTTCCCCTTTCTTAATCTTTTTACCCAAAATGGCTTTCATCGCCAGTTCTTCAGAATTGAACACTCTCGCCTTGCCGGAAAATTTCATCATTTTGGACTGGACTGCGGACTGCTTTACAACACAACCCTCGGGAGCTAAGTTACCAAAGAGAATGGCAATGCCTCCCTCTTTCTGGTAAGGATTTCTTTGTGAGCGGATTGTTTTATTATTACAGACTTTACCTTGAGAGGCAATTCCTTTTACGCTCACTCCAGAGACAGTGGGATTATCTTTCAACCTATTTTTCAAAACAGACAATATTCCCGGTACTCCTCCAGCATGTTCTAAATCTTCCATAAAATATTCTCCACCTGGCCTGATACTGGTTATCTGGGGCGTAACTTTACTAATATCATCAAATGTCTTAAGGGGCAAATCTTCTCTTGCTTCTCTGGCAACTGCAAGAAGATGTAACACAGTGTTGGTCGAGCCACCCAGAGCCATATCCACTACAATAGCGTTACGAAAGGCAGCAGAAGTCATAATCTTTCGAGCAGAAATGTTCTGTTTTACAAGACTCACCACCCTTTCTCCAGAAAGGTAGGCAATCCGCCTCTTTTTGGACGAACCTGCCAGCGAGGTCGCACAACCGACAAGTGACATGCCCATCGCTTCAGTCAAACAGGCCATCGTATTAGCAGTATATAACCCCTGGCAAGCTCCTTCACCAGGGCAGGCAGAGAGTGCCAGATTCTCCAGCTCTTCCTCTTTCATTTTACCAGCCTGGTATCTCCCTACAGCTTCGAACGTGTCCCGCACCAGGGAAAGGCGTTTTCCTTTATACATTCCAGAAACCATAGGTCCTGCTGTGACCACAATAGAGGGTATATCGAGCCTGGCAGCAGCCATTAACATTCCGGGAGTAATCTTATCACAGTTTGTCAACAGAACCAAACCATCCAGTTGATGTGCCTGGGTGACGCTTTCCACTACATCAGCAATCAATTCTCGCGAAGGTAAGGAATAGTGCATCCCTACGTGTCCCATGGCAATTCCATCACAAATTGCGGGAACGCCAAATAGGAAAGGGACTCCGCCTCCTGCACGCACGCCTTGTTCAATAGCCCTCTCCAAAAGGCGCATTCCTATATGGCCGGGAACTAAGTCAGTAAAACTTGTGGCAATACCTATAAATGGCTTGTTAAGGTCCTCGGGACATAAACCTACTGCGTAGAGTAATGCACGATTGGGAGTCCTTTCAACACCTTTTTTTATCTTATCGCTTCGCATCTTTACCTCTCTTACACCCGAATATAAGGAATGAGAAAAAGTACCTGTCACTTTTTTTGTCATTTTTTACTCTTCTTTCAATAATTTATACTCTATGCTGTCAACCAGTGCTTGCCAGCTGGCTTCAATAATATTTTCTGAAACTCCCACTGTCCCCCACTCATCTTTCTCATCTCTCGATTCGATCAAAACTCGCACTTTAGCTGCTGTCCCCTGAGTGGCATCGATTACTCTAACCTTGAAATCTGTGAGGCTCACCGACTTTAACTCTGGATAGAATCTTTCCAAGGCCTTCCTGAGGGCATTATCCAGGGCATTAACCGGCCCATCACCTTCACTGGCAGTGTGTTCTTCTTTTCCCCTCACTATAACTTTTATAGTTGCTTCCGATCTTAATTTTCCTTTCTCGTCCTTTTCCACAATTACCCGAAATCCTTCAAGATCAAAAAAAGTCTTGTGTTTACCAACTGTCTTCTTTATTAGAAGCCCAAAAGACCCCTCTGCCCCTTCGAATTGGTAACCCTGACTCTCCATCTGTTTAACTTTCTCAAGGAGTTCCTTTACTTTCTTGCTCTTCTGGCGAAAGTCGATGTTGAACTCCTTTGCTTTGGATAGCATACTAGACCTTCCCGAGAGCTCTGAAATAAGAATTCTACGTCTATTGCCTACTTTTTCAGGAGACACGTGTTCATAGGTCTTTGTATGTTTGGTGACGGCACTGACGTGGATTCCTCCTTTATGGGCAAATGCGGAATTTCCTACATATGGTTGGGTGTCCTGGGGAATCATATTTGCTATCTCACTTACATATCGGGAAACTTCAGTCAAGCTTTCCAATCTCCTATCGGAGATGCAATTAATTCCCAGTTTCAACTTTAAATTGGGAATAAGCGAACAGAGGTTGGCATTGCCACATCTCTCACCATAGCCATTGATTGTTCCCTGGACTAAAACGCAACCAGCCTTAACGGCAATGACCGAATTGGCTACAGCCATTTCTGAATCGTTGTGAGTGTGAATTCCTAAAGGAATCTTTATCTCTTTCTTTACTTCCTTAACTATACTTTCCACCTGATGGGGCATCATCCCTCCATTGGTGTCACAGAGAGTAATGTTATCCGCCCCAGCCTTAGCTGCTTGCATTAATGTTTCCATTGCATAGAAACGGTCATCAATATATCCATCGAAGAAATGTTCCGCATCGTAGATAATTTCCATTCCTTTCGACTTGAGATATTTCACTGAGTCGAAAATCATTTTGAGGTTCTCACCCAGAGTAGTACGCAGAGCGTACTTCACATGGAGTCCCCAGCTCTTGCCGAAAATACAGGCTACTCGTGGTTTCAACTTCACAATAGCATTAAGACTGGGGTCCCTGGATGCTCCTTTTCCCTTATAGCGTGTGCTGCTAAAAGCCACTATCTTTGCATTCCTTAAACGGAGGTTCTTCACCCTGTTAAAGAAAAGGATATCCTTGGGATTGGAACCAGGCCACCCACCTTCAATATAATGGATACCCAAATCATCCAGCCTCTTTGCTATCTTCAATTTGTCTTCTACAGAGAAGGAGATTCCCTCGCTCTGTGCTCCATCTCTTAAAGTAGTGTCGTATATCAATACCTCTTTCATCTCTACCCCTTTTATGACGCGGAGCTATCGCTCCGCTACTCCTTTCCAGGATTGGAGTAGCGAAGCAAAGCTTCGCAATTATGATGCGGAGCTATCGCTCCGCTACTCCTTAATCTTCTAGGAATTTCTTTATCTTCTGCTTTTTCCGGGAGCTTTCGCCAAACCGAATTTTCTATGAATAGCCCTCACTGCTTTTTCTGTATCTTTCTCCTTGATTACGCAAGAAATCTTTATTTCCGAAGTAGAAATCATTTCAATATTTACATTCTCCTCTGCAAGGGCAGAGAACATCTTAGAAGCTACCCCCGAATGGGTTCTCATCCCCACCCCCACAATAGACACCTTAGCTACTCCATCGTCGTAGACGAGCCTCTTAGCACCTATTTCTTGCTTGACTTTCTCCATTATATCCAAAACTTTCTTCAGGGCTCCTTTATTAACTGTAAAGGAGATATCGTTTACCCCTTCTGCGGCAGAACTCTGAATAATCATATCCACATTTACCTTCCCCGCTCCCAGTGCACCAAAAATCTTGGCAGCAATTCCCGGCCGGTCGGGCACATCAGTAATCGCCACTTTCACCAAGTCCTTATCGTAAGCTACCCCGCTTACCACTACCCCTTCCATCTTGGAAACTTCCTTGGTAATCACAGTCCCCTCCTCATCGTTGAAGCTAGACCTGACATGAATATCCACACTAGATTTTTTAGCTACCTCGATAGACCTCGGGACCATCACCTGCGCCCCAAGGCTGGCTAATTCCAGCATCTCATCATAAGAAATTCTATCAATCTTTCTCGCATCGGAAACAATCCTGGGATCTGCAGTATACACGCCGGCAACATCAGTATAAACTTCGCATTGGTCTGCTTTTAACACTGAAGCTAAAGCTACGGCTGTCAAATCAGACCCACCCCTTCCCAGAGTGGTAATATCCCTCTTGGCAGTTATCCCTTGAAAACCAGCAACAATAACAATTCTATCCTTACTCAGTTCCTTTTCGATTTTTTTCGTATCTATCTTTCTGATCTTCGCGTTAGTAAATGTCTCATCAGTAACAATCCCCACCTGTCCTCCGGTCAATGATACCGCCTCCTCACCAAGAGCATGGATTGCCATAGCCAAAAGAGCGATGGACATCTGTTCCCCAGTAGCCAACAGCATATCCATTTCCCTATCGGTGGGAGAAGGAGTAATCTGTTGAGCTGTTTCCATTAATTTATCAGTTGTATCGCCAGGCGCAGAAACAACAATGACTACTCTATTTCCTCTCTTCTTTGTCTCAATTATGCGTCTGGCAACTTTCTTTATTCTTTCTGGTCCAGCAATAGATGTTCCACCATACTTTTGTACAATGAGAGCCATTCTTTCTCCAGAAACAAGAAATTAAACTATTTTTGTTCCCTCTCCGTCCATACCTAGAACTAAATATCTGCTTTCTATTTTATGTCTGGCAAATGCTTTCCGCATAGCTTCTCCAACCCTTTCAGCAAGATGAGGTGTGGAAGATGCGGTAAACGCAAGTATACTCGGTCCTGCTCCACTCAGGCTCACGCCCAAAGCTCCTACTCTCAGTGCTTCTTCGAAGACTACCTCCATTCCCTTAACCAGCTTTTTCCTATACGGTTGATGGAGCTTGTCTTCCATTGCCATTCCCAAAAGCTCGTATCTTTCATTAATTAAAGCAGCCAAGAGCATGGCTACTCGAGAGGAAGTAAATACTGCCTGTTCAAATTTTACAGTTTTGGGCAAAATTTTCCTTGCCTGCCTCGTCATTATCTGGAAATTGGGAATGCAAACCACGCAGGAGAGATTCTCAGGGGGATTGAACTTCACAATTTCTATTTCCCGCCCTTTTCTTCCTTTGAGGGAAGAGATGCAACAGACTACTAATCCTCCCACCATTGCTGCAGATACATTATCTGCATGACCTTCTATTTCAGCTGCTAAGTTCAAGAGTTCTTCTCTACTTAATCTCTCTCCACAGAGACTGTTTGCACTTACCAATCCTCCAATCCTTGCTGCCGCACTACTGCCCAGCCCGCTGGCAAGAGGTATTCTGTTTATAAGTTTAAGGTGTAAAGTGTTGGGAACGAGGTGGAACTTGTCGAATACGAGCTTGGCTGCTCGATACACAATGTTTCTTCTGTCTCTGGGCAGATTTTCTTCTCCTTCGCCTACAATATCAATTTGTAATTTTTTTCCTTTTTTCTCCGTTCCCACTTCCATCTCTACAGTATTGTAAAGTTGGAGCGCCAATGCCAGAACATCGAACCCCGGTCCTAAATTGGCAGTAGTAGCCGGGACTTTAACTTTCACTCTTTTCATACCCATTTAATATGCCGGTATTCACAATTTCATCAATCTTACTATGCTGGCAGCAAAATATGATTTGACTTAATGCGTACAAACCGTATCTCCCACACTTATCATTCTGATATATTTTCGTTTGCCGCGAGCTATACAGGAAAGTCCAGATGTAACCTTTTTTACCTTTAAAACGGCTTTCTTCCGTTTAGGCACTGTTACCACGCCAGTTTTGGGGTCTCTAATAGGTGCTAATTCTTCCCATATTATTAGTTTATCTCCAGGCTTAATGCCGTATGCAGAACCAAGGTTAATAACAACTTCTTTTTTTGAAAGGATCTGTAAAATCTGGCCGGTTTGAGGAAATTCATTTCTTAACTCACGCTTGAATCCTTGTGTAGCCTTTTCCATTGCTTGTGAAAGAATACGAGAATTCTCTTTTCTAAGCCCTGCAAAGGTATTTGCTAATTCGATAATAATTTCAGCTTTAGTTGCAATATCTAAAGCTTTATAGAATTGTTCCTCATCCTTATAATACTTCCTTCCTTCTGCCCTTGACATTTCGCCTACTTTTTTATCTGCATAACGTACAATGCCGCTTCTTACATCAACAATCTTAATATTCAATTCACATATTCCCTTTAGCTCTTTCCATATAGACCCAGTAAACTTTCCATCCTTCTTTTTACCTTTATAATGCCTTATTTCGGGTTTCTTAAAAAAGGCCATAGCCCTGCCAAAGAATAAATAATCAGCACCTAAAAGCTTTCCTAATTCAGTATATCTTTCCACATCATCTCTCTCAGCGAACTTTCTTTCAGCCATGACATTCAATATTTTTTCCCGCTCAACCAGATTAAAATGACCGGCAAGTACATTCTCCAGCCCTGAAAACGCTGACTCGCTTATACCCTTAATAGGCGAACCTTTTTCAGAAATCTCAATGATGGCTACCGTCTTCTTAAATCTTTTGACAGCATCTAACTCTTCCTCGGTTGGTCTTACTATTAGGGGTGGTGCACATCCCCATAATAAGGCTGACACAACTAGACAACAAACAAACTTTAATACTTTCATAGTTGTCCTTCATGTTTTACTACTATCGAAACTCGTACGCCCCCAATTTTCAACTGTTTATCTCCTATCTGAACACTTCTCTTATCAATAGCCGTAAGAGCCCTTATATTTATTAGTATTCACAATCTCATCAATCTTACTACTGACTTCAAATCGGCTTTGACTACTCTTACTTTTTGGGCAACCTTAATTGCTCTATCAGGATCTTTAAGTCCATGTCCTGTCAGAATACAAACTATAGTAGAAGGACGAGAAATGTATCCCTTGCGAACAGATTTTATAAGCCCGGCCACGCTGGCAGCAGAAGCGGGTTCGACAAAAAGTCCCTCCAAAGAACTTAACATCTTGTACGCTTCAATAATCTCTTTATCAGTTACAGTATCAATCACTCCTTTAGATTCGTCACGAGCCTCCTCAGCTCTCTTCCAGGAAGCAGGATTCCCAATTCTAATTGCTGTGGCAATAGTTCTTGGCTTCTTTATGGGATATCCGCGCACAATCGGCGCTGCTCCTTCAGCCTGAAATCCCATCATCCGGGGCAACTTCAGTTTACGCTTTCCCGGAAAAATCTTCCTGTATTCCTTGTACCCTTTCCAATAAGCAGTAATATTACCTGCATTGCCTACGGGCATAAAGTGATAATCAGGTGCATCTCCCAGTGAATCAACAATTTCAAAAGCTGCTGTTTTCTGACCTTCAATCCTGTAGGGATTAATTGAATTAACCAGGACAACCGGATACTTGTCGCTGATTTCTCTGGCTAAATTCAAAGCATCGTCGAAGTTACCCTTAATTGCAATCACCTGTGCGCCATGAATCAGTGCCTGGGAAAGCTTTCCTAAAGCCACTGCCCCCTCAGGAATCAGAACTACACATTTTAGCTTCGCCTTTGCCGCATAGGCTGCTGCTGAAGCTGAAGTATTACCAGTAGAAGCACAGATAACTGCACTGGCACCTTCTTCCACAGCCTTGGAAACAGCCACAGTCATCCCACGGTCTTTAAACGAGCCAGTAGGATTTAGGCCTTCATATTTTAAATAGATCTTAGAGTCGACTCCCAGACTAAGTCTCAGATTTTCCGCTTCAATTAACGGTGTATCGCCCTCTAAGAGAGTTACGATAGGAGTCTTCTCAGTAACCGGTAGATAATTCTTATATCTTCTAATTACACCCTGATATACCACTCAAATTAACCCATTCAATGTATGGCAGAGATAAAAAGCTTATGCTTCTTCTATTCTAATAAATCTACTCTTTTTCCTGACAACCTTAAGGCCATCTATCTCTCTCAACGCTTTCCTGATGTCTCCCTCTCTTGCCCTGTGAGTTACCATTATGATGGGAACTTCTGTTGAGGAAGCGCTCCCCTTCTGGAAGACAGAGGCAATGGAGACTCCGTTCTTTCCCAGGATGCCCGATATCTTGGAGAGAACACCCGGGAGGTCAACAACGGTAAACCTTATATAATACTTCGTTTCTATTTTGTTAATATCGAGTAGGTTAAGCTTCTTTTTTGGGTCACACAATACATAGGGCACACGACCGGCTATATTGTGATAAACATTCCTGGAAAGATAAATAATATCGCTAACCACAGCAGAAGCTGCGGGCATCTGGCCAGCGCCTTTCCCGTAAAACATCGTCTCTCCCACAGCATCTCCGGTAATATAGACGGCATTATACTCTTCATCTACTGAAGTCAGAAGATGCTCTTGGGGAATGAAAGTGGGATGCACGCGCACATCTATCCCTCTATTGGTTACTTTTAGAATTGCTAAGAGTTTAAGAATATAACCAAATTCACTCTTACCATATCTTACATCTTCCTGAACAATGTGCGTGATTCCTTCACAATAGACATCTCTCAACTTAATCTGGGCGCCAAAGGCAATCGACCCCAAAATAGCAAGTTTGTGCAGAGTATCTATGCCCTCCAAGTCTATAGAAGGATCCGCTTCAGCAAAACCTGCTCTCTTTGCCTGAGCTAAAGCACTCTTAAAGGTGAGCTCCTCCTTAGACATCTTAGTTAAAATATAGTTAGTTGTCCCATTAAGGATACCCAGGATTACCTTAATCTTATTAGCTGATAGTCCTTCGTTCAATGCCTGAATTACAGGAATTCCCGCACCTACACTGGCTTCGAAATAGACCAATACTCTATGTTTTCGGGCTTCTGAAAATACCTCTGCCCAGTCCCTGGCCAAGAGTGCTTTATTGGCTGTAACCACATGTTTTCCTCTTTTTATAGAGGCGAGTACTATCTTTCTTGCCGGTTCATATCCTCCAATTAACTCTACGATAATATCTATCTCGGGATTGTTTAGGATTTGATTAAAATCTTTAGTTATAATACTATTTCTAATCTTCATCCGGCGGGCCAACCTGAGCCGACCTGGATCTTTATCGCAGATAGCTCTTACAGAGACTTCTGTTCCCACCTTCTGTTTAATAATTAGACTATTCCTTCGCAAAAGTTCAATTACACCTGCACCTACCGTGCCTAATCCTATAAGCCCTAAATTGACTTTCCTTTTCATAGAATTTCCCTTAACTATCCCACTTACTCCGGCACCCTAAAGGGTGCCCCACCAAGGTTGGTCGGGCACTGTTTACAGTGCCGTCCTCTGATAACTATCCCTTCATCTCCCCCTCACCCGACGACGACCACCACGCGTTCGCGGTGGCCCTTCCTTCAAAAACCTCTTCAGTCGCAATAAGGCATCGTGAAATCTGTTATAATGTGTAACCAATGCCATACGCACAAAGCCTTCCCCATAACTACCAAAGCCAATCCCGGGAGCGACCGCTATCCCTGTTCTTTCTATTAATAGTTCTGCAAATTGGAGGGAGGACATTCCTTCAAATTTCTCTGGCAACTTGGCCCACAGGTACATAGTAGCTTTCGGTTTTTCTACTTTCCAACCGATTCTGTTCAGACCATCCACAAACTTGTCCCGCCTTCTTTTATACTCAGCCACGGTATCCTGCACGCATTTCTGAGAAGCACTCAAAGCTAAAACGCCTGCCAGCTGAATGGCAGTAAATACTCCAAAATCGAGATAACTCTTCAATTTCTCCAGAGGTCTCAACATCTTTCTATTACCCACGCAGAATCCCAGCCTCCACCCAGCCATATTGTAACTCTTAGAAAAGGAGTGAAACTCCACTCCCACATCTTTTGCTCCTGGTGTCTCCAGGAAGGAGGGAGGTTTAAATCCATCAAATGTTATTTCGGAGTAGGCAAAGTCATGGCAGACAATGATGTCATACTTCTTGGCAAAAGCCACTACCTCTTTGAAAAAAGAGATATCTTCCACCACCGCTGTGGTAGGATTGTTGGGATAGCTTATAAACATCATCTTTGCCCGCTTGGCAACCCTGGAGGGAATCTTTTCCAGCTCTGGCAAATAATTTTTTTCAGGAAAAATGGGTATATCATAGACTTGTCCGCCAGCTAAGATCACGCCATTTCTGTGGATGGGATATGCCGGATTGGGTACCAAGGCGAGGTCACCAGGATTAAGATAAGCCATACACATATGCCCGATTCCCTCTTTTGAACCAATCAGAGCCAGAACTTCACTTTCCGGGTCTAATTTGACCTTGAACTTTTTCCAATACCAATCGGCAACCGTCTTTCTAAACTTGGGCATCCCCTTGGCCTGTGGATAACGATGGGTGCGCGGGTGGTTTCTTATTGTATCACAAAGCCTCTCTATGATATGGGATGGGGTAGCCATATCAGGGTTACCCATACCCAAATCGATAACATCCAGTTTCTTAGCGTAAGCCTCCTGTTTTAGAGTATTTATTACACCAAAAAGATACGGAGGCAATTTGTTCAGTTTTTCAGCACAGCGCATAGAAGGATACCATTAATACAAGATAACCCCTTCGGGGTTACTTCCATAGGGGCTTCGCCCCTCTGGCGCTCCAAAATGCTCCTGTTCGTCGCATTTTTCCGCTGTCACCCCTTGAGGGAAACCAGATTGTTTCCCTCAAACTTCCTAATCCGCATCCCGATTGTTATCGGGATGCTTCAAACTTTGTCCATCCAAGTTAGTAGACATCCCCACCAATGTCTTTCTTCCCGCCGTAAATTACGGCCCACGCCTTTAAACCCCGCCCATCCCTGATGGGCGAGGGTAAACCTCGTTAGAGATTTTGCTATACCTCTTTGTGTAGGCCCCATTAGAAATGGAATTTCTAACGGGGCCAAACCTTTTTTCCTACACCATCTCCATTGAAGGACAGGGCCTTCTAACAGGCTAAAAAACAGAGTGATGTTTCCACCTTACGATTTCAGTGTTTTCTTCAAGCCGAGACTGGGTTTAAATAATACCCTCTTGCCAGCAGCGATTTGGATGCTCTCTCCAGTCTTGGGATTTCTTCCTGTCCTCGGCTTGGTCGACTTCACTCTGAATGTGCCTAAACCAGCAATAATTACTCGGCCTTCAGATTTCAAAGAGTCCACAATGTTGGTTACCACAGCCTTTACAGCCCTTCCAGCCGCAGCCTTCTTAATCTTTCCTGCTTTTGCCACATTCTCTATTAGCTGAACTTGATTCAACCTTACTCACCTCCTCTCTACTTGTCCCACCACTGTCGCGCTCGGCCCAATTACTTTCTTCATCACCTATACATTCCGAAATACTATTTAGAGTACCAACTCCTAAATAGCATAGATAACTGCAGTGGCACGGACAATTAATATTTACTTATTTAGATTAACTTGTTTTTTATACCATATTTTATATGGCCTGTCAAGAATATTATCCAGAGCCTTAATTAATCAGAAGAAATAAGCCAATCTACTTGGCATATTCCAATACTAAAACTGTCTGTTCAGAAGGCAGGGATTCTTTATTTCCTTGCCATTCTGTTCTTTTTTCTACTTTTGTAAACCCCTTCAGGAATTCCTCACAGGAATCGATACCAATACTGCAAGCTTCTGTTCTATAATGCATAGGAATAATCAATCTGGGATTCAATTGCTGGGAAACCTCTCGCGCCTCCCGACCATCTATCGTAAAAGTGCCTCCCACAGGGATAAACAGAACATCCACTTCTCCTATCTCTTCCTGTTGAGCACTACTTAAGAGGTGCCCCAGGTCTCCCAGATGGCAGAATCTTACCCCATCAATAGCAAAAACGAAAATAGTGTTGCTCCCTCGCTGAGCGCCTTTGCTTTTATCGTGGAAACTTTTGATGCCTTTAAAGGCTATCCCCTTAATCTTCTTCTCTCCAACATCCTTCACCACCTCAGGGTCACCCTGAAGCAAGTCCACCGCATTATGGTCAAAATGGCTATGACTCACAGTAACTACATCCGGCTTCTCTTTAGGAATCTGGTACCCTACAGACTCATCAAAAGGATCGGTAATGACTTTTGTTCCATCTTCTGCTTCTACCAAAAAACAGGCATGCCCGAACCATTTAATTCTCATAATCCCCTCCTTTTCCGTCTGTATTTTTGCCGAGAGCAAAAAAACAAATCCAATGACCACAACACCCAGTAGCAAAAGCAAAATTTTTCTTCTCATCCCTCACCTCCGAGCCATTCCAAAATATCAACGAAAATCTCTGGAATCCTTGCGAAAGCGAGGTTTCGTTTATGAACCCTCCCTTTCGGGAGGACTCCAGTCCTTTTCCACATCAAGAAATTCCTCAGCGACGAACAAACTATCTTTTAGTTCACATCCTCTGGGGAGTGGAAATTCCAATTAGATAATGAAAAAAAGTAGCCTGTCCCCTTTTTCTACATTCTTTGGGGAGCGGAAATCCCCAGTAGACCCAAACCATTACTTATGACTAATTGAATCGCTCCGACGAGCTGCAAGCGGAATTTGGTAGCGTTTCTATCACCACTTAAGACTCTATATTTATCGTAGTAATGGTGGAAACATTTAGCCAGGTCTTGTAAATATCCTGTCAGATGGTGCGGTTCATACCTTTCAGCACAATTCTTGACAACTTCTGGATATCGGGATAGCCTTTTTATGATCTCAATCGATTCTTTCTTCTCTTCTTCAGTTCTCTCCATAAGAGAGACCTTCTTATATTCTTTTTTCCTCCTTTCACGGAAGATACTACAGATCCGTGCATGCGCATACTGAACATAATATACAGGATTCTCCGGAGACTGTTTTTTGGCTAATTCCAGATCGAAATCCAAGCGACTGTCGGCTCCGCGCATCAAAAAGAAGAACCTCGAGGCATCCTTACCTACCTCTTCCATAACCTGTCTCAAGGTCACAAACTCACCTTTCCTCGTGGACATGGAAACCTGTTGCCCACCACGCATCAGGCTCACTAATTGATAAAGGATTATTTTCAGGTTCTCCACGGGAATTCCCAGAGCATCTACTGACGCCCTTACCCTATCCACATAGCCATGATGGTCAGCACCCCAGATATTAATAACTTTCTTAAAACCTCTCCTGAATTTATGATAATGGTAAGTAATATCAGAAGTAAAGTAAGTAGGTTTCTTATTCTCCCTGATTACTACCCGGTCTTTTTCATCACCAAATTGAGAAGATTTAAACCACTGCGCACCGTCCTTTTCATAAATTAAATCTTTGTTTTTCAATGAATCGATAATCTCTTCAACTTTGTTCTTTCTATAAAGCGTACTTTCAAAAAACCATTTATCAAACTTAACCCCAAAATCTTCCAGATCTTTCCTTATCCAGCTGAGTATTTTCTGAACGGCGTACTCCTTACAATCGAATGACTTTTTCTTACCAAATCTGGACTCGAGTTCTTCTGCTATCTCCTTCACATAAGGTCCTCGATATGCACCTTCGGGAAGAGACACATCCTCTCCGCGTAACTCTTTCTGTCTTATGTTTATCGACTTTTCCAGGAGATCTATCTGGTTGCCAATATCGTTAACATAATATTCTTTTGCTACCCGATATCCTACCTCCCTTAAAATGTTTGCCAGAGAATCGCCAATGGACGCACATCTGCCATGTCCCACATGCAAAGGTCCGGTAGGATTTGCCGAGACAAATTCGATCAGGACTTTCATTCTCCTGCCGATATTAGCTTTCCCGTAATTTTTCCCCTCTTTTAAGATGGTATCCAGTTCCCTATGCCACCGTTTCCTTACTATGTATATATTAATGAAGCCAGGCTTTGCTATTTCTATGTGCTCTATTGTGTCAGGCTCCACTTCCTGAAGGGTTCTGGAGATAACCTGGGCAATCTCTATAGAGGGCTTTTCTGTTCTCGACCCGACTATTAAAGCAACGTTAGTTGCAAAGTCTCCACCAATCTCTTCAGGTGCAAATTCTAAACTATAATCGGGAATCTCCAGGTGCAATTTCCTCAGCACCTCATCGATTCCCTTTCTAAGTTCATCTTTAACTCTCAATCTATCCTTCCTCAAAATTCTTATAATCTACTTGACTTCTTGGGCTTTTTTCTTTTTCCCTCTTGGAATTTTACCTTTCTCCCTTCCCCCCAGAGCTTCTCCAGCCCATAGAACTTTCTTGTCGGCTCGTAGAACACGTGGACAATTACTCCCACATAGTCTACAAGTAACCACTGTGCCTGTTTTTCTCCTTCTATATGGAGTGGGCGAATCCCTTTACCTTTCAATTTTGAAACTATCGACTCAGCAACGGTCTCCACATGTATATTAGACCTACCACTACAAATGACGAAATAATCTGTAATCGATGTCAATTTGCGGACATCCAAAATTAAGATCTCTTTGGCCTTCTTCGCCAAGGCAAGACCTGCACATTCTTTTGCTAAATTTCTGAAATTCATTCTTATGTGAATCCGCCTGTGCTCAATAAGCGTAAAATGTACCTGTCACTTTTTTGTTTCGGGTTTGCCGACTCCCATAAAGTCGTTACCGAGAACAATTGAGAGATCGACAAACCGCGTCTTATCAATCTCAGTTTTTACCACACTCGAGCCAACTATTTTTGCTACTTTATGGGCCAATTCAATATCACCAAGACGATCTATAACTATAGTATATTTCTTATAAATTCCAAAATTACCCCAGCGAACAGCATCGATTCCATACTGCCTCAATTTACGCTGGACATTATAAGCTAAATCTTTTCTATTAGTGGCATTCCATATTTCCACCTTTACTATTCGATCGAGCTTCCCCCCAGAATAGACTGGCCGAGAAGTTTTCCAACCAATTCTATAACTATTCATAATTACCTGAACAACCTCTTCAGACATTTTCTCATCCGGGATCCAATAGTCTGTTCCCCGAATATATTCCGATTTCCCAGGCAAACTCTGGACTCTCAGATTTTCGTAGTGGAAACTTCTCACCTCATTGGCCAGAGCTAAAAAATCCCAGAAGTTAAGATTTGTCCAGATATTGTCTCTTATATTTCGATAGATTTGGGGGAATTTCAGTAGAACTTTTGCCTCTCTTAGCTTTCCCGTAAGGAGTTTAAGGAGTCTCTGTTGCCTCTCAATTCTCCCTCTATCACCGAGTAGCCTATCCCGAAATCGGATATACTTTAACACTTCATTGCCATTTAATCCTTTCTCTCCCACTGTAAAGTGAATATGGAAGTCTCCCGCCTCATCATCATAATCCATCGGTTCATCGATATTAACCGTCACGCCACCAATAGTATCTACTATATCAATCACTCCCTGATAATTAATCTGCAAGTAGAATGGTATTTCCATTTCTAAAACATTTTCAATTGTTTTCTTTGAAGAAAGACAAGCTTCACGAATGGTCTTGCTTTTCTTATACACCAAGGCATAAATTTCACTTATCTTTCTATACCCGCGCCAGGAGAGTTCTCTTGAACAGGGGACTTTAGTATCGCGGGGAATTGATAGGATATCCAGGAATCTTGTTCTGGGTTCATAACTTAACAACATTATTACATCGGCGTGTTTGGCAAACTTCAACTCATCGCATCCCAGAACCAGGATATTGATTCGCTTCCCCTGTCTGATAAATTGAAAGACCTTGCCCTTATAAGAAAAAAAGATAAATAGAGCTATAGAAATTAATGTGAAAGCTAAAATTAACTTCTTTATGGGAATTCTTATCTTTTTCATCTTCTAAGAGTATAGTCTTTTCTTGCGGATATACTCTTCTACCGATTGGGGAAGCAAATATCTGATTGGCTTGCCAGCTTTTATTCTCTTTCGAATGTCGGAAGCAGAAATCTCTAAGCCAGGGACTTGTAACATTATAACTTTAGAAACTATTCTTTTATCCAGCTTTCCTAACTCATAACCCGGCCTGGTAACTACCACAAATTTGCATAGTTCCAGCAACTTCTTCGGTTCTTTCCAGGTAGAAATTTTTAACATTTCGTCTAACCCAACAATGAAATAGATTTTTCCTCTCTTACCATAAATCTTTGTAAATCCTCTTATTGTTTCCAGAGTAAAAGTAGGACGATCTATAATTTTGCTTTTTTCTACCTCTATAGGAGAAACTTCGAATGAAGAATTCCCCTTTACCGCCAGAGAAACCATCTGATACCGTTCATCAGGAGTAGCCCTTTTAACCTTTTTATGTGGCGCCTTTCCTGCAGGAACAAAGATAACCTTATCTAAATTGAGTCTATCCTTAACCTCGCTGGCGATAACTAAGTGCCCATAGTGGATGGGATTAAACATCCCTCCTAAAATCCCAACTCGCATTCCTCCCCCTTCACTTTTCAAACCTATACTATTTTTAGCGCGGAGCTATCGCTCCGCTACTCCTCAAATTCAAAATATAGTTTGTGAAGAGCTTTAGGAATTTCAGCCAAAAAACGAGGACGGCCTATCTTCTTTCAAGCAAAAATTTGTTCGGCCCCCGCTCTGCGGGGGGAGTTTATTTTTGCGCCCTGCAAAGTCCGAAGTTTTTCGGCGTCAAGAAATTCCTTGGGGATGAACAAACCATATTTTGAATCTATCTCCTTATCTGTCCATCTCCAAATATTATAAACTTCGTACTGGTCAACTCCCTCACTCCCATTGGGCCCCGGGCATGGAGTTTCTGGTTGGAGATGCCAATCTCAGCTCCCATCCCGAACTCTCCACCATCAGTAAACCTGGTAGAGGCATTCCAGAAAACTGAAGAGGCATCCACTTCTTTCAGAAATCTCCGGGCAGCATCTTTATCCCTGGTTACAATTGCCTCGGAATGCATCGATCCATACCTATTGATGTGTTCTATGGCTTCTGAAAGGGAATCAACGACTTTGACTGAGAGAATCAGATCCAGATACTCAGTAGTCCAATCCTCTTCACTGGCATTGTTAATATGCGGAAGGATACTTTTGGTTTTCTCATCCCCGCGAATTTCTACTTTCGCTTCCTCAAATTTTTTAATCATCCCGGGTAAGAATTCACCTGCAATATCCTTATGGACTAAAAGGGTCTCCATAGCATTGCACACACCTGGCCTCTGGACTTTGGCATTAAAACATATCCTCTCTGCCATTCCCAGGTCAGCATTCCTATCTACATAAATGTGGCAGAGCCCTTTACCATGACCAATCACGGGAACAGTAGCGCTGGCTTTTATATTCTTTATCATCTCTTCACTACCTCGAGGAATTACCACATCGATAAATTCATCCATCTTTATGAGTTGGAATACTGCTTCTCTCTCGGTAGTTTCCACCAACTGGATTGCGCCCTGAGGAATTCCCGATGAATAAGCAGCCTCTTGCAAGACCTTAGCGATAATCTTATTAGAATTTATTGCCTCTGAACCCCCACGCAAGATAACTGCATTACCTGCCTTAAGACATAACCCTGCTGCATCACCGGTTACATTGGGACGCGATT
>Ga0209978_10000316_pt1 | contig 17447 bp, 19 predicted proteins | sample BentaG_FD_182805 | JGI IMG/M metagenome (GOLD analysis project Ga0209978, IMG submission 182805) | Deep subsurface microbial communities from South Atlantic Ocean to uncover new lineages of life (NeLLi) - Benguela_00093 metaG (SPAdes)... | ecosystem: Environmental > Aquatic > Marine > Oceanic >... | reverse complement strand
TCGCAGCTTAAGCTATGCACATCTTAGTTAGTCTGAGTAATTTGTCAACTAGATCTTTCGAATGGCTCTCCTAATCTGGGAGTAAGACGGTTTGACATATCTTAGGAAATCTATATGGACACCAAAATCTAGTCCCTCTTCTTCCGGTTAGGACTAACGTGAAAAGGTAGATTTCTGTCGACTAGGGGCAGCCACACGCAGGTCAAAGGTTGACGACCCTCCAAAAAAGATATATACTCATAATCGTCTCAGAATAAAGATGACAGGAGGCCCCAATTCAAGTTAAATAACTAAATACTTGCATCAACCAGACCCACAGTCACCACCCTAACTCCTTCAAAGGGCAGTCAAAGAAACTCCCCAACAGACCACTCCACAGCCCCAAACTATCCAAAAAGCTAAAGACCCGAGCCCCGTTCACTCCAAATTGCCAAGCTAGCTTTGATAAACAGCTAATCTCTCCTGCAATAAATCAACTATTGTACGTCTTCAGACAAAACCAAACTCAAGAGGGAGGTGAGAAAAGAGTCTCAGAAGGTTGTATCGGGAAAAGGAGGTGAAAAAGAATGAAAACAGTTCTTGTATTAGGGCTAGTTGTGTTGTTGGTAATTGGTTCTGCGGTTGCCGCATCTTCACAGGCCCCTGAGTGGATAGTGTATAACACAGATAACTCTGGGCTGCCGCGTGACTATGTCGAGTGCCTTGCCTTCAATGCACCAGGGAATATATGGATTGGGACTCTGGGAGGATTGGCAAACTTTGAGGGAGAGAACTGGACTGTCTATAACACCGATAACTCCGGGCTGCCGCGTGACTATGTCTTTTGCCTTGCCTTTGATGCTCAAGAGAACCTATGGATTGGGACGGATGGTGGTTTGGCAAAGTTTGAAGGGGAGACTTGGACCGTGTATGACACAGCCAACTCCGGGCTGCCGCATGACCAGGTGGTTGCTCTTGCCTTTGATGCGCAAGGGAATATATGGATGGGGATTGAGGGGGGAGGATTGGGGAAGTTTGATGGAGAGAGCTGGACCGTGTATGACACAGCCAACTCTGGGCTGCCGAGTGACTATGTCAGTCCTCTTGCCATTGATGAGCAAGGGAATATATGGATTGGGACGGATGGTCGTGGTTTGGCTGTCTATCGTGAAGGTGGGGTAATCCTTACTGGTGTGCAGGAATAAGATTTGGAAACTCCATAGTGGCGAGAAGTGCAATGAATGCAAAGCGAAAGACAAGCAGGAGCAAATAACAAGCTCATAAGAAACTATCACAAGCCTCTCTTTGACACCCCTCCTTGCGCAGTTGTTTGACGCACAATTTTCTCTTGTTATATCAGGACTGTATCTTGTATCTATTCTTTCTTGACCCGCACCTTAGCTCTAACAAGGCAGGCTCCTTGGACCAGGCAGACCATGACCCTGCCGGGGCTAAGTCGGGTCCTTAATTGTACCCAAATTCCGGGTTAAGACCGAATGCCCTGGAAGAGGGACTGCTTGACAAAGTTTTTTCACTTGGTATAATTAATTATAATTAAGAGTTTGGGTTCTTTGAGAGCCGATAAAGGCAAACTATCCGCAAGGGTAGGACGCAAAGCTATGGGTCGCAGGATAAGCGATCGCCAGGCTACCGAAGTTCTTTGACGTAAGGAAGCCCGTTCTAACAAAAGAGTGGGCTTTTTTGTTTATCTCTTGCCTCTTTCTAGCCTAAGGGAGTTCTCACTCTACGAGCTTGATTTCCCCCTGCATGTGAGCTTCTCTCCATCTGAAAAAATCAAGTCATTTCTAGCATACAGGGATTTTGACCGATAGTGAAATATCGCTCACGGCTCTTATTGTGCCAATAATGATTTCGGGTGTAAACAAAGATCTTTGACGGATTCTCCCCTGCCATCCCTGGAGGGGGACTATCCGTCGATGAAAGGGGGTGATGAGAGTGGCCGAGTTCAAAGAACTGCAAAAGCTTTTTAACCGTGCTTGTGAAGTCCCTTCCTATCAGGACTATGTGAAACTTCAGGAGGCTATGTTGGGGTATCTGGGGCAAGTGCCCAGTGATTCTTGTTTCTTGGAGCCCTGGAAGGAAACTCTGAAAAAGCATGTTGAAGAGTTACGACGTTTCAGAGTAATAGCGTGTCCAGACTGTCAAGGTGAGGGAGCTGCGGAGACCAACTTTTGTCCGACTTGTCATGGTAGGGGTGAGGTAATGATAACTATACAAGCACTGAGATAAAAGGGGGTAAAAGCCCCTCAAGGAGGAAACCTTCCTCATAAATCTGGGATGATTGTCCACCCAATTCCAGACTGTCAAGCTAGTTTTGATGAGGAGCTAATCTCTCCCGCAGTAAATCAACTCTACTATCTCTAGAGATAAACCCAAGAAGGGAGGTGAGGAAAATGTGTACCCCAGTTCATACTCGGCCAGCTGACAAAAGGTTCTTAGGTAATAACAACCCCAGCCGTATGGAAGTCCATGATTTGCAGAATGAGGATACGAGTCCCATTGCTTGTCAAATTGATGAAATCATAAGAGCACGACATGCAGTAGTCTTTAATCCAGATACTTTGCAACAGGCGTATACCGAACGATACGATTATTGTTATTACTGCATTCGTGCTTCTACGAGGTAGAAACTCAAGATACACGCCGCTGAGACTTCACTCCTCTACCAAGAATTCTCCAAGGCCAATACAGCCACTAAGCTATGCATCGCTCACACACCCTGGACCGCACCTTAGCTCTAACAAGGAAGGCAGCTTGGGCCAGCCAGACCGTGACCCTGTCGGGGCTAAGCCGGGTCCACTCATTAGACGATTTTCGCAACTTCCTGCTGAGCGAAGAAGTGAACGCTAGACTTCAAGAATATGCTTTGATCCAAACTCAAGCACACCAATCCCTTTTCCAATTCTCGTCGACTCCCTTTCCAAGTCAATGCTAGACGTTTGTGACGAACGCAGTGGCTTGCAACGTTCCGCCCAATTGGCTGCGAAAGGCATAGTCTGAGAGGCAATGAGGAGGCGGACCGGCGACCAGGGGAAGCAGCACCCACAGACGTGTGGACCGAGCGCAGAAACGTCACTCACACTATATGACATATTTTGAAAACTCGAGTAGAACTCAGACACAACCGGGAATTTCACAGGTCGAACTCCGTCCTTTCCCCAACAATTTGTCTCTATTACCACCAATCTCTACCTCTTACAAGCAGAATCTGGTCACGAAACGCCAGTAGTGTACTTCGGTATTTGCCTTCCGGCAAACGCGCGTTCATTCCCTTGTTGAGATCAACTTTCACAGCCTAATCAAAATTACTCCTGCCTTTTCTCCTCAGCCAAATCACATATTGACCCGCCTTGTTGTCATCTTCCTTGGCAAGAAGCCCTCCCAGCATCATTCTGATGCAGTGGCCTGAGGTGGAATCCCCCGTTTAGAGTGACTCCAGCATGAGTTGTACAAGATAGACATCTGTTTGCCCCATTCTGGTGCGAACTCTGCACTTAGGTGGGGCAAAATACATCAGCCTTAACCATACCAGATTCTCCAAGAGATAAGCAAGTTCAGTGTAAGAATAGCTTCCTCAAATAGATTCAGTGGTTAGCGTGATTCTGCGTGATGAAATGGCCAAACGGTTGCTCTCATATGTTGGTTCGGTAGTGCACTTACGGCCACAGCAGAGCCTACAGACGGTACACAGGTTCTCTCAAAGACTCTCTTGAGAGTCCTTGAGATCCACAATTAATGAAAGAATAGCATACTTCAATTGAAGAGGGGTGAAGAAGGATCTTTGTTAGGCACACTGGACCTACAGGCAGAAGGCTGCAACCGCAACACCCTGAAACCGTAGTAAAAGAACCTCCACAGAGAGCATTGTCCAGTTTAAAATACCCCTGGCAGCCAAAATCACGCGTGTCCCACATCACTCAAGTGACGTTCTGAGAAGTAGCTACTAGTGTTGCAACAAATCAACCACCATATACGTGGAGATAAAACCAAAGAGAATAAGCTAAGGAGGAGGTGAGAAAAGAGATTCAGAAACTACTATTCAGACCAATGCAAATAAGCATTTATTACCCGAAAGAAGACGAAGACTTGATCGAGCTAATTGAGGCAGCGGCAAACATAGAAAGGAAGAGCAAGGGTGCTCTTATGCTTTCTGTATTGGAAGATTACTTTGAGAAGAAAAGAGAATTGGAGCCGGTGGCACATTGACACAGCCTTATATGTGTCGGGTGTAACTGGAACTGGATAAAGACAGAACAAGGATTCTTGGGCGGCTTTTTACCATAAACTATGCAGATAACTATTTACTACACAAAAGAGGACAAAGACTTAATAGCAAAAACTGAAGCAGAGTCAAAAAGTCAGAGAAAGAGCAGAGGCGCCTTCGTACTTTCTGTGCTGGAGGATTACTTTGAAAAGAAGAAGCGACTGGGAGCGATACTGCGGAGTGTTGCTGCTGTTTCTAATAATCAGCTCAATAAGGCACTGGAGATACAAAAAGGCGAGAAAAAGAGAAGACTTCTAGGAGAAATTCTTCTTGAGGAAGGTTTGGTCGACGAGAAGACGCTGCGTGAGTCTCTTTCACTTCAGAAAACTAAGAAAGGCTAGCTCGCTACTAGGGTAGTCTACTAGGAGTTTTTTTCTTTATCTTCTTTGACAATCTGGCTCTGAGTACTGACCTTATTTAAGGGTTAGGATGGAAGCTTTGACTCATAGTCTCGATCTGGTTCCCATGAGACTATGAAGAGCTAATGGGAAAACCGGCCACTCACCCAGGTGGTCGGCTTCTTTATTGAGTGTCGAGGATACACAGCTCCAAAAGACAGACTCGTTTTCCCTCTCGAGAAGACTAAGAAGAACTGACGAAGAGAAAGACTGAAAAAGAAGGTGGGGTTGCCTCAGAGCCGGTGCATCACCCTACCTTGAAGAAAGACTTACTATCAGGAAGAATCTGTGAGGCTAGATCTAGGGTCTGGGCGAGCGAAATACTACACCATAAGGAGGAGAAAATGAATATTGTTGTCAACCTGAAGGAGTCCCAACTGGAGGGAGTACTAGAGGTCTTGGGAAAAAGTGGAGGCGATCCGGATATTACTATCAATATTGAGGAAGAGGAAGGTTAGAAAAAAATGCCTCGGGTCTTACCTCAAGTAATGAATTTCCTCAGCAAGACCTCTATTCGAGCGATTAAGGGGAGTAAGGTGAGAGGGCAGGGATCATTAGCTACCCTTTTGTTGGGTGCAGGCTTCTTACTTGTGGTATTCAGTTCATTCATGGTGCTCTTGAGAGGTACAGAATGGTTCTGGAACCTTCTGGAGACTCTACTGGAAAGGATAAGACTCTGGTAATGTCTAGCGATAATGCGAGTGGCCGTATTGAGAGATTTTCTTCAAGCCAGTTGAGGGATAGAGAATTCTGACGGAAAGGGACATGGTTTCTGGACCCGCACCTTAGCTCTAACAAGGCAGGCTCCTTGGGCCACCCACACCATGACCCTGCCGGGGCTAAGTCGGGCCCCCTCATTAGACGGTTTTCGCAACTTTTGTCTCACCAGTGAACTAGATATCCTCCCTCAGGACTAAGACCTAGTCAAACCCTAACCGAGCACATTTCCCTACTTTGTTGCTCTCACCTTGACAGTCACGCATATTTACCTTACAATCCCATCCAGATAGAGACATACTACCCAAAACTGGTAGAATACTGCTAAGTAGAAGGGATTTCTTAAGTCGTTAGGCTCAGAGCATTGACTCTCGTAGGGAGGCGTTGCTTCATGAGAAATCAACACGAGCCCTTCGTTCCCTCTAAGTCAAGCCAAATCACTTCACTCCTTCACCCAACCAACCATCCTAAATCCGAATTGATAACGGAAGCTGGCTTCGTCTCTGAAGCGCACTCTTAGAGTCTAACGGAAGACGCAAAATTAGCCAAAATAAGAGGCTTTGAGCTTTTCAATGAGGAAAACTACATTGATAGGTTTTGACCTTCTCTTTTGGCTTGTCTTTGCCTCTAGGAGCACTAATTCATAAGGAGATGGACAAGGGTGACAATGAAAGCAAAACAAACTGAACAAAAAGAGATAGGAAGAATTAAGCTAACAGATACCCGGCATCTTGTTACTTCTATGTATGTTTCGGATAGAGCATGAGGAGCTAATCACAACCGTCATAGGAGACTGATACGTCAGCTAGTTACAACGAGATTTCCTCTGTATGGTTAGTATCTGTCAGAGACAGCCTTGAAGATGTCCGTATCATGAAAACAATCATGGGTTGAAAGGATAGCATTATGATTCTTATGGACGGTGTAGAATATAGGTTATGGAGCCCCAGTGGTGAGGTGGCAGAATTTGAACCAATAGTAATAGAGCATATGAAAGATATTTTTGGTGAGGATTCTGCCTATTTCGGAAGACAGAGAATAGAAACACAGACAGGTATAATCTCAGTACCGGATGGTTTTGTAATAGCATTTGATAATGTTAATGTGGCTCATTTTCACGTTTTGGAAATAGAGTTATCTTCCCATTCCCCATATGATCACGCCGAGCCTCAGCTAAGAAAATTCAAAAAGGCTATGGATAATCCTGAAACCAGAAGGCAAATAGTTGCAGCTATGTACAACGAAATCAAGAGCGATTGTTCCAAGGAGAGGTTGATAAGAGAGAAGATTGATTCAGGAGAAGTTCACAAGTTCCTTTCGGATACCATAACTATTCAAAACATCGAAATGGTAATCATAGTAGATGCTATAACAGAAGAGTGGAAAGAGGCTTTTGAAGATTTCCCGACTGGAGTCAAGTTTGCAGAGTTCAAGACTTTTGAACGGGAAGGTATCGAAAATCTAAGAGTCCATGCTCATTTGTTCGAGCCCATATATTCACCCAAGTCAGAAAAAACTACCGAGTTCATGAAGAAGGAAAAGCCAGAGCCAACAGTCCGAATTGATGGAAAGGGGTCACAAAAAATAAAGCAGATAATCATGGTTTTCAACAGAATGAAGGAGGGCATAACATACGGGGAAGCTGTAAAACAGATTGCGAGGGATTTGAGAATTAGATCATCAACGGTGAGGGACAAATGTTGCAGACAGCAAGATCTGTCAGCTGCAGAGTTCAAAGAAAAGGCCAACAGTGCCATAAGGATGAGATTAACAGCAGATGAATTCATAGAAAGGGTCAAAAATAGGTCAATTTGATATTTCATAGATTCGCAAGAAGGTTGTGGATCCGGGGGAACAAACTCAAGAAACAAAACTCATTGGGGGCGAAAAAACACTGGATTAGAACACTATCTGACCTACCGAGCTATTCGGGAGTAAGGCAACCAAAGCGACTATCCCTTGGGCCCCCTTCCTGTCCCCCTATAAGGTCTTTTGGCAGGTTCTATTTACTTGGGGGAGGGGACAGTGCAAGCCGGGCAACGAGACAAACAAGTAAACCTCACACGCAGGATATAGCATATTTTGAAAACTCAGGGGAATCGGCTTAAGTGAAGAGTGTAGGTTGGGGAGGAGGCGAGAATTTAGATATAAGGTCAACTTGGGAGTGCATTCGGAGTAGTTCGGATATGAACAAGTTAGAGAAAACAGCGAAAGAATAAAATAAAGAGATAAGATAATATGAAAATGAACATATTAATTACATCTTCGCCCACAACTTTAAGATGGCTAAATAGCATCAAATCTAAGATTGAGGGAAAAATTCCATCATTGAAATATGGTGATTCTGTATATTGGGCTTTTTTCAAGAGTCCTGAGACGAATAGGAATGTTGTTTATTTACAACCGCAAAAAAGCCAAATAAGATTATTAACAAGATTGGAACCATCTTCTAATAGTTCCCTTGAACTAACACCAGCTTCCGGTGGGTGGGCAGAGATGTATCCCTCAATTCTTCTAATAAGGTCTGAGGATTCAATAGATAAAGCAGTCGAGATGATTATCAGTTCCTATAAAGAAGACCTCGACAGATAGTAGGATAAGGTAAAACCAGAACGCTGTCAGAATCGGGCCAAATCAAGATTCTATGCTAATTAACAAGAAAAAGGACGCACAGAGAGGGTCATAGAGAGACTTTCTCGACCCGAGACGACCTACAAGACCTAGGTAAAATCAAAGTGTCTCCATCAACAGATTTTTTTCAAGCCAGTTGCGGGGTACAAGGATTTTTGAGGGAAACTGCCCTTCAGCAACATGCTCTCCCTATTACTAGGACAAAGTTTTATTATTCGAGCAGCCCTCGCCGTGGATAAAATATAGAGAGTCCTCACCACCTTTAGTCTACCTTACATTTTCTTAATTTCTTCGAATTTTCTTTTCACCTCCTCAGGAAGGTCTGTTACAGGCCTTGTCTCAGCAGACCCAAGCTTCATTAAAGGAAGTAGGAAGGCTCCGACTTTCTCAGCACTGTCCGCCTCAACTATGAAAAAAGTTGTGTGGGCGGGTGCATCAGCGTAGCTGCTGAGTAATTTCACTCCAACCTTTTTCGCATGTTCATCAGAGACAGCCGTACCAAAGGTCTTCCGAACCAATTCAGGGTCACCAAGTGCCGCTGGACACGTCTGAAGGGTATGGACATGCGTGACATGGAATAACATCCTCGCTCACCTCCTTCGCTCTATTTTGAACATCCTCCTTCAACTGTCCGGGTTATTTGATTAAGGGGTACTTCCGGCCAACAAGGTACATTCGAACCTACCTACCACTTATCCAACAACCTTACCAGAAACAGAGCAGTAGAAAAACAGGGCCCCGCCGGAAGAACAACAAATCAATTAACAGGGGTGGTTTTCCCGAATCAAGGCAACCACGGTTCCCTAAAAACCGCTTTCCAATCATACTGCCATACCGGCAATATCGAAAGTAAAGACACAGCGCGAAACAAAAGATAGTATTTTTTCAGAAGTTCTTCCAAGAAATCTATACAATCATCAAGGTCTCTAAATGCAGGAATCTTCTTCATTGCCCGTTTATCGAAATGCGCAACTCTCCGGTCCGCATATTTTTCACATTTCTTGGCCTTTCCTTTGAGTGCTTGAAGGTCAGCGTTGACCAGGTGTGGGTCAACATGACTTCCTCCCTTGCCTGCAAATTTATCGAAACCTCTGTCGGCAGAGTGCTGAACCGGACTCCCTCTATAGAGAGCAACAAAGCGACTCCTTGAGAGAACTTCAGGAGTATCGCAAATTTCCTCTAGAAGTCTCGCAAATGATATACTCTGCTTATCAACCTTTACCTGTCTTCGAACTCCCATCAATGCTGATGCAACATACACACTCCCTAGAAATTCATAGAATGAACTGGGTTTTTGTATCTTCGGATTATTCTTTATTATCTCTTGAACTTCCCAGAAGACCTTTCTATTAACCGACAGGCTTCTAATCTCCCTATGAATAATATCAAGCCACTTATTCCATTTATTAAATCTAGTGCTCATTGTTTAAACTCCTCCACCCTAAACTGAAAAAGGAGTAGAGCCTCAAAGCGGAACGACTCAACTGCCTAAAAGGCAAGATGCGTTACAGACTTCCATTCGCAACTGCCTGTTATTCTCTAGGAGGTCTCTGCTCCAGCACTTAACTTAACCAAAGAAAATTATTAGTCAACCTTTGACCATCAAAATCCAAAACCACACCGCACTTTCACCAATTCGTCAAGCTCCTGTCTAACCCCCCCCGCAAACACGCCTTATTCTTCCCATTACATCTCCAAAAAAGTTGACAAATCCACCAAAATTTCTATGCTAACACCTGTCTCACATCAAAGATAACAGGAGGCCCGACTTCAAGTTAAATAACTAAACACTTGCATCAACCAAACCCACAGTCAGCATCCTAATTCCTTCAAAGGGCAGTCAAAGAAACTCTCCAACAGACCACTCCACCTTCAAAAACTGCCTAAAACCCAGACTGCACCACATTTACTCCATTCTGTCAACCTAGTCAGTTCACCGGGGTCCCACTTTGTCAACCTAACCACCAGCTAACACCTAACCAGTTAAACAGGCCCCACTCACTCCAGCAAATCCCAAACTAGTTTTGCAGTTAATTTCTCTCGCAATAAATCAACCACCGAGAGGAGGTGAAAAAAAGAGCTTCAAAAACACTATCCAGAAGACAAGGAGAAAAAAAATGAAGACCAGAAAATTAATTACATGGGTAATTCCAATCTTCCTGTTTATTCTATTTATGCCATTACAGGAAAAATTGGCAGTGAAAAACGAAGCTCAAGCCTCTGAACATAAACCGAAGGTTCTTCTCTTCATAAGAAAAGGCATCTCTTATGATACTGAATATATGTTAAAAGAGGAAGTCGGTGTAATGACCAGTATGCTTGAGGAAGCAGGTTTTGAAGTTATCGTGGCAACAGTTTCAGGAGAACCAATCAAAATCCAGGCTAGAAAATTTATGCCAGATTTAGAACTTGCTGATGTAAAGGTAAATGATTATGTAGGCATAATCATGCCATCCATGGCAAAAGGAGGAGTGTGGTTAGGTTGGCATGCCTCTCCTGAGGAAATTTTGTTAGTGAAAGAAGCTGTTGCTCAGGGAAAACCTATAGCTGCACAGAAGGATGCTGTTGTTATTCTTGCAGAAGCTGGTGTTTTGGTGGGCAAAAAATATGCTGCTTATACAGAACCAGGTTTTCTAATCGAGAGTTTCGCTGGTGCAATCTATAGTGGTGAAGGCGTTATTCGAGATGGCAATATCATAACTTCGAGCAATTGTCCCTATTCAGTAAAACTTTATGGACGTGACGACGGGACTTCTGAACTCACTAAGATATTCATTGAGACCATTAAAGACTAATCGTCATTAACAGGAGGCCCCAATTCAAGTTAAATAACTAAACACCTGTATCAACCAAACCCACAGTCGGCACCCTAACTCCTCCAAAGGGCAGTCAAAGAAACTACCCACTAGACCATCCCACAGCTCTAAAACTGCCTAAAACCCAGACTACACCACATTTAGCCCATTTTGTCAACCTAGTCAGTTGAACAGATCCCATCTTGTCAACCTAGTCACTCAACCCGGTCCCATCTCCTTTAACAAATCAACCATGATGCATTCAGAAACAGACCAAACGGGAAGGGAGGTGAGAAAAGCATTTTAGAAAGTCCTATCCATAAAAGAAAGCGAGGTGAAAAAGAATGAAAAAGTCACTACTTCAATTCTCTATTTGTATCCTCATGGGAGTGATCCTCTTGCTAGCTGGTTCTGCCACGACTGCAAAGGCAGCTGATATCGAAGCCTTCAGGACAGCGGTTGAGGATACTTGGGACAAGTACTCTGCAGCGATGAACGCCGAAAACCCAGTCCTCTGGATTTCATTATGGGACGAGAACGGGATACAGATGCCACCAGGCGCCCCTGCCGTCGTTGGAAAAGCAGCCATAGAAAAGGGGATCCACGCGAGCTACGAAGCATTGGACTGGGAGGAGTTCACTATCCGTCTTGAGGAAGTCAAGGTAGCTGGTGACTGGGGGTTTGCCCGCGGCACGTACTCAGCATCCATAACTCCGAGGGCAGGGGGCGAGACAGCATTTCTCAATGGCAAGTATCTGACCATCTTCAAACGACAGCCCGATGGTTCTTGGAAGATTTTCCGCGATTGCTTCAACTCTAGCGCGCCTCCCGGTTAAGGAGTAAGGTTACACATACACTAACTCATACATTCCCAAAACACCTCTGGGACCCGCACCTCAGCTCTAATAAGGCAGGCTCCTTGGGCCAGGCAGACCATGACCCTGCCGGGGCTAAGTCGGGTCCTTAATCCTGCGGAAAGCCGAGGTTCTGTAACTTCCAGAACAACTGGACGGAATTTAAGAAGCTCATTGATAAGGTAGAGGAGGCTTATCAGGAGATAGCTTGACCTCCGGGGACCCCGCTCCAAATGAGATCTGGAGGTATGACATAAACCTCACACGTAGGATATAGCATATTTTGAAAACTCAGGGGGAAGAAGTATTCAAGGAACCGCATAGTACCCTAAATCATCGACCACCTGCTCCTGAAGTTTTCACCCCGGTGATACTAACTTAGAAAGTGGTACAATTAATGGGGGCAGGTCATAAACAAGAGGAGGTGAAAAAGGTGAGTAAAATAAAGGTGAAATGCTCAAAGTGCGGCAAGGAATTTTACATGGAGGAGTGGGAAAGAAAGACGTGTCCGAATTGTGGAAAAGTAGCAGTAGGACCTAAAGCCAAGTAGCAGTGAAGAATGCTTCATAAGTTTTTTTGAAATGCCCACTTGGGGAGGAAAGAAGGATTGAGCTACGGCAAACGATGAAAACATTTTTGGCAAAAATGGCAACATTAATTACCTGAGAAACACTCAAGCTAATGTTTGGGTACGATCTCCACAGTTTTTGAGTGAGGCAAAAGTCTGGGTAATACAGGGTATTAGTTAGATGCAAGATTGGAGGGATAAAAATGTTGGACAATAATCAAACGAAAGGCGAAGCTCAAGATTACTTTATCGAAGGATTGAAATTAGCTCTGAAGAAGAAGAATACTACGGCACAACTCTTTAATTTTAACGAAGCACTTAAACAAGGCTTGCCGGCTTTTGGCGAACTAGTTGCGCGTTATTTTCTAATGTGTTACCATGCTACTCGAAAAGACTTAGAAGAAGCCAACAAGGAGGCTAGGAGGGCAAGGGAAATCTCTAATCAACTTCAAGACACTTTTCAACTCCGAGATAATCCTGGTGAAGCAATGTTCCTTGATGGATGTCACCTTGTACCTATATATCCAGAAAGCATTCGCGATGATTGGCCAGAAAAGAAAAGGAAAAAAGCTGCTCTTGAACTGATGAGAAAGCATCATGAGTTGTTTGTTGGACCTGAGGTATCACACTTCTATTTGGGCGAGTGCTACCTCAAAAGAGGGGAGATAGATTTAGCCATTTCAGAATCTGAAAAAGTCATCCATGACTTTGATAAAGATCCTCCCTTAGCTGTTATCTTTCACACCCGACTAGGGATGATGTACAAAGAGAAAGGGGATTTTGCTGCTGCAGCAAGGGAATGTAGGAAAGCAGTTGCTGCATATCTTGAGGTTGATGATGTGTGGTTTCCGTCAAATGAACTACTTGCCCAGAAGATGCGTGATGGCATGAACTTTTGGATGAATAAGGCTAAACAATTACTTGCAGAAATTTAACACCCCAGTGACCTGCCCCCATTGATTGTACCACTTTCTAAGTTAGAGTCACGGGCATAATGGCCTCGGGAGCAAATGGTCGGTACTTCACGTATTCTGCAGGCCTCCTCCTTGACTCACTCTCCCACCTAGACTACAATCCTACTATCTAGAAGGAACTTCCCAATCAGTTGGTTTCCTAGATGATAGCTATCTTTCTCGAAAAGAGGAGTTGCTTCATGGACCGCCAACTCGTGTCCTTCAGTTGTCCCAAATCACCCCACTTCACTCCTTCACTCACTCAACTATCCCGAATCCACATCACCTGACCTTGGTCTTTGAGGCACACTCCTGGAGTGCAACACAAGACGCAAAATTAGGCAAAATAAGAGGCTTTGGTCTTCTCAACGAAGCAAAGGGCAGTAACGACGTTTACTCTTCTATTCAGTACCTCCTTGCTCTAAATGGTGCTAATTTAAGACGAAGCTAGAGGAGGGGGGAGCATGCCCCAAGTGAGATCTGCAGATATGAGGAAGTCTCACAGGCAGGACATAGTATGTTTTGAGAACTCAAGGGGAATTTATCAAACCAGAGAAATAGGTTGGAGAGGAGGTGAGAGGATGGCTGTTGAAATTTGGTGGATATGGATGATAATCGCTGCAGGTTTTGTTATTGGTGAGATATTTACCGCTGGGTTCTTTCTCCTGTGGTTCGGCATCGGAGCTGCCCTAGCAGGGGTTCTGGCGCTCCTCGGCTTTGGGCCAGCTTGGCAATGGGGAATCTTTGTCGTCGCCTCGGGGGTACTCTTTGGTGTCTCAAGACGGTTTGCCGAGCGGCTTACCAAAAAGCAGCCTCCTGGGATCGGTGCTGATCGATTTATTGGTAAGGAGGGCGTAGTGCTAGAGAAAATCGATAATGTTAAGAATACCGGACGCGTCAGAATAGAAAAGGAGGAGTGGAGGGCAGATAGCGATACAGGTGAGGTTATACCGGTGGGGAAAGGAGTTAAGGTTATAGAGGTGAGGGGAGCACATGTGGTGGTGAAAGCCTTAGAGGCAAAGGAGGGAAAGTAAGATGATAGTCTTGTTTATCATAATAGGAGTTGTGGTATTCATATTTGCTGCTACCGGAATAAAGATTGTACGACCTTGGCAGAAGGCATTGATCGAGCGGCTGGGAAAGTATCAGCGTACCGCCGATAGTGGTCTCACAGTGATCATTCCTTCCATAGAACGAATGACTAAGGTGGATATGCGAGAGCAGGTGGTTGATGTTCCCCCACAGGGAGTCATCACCAAGGATAATGTGGTGGTTGAAGTAGATGCGGTGGTCTACTATGAGGTTACAGATCCGGTGAAGGTTATCTACAATGTGGTAAACTTCTACGCCGCTGCGACCAAACTTGCCCAAACGAATCTCAGGAATCTTATCGGGGATCTGGCACTGGATGAGTCTCTAACCTCCAGAGAGATAATAAACACCAAACTTCGCGAGATTCTCGATGATGCAACTGACAAATGGGGTACGAAAGTCACCCGGGTGGAGCTTCAGAAAATCGAACCACCCGCAGATGTTACTGAGGCCATGCATCGCCAGATGAAAGCAGAGCGAGAGAGGCGCGCGATGATCCTTGAGGCTGAGGGTCAAAAACGGTCAGCTATCCTCAAGGCAGAAGGAGAAGCAGAAGCGATAAAGAAAGTTGCGGATGCTGATAAATACCAGAAGCTCACCGTAGCCCAGGGAGAGGGAGAGGCAATCCAGACTGTCTTTGAGGCTATCCACCACGGTAGACCCACCAATGACCTCATTGCCATTAAGTATCTTGAGGCTCTGCAGAAGATAGCCGATGGCAAGGCAACGAAAGTGTTTCTCCCCTATGAAGCGTCGGGGATTCTCTCAAGTATTGCGGGGATTGGCGAGCTCTTGAAGGAGAAACTTCCGTCGGATAAGGATGAAAGGAAAAGGCCTCCTGAGGAAAAGCCAGCTGACAAATCTACCTGATTACCCAGATGCAAAATATTTTGAAAACTCAAGGGGGAATTGAGCAAGGCAAAGACCAAGGGCAAGAAGGAAAAAACAGGTCTTCTTACTATCTTCTAAGGCGAAAGTGTGAAAAAAGAAACTAGATCAGAATTAAACATCCTAATGAACAAATATGGTCAGAGGTTAGCAGAGGCCAAAAGGAGACAAAAAAAGGTAAAGGCAGGAAAGGATATTTTTTTAACGGAATTCAAGCGACTTCGAAAGAAGGTAATTCACCCTGTAATGAAGAGCATCGGAAACCAGCTTAAAAAACGAGGTCACGAGTATTGGATATCAGAGCAAGAAGAATCAGTTGATTCAGAAGGTAACAGGCGAAATGCAAAGATAACTATGAGTATATTTCCCACAAGCGCTCACCCGTCCACTTACAGACCTGACAATACTCCTTCAATTTCTTTTATCGCTACCAGAGATAAGAAGAAAATCTGGATTTACGGTAGCAGTAGGATGCCAACTGGAGAGGGAACGGCGGGTTCTCGGGGTGAATTCAGTATGGAACAGATTACTCGTGATACAGTTGAACGAGAAGCTCTTGGAATCCTAAAAGGAATCTTTGATCCGCAAGCGTAGGTTATGGAGAGAATGTATGGATGTGGGGAAGCTGCAGGAAAAATCAACAAAAAAGGCGCAGGTAGAAGCTCATATGGGTGCTTTCTCAAGGTAAGGTTCACTATATGTCCTAGGGAAATTCAGGGCGTCTCCTTCAAGAGATTTTTATCAAGCCAGTTGTGGGATGGAGGGCTCTTTGGAGAAACCAGCCGCTCTGGTTGTGTTTGGTCCTATCAGTCTAAAAGTTATGAGTATTCTAGAGATAACTGAAAGGAGAGGAAACAGTGAATAGGGGATATTTGCGGGTAAGCACAACCGAACAAGACAGGGAAGAGATTTCTCTTCAAGCACAAAGGGAAAAGATTAAGGCTTGTGTAGGAGATGAAGCTGTGGTTTTTTATGAAGACACTGAAGACGCTGGAAGTGGAAACAGAAAAGCCTTTAAGCATCTGATCAAAGAGCTAGAAGGGGGCGATAAGGTTCTCGTTTGGGGCCTGGACAGGGTCTCCAAATCTGTGCTAGATATTGTGGAGTTGCTACGGATTCTGGAGGATAAGAAATCTATCCTTGTGTCTTGTAGGGAGAGCTTTGATAGTTCTTCAGCCAGTGGCAGGGCGTGGGCAAGGATGCTCAACATTTTTGCTGAATTTGAACCTAAGGTCTGTTTTTGAATGCAGTCCCATGTTATAAGTAGGTTCAGCCACAGGAGCGACAAAGGTCAATAGGAGAGGTAGCAATGGGTGAAGAGCTAACGGAATTTCAAAAAAGGCTCCTTAGATTCTTGAGAAAAGAGGCAACCAAATCGGGTGGGAGTGCATGTCATTTGGACGCCTTTTTTGAAGATTTGCCAACTGACCAAACAGTAAGAGGGAGAAGCTTTTATCTGAAAGAGATTGGTGACCTTGAGAAAAAAGGCTACATTGAGACGGTCCATGTCGGTTATACCAAGAGAGGGGGCATGAAGTTCGGTTGTTATGAGCTCACAGACGAAGGTCTAAAAGTCATAAAAAACAAATGATTCACTCCAGAGGGGAGAAAATTTAGCAGGAGATAGCTTGACCCCCGGGACCAGTGCCCACAGGCCGAACAGACAAACCAGTAAACCCCCCCACACGATATAGCATATTTTGAAAACTCAGGGGATAGACAGAACCGGGCTAGATCAAGATTTTATGCTGATTGACAAGAAAAAGGATGCACAGAGAGGGGGTGTGTACTCATGACAAATCAGGAGCTTGGCAAAAAGCTGGAGACCATCGAGAAATCATTAACAGCTTTGCATAAAAAGGTCGAAAAGCTTGATAGGAAAATGACCAAGCCTAGAAAGTAATTAAAAAGGGCTAAAATCGGCTTTTATACTGATTGGCACGAAAAAAAGGCCTCCATAGATGCTCATAGTGACAGCTTCTAAAGCTAAGACAGCGCATGGACCTCGATAGAACTGGAGTGATCATACCAAGAGATTCTTGTCAAACAAGAAAATAGGGGGAGGGCGAAATGAAAGTTCATCAGAAAGTCCTATGGGCGGTGGGGTTAGTTGCCCTGGGAGCATTTTCTCTGGCCGGATTCTTATCAGATGTGGGATTGATCCCTCGGATGACTGCATACCGTGCTCTGACGAGGATGTGGTATGAGCTTAGTATTACAATAACTGCTGGGGCTGTTTTTCTATTCCTTCTTGCTCTTAGTATCTACCTACCCATATCAACGTGGC
>Ga0209978_10000314_pt1 | contig 17486 bp, 16 predicted proteins | sample BentaG_FD_182805 | JGI IMG/M metagenome (GOLD analysis project Ga0209978, IMG submission 182805) | Deep subsurface microbial communities from South Atlantic Ocean to uncover new lineages of life (NeLLi) - Benguela_00093 metaG (SPAdes)... | ecosystem: Environmental > Aquatic > Marine > Oceanic >... | reverse complement strand
GCTGAGATTGACATTCAGCACATCGTGCCACTCCGATTCTCTCATCATGGCCAGGACAGCATCCTTCCGAATACCTGCATTATTTACAAGTATCTCGAAGCCTTCATACTTCTTGTCTATGTATTCAAAAAACTTTTCAACTTCTTCATATTTAGCCACGTCACACATTTGGACATCATAATTCTCAGCGAACTCACTGTTGTCTTGCTTGAATTGTTCCGTAGCAACTTCGTTTGAGGCGATAATAACCCGGGCACCAGCCCTCAGGAAACTCTCGACAATGCTCCTGCCTATCCCCCTTGTTCCTCCGGTCACGATAGCAGTCTGTCCCTTGAAATCGTACATCTGTCACCTCCTGTAAAATGAAATCAGGACCGTAGATACTTGTCAACATCGTTTGAGGTAATCACCCCGTAGTTAGCCGCTCCCAACCAACCGGACATAATGATCCCTACTGAACCGGTATGGAAAAGTCCAGGTATCTCTGCGGGGAGTCCCATGCTGATCTTTAGTCCTTCGAATTTAGTGCCGAAAGAGGCGCCACATTCATGGAGGGTGTATCTCTTGAATGTTTTTGGGGTAGCAGCTTCTACATAGTCGATTTTCCCTCGGGCTCCAGGTATATATTTCTCCAGGGCATCGAGTGTTGATTCGATTAATTCCTGTTTGGAGGCGCGGTATTCTTCCTCGGACAAGCTTGCCCAGTCCTCGTAGTTTGCATTGGTGGAAGAAACGATCGAGTACATGTCAGAGCCGGGTCGGGTTTCCGGATAGTAGACGGAGAAGGTCCGGCTGGTAATATTCCTGCTGCAAAGCATTGCGGAATCGAACTTTGCCGCTACTGAGGTGAAAAGCAAATCCCCTATGTAGTCGATCTTCTCGCCCTTCCTAATGCCCATATAGACCTGGCAGCTACTGTTGTTGAGACGTACCTTTCTTGCTTCTTCAATGAAGCTTCCGGAAAAGTGCTGGTCACCGACGAGTTTATGAAGGGTTGATTTCAAGTTACCGTTGGAGACCGCAGCCTTACACTTGATCATTTTTCCGTTGGCGATTACTCCGGACACTTTTTGATCTTCGATGACAATTTTTTCCACCGGGCACCTGGTACGGATATCGACGCCATTTCTTATGAGTTCATCCCGCATCTTCCCGATAAACTGGTCCGTCCCACCTCGAACGGTATAAACACCTTTGCTCATGAAGTTAGAAAATACGATTCCATAGCTTATCGCTGGGTCATCCAGGGTCGATCCGTTCGCGTACGTTATCGGTTCCATCAACAGGCGGACAACATCATCACGTCCAGGGAAGAACTTTTCAAAGAGTTCTCTGGTTGTCATGGTTTGGTCATCATAGAAATTCATCTCTCTAGCTGTATTGAAGAAGCCCTCGATATTCTCCAGGGGTATTTTGAACCGCTCCTGCAGGATGCGGGTGAAATCCTCCCTATCGAAGGTTGTTGTGAAGGAGAACTGAGGGTTATCAAACCTGATCCCCTTTAGTTGAACGATCATGTCAGCGATTTCAGGTGTCCAGTATTTACGACAGGTTTTAATCATGCCGATTGGAAATCCATGCAGGGAGACATCGAAGATGTGCCCCCCCTTCCTCTTGAACCAGGCGGCCAATCCACCGAGCTGGTGGTGCTGCTCCAGAAGCAAAACTGAATACCCGTCTCTAGCTAGCATATTGGCACAACTAAGCCCTGCCAATCCACTGCCGATCACGGCGGCATCGTATTCCGGCTTTGTGTCTTTCAGCCGATTGCTCATCAGCAATCTTCCTTCTGCTTATCCCTTCTGTAGTATGTGGAGATTTGCCATGGAGATACCGCTGAGCATTGCTCCAACGATCCCCAGAAACCCCTGGTCTGTCCCGCAAATAAACAGGTTCTCCAGATGTGTTCTTCCTGTCTTGATCTTGTTTGGAGTCCCATATACCGCACCGTTCAAGTGACCCGTGAATCTGTGAATCGTCTTTGGAGTGAAGACATCTGTGTAAACGATTGAGTCACGGAAATCTGGTACGAATTTTACCACCTCTTTAAGCGAGGTTTCAAGCCAGGCAGCTTTTTGTGCTTTATACTCATCTTCTTCCAATTTGTTCCAGAGATCGAAATTAGCCATGTTGGTTACCCGGATCATGGCTTCAGGTAGACGGCTTTCGAAGTGAAAATTGTTAGGGCAGCAGATAACACCGCTTGAAACATCGACCAAATCGTCTGGCTTTCTATAATTGAATCTATCCGAGTTATTGAAAAAGATGATTGTTGTATCGTAGCCCGTTTCAGCTAGTTCTCTATCAAGAACCATGATAAACTCTATAAATGAAAGTCGCCCTATATCATGATTGAATCTGGTAATGTCATGATTAGATAAAAGCCGCATGGTTTCAACATAACCGGCTGATGATATCATATTATCGGCCGTCAGCACTTCGCCATTATCTAGTAATATCGACTCAGCCCTGCCGTTTGCAACTTCAATGCTTCGCACTCCGCACTTTAACCTTAATTCACCACCATGATCCTTATATTTTTTGACCAGTACATCGAGGATCTGCCGAACCCCGGCTTGGGGCCGGGCAAAACCTTCGCAGAAGATACTATTAAACATGATAACGAACTGCCCGAATTCCATGTCATTTTCCTGGGCATTGCCGTAGTACATGAGTGGGCAAAAGATCATATCAATAAGGAGCGGGTCAGAAATAATTGCACTCACAGCTTCTTGAGCCGATATTGGTTTTGCATCCAGAGCCAGTGCGTCATATTCAGAGATAGTCTTGAGTAGCTTTTGGAAGTTGTCGGCTTGTGCTGGAAAATTCTCGGTTACCTCCTGGATAAAAAAGCCCAAGTCGTTATTGAATCTGAGGGTTTTTTCTGGGAATGTAACCGCTGATATCCGTTGTTGACAGAGGGCAAAATCTTCAGCTTTCAGCTTGAGCTGTCGCAGCAGCTTTGGGAGGGGAGTTGATTTGGTACCCTGGGGGACATAATTGGTCATTGCATGAAGACCAACATCAAATTTATGTCCGTCCCGGCTATAGAATGAATTTAACCCCCCGACTCGATGATGTTTTTCCAGGATGCAAACCTTTTTATCGTAGTAGGCCAACCTAATGCCGGCGGCGAGGCCGGACATCCCGGCCCCTATTATAATAACGTCGTAACTCATATCCAGGCTCTATTGAGAGATTTCTCCCCTGTTTGGCAAGGGGAGAAACTTATGTGAACCTTCGGCTCTCTGGTGAAATGAGATGAAATGATGTACTCTGTTTCGCTGGTATCTATTTGCTAAATAACTTCCCTTTCGGTTCCAGCTAAGTGATTGCTTCAATACTATTGCGCAAATCTTTTAACGATAAGGGCAGTATTGATGCCCACCATTCCGAAAGAGTTATTTAAGATATAGTCGACCTTATCGACCTTCTTGGGTTCGTTGATTACAAGGTTCTTAAGGGCACACTCAGGGTCTAGATTGTCCACGTTGATCGTCTGGTGTACGATATGGTCTTCAAAGGAGGGTAGATTACCCACCAATTCCAAGGCGCCAGCAGCACCCATCGTATGACCAATATAACTCTTGGTGTTGTTTATGTAGGTATTTGAATTGCCCTTCAGGACCTCTCCGATTGCCTGACATTCTACCTTGTCCCCTTCAGTGGTTGCGGTGGCGTGGGTATTGATAATATCGATGTCGCTCGCTGATATACCGGCCTTCTTGAGAGCAAGGTTCATGCACTCAGCTTGCCTTTGTGCATTTGGAAAAACATAATCAAACGCATCTGAATTGATAGCATATCCCACGATCTCGCCGTAAATCTTAGCGCCTCTTTCCAGTGCGTCACTCAATTTCTCCAGAACACACATACAGCCGCCTTCGGAAACAACAACACCGTTTCGGTCCCTATCGAAAGGGCGGGATGCCTTCGTGGGGTCGGGATGGCTTGCCAACGCACGTTCATTTCTGAAGCTGAGAAAAATGCCAAAGCCATGAATAACCTCTGAAACGCCACCAGCCAGGGCCAAACCCACTTCACCCAGCAGCAGCATCTGTACACCGTGTATCAGTCCAATGTTGCCGGCGGCGCAGGCACCTCCCAATGTGTAGTGCGGGCCGGTAATCCCCATATTCATGGTGACCTCGCCGGCTGGCTCATTGGCCACACTTCTTGGGTTTGCGTGGTGGGAAAAAACGTCTAGATCGAAGTCAAATTGCGTGAAGTTATAGATTTCATTCTCGGTTTGCACGTTACCGTGCTCGGTAATCCCGACATAGACACCAATTCTCGATTTGTCAACGGAGTCAAGATCCAATTTGGCGTCAGCGACTGCTTCGTGACAGCAGTAAACGGCAAAAGACCCTGCTCGCGTTCCACGACGCAGTTCCTTTTTGCTCTGATACTTCAGGGGGTCAAAATCACACGCACCGGCTATGACCTCACCCATGTAGTGGGTCTCGATTTTCCCTATTCCGGATTTGCCAGCAAGCAAGTTCTGACGAAATTCTGAAAGATTGTTTCCGTTTGGTGCCGACAGGCCAATCCCGGTTATTACGATTCGTGTTTCATCAGCCATCTTGGCAACCATGTTACTTTGTGGTCATCCGTTGAGGCTACCATTCTACAGCCAGCATAATACCAGCCATGCCGCTGCCGCCTGCCATCAGCAGAACTTTATCACCGGTATCAAGACGACTCTCCTCAATTCCTATAGCTAGCGAAATGGGAAGTGAACATGAAGCGATGTTTCCCAGGTATTCCACGGTGGAAAAGCCCCTGGATTCATCCAGCCCAAGGGTGCGAAACAGCAGCTGTTGATGGACAGTGCTAACCTGGTGGCAGAAAACCTTGTCTATATCTGGCTCTGTCCAGCCCAGCTCTCGTTTGAAGGCCTTCCATGTTTCGCGCGCTAGTATTTGGCCGTTTTTCAGAATTCCTGCGTAGTCCGTACTCATATTGGGGTAGCTGCGCAGGTCGTGGAAATAAGTATCGGCTTCTATGCGACAGAGGCGGTTGTGTTGTGAAGCAGTGCGAACCACTCCTCCCAAGAGTTTATGGTCGGATTTCGACAGGGATGAGTGAGTCAGTACCGCTGCCACTGCCCCGGACCCCAGGGTTAGAGAGGCGAACGAGACTTTAAGCTTGTCCCTGGTGACGGTCTGGTCTTTCAAGAGGTCATCGATCGTTCCCTCAATAAGCTGCTTGCTGCCCTCAGCGCCAACCACAATTCCTGCTTTTACCTGGCCCAATTCGATCATATTTGCCAGAGTTACCATGCCGTTGGTGAAACCCAGACAGGCATTTGAGATGTCAAAGACAAGGGCTGTGGCAGGGAGGCCCAAAGAATTATGGACTAGAAAAGCCGTCGCCGGCTCGAGGAAATCACGACATACGGAAGTGTGAAGAAGACATTCGATGTCCGCTTTATCGATTCCCGACTTGGCGATGGCCTTTTCTGCTGCTCTTGTACTGGCCTGGCTTGGCGTCGTCTCATCGTCCCAGAATCGCCGCTCACGAATTCCGGTCATCATTTCGAAGCGTCCGCAAGAGAGATTCAGCTTCTGGTATATGGGGGCTACTCTCTCCTCAAGGCTCTGTGACGTGACGACCGTCCCTGGGATCTCGTACCCAAGAGACTCAACGTGGACGTTCTTGTACCGCATTTCAATAAATCCTCTACATACTCGCTACCGCGTCTGGAGTATGCCCGGCGTCAAACGCTACACAGTTCATCCCCTAGCGCTCCAGCACCAGACATACTACGACCGGTGGTACTATAGTAATCTGCGTGAACCTCTACTATCGCACTTTTCGTCGAATTTGTCAACGGCTTCGAATTGGCCACCCTTTACTTTTCCTACATTCATTTTTCCAGAGACTTACTTCGGGAGTGTGCCACCAGGAAGTAGGTAACCCCGGTTGTTCCAACCCTCCTGTGGGAGCCTACACATTCCAGTGCCTGCGATGAGAACATCGTAACTCGTAGCAAGGCTCTATAGTTAGATTTCTCCCCTGTTCAGCAAGGGGAGAAAATTGGGTGAACCTTCGATGCTTTGGTGAAATGAGGTATAACGATATACTTTAGGTTCGCTGACACCTATTGGCTAAATGTCTTTCATGAGTGGCTCCAAATAGGCCACCGAGCTATCTAATGTAGACAATTCCATATAGTCGTCTTCTGGCACAACGATACCATATCGTTTTCGCAACTCCATGATGACGTCCAGGAAATCCATCGAGTCCATTTCGATTTGGTCTCGTATTCGGATATCACCCTTGAGATTGCTCAGGTCTTCATCGGGGACAATTTCGTGAATGACCTCTAGAATCATGGCTCTAATTTCTTCTGCTTTCATGTACCCCTTTCCTTACTATTCTAGCTAGATAGCTCCTTTAATATTATCTTCAAATCTTTTAACGATAAGGGCAGAATTGATGCCCAGCATTCCGAAAGAGTTATTCAAGATATAGTCGACCTTATCGACCTTCTGGGGTTGGTTAATTACAAGGTTCTTCAAAGCACACTCAGGGTCCAGATTGTCCACGTTGATTGTCGGGTGAACTACATGGTCTTCAAAGGAGGGTAGATTACCCACTAGTTCCAAAGCGCCAGCAGCCCCCATCGCATGGCCAATATAACTCTTGGTGTTGTTTATATATGAATTTGAATTATTCCCAAAGACTTCTCTCATTGCCTGACATTCGGCCTTATCCCCTTCAGGGGTTGCGGTGGCGTGGGTATTGATAATATCGATGTCGCTCGCTGATATGCCGGCCTTTTTAAGGGCAAGGTTCATGCACTCAACTTGCCTTTGAGCATTTGGAAGAATGTAATCACATGCATCTGAGTTGATAGCATATCCTACGATCTCGCCGTAGATCTTGGCACCTCTTTCAAGTGCATCGCTCAGTCTTTCCAAAACGCAGATACAGCCGCCTTCGGAAATAACAACACCGTTTCGATCTCTGTCAAAAGGGCGGGATGCCTTCTGAGGGTCGGGATGGCTTGCCAACGCACCCTCATTTTTAAAAGCGGCAAAAACACCGAATGTCCTAGGGGTCTCTGAGACCCCACCGGCCAGGGCCAAATCTATTTCATCCAGCAGCAGCATCTGTAAACCTTGTATGAGTCCAATGTTGCCGGCGGCGCAGGCGGCTCCCAATGTGTAGTGCGGGCCAGTAATCCCCATATTCAGGGTGACCTCGCCGGCTGGGCTGTTGGCCACTGTTCTTGGGTTGTGGTGGTGGGACCAAAAATCTACATTGTAGTCGAACTGCTTGATGTTGTAAATCTCGTGTTCTGTTTCTACGTTACCATGCTCGGTAATCCCGAGATAGATGCCAATTCTCGATTTATCAACAGAAGCGAGATCCAATTTGGAATCAGCGATTGCTTCATTAGCGCAGTAGATCGCGATAGACCCTGCCCGCGTTCCACGGCGCAGCTCCTTTTTCCTCTGATAAATCAGTGGGTCAAAATCACACACACCAGCTATGACCTCACCCATGTAGTGGGTCTCGATTTTCCCTACTCCGGATTTGCCAGCGAGCAAGTTCTGCCGGAACTCTGAAAGATTGTTTCCGTTTGGTGCGGTGAGACCAATTCCAGTTATAACAATTCGTGTTTTATTATTCATATTGGCGTAAACTTAATTGCAAGGTTCTCATGCTACCATTTCACACCAAGCATAACAGAAGATAAGCCGCTGCCAATTCCCAGCATCCCAACGTTATCACCAGGATCGAGGTGCCCTTCGTCAAGGGCTATGGCTAGCGTAATGGGAAGGGAAACTGGCCCCACGTTTCCTAAATATTCCACACTGGAGAAGCCCTTCGATTCATCCAGACTCAGGGTATCAAACAATAGCTCCTGATGGACAGCGGTAACCTGATGGCAGAAAACCTTGTCTACATCTGAGTTACGCCATCGCAGCTCCTTTTCCAGGGCCTTCCATGTTTCACCAGCCAATGCTAGGCCATTTTTCAGGATTCCTTCAGAATCCGTACGCATACTGGGATGGGTATTTGGTTCGAAGAAATAGGTGTCATTCTCTATGCGACAAAGATCGTTGTGTTGTGAAGCAGAGCGTATCGTCCCACCGATAATCTTATGGCCGCATTTCGACAGGGATGAGTGAGTTAGCACCACTGCTACTGCTCCGGATCCCAGCGTCAGAGAGGCGAAGGAGCGTTTGAGCTTGGCCCTGGTCATGTCTGGGTCTTGCAAGATTTCATCTATCGTTATATCGGTGATGTGCCTACTGCTCTCGCTAGCGACTACAATTCCTGCTTTCACTTGGCCTAATTCGATCATATTTGCCAAGGTTACCATGCCATTTATAAAACCTAAACAGGCATTTGAGATGTCGAACAAAGTGGCTGTGGGGGGGAGACCTAAAGAATCATGGACCAGGAAGGCTGTCGCTGGCTCCAGGAAATCGCGACTCAGCGAAGTATGAAGGAGACATTCGATATCCCCCTTGTCTATTTCCGAATTGGCGATGGCCTTTTCTGCTGCTATTGTGCTGGTCTGACTTGGTGGCATTTCATTATTCCAGAATCGCCGCTCGTGGATTCCGGTCATCATTTCGAGGCGACCGAAGGCAAGGTTCAATCTATCGTATACTGGGGCTAATCTTTCCTCCAGACTCAGTGATGTGATGATATTCGGTGGGAGTTCGTACCCAAATGACTCAATGTGGACATTTTTATACAACATTTCACTGAATCCCCTATGGACTCGCTACCATGATGAGAACATGTGTATTATCGACCTCAGGGGCATTTTATCCCCCGATCTCTCTGTGACATTTTGGCAGTGCTTGGCACAGAGAAATGGTTGGAAGCTTTAAAGGAAAATGGTTGGATTACTCTTTGCGAGAATTACTTTGCCCTCTTGATAACAACGTCGGGATATGGAACTTCGTCTTGACATTTGCCCAGTCCTCAGTGGACTCCGGAGGAATTATCCTGTCCGGGACATACTTGTAGATTGCGGCAATGAGAGCGGAGAGTTTTCTCGAACTAGCGACCGTATCTGGAACATACCTATCTGCTGCGGTAATCAAAGAAGAGCGTACCTTTGGAGGAAGCATATCCAGCCCACCGATGACCCCATCGATCACTTCAGGCGGGACATGCTTATCTAGTGCATTCAAGTAAAACAGCAGCAGCCTATCCGGTACATATCTTTCCATTGCCTTTACCTCAAGCGAGATTACCCTATCTGAGACAAAGCGGACCGGAGGTTCAAAGCGATACATTTTTCTGTATAGCGAAATCGTTCTATCCCAGACAAATTTAACTGGCGGCGCATAGGTGGACCTTTTCCGCTTTAACGACATGTCTTTCCCTCCGGCACGAATATACTGCAATTAGTGATAATATGGTAGTCTTTGTAACATGTAATTATCACATCTTCAAATATGTTTGTCAAGCGCAGACTAATTAACTCTGCTTTACTTTCCCTACATTCATTATTCCCAATCGCTCACTGACGGTTGCCATGTACGAAGCAGTAAGGCGGTTTGAGATTCAAAGGCCTAAAGCCCGGTTGCCCCGTGTACAAATATGTTGTGCGTTATTGAGATGAAGCCTTCGCCTGATTACTTTGTCGGCTTTTTTACTGCACCGGATACCGAAGGGGTAACTTTAATATGTAAAGCCCACCACGAGCCGACTGAGCCCAAGGAGCTGGGGAATCCGTTAAGCTCTTAATTCGGCGGTCACGTGGAGTCGATGATTGTTCTTGATGATGTATTTGTGTTGTGGGACAGAGTTTTCATATGCATCGAGTTGGACGCCATTGTCACTTGAGGGATGACACTTGGTGCATATCATATGTGGCATAAGTTCAAATGCCACTAGCGCGCTTGGTGTTTCCATTGGGGCTACGGCATTGATCGCCGATCATATTTTCGCTGATGGAGTGGGGAGCTCCTGGCCGCCTTCAATAAATCCCGACTCGCAACTCTCCCCATCCGGAGGGGGGTAGGATAGGTGAGAGTCCTTAATCTCAGAAGACCGTGTATTTTTCACATATTCATATTTCCTTGTCGCAAGTGAACCAAGCCCACGATTCAATGAATAAAAGATAAGAGTCAAAGGCAAGCTTTTCGTCTGGATGAACGAATTGAAAGCTCTCTTTAGCGATGTCACTCTTGAGGTAGTGTGTTGATAAACTTGGTATATACCTTCTTCTAGTTCATCAGGGGTCATGTGCATAGGCCTAAACACGGTATGGGCGTAATCATAAAGCTTCCAATCCTCGGGATAGTTGGTACTCAATAACCTTCCTTCAGAGCTCAATCTCTTATATAACCTTGTCCCTGGAAGGGGAGTTGAGATTGTAAATGAGGCTGAATCGATCTTTGAATCCAAGATGAACTCTATTGTTCGCTGAAACACATCCTTCCTCTCCCCATCACTACCCAGAATAAATTGCCCATATACTCCTATTCCATAGCTATGTATTTTCTTGATTACCTCCTTATAGTTTCTTATACCTATATTTAGATTCCTAGCCTTATGCATGGATTGAAGTGATTCTTCATTGATAGATTCAAAACCGATGAACAATGCCATACAACCAGATTTCTGGGCCCAATTCAATACTTCTGGGTTGTTTCCAAAATCGATTCCTACTTGAGAAGCCCATCGTTTATTCAACCCCCTCTCTTTCATCCCTCTAAACAACTGAATTGCCCTTTGTTCCGCTTTTTTTCCGTGCCCCAGAATGTCATCATCTGTGAAAAAGAACTCCTTGCAACCCAGGGCTTCCAATTCATCCAGCACATCTTCTACAGGTCTTTGTCTGTATGTTCGACCACTAAAAGCGGTTACAGCACAAAACTCACAATCCATAGGGCAGCCTCTCGATGTTTGCACAGAGGCTTTGAGTCTATATTTATCAGAAAGGAGGTCATTTCTGGGTTTAACAAAATTATCCAAAGAAATGCGCTCCCCTTTATAAAACCGTTTCAATTCATTATTTTCAAAATCATGAAGTAAACCCTGCCAAACAGATTCTGCCTCGCCTATCACTATGGAATCGGTGAATTGTATAGCTTCATTATGCAACATAGAAACGTGAATACCGCCCATCACTGTCTTAATTCCCTTTTGCCTGTACCGTTCAGATATCTCATACGCTCTAGTTACATTGCTGGTCATAGCAGTGATGCCTACCAGGTCAGCATCCTCGATAGTTATAGGCGCAATATTGTCATCAACTATTTTTATGTTCCAATCAGAGGGGGTCAGAGCGGCCAGATAGGCCAGACCTGGAGGGGGGAAGGTGAAAAATATACCGACGCTAGCTGCGTTTAACCTATCTTCACTACTTGGATTAATTAGTAGCAATTTCTTAGCCATTGTTCCCTCAAGGATTATGTTTTTAAAAAGTTTTTTAATCGGGATTTCACATAATTACTGCCGTATCAATGTTAAGCCCCTGCTCTCTGGTCGGAGCAGAGTAAAAAATAAGGAAACGGATTCAGCATGAAATCGTCTAGGGTGTTCGGGGAAGTATGGCTCCAGATAAAACCTACAACTTTGCTCTAGAGATGTCAACATTGTGTTCTCGTTCACATGATTGGGACACTTCAACTCTTTGTACTGGAATCTTGTAGATGGTCATAGTAGCATATATTAGAACCCGAGCAGCTACTATAGTCGCCATGGATGATTTTACAGTGACTCTCGCCATCGCCGGACTAGGTTGTGCAGGTGGTGTAACGAAGACCAAGTACCCGTATATCTATCTCACTAGGTGCCTTCTGGTGGGGATAAAGATAAGCGCCAGTGCGGCGCCAAGCTCTGGGTGCGATTTCTCTCAGCTTCCCTTTACTTTTCCTACATTGTTCTCAAACACTTACCGAAGGTTTGGGTGAACGAAGCAGTAAGGCGGTTTGAGATTGTTTAACTAACGCCAGTTATTCCTACGTGAGGTGTAAAAGTCTCCTCAGATTACGCCTATTGCCAGATTACGCCTGCCGCCCACAGAATTGCGAGAATCATTAGGGCTGTTGGCCCAAATAGCACAGCAAGCAGAATTGGTACTACAAGGCCTAGCTGTACACAGGTGGCAAGTGCCTCTAGGAAGTCTTTTACGAAGCTTTTCATTGAATCACCCCTCATCATTTCTCAGAACATCTTTCATATCGAGCATTAAACTGAATGCCACAGGTGACACTTATCTGTGATGCGTATGATACCACAAAAGGCTTCATGTATGCCAGAGTAGAGATTGTCAACTAACGTCAGTCATTTTCACTACCCAGGGGTGCTTTGCTCCCGAATCATCGGGTGTGTAGGGGCATAGCTGCCGAAGCTATATCAAGGAGGTCGAAAGAAATACGTTGTTAAACAATCTCGCGGCTTGGGCCTTGCATCTGGACCTCAAATATAAGGATAAGGGAAGGGTGAGGAGGGGGGGAGTGGTAAACCGGCCACGGCGATTGGCGGGCCGTAAGTTTTGTATAGAGATCTGAGCGGGTGAATTAAAGAGAGTGTCTTCATATTTGGCTCACTCGCACGTCCACTGTCATGGCATCTGCCTTATTCTCTCCATAATCACTGTAGTCGATTGCCCTGAATAGTATCTGGTTCGTGCCTCTTTCTTGCCGATGCTTCTAATGTAGGCATTAGCAGGGAAGTCATTGTCTTAGGCGTAGCCGTGAACCAGAATGTCCACATCCAGCTTTTTCAGGTTCTCTGTTGGACCAACACCATCCTATCTCACTACTTCGTCCACACATCTGGGATTCGCATCCAGCTCCAACCTTTCCTTGAAAGGTATGACAGGTCGGCGTTTGTAGTCAGTAATCCCCTCATCAGCTATCACACCCACGATGAGATAATCACCAAGAGCTCTGGCTTATTGTAAGGCACGAAGATGTCCAATGTGCACTGAATCTCCAGCAACATAAATATAGACTACTCGATCAGCCTGCTTTTTAGCTGCCAAATAGCCCCTTCTTTCGTGTTCCTATATAGACAAACATGACAAGAGCGACTATGACAAACGAGACAGCAGCCCAGAAATAGAATACCGATGTCCAACTGCCAGTTTGATCTAGCAGGAATGGAACCAGGACTCCAATCGCTATCGCCCCAATATATCCCCAGCCATCGATAAAGCCAGCAGCAGCAGCAACTAGCTTATGTTTATGGAATCTAGTGGGAAAAGTCGTTACCAGGAATACATGCGGGCCATAGAGGAAAAAACCACTCAGCAGCAGTACGGCAAACATCGCCATACCGCTCAAACCGGGGAGGAGTAGAAACATTGAACCAAGCGCAAGCAAATATAATACAGATAAGACATCCTTCGGAGCCTTGAACCTGGTGTACATTAGAGTTCCAACGACGCCCGCTATTGGTATCAGGAAGATGTTCAGACCAACTTCCTCAATCGGCATAGCGAATTCTCGATACAAGTATGTTGGAATCCATATGATCACACCGTACCGCACCATGTTCAGCAGACACAAAGAAAGACCGCTAATGAATATTGGCCAGCTCAACGTGAGTCTGACTTGCTTCCCTATCTTTCTGGGCTTGACTTCCAGATGATAACGGCTCGCAAGGAGAGTCACTGCCCTAACCATCATCACAACGGTTGCTACCCAAAAACCTGCCTGCCAACCAAACTGACCAACAGCGAAAGCACAGACTATCCAAGCAACCGAATTGCCAACCTGATAGGCTGTCCCCAAGACAGTAGAATATTTCTCTGGATCCTTCGAGGTTTCAGCATTAGCCCTAACTGTTGAGGACCACCCCATTGACTGAAAGCCACCATCAATCATTTCGCCAACCAATAAAGCCCAAAAGAAGCCAGCAGAGAAACCTAGTGTCAAGTTCACGATGGCAGACCCAAGCAGCCCGATTCCTATGTAGACAAATGGATTGAACCTCTCAGAGATCTGACCATGCAGAAACTGGCCAATGGCATATGTCGCCATGAACCCACTCGATACGAGCCCAACATTGTATAGCGACAGATCTCCATACGTAGCGAGCAACACAGGGATCACAATAGAAAGGTTAACTCTCCCAAAATAGAACGTTGCATACGATGACCAGATATTCCAAAACACACGTGTCAATATTCAACCCCTATTGTTTTGTCGAGTCGACTAATCGAATCTCCATACCTCACCTTATTCACATCACCCTTAGTCGTTATATGAAACCACGAAGGACTTATTCTATGACACACGCCATAGCGCTCGATTAACAATTCTCTCCTTTTATCCGCTTTATGTGCCAAATAGCCTTCGGGCTCGTTCCAAGTCCTGTGGGGTATCGATTTCCAGCCAGCCGCCCTCGATGTCAACACTTTGCACCAGCATTCCTTGACCTATAAGCTCCTGTATCATGTCAGTCAAATATGCCTTCTCCAGGGAAGCTGCGTGCTGAAAGGGAGTGGTGGGACGCTCTGCTGCCACCTGATGATAAGCTGCCTTCATAACCTCAGCCCCTGGCTTGCTGAACTTGGCAAGGCCGATAAACTCCCCGTGAGCCTCAGCGGGGCTGACTACTCCCTTACCGATTTTTACCACCTTACCATTTGCAACCTTGACTAGCTCAGCCTCGGAAATCGGGTGCCGGTCACGCCCGTTATAGTGTTGAAGCCAGTTGACATCCACTATCAGGGCAATTTCTGACTCGCATTCCATAAGTTTCGCCACAATCTCACTACTATAGACGATATCTGAATAGGAGAATATTAAGTCGTCGTTCATTTCACCCTCGGCGTAGAATAGTGACCTGAGGATATTGTTTTCTCTATAGTTAGGGTTCTCGTAATATGTTACGTTAGGATAGTCAATTAGATGGCTGCAATACCCCCTTACCACTGCAATCTTCTCAATCCCATTTTCTCTGAGTGCCTCCAGCGCTCTCTCAAGAATGGTCTTACCTCCAACCTCTAAAAGGCATTTTGGTATTTCATTGGTCAGAGGGTTGAGTCGGCTGCCGGGGCCGGCAGCCACAATAATAGCCTTCATGATATCTCCTTGCGATTTTGGTTTAATTTATCTTTAGAATTGAGTGCAAGTGCCTGCTCACCCTGTCGAAGTCCTCAACAGTGTCGATCTCGGCCCAGCCACCGTCGATATCAATGTGGCACACCGGATACCCCTGGTCTGTAAGCTCTTGGATCATGTCGGCGAAATTGGCCTTATCTACCGAGGGCGATGTGTGAAAGGCTCTATCCCTGTAATTCTGAATAGCCCACTCGTGGATCGCCTTTAGGCTCTCAGCACCGTCTCTGCTGAATTTGGCCAACCCGATGAACTCACCGTGAGCTTCACCGAGAGGTATGATATTCCTTCCAATCTGTGTTATTCGGTCGCCTTCAACTCTGACCAACTCAGCCTCGGAAACTGGATGCTGGTGTCGCTGGCGATAGTGGTTCTTCCAGTCGGTGTCGACTACGAGTGAGATGTCAGACTGATCACGGAGTAACAGCTCAAGCACTTCCTTGGTATAAAGGATATCCGAGTAACAAAATATGAACTCATGGTCCATCTCACCCTTCGCATGGAACAAGGACCCTAAGATGCCAGTATTATGGTACTCTCTGTTTTCGTAATATCGTATCGCGGGGTACTTGATCTTGTCTCCCCGGTATCCACGCACCACCGCAATGTCACGTATGCCACATGCCCTGAGATTTTCTAGCTCTCTGCTGAGTATTGTCTTGTTCCCGATCTCCAGAAGGCACTCCGGCTTGTCCTTAGTGAGTGGGAGCAGGAGATTACTTTCGCCAGCAGCTACGATGATCGCCTTGACCTTCGGGTATCTCCCCGGTGAGCGGAGGTCGAGTCCCTGCTGGGATAGTTCGGCTAGATAGGCCTCCCAGATTTCCTGCCCATGCCTCTCGAGGATAGCTTCTGCCAGTCTGTCAGCTAGCTTTTCACTGAGGTGGTTCAGGATTTTGCGATGCAATTGTCTACCGGTCAAGGTCACACCCATCTCGTCGGCCAATCTATAGGCTCCGTGGCGCAGACGTTTGTGCCCGGCCAGACCCTGGGCGGTTTTAAAAGTGGATCCACAGATTTCACAGCGTATCATGAGTACTGAGTATTATACTGAGTTACTGGGCGCATGTCAATAGTCGCACCCGAACCATAGTGAAGACCCTGTCCGAATGAAGTAGGGAAAGGTTTGTTACACCGCAGATAGCCGAACTGCCAAAGTGGGAAGATAATCTATTGCTCGCAGTATAGCCGCTTGTTTGAAGCCCTTGACAAATGGCTGTGAATCGTGTACCAAAGAAGCACAAGAGATAATGCTGCTATTCATGGCAATCTAATCGCCACTTTTTGCTCTGTTTCCGCTGAGGAGCAGACCAGTGGAGTGAGCATAGAAATAGCCGACTGAAAAGCGGCATCTAGCGTGGCATCGCTAAGTGCATTTATTGGGGCTAACCCATCGTAACCGATGGGTAAACCATAGAACAGCGGTGGAAAAAGTCTTTTACAGAAGTTCTATGACGGGCCGGGGAGAAATCTACTCCAATCTAAGGAAGGGGGAATCAAGATGAAATTCTTCAACCGTTTTATAATGGTGCCGGTTGTCCCTGCTTTCTTCTATTTGACCATCCCTCAGGCGGCTGATGCCTACAATCTCGAAAGTGGCGGCTCCAGCCTTCACTTGATCGCAGCTCTCTTGGTCGGGGGGCTTTTTGCAGCAAACCATTTCCGGGACAGGATCAAGACCTTCTACAGGAACCTGGTGTCCCGAGGCGAAAAACGTGAAAGAGCCGAAGACTAGATGCAGTATCCCGAGTTCATTTCGGGATCCAAGCGGGTTCCTTTTCCTTGGAGAACCAGAACCGCAAGAACGCGCCCATTCTTAGAGACGCCCAGGCTGTGGTGATAGATACCGCTGTTTGGTGCTATCTATTTGCGTAGATACTCCATGTATAGACAACATACTTTCTAAATGTATACAACCCGACAGCGAACGTAACAAGAAGAAGTGGTAGTGCGTACCCCCAACCGATTATGTATGCCATAATTGTTGGATACACAAAGGCAGCAAGAATGTTTGTATCAAAGTGAGGTACTGTAGGCCTTCCTTTTTTTCTTGAGATAAGCCATAGTACAGGGGCTGTAAGAGCCAGTCCTATCACCCCTACTACAAAAAGCGACAACCCCTCGCCTTTTATAAAAAGTGCAACTCCCGTCAGAATAAGAAGAAAGAAATCAGCCAAACCGTCAAAGGTTGCCCCGTATGAAGTTGTTTTCTTGCTTCTCCTTGCAAAATAGCCGTCCAGCAAATCGGTTATCGCTGCCGCAGCGAAAAGATAGAATGCAGCAAGCGTCTCATTTGCGAATATGAGCCAGATAACTATTGGAGCAGCAATAACCCTTGAAGCTGTAAGAACGTCTGCTATTCTCATTGCTCTAGTTAGCTACCTTTCTTAGGATTTCAGCAACCTTTTTTCATTAATGCCCTTGCCACCT
>Ga0209978_10000313_pt1 | contig 17497 bp, 17 predicted proteins | sample BentaG_FD_182805 | JGI IMG/M metagenome (GOLD analysis project Ga0209978, IMG submission 182805) | Deep subsurface microbial communities from South Atlantic Ocean to uncover new lineages of life (NeLLi) - Benguela_00093 metaG (SPAdes)... | ecosystem: Environmental > Aquatic > Marine > Oceanic >... | reverse complement strand
CTTTGGGCAATTTGTTCCCAGCCATAGTCTTGGGCTTTAAGTCTTCCGCTGGCTCCCATCTGCTGCCGAAGTGACTGGTTAGTCATGAGAGAAGTTAGCGCCTGAGCTAACATTTCCTTATTCTTTGGTGGCGCTAAAAGCCCTTCAACACCATGAGTTACTAGGCTGGCATAACCATCTATATCTGAGGCAACAATTGGCTTACCCACCGCCATAGCCTCAAGCAAAACAATACCAAAACTTTCCCTACCGGTGGCTGGCGCACAAACAATGTCGGCTGTCTTGTAATATCTGGGTAATTCATCATAAGAGACATAGCCAACAAAAACAACATCCTTTAAACCATTCCGCACCACCCGCTTTTCATACTTGTTACGCAGTCTGGTGCCAGGACCCACTATAATAAGTCGCCAGTTAGGAATTTCTCTATTGACTCGCTGGTAAGCTTCAAGTAGATAACTCAAGCCTTTTCGCTTTTCCAGACGACCAACAAACAGGATATTCATCTTGCCATCACAGAATTCATCAATAGGCGATACCCGGGGAGAAAAATGGTCTAAATCTACGCCGTTAGGGATAATATTGTAGTATCCAGGGAAATGTTTGTTAACGAACTCCATGGCTGGCTGAGACACGGCAATTTTGCCATCGAGCTTGCTAAACCATCTCTTCAAAAATATAGTGTTAAACGGCTTACCCAAGCTATATCCTATGCTGCCATCAGCGTGAAAAGTACCCACATTTGCTGTCTGTGACAAACGAAGCACAGTGGTACATAACATTGGGCATAATGGTTCATGAAGGTGGATAATATCAAATTTTTCCTCATCAAGTATAGCCTTTATTCTGGGGGCTAATCTTAGCGATATGGTAATGCGAGCAACAGAACCACTGCTAGGAACAGAACGAGGTCTGCCTACCGGTATAAACCTACCACCAAAGGTTGAGACTGCCTTGGATGCGGGGGCAATAACCTTCACCTCATGACCCATCTGAGTCAGGTGACGCTCCAGTGAGGAAATATGATTGGTTACACCACCCGGGTAAGCAAAATCATAAGGGGAGACTAAGGCTATCTTCATAAGTAGCTGCCTAAACCTCACTACAATTTAAGAATTTACTCGGCCTTTTGCTCTGAAGAAGGGGTTGGCTCTTCACCCTGCTTGCTAGCAGCAATGAACTCTTCAACCATCCGGTGAGCCTCATCATCGGTATATTGAATAGGTGGTGATTTCATAAAGTAAGCAGAGGGAGCCACCAGTGCCCCCTTCAGTCCCCGGTCTAAGGCAAGCTTGCAGCACCTTATAGCATCAATAACCACCCCGGCTGAGTTAGGGCTATCCCATACTTCAAGTTTTAGCTCCAGGTTCAGGGGAACATCGCCAAAGGTTCGCCCTTCCATCTTAATATAGCAAAACTTACGGTCATCCAGCCAGGGGACATAATCACTGGGACCGACATGGATATTATCGGGGTCAAGCTTGTAATCCAGTTGAGAGGTAACAGCGGTAGTTTTAGATATCTTCTTAGACTCAAGGCGTTCCCGCTCTAACATATTATAGAAGTCGGTGTTACCGCCAAAGTTCAATTGATAGGTTCGCTCCAGTCTAACCCCACGCTCTCTAAACAGCCTGGTAAGTACCCGATGGACAATAGTGGCCCCAACCTGAGATTTTATATCATCACCAATAATGGGAAGCCCCTTTTCAGCAAAGCGCTCCTGCCAGTACTTCTCTCGAGCGATAAAAACCGGGATACAGTTAATAAAGCCGCAGCCAGCCGTCAGCACCTGCTCAATGTACCACTTAGTTGCCTCTTCACTACCGACGGGCAAGAAGTTAATCACCACATCGGTTTGGCTTTCCTTAAGGATTTTGACTATATCAGCGGTTGGGCCCGGTGCCTTCTGTATTATTTGAGACAGATACTTGCCCAAACCATCATGGGTCATACCTCGCTGAATTTTAACCCCTGTAGCCGGCACGTCACAAAATTTGAAGGTATTATTAGGCGGAGTAAAAATCGCCTGCGCCAAGTCTTTGCCGACCTTGTTCTTATCAATATCAAAGGCGGCGACGAAATTGATATCGCTTACATGGTAGTCACCCAGATTAACATGCATAAGCCCAGGCACAAATTCAGTTTCCTTCGCCTTCTTATAGTAGTAAACGCCCTGAATTAGTGATGAGGCACAATTACCTACGCCTATTATGGCTACATTTATCTTGCCCAAGGTTTAACTGCCCTCCTTTCTAACGGTAGAAAGCCACCACAAGGGGCTTGCTCAGGTTATCCCGTTTATGTTATTCTCAGATATCAATTTCCTGAGAGGCGAAAAATGGTTTATGATTTTCATACCCATACTTCACTGAGTGATGGCGCTCTATCACCAATTGAGTTAATCAGGCGTGCTTTAGTTAATAACTATCACACCATTGCCCTCACCGACCATGCTGCTACCGGTGAATTAAGCCGCATAATTCAAGAGACAGCCGAAATATGTGCCTTGGCTCGGTCATACTGGGATATCTTGGCCATCCCTGGTATAGAACTTACCCATGTTCCTGCCCAAGCCATCGCCGAAACTGCCAAAAAGGCTAAACAACTGGGGGCATGGATTGTGGTAGTTCATGGTGAAACAATTATAGAGCCTGTTGAAAAAGGCACCAACCTAGCCGCCCTCCACAGCCCCCATGTTGACATCTTAGCCCACCCCGGGCTTCTAAGCCTGGAAGAGGCTAAATTAGCCGCTAAAAATGACATCTTCCTGGAAATTACTGCCAGAAAGGGGCACTGCCTAGCCAATGGACACATCGCCTCCTTAGCTCAGCAAGTAGGAGCTAAGCTCCTACTGACCTCTGATGCCCATAGCCAGCAAGATTTACTTACCCCGTCTTTGGCTGATGCCATTATTCATGGTACAGGTCTAGATGACACTGCCAAATATCAAGTGCTAACCATGAATCCCCAGGCATTAATCAAAAAGTTACCTTTAGCCCGGTAGAATCAACTGCTAACTCTCACTGCCAAAAAGCCCTTTGGACTTTTTCAGCAAAGCTAGCCTCCTCCCCCAGCTTTACCCCCGCTGAAATTTACCCAGAAAAATCGGCGATTTTTCTAGGAGCCCCGGCTTCCCTGCCGAATCAAAGATTCGGCAGGGAATAAAAACGTAGTTTTTCAGCGGTTCAAGTTAGCCTTGACCAATCCTAAATACCTTAGTCCCACACACCGGGCACACCCCACGAGTAGCTGGTCTCCCATTCTTCAGAGTAACCCGCTGGGGGTTCTTTATCTCCCTCTTCGACCTGCACTTAAAACAATAAGCTTGCAACTCCGGTTACCTCCTTTTCAGCATTGGTTGAACTATATTCCTATTATACGCAACCTGTCAAGACCTTTTATTTACTTTATTTACCAAAAACTGGAATTCAGGTGGCCTAGGCGACTAGAAAAACCTTTTCCGGTTGCCAGTGCCCTCTTTCTGGGTTGAAGCGTAACACACCTAAGAAGCACCCGTCAGGAGTATAGACACGGCAATGATTCTTAACAGAAGACCAGGCTCGGTGGTCATCGTTCTCAAAAACCAAGGGGCACCCATTCCTTATCGCCCGGGAGGTCTCATCACTGACCACCATAGCCGCCCAATGTAAAAGCACAATATCTATGGGATAAACAAAGTATTGCCAGTAGCCATAGCGGAAGGCATCCTCAAGTTGGGGCAGTGAAATGGCATCCTTTATATCGAAAAGACCGTAGCTCAAGCGGATTAGACTCTTCAAATTAGCCCCGCAACCCAGCTCTTGCCCTAAATCATGAGCTAGTGAACGGATATAGGTACCTTTACTACAGACTACTTTTACAGTGACCACAGGCAGCTTAAAGTCTATAAGCTCCAAAAGATAGATTTTAGTCAGCCGGCTTTTCCGGTCAACCTTGATGCCAGCCCGTGCCAATTCATAAAGTGGCTTACCTTGATACTTCACCGCACTATACATTGGAGGAGTCTGCTGGATTAAACCGCAGAAGGAGGCAAGTGCCGACTCCAATTGTTGCTGGCTAATCCCAGAGGGGTCTCCCTGATGGGTAATCTTACCGCTGGCATCATAGGTGTCTGTAGCCACACCCAATTCAATCTGAGCCTGATAAGCCTTAGTGGCATCTAGCAAAAACTGGATAACCCGTGTCCCTTGACCAAGGCAAACCGGCAAAACACCTGTCGCCGCTGGGTCTAGGGTACCGGCATGCCCAACCCGCCGCTCCCCACTCAGCCGTTTCACCATAGCCACAATGCTAAAAGAGGTCTTACCCCAAGGCTTATTAATATTTAGTATGCCATCCACAATTTTTCAACGGTCTTTGTCTATACTAACATTATCAATTAGCCGCAAGAGGTGGGCTCCCCGCTCAATAGAAGCATCCCAGTGAAAGCTTAGTTCAGGAATACGTCGTAACCTTAGACGCCTAGCCAGCTCGTTACGGAAGAAACCCGAAGCAGCAGCTAATACGTTTAGCGTCTCTTGCTTTTCTTCCTCGCTACCGATACGACTGACAAATATCTTAGCATGTCTTAGGTCAGGAGAAGTGGAAACATCAGTCACAGCAACAAAATTGCCAAGTCGTGGGTCTTTGACCTGGCGCTGAAGTAATTCACTAATTTCCTGGCGAATGAGACTATTCACTCGCTCAATACGATGTCCCATAAACTATCGCTCCTTAGCCAGCTTTGTCCCTTCTGAAAAATTCTAGTATATCACCAACCTGAAACTCACTAAAATCTTTGATGCCGACACCACACTCATAGCCAGCGGTCACTTCCTTAACATCATCCTTAAAGCGCCTCAGGCTGCTAACAGTAGATTCACACACCACTTGCTCTTGACGCCACACCCTAACCGAAATACCCCGACTTATCTTACCTTCGGTAACATAGACACCGGCTGCCTTTTCCTTCTTTCCCGCAGGAAAGATAGCTCTTACCTCAGCGCGCCCATCGATAACCTCAACATAAGTCGGCTCCAACATACCCTTGAGCGCCTTGCTCACATCGTCTACCAAATTGTAAATCACATCATAGTAACGGATGTCTACGCCTTCCACATCAGCTAATCGCCGGGCTCCGGCCTCAACGCCAGTACCAAAACCAATAATGAGCCCCTTAGAGGCAATGGCTAACATAACATCACTCTCGGTAATATTGCCACTGCCACTGTGGATAATTCTAACCTGAACTTCCTCTGTTCCCAACCGTTCCAAAGAGTTTCTTATCGGTTCAATAGTGCCTTGAACGTCGGTCTTGAGAATAACATTAAGCTCTTTTACTCGGCCGGCACTTATCTGGTCAAAGAGATTATCCAGGCTCACTGATGAAGGCAATTGCTGCGTCTCTGGTTGACGCTTTTGTATTAAAGCCCGAGCTTGGTGTTCACCAGCCACAGCAGTTAGGGTATCCCCCACTTGAGGCACATTATTTAAGCCAAGGAGTTCAACCGGGGTAGCTGGCTCAGCCTTTCTCACCCGCTTACCCACATCATTAAACATAGCCCTTACCCTGCCCCAGGTGCTGCCAACTACTACCGTGTCGCCAAGCCTTAAGCTACCGGTATGAACCAGCACTGTAGCTAATGGTCCCTTGGTCTTGTCCAGTCCGGCTTCAATAACTACCCCTACCGCCGGTCGAGATGGGTTTGCCCTAAGGTCCTCCATCTCAGCCACAACCAGGAGGTTTTCCAGCAGTTCAGAGATGCCTTTCTTCTCCTTAGCCGAAATTAGAACACAGACGGTATCGCCCCCCCACTCCTCAATAAGCAAACCGGTATCAGCTAGCTGTTGCTTAACAAGCTCCGGGTTAGCATTGGGCTTATCAATCTTATTGATAGCCACTACGACAGGCACCCCAGCCGCCCGGGTATGGTCTATAGCTTCTAAAGTCTGGGGCATTACCCCGTCATCAGCAGCCACTACCAAAATAGTGATGTCAGTTACCTGGGCGCCACGAGCCCGCATAGCAGTAAACGCCTCATGACCCGGGGTATCCAAGAAGGTAATCTTCTGCCCATCGACCTCGACTTGATAGGCACCAATATGCTGAGTAATCCCCCCGACTTCAGTAGCCATTACATTGGTTTGTCGAATAGCATCCAAAAGTCTAGTCTTACCGTGATTAACATGCCCCATGATAGTAACTACTGGGGGTCGTGGTCGCAGACCACCAAGTTCTTCATCCTGGAGCTGCTGGCGCCGCTTAATCTCACCGATAGCACTAGCTAACCTTCGAGTTGTCCGAGGCTTCAGGTGTGCCTCATGACCAAAGTTTGCCGCCACTGCCGCCGCTGCTTCATAGTCAATGACCTGGTTAATATTAGCCATAATGCCATTTCGCATCAGTTGTTTGATAATATCTATAGCACTAACCCCGAGAAGGTCAGCCAACTGCCTCACACTTAACGAGTGGGGAATCTCAACCGAGACTGCCTTCGGTGATGAAGAACTCTCACCTAAGGGCTCCGTAACTTCATCTGGTTTACTTACCTTCACCACTGATTGACTCCTTCAGCTCCCTTCCATATCTAATAAGCTGGTCTCGATTGTCCAGGGCAAGACTGGTCCGTAAAGCATGCTCTAGCCGACTACCCTTTAGCCCAATCTGCCAACACTCGGCTGCCCGACATAAATAAGCACCACGCCCTGCCTTCTTGCCACCAGTATCAACCTCTACGCTTCCGTCAGAAAGCCGCACCAAGCGCACCAGTTCCGGCTTAGGTCTTACCTTACGGCAAGCCACACAAGTCCGCTGCGGTATATGCTTAACCGAAACCGGGGGCTGGCTAATACTCCTCACCCTCGTCAGCAATTTCTGGCAGGCGGCGCATTTTCCTAAGCCTAATGCCATCTTCAGCGCTTTCCCTGCCCTGAGCGCCTTTCTTTTTCCTCTTCCTTGATTTAGCCCCTGGTTTGGTCGGTTTAGATACCAAAATATCCTCAGCGAACCGAAGCTGAGGTTTGTCTACCGTTACTTGCGGTTCAAAGGGAACCCCGGAGGGAGCAAGTGCAGTATCAAGAGGCGGTAAAGGCTCAGCCGCTTCACGGGCTGGTGCCTCAGCCGACACTAAAGCTGACTCCAGAATAGGTGGTATTTCGGCAGGAAGCTCTTCACCAACTATAGCCTCTCCTTTTGTCTTGGCTAAAAGCTCGGCTACCTCCGCCTTTTCTGCCTCAGCAACCGAGGCACTCTTAATATCAATTCGCCAGCCGGTGAGTTTAGCGGCCAGTCTAGCATTCTGCCCCTCTTTACCAATGGCTAACGAAAGTTGCCTATCAGGGACGACTACAGTAGCTACCCCCTCCTCATCATCCAGCTTAACACTTAATATCTGGGCCGGGCTAAGAGCATTAGCAATAAAGACCGAGACATCTGGATGCCACGTAACGACATCTATCTTTTCACCATTTAACTCACTGACAATGTTCTGAATTCTGATACCACGCAATCCAACACAGCAACCAACTGGGTCAATGCCATCCTGGCGTGCAGCTACAGCTACCTTACTCCGATAGCCAGCTTCACGAGCAATCGATTTTAATTCCACTGTTCCGTTAAAAATTTCAGGAACCTCCAGTTCAAAAAGCCGACGAGGTAAATTCGGGTGTGAACGCGACACCACCACCCGAGGTCCTTTGCTAGTTCGAACTACCTCTAAAAGGTAAAGCTTAAGCCTTTGACCTACTCGATACCTCTCGTTGCGCACCTGCTCAACTCCAGGCAGCACCGCCTCGGTTCTGCCTAAATCGATAAAGATTTGCCTCGGCTCAATGCGCTGCACCAAGCCGGTGATAATATCACCCTCCTTATCAGCATATTCCTCAAATATGGCGCTATGCTCTGCCTCATGAAGACGCTGCAGAATAACCTGCTTTGCCGTTTGAGCGGCAATGCGCCCGGCATTACGCGGGGTAGCCTCCACCTCAATAGTCTCACCAATCTGAGCATCTGGCTTGATTCGGCGCGCCTCATCTAATGATATCTCGCGGCGACCATCTGAAGGTAGCTCAACCACAGTTTTCTCAGCCCACACTTCAACCCTGCCACTAGTCGAATTAATCTTAACCGAAATATTCTGGTTAGCAGCAAAATTATCCTTCCTATAAGCTGATACCAGAGCTGCCTCTACTGCGGCAATAACCACCTCCTTAGGTAAGTTCTTCTCAGCCGAGAGCTGGGTGATAGCGAGCAAGAAGTCGCTCTTCATCTCCGATTAAGCCCTCCAACCTTATTATTTTCCACACAACAAAAAAGTGGGACAAACCCACTTAACTAGTTAAACTTTATCTATTAAAAGTATACCATAATCAACCTTGAGATGCAAGCCGCCTATGGTATAGAAATTATTTATTCACCTCACCCCCTTAATCCCCCTCTCCTTATCAAGGAGAGGGGGAAAGATTATGATATGAATGTATCTTCTTATCATGGGGCTTCGCCCCTTCAACCTTCCCTATGAGCAACCCCCCAAAGCAATGAGACCGCTTTGAAACGCTACCATTATTATAGCCCCAGATAGAAAGAGGGGGATTGGGGGCACAACCCCCAAATACGATTCTAGGGCGGGAGGGTGGGAAGAATAAGTTACCAGATAACCCCCTAGGGTGGCTATAGCATATATAAACAACGGTGTCAAAGCCTAGAAATCTTGGCTGCGTTAGGCTATAATAAGCACTAATTAGAACTGCTGAAAGGGGAGAGTTTGGATATAGAAAAATTAAAGGCTCAAGTCTCTGACGAAATAGATGCTCGCCGTCAGCAGCTCACTGAGCTGAGCCTAAGAATCCACTCCAATCCTGAGCTAGGTTTCCAGGAGGTCAAGGCAGCCGCCTGGTTAGCCCAGTATCTGGAGGAAAATGGCTTCTCTATGGAACAGGGCATTTGTGAGCTAGCCACCGCTTTCAGGGGGAGCTATGGGCAAGGAAAACCAGCTATCGCTATCCTGGCTGAGTATGATGCCCTGCCTAGCCTTGGTCATGCCTGTGGTCATAATTTAATAGCTGCCTGCGCCGTTGGTGCCGGAATAGCTTCTAAGCCAGCAATAGACCAATTCGGGGGCACTATCCTTGTCATTGGCACGCCGGCTGAGGAGCTATACGGGGGTAAGGCAATAATGGCTGATAGGGGAGCCTTTGACAATTTGGACATAGCTATGATGGTGCACCCCGGGGTATACGATACCGCTACCACCCAAAGCCTTGCCTGTCTGGCGCTAAAGGTTGAATTCTTTGGCAAAGCGGCTCATGCCGCAGCCCGACCTGAGGCAGGCATTAATGCCCTAGAGGCAATGCTAAACTCCTTCACCGCCATTAACTCACTCAGGCAGCACATTAAGGATAACGCCCGCATCCATGGTATTATTACCGATGGCGGGGAAGCAGCTAATATTGTCCCAGCCCACAGTGCTGGAAGCTTTCTGGTGCGAGCTGAGGATGATACCTACCTCGATGAATTAAAACAGAGGGTCATAAACTGCTTTATTGGGGCCGCCACGGCTAGTGGCGCCCGCCTGGAATATAGCTGGGGGGAAATACGCTATGCCCCGCTGCGTAATAATCCAACTCTAGCCCAGCTATTTAGCCACAATATGCAGTCCCTGGGGCGAAAGGTGCAACTCTCCGACGCCAGTAAAGCCTTCGGTAGTACCGATATGGGTAATGTCAGCCAGGTAGTGCCCTGTATCCACCCCTCAGTAGCCATAGCCCCGGTGGAAGTGCTAACCCATTCTCCCCAGTTTGCCTCGGCGGCTGCCTCAGAGGCAGGTATCCACGGTCTCCTTGATGCCGCTAAGGCGCTAACTATGACTGTTGTTGACTTAGTAGCCAATCCTGAATTAGTTATCAATGTTAAAGAGGAGTTTAGGCAAAATAGATAATTAACCACTTGTCAAACAATGCACTCTGGTCTAAGATTACCCCAGCCTTTGGCTATGGACAAGATGTGACCAGCGGCAACGAGCATTGTTATAAGGAGAACTCTTGGAAGCCTATTTAGGTATCGATGTTGGCTCAGTAACTACCAAGTTTGCTGTGCTAAATAAAAGTGATGAGCTTGTTACCTCCCTCTACCTGCTGACACAAGGCAAGCCAGTTACCATGGTGCAGCAAGGGCTGAAACGAATCAAACAGCAACTGGCGAAAGATGTTGATATTTGCGGTATAGCTACTACCGGCAGCGCCCGCTACCTGGCTGGGGTTATCGTTGGTGCTGATTTAGTCAAGAACGAGATTACCTGCCACGCTGTGGCAACTCTGCTGTATATCCCTGAGGCGCAAACCATCATCGAAATCGGCGGGCAAGATAGTAAGCTTATCATTATTAGGGACGGGATAGTGACTGACTTCGGCATGAATACAGTATGTGCTGCTGGCACCGGTAGCTTTCTTGACCACCAGGCACTGCGTCTCAATATGAGCATTGAGGAGTTCAGCCAGCGAGCACTGGAAAGTAGCCAACCGGTAGGTATTGCCGGGCGATGCACCGTCTTTGCTGAATCAGACATGATTCATAAACAACAAATGGGACATCAAACTAAGGATATTCTCTATGGGCTGTGCCAGGCATTAGTGCGCAACTACCTTAATAATGTTGGCTTAGGCAAAGATATTCAACCCCCAATAGTATTTCAGGGTGGGGTTGCCTTTAACCAGGGTATAGTAAAGGCACTTCAAGAAGAGCTTAATGCTGAAGTTATTGTCCCACCACACCACGAGGTGATGGGGGCGATAGGCGCCGCATTGCTGGCGCATGAAGAGATGGTAAGTAATAACAATCAAAGCAAGTTCCAGGGATTTGGCATAAGTGAAGCAAACTATCATACCTCTTCATTTGAATGTAAAGCCTGTCCTAACCTATGTGAGATAGCCCAGCTTTCTCTTAATGATGAGCCTCTTGCCCGGTGGGGGGGTCGCTGCGACCTGTGGGAGAGAAGCCCAAGTGCTAAAAATTTCAACCGAGTAAGTAAATGATAATTGCCATTGATGCCGCCGGTGGAGAGTATGCTCCCCACGAAATAGTTAAAGGAGCTATAAAAGCCGCCCAAGATTACGAAGTGGATATTGCTCTGGTGGGCAGGAGGAGTATGCTCCATGTGCTGGCAAGCCGCTATTTAAAGAAACCAGGCATTACTATCATTGAGGCAAGCCAAGTTATTGAGTTTCACGAGCCGCCTATCAAGGCAGTCCGCAGCAAGCCAGACTCCTCAATAGTAGTTGGCATTAACCTGGTAAAAGATGGTGCCGTCTCAGCCTTCATCTCGGCAGGCAACACCGGGGCAGTAGTCGGCGCTGCCCTTCTTAACCTAGGAAAGATAGAAGGCATCGCCCGCCCTGCCTTGGGTAGTTTCATTGACATCACCCCCCCCCTCCTCCTTATTGATGCCGGGGTTAATGTCGATTGCAGACCAAGCCATTTAGTTCAGTTTGCTCAGTTGGGCACTATCTACATTAAACAGATTCTCGGCATCACCTCCCCACGTGTCGGCTTACTCAGCAACGGCGAAGAGGAAACAAAGGGTAACCGTTTGATTCAGGAAAGCCACAAGCTTCTTAAGAAGGCTAATCTAAACTTTATCGGCAATATAGAAGGTCAAGATATATCAAAAAGAATAGTAGATATCATCGTTACCGATGGCTTCACCGGGAATATAGTCCTCAAGACTATGGAGGGTATGAATGATAGTTGGCTATATTCGCTCAGTCAAGTTGGGCAAATCTTTGCCAAGGCCTACCGCCTTCCATTACGAGCCTGGCACCGTGATATTGGCATGGATTCCTGGGCTAAAAGATTAGACTACCGAGAATATGGCGGGGCATGTCTTTTAGGGGTAAACGGAAATATCATCATCGCTCACGGTCGTAGTCAATCTAGGGCTATTAAGAATGCCATTCTTTTAGCCAAACAGACTGCAGAACGAGGTATCTCACAGATAATTAGGGAGGAAAGCCATGAATAAACCAATTGCAATAGATGACAGCAGCTTCGACCAAATTGTACTACAAGCCAAAACGCCGGTACTGGTTGACTTTTGGGCAGCCTGGTGCCCACCGTGTCGGATGGTTGCCCCTATAGTGGATGAACTGGCTGAGGAGTATAGCGGTAGGATAAGCTTTACCAAAGTGGATGTTGACCAGAACCCAGGAATTGCTACCAGATACGGCATAACCAGCATCCCCACCCTGCTTATCTTCAAAAAAGGAGAGCCGGTCTCTCACATAGTCGGCTATAGACCCAAAGAGGAGCTCAAACAAAGTTTGGATGCCGCCCTTGATTAAGCCCGCCAGAGGCGGGAAGCCCGCTATTCAAATCATCATCGTAGATGATAGTAAGTTGGAGAAGTGTGATGCTCACTGCGGGGTAGATTGGTCTTCACCGGAAGTCATTGCCCTAGCCAGCCAGCGAATTAAAGACAGGTTCAGCGGCAAAATAAAGTTACAATACCTTGACCTGTCTAAACCGGTAACTAAACACTATGCCTTAGAATTGAGGCAACAAGTCAGGAATAAAAAATTGCCCCTGCCGCTACTGGTTATTAATGGTGAGCCCAGAATTTCAGGGCAATTTGATATTCGCCTGTTACTAGATGCTATCGACGCCGAGATAGAAATTAAACCATAATTACGGGGTCGTTCATCCAGTATAAAAGAGAGGCTTCGCCTCTCTTACATAACCAGTTCCCCCTGCCTTTATAAGGGGAGGCTGTTTAGTTGTCATTGCGAGGCACGAGGTGCCGAAGCAATCTTTGAAAGCAATAGTCAGATTGCTTCGCGGAGCCTGTCCTGAGCGCCATGAGATTCTTCGCTACGCTCAGAATGACACGAAGCGAAGGGCTCGCAATGACAGTTTGAGTTGATAAACGGTCTGAGGGGGATAGAGGGGGTGGGTTGATAAACAATCTCAATTATGAGGTAATTATCATAGGTGGTGGACCTGCCGGACTTACCGCCGGGCTTTACGCGTCGAGAGCCAGGCTAAATAGCCTGCTTATAGAAAAGGGGCTGGTCGGCGGTCAGATAGTGAATGCTGAGCGGGTAGAAAACTACCCCGGCTTTCCTGAAGGAATTACTGGCTTTGAGCTGGGTCAACTAATGCACCAGCAGGCAACAAAATATGGGCTAAAAACTGTTATCGCCGAGGCTACCGGTATCGAGCTTGAAGCCGGGCAAAAAGTGGTAAAGACCACTAAAGGTAATTTTATCGCCAAAGCAGTGATTATAGCTAGTGGTTCGGAACGCTATAAATTGGGCATACCTGGAGAAAACGAATTTACCGGAAAGGGAGTGTCTTACTGCGCTACCTGTGATGCCGCCTTCTTTAAAGAGCAGCCAGTAGTTGTAGTCGGTGGCGGTGACGCAGCTATTACTGAAGCCCTGCATCTTGCCAAGTTTGCCTCTCGGGTCATAGTGGTACACCGCCGTAATCAGCTCCGCGCCAGTCGTATTCTCCAGGAGAAAGCCTTGGCTGAACCCAAAATAGAATTGCTGTGGAATACCATAGTTGAGGAAATTGAGGGCAAAAATTCAGTTAAAAGGCTCAAGCTTCGTCAGGTGATAACCGGAGAAAAATCCACCCTGGAGATAGCTGGAATCTTTATATCTATCGGGCTTAAGCCTAATACCGACTACCTCAAGGGTATTTTACCCTTAGACGCCACTGGTCATATCACCACCGATGACAGGATGGAGACCGAAATACCCGGTATTTTTGCCGCTGGTGACATCCGCCACCATTCTGCCCGGCAAGCAATAACTGCTGCCGGAGATGGCGCTACCGCCGCTATCTATGCCGAAAAGTTCATCACCCAATAGGATTAGGTCGTTTAACAATGTCTAGATGAGGTTGTTCTTCCCACCTACCTTCCCTTAGAGGCTTCACTCACAAACCTCAGGGGGCTTGGGGACGTAGCCCCCAAACGCAATTCTAGGGTGGGAGGCTGGGAAGAAAGAGATTGTTAAAAAATGTCTGGGATTAACCTAGCAGTTCGCCGCTGGGTGAAGTATAATTATAAGTAAGGAGAAATTATGAAGGTCATTTTCCTCGACGATGTGCCCAATGTGGCTAGGGCTGGTGAGATAAAAGAGGTCGCCAGTGGCTACGGCAGGAACTTTCTCATACCCAAAAAGCTAGCCCTGCTAGCTAATTCGCCGGCGGTCAGCACCATAGCGGCACAACTTAAAATAAAAGCCCGCAGTCAAGTTCAAACAGAAGCTGAGTTAATTGAGCTAGCCCACCATCTGGACGGTAAGGAAATTGTGCTAGAAGCTCGAGTAGGAGCTAAAGACCGCTTGTATGGCTCAATCACCAGTGCCGATATTGCTGCTGAGTTGCAAAACAGTGCTGGGGTAGTTATTGACAAAAGAAAGATAGAGTTAGCCGAGCCTGTTCGTCAGCTCGGTAGCTATGAGGTAGCCATTAGACTAGCTAAGGATATAATACCCAAAATAAAGGTTATCGTTAAGGAAAAGGAGACGGGATAGAGTGTATGGTGAAAAATTGCCGCCGCATGATACTGATGCTGAGGAAGCAGTAATCGGCTCCCTGCTGATAGATGGCACAGCAATCTATAAAATTGCCACCTTCCTCCAGCAGCCAGACTTCTATAGTGAACGAAATCAGTGGATATACGGGGCATGCCTATCACTCTACCAGCGCCCAGACGGGGCGATAAACCAAATCACAGTAGCTCAAGAGCTGGACCGACGGGGAAAACTGGAGGCATGCGGCGGTGCTGCCTATTTAAGTCACCTGGTGTCCATAGTCCCTACTTCTCTCCATATTGAGCACTATGCTCAAATTGTTTATCGCCTATCAATAATGCGCCACCTGATTACTGCCTCCGACCAGATTGCGGCTATTGGTTATCAGGCCGACCCGGATGTTGATGCCAGCCTTAATCGGGCAGAGGATATCCTGTTTAGACTGCGTCATGGGCAGAGCCCCCGAGACTTCATCCATATCCGCCAGGTGCTGGACAAGTATTTTGAAACCCCCTCTCGCCCAGAAGCTGAAGGCTACATTGAGCCAATTCCCAATGTCGTCTCCGGCTTTACTGGACTGGATGAGCTTCTGGGCGGATTTCAGCGCTCTGACCTCATTATTGTCGGGGGCAGACCAAGTATGGGCAAAACCAGTCTCGTCCTTAATATCGCCAGAAACACCGCTGTGGAACAGGGGGCTTGTGTAGCCCTATTTAGCCTTGAGATGGCGCGAGATTCACTGGTGTGGAGACTGCTATCCAGTGAGTCAGGGGTCAACCTGAGTCGCATTCGCCTTGGGCTTCACGCTGAAGAAGAGGAAAAAAGGATTATGGAAGCCACTGGCAAGCTATCTGAGGCGTCGATTTATGTCGATGACACACCTCAACTCCGAGTAGTAGAGATGCGGAGCAAAGCGCGGCGACTTTACTTTGAGCGTGGTATTGACCTCATTATCATTGATTATATGCAGTTGATGCAGGGGGACGGGAGAATGGAAAACAGGGTTCAGGAGATTAGCTACATCTCTCGTTCGCTTAAAGGCTTAGCCCGTGAGCTTGATGTGCCGGTCTTGGCGGTATCACAGCTCAGCCGAGCTGTGGAGTGGCGGGCGTCACATAGACCCCAACTGTCCGACTTGCGTGAAAGCGGCAGCATTGAGCAGGATGCCGATGTTGTCCTCTTTGTCAACCGCGACGAATTACATTATCCGACTAGGGAAGCGTGGGAGGTTGCCCACCCCGGTGAACAATACCCACCGTCGGCTGATATCATGGTTGCCAAGCACCGTAACGGTCCTATCGGGCAAATAAGTCTTCGTTTTGTACCAAAAACGACCAGGTTTGAAAATATTGGTAGCGAAGAGCCAAGTTTATTATGAAGCATTTTAGCGGTTTCCCAGCCAAGATGCAGTTTACCCCCTTACCCAATTTTTTCTTCAGCACACTACTACCTCAAATCAGCGATATTACTGAGCTAAAGACAACCCTTCACCTCTTCTGGGCACTTTACCGCAAACGGGGCTATCCCCGTTTTATCACTTATAGAGAGCTTCTGGGTAATACCAGCTTAATGAACAGCCTCAGAGGGACAGCCAAGCCAGCCGATGAGGTACTGCGTAACGCCCTGGAAATGGCTACCAAGCGGGGAACCATCCTTCACCTAGTGTTGGATAGGGATGGAATGCCAGAGAATATTTATTTTCTCAATACTGATTCTGATAGAAAGATTGTAGCTAAGATTCAAAATGGTGAGCTCAGCTTAAGCGGGCTGAAAGCTGAGGGACAAACTTATGTTGAGACTGAGGAACAACCTGATATCTTCACCCTTTATGAACAGAACATTGGTATGCTAACCCCGATGATTGCCGAAGAGTTGCGTGAGGCAGAGAAGCTCTATCCAGTAACCTGGATTAGAGATGCCATTAAAGAGGCGGTTTCCCTTAATAAGCGAAACTGGCGATATGTTGCCGCCATTTTAGAGCGCTGGTCAGCAGAAGGCAGAGGCAATGGAACATATAGGAGAGATTCTGCGAAGAAGACTGGCCCAGACAAATACTTTAAGGGCAAATATGGACACATGGTCTGGCGCTGAAGAACCAGAAGAAGCCACACCAAGCTCAGACTGTCCTATCTGTAAAGGAGCAGGATTTGTTCATCCGCTGCTACCATCAGGCAAGCCGGATTATAGCCGGGTTATTGCCTGCCGCTGCACTCAGCAAGAATTAGATAAGGAGCGCCAAGCCCGCTTACAGCGATGTAGCGGTCTTGACCTAGAGTTACTCAAAAGCATGACCTTCGACAATTTTGACTGGAGGCGGGTTAATCTGCTGCCTGAACAACGCCAGAATTTAGAGGAGGTTTATCGTTTAGCCCGTGACTTCGCCAAGTCACCTGATGGCTGGGTAGTATTGCAAGGTGTTAACGGCTGTGGTAAAACTCACCTGGCGGCAGCTATCGCTAATGAGCGCCTTCAAGCCGGTAAACCAGCCCTGTTTGTGGTAGTGCCTGACTTCCTTGACCATCTACGCGCTACCTTCAGTCCCGAGAGTCAGGTGTCATATGACCAACTTTTCGAAAGCGTAAAGAATACCCCCCTACTCATCCTGGATGACTTTGGTGAGCAGTCAACCACACCCTGGGCACAGGAAAAGCTGTACCAGGTTATCAACTATCGTTACAATGCTCGGCTAGCCACAGTAATTACTACTTGCTACTCACTGGATGAAATTGAGAATCGTATCAGTTCCCGACTAGTAGACCCTAAAATCAGCTTGGTATTTCCTATCATTGCCCCTGATTATCGGAGTGATAGACGGTCTAGCCAAAGCGCTAAGATATCTCGCCGGGGTAAGAAACAGCGCTGGAGCTAAGACATCGCAAACCAAAGCTTGCATAGCCAGAAGCTTTCTTGTAAAATAGGTAAGTTCTTACTTAGAGAGAAGCTTTAGAGATGATAAACCTTCCCGTCCTGGTACTAAACCAGA